>VFQN01000599.1_pt1 | contig 65977 bp, 96 predicted proteins | sample 3512371 | NCBI WGS metagenome assembly VFQN01 (sample SAMN10412370, study PRJNA504923) | tailings metagenome | isolation source: Replicate 2 from Balatoc abandoned mine | place: Philippines: Itogon, Benguet | collected 2017-08-28 | reverse complement strand
TGCCTGTGCTGGTTGGGCCTTGGACTCCCGCTGGCCTGTCCCTTCCCGTCTCCTTACCTGTAAACCTTTCCACAGAAAAAAAAAACCCATGCGGTACCAGGCAGTACCGTACCTAAGTTGCGTAGCATCACCGGCGTGCACATATTTCACTGATCCTTGCCAATGCATGTAGGGTGGCGATACGCCCCTGCACGAGGCGAGTGCCTATGGGCGGGTGGATGCACTGCGTCTGCTGCTGCAGCGGGGTGCTGCAGTGGATGGGAGGAACAAGGTGCGTGCGTGTATGTCGTACGGGGAGCGAGCCTGCTAGGTGGGAGGCTAACCAGGGGTAGCTTGTGCGGCAGAGAGAGATGGGGGCTATGTCAAGCGGTGCACTGTTTTCTTTTGGTAGGTCTGCATGGTGAACGGGTTCCTGAAAGCGGATGTCGGCGTTGTGCGGAATGTGAGGCGTGGTGCTATGCGCAGGCACAGACTTCACGGTTCAGCGCTGGGGTTAGGCAGCCAGGTGGCTGTACGCATGCTGAGCGGGCACTGCAATTTGGCCGGCCGCCCGGCCCTGATGCATTATGCATGTCGTGTAACCATGTTCCCCTGCCCCAACCACTTCCCGTGTTTCAGGAGGGCCGGACGCCGCTGTGGAACGCCGCCTGGCAAGGGCACCACGAGGCGATGCAGCTGCTGCTGCAGCACGGGGCGGACGCCAACGCACTGCTGCTGGACAGCGCGGTGTGTGTAGTGTCCGCACGAAGCATGGTACTGTGATCGAGGCATGGCCAAACACTAAGGCGTTGAGTAACAGGGCGCACCTTGCCCTGCCTGCCTGTTGCTGGAGTTGCCCACGTCCATGTCGAGAGTTCCATCTAGACCCGTCCAAGAACGACACGGCTTCCGTTGCATACCGTATGCCTTGCAAAATACCTTCATGTGCTGTACTAAAATACGAGTGCCATACAGCCGTGTGAACACCAGAGTAAACATGAAGAGGTGAACGAAAGAGGGCCTCCCTCACTCTTACCACGTGTATTGTGCGTATGCCGACCATCTCGCACGTAGGAGGGCCCTTCCCTACTGCACGAGGCGACACGTGAGGAGCGCCCTGAGGTGATGCGTCTGCTGCTGGAGAACGGGGTGGAGGTGGACGAGAGGGACGAGGTGCGGGATGTTGGTCGCTGAGCAGGAAATTGCTGAATTTGACCTCCTGCTGGACACCGGCAATGTAGGCAAACCGCTAGCTAGTACCACGTGGGTGGGTACAATCCAGGTCCTGCACTACCGCTTGCCCGCTGACATGTTGTGTGCCCGCCAACTCAAACGTAAGCAAGTCTGCCTTGTGAATGCAGCACGGCCGGACCCAGCTTCACTTGGCAAGTTCTGCCGGGAGTGTGGAGGCAATGCAGGTGCTGCTGGAGCATGGCGCCAAGGTGGACGCCACGAACGAGGTGAGGGGCACCATATTAACGCGACTAATAAGGGCTTGCGATGCCTGAATTTGTACCTCCGTCCAAGTGGAGGTGCAACGTAGAGTTGGGTGCCAACGTATGTTGTACGGCAGCAGGGGGCGGCCGATCAGTCCTGGGCCTCCGCGCGGACGCAAGTCAAGGTGTCAAGCCCAACTATACAATGCAGCCTACCCACAGTCTTTTGCATGCTAGCAGCACAGTCCACGTATCATACACGCTTCAGTCAATGCACTGCACTGGAAAGGCACAAGGGGACCAACTAACGCATCTAAGTGGTCGCGAGACCTTCCCTTGTTGACGCACGTGATACGGATGCACATGCCGCACTGCAAGGCCGGCTGCTGGGGCTACGGCTTGCGGCCATGTAGGTGCATAGCATGTACTGCGGCTTGGCGTATATATGAAGGTGTGGTATCGTTCCCTTACCCCAACCACTACCCGTGTTGCAGGTGGGCCGGACGCCCCTGTGGGAGGCCTGCTTCCACGGACACCACGAGGCGGTGCAGCTGCTGCTGCAGCACGGGGCGGACGCCAACGCCGTAGATGAGGTGGGACGCACCTATTGCTGGCAACGGGTTTCACCGTACATACAAGCTTAGACTGGCCAGTATACAAGCTTGAGCCACCTGCCAGCAGCTGCTCCAGGTGTACCCACTGCGCCAATGACCAACCTATATAGTACGTACCTTCACCCTTATGCTACAGGCGGGCTTCAGGCCGCTGCACACGGCGGTCGGCGCGTACCAGCAGGCCTTGGCGGGCTGGGACGGGGAAGAGGGCCGCAGGGCTGCCACAGCCCAGGTGCTCATCAGCAAAGGAGGGGCGGACGTCGACGCTCGCGACAAGGTAATGAAATGATCGGAAGTGCTTTTTTCATGTGGAAGGTTTACCCCTCTCGGTACCCCTCTCGGTCTCGGTCTCTGGTACCCCTCTCGTACTCCGGTCAACCCGCCTCTTTTACGTACAAAGGAACGGGAAGGGACAGGCCAGCAGGAGTCCAAAACCCAACTAGCACAGGCAAGCACCAGCACTACGGTACCACAAGCCCAAACCATTGGGTGTTGGGCTGCATGGATACATCCACCGTCCCATACTGGCGGACAGTACCGGTATTGCCCGCTGTATATGTGCGTTTGCACAGTTTTTATACGCAACACGAACGCACACAAGCAAGGCACGCCTTGTATATATACAGGCTCCGCGTCACCCGATTTTTGACCGTGGGCCTCGCCCACCTGCACGCAGGATGGTCACACGCCGTTGCACTGCGCGAGTTACCATGGCTGGGTGGAGGTGATGCAGGTGCTGCTGGACAAGGGGGCGGAGGTGGACGCCAGGGACAAGGTGGGTGGAGTATTTAGCAAACGAGTGTGCACCGTGCTGGCAGCAGGGTAAGTGGGTCAGCATCAAGGGTATCATGTTACGCCACCGAACTAGCTGCCGGCGACGTGTACTGTGATTACTTCTGCCGGGACCATGCAGTGCTTTACATATGTCAGTCGTCCACACAGAATAGAGCTTGCACACACGGTCCTACCCATGTATGCAGATTGGGAATGCCGCTCTGCACTTCGCAAGCACCGGCACTATGTTCAACCACAAGGCGATAAACCTGTTGCTGCAGCGGGGTGCTGCGCTGGAGGCGAAGAACGAGGTGCGGCCATACCGGTAGCTGGGAGAAAGGGGTGGCTTAGAAGAGAAAAAAGTAGCTAGCACGCCGTGTCTCGGTAAGACAAGTAATGTCAGGGGCCCTGAGCTGTGGCAACCATCTTACAAGGGTGCTGGTGCCCTATCTATCTCATGGCGCTGCTTTGGTGCTTGGGTGCTCAAGTCACTGTGCAGCGCTTTGGCCAGGACAGGCGGCCATGTGCATGCTGAGTGGGTCTTGCAAGTTGTGACGCTATGCCCCTGCACCAACCCTTGTTGTGTTGCAGGCGGGCCTGACGCCCTACTGCGCGGCAGTCTCCGGTGAGACGGTACAGCTTCTGCGTGAGCACGGGGCGGATACCGACGCCAAATGGAAAATAGGCAGCAGCAAGTTGGAGAAACTGCGGGCCACGTGCAGGCTGGACCTACACCCCCACGACTCACTGGGAGGCGGGCTGGCCCGCCGCCGGTTGCGGGTTAGCGGTGCCGGTAGGTGATGGTGGACGGGGCGGTAGGCTGAAGCGGCATGGCGGCAGAATCAGGGTTGTAGATGAGGAATATGTGGCTGTTAACGAGCCGGAGTGGTTGGTGCTGGCGGAGCTGAGGGTGAGTCGTGTGGACAACATTGCTGCGTGCCTTGCTAGCCAGACCGCTGGGCCGGACGAGCTAGGGTGGCGCAGGGTGGCGCGGGCGAGGGCGAGTGGCGCGGGCGAGGGCACGGGCTGTGGCCTGCCTGATCCCACACGTGGACTTGACCCAAGCAACGCTGTCTGTTGGCCAGTGTTGGCGAAGCACGTCTGCATGTGACGGGGTGTTTCGTGTCGGGCGGTGTCATTTTTGCAAGTGTGCGCTATACGTACTGGGCCCGCCCGAGAGTCAGTACTTTGCTCCAAGCAAAATGTCGAAGCCTGAAGTTTGGACCATCCTCAGAGTACGGCCCGCACGGGCACGCGTGCTCATAGCCAGGGTTAGGTGTAAGGGAAGAGGTAAAAGGGAGAATTCACTGCAATGGACTTATAATGGGACACGGTATGGCAATGCACGGCGTCTACTTTTGTCGGTCTACAGTGTACTGCAACGTGACGCTTGATGTGGGTCCCGGTATGTATCTATCTGCTGCACAGGTCTGACGGTTGACTGTGGCCCTGGCCCTCGGGCCTGTCGCGCAGACCCTTCCTCATGGAGCTTTGAATGTGGCGCTGCAGACCTCATAGTGCAGCAACCTCGTGCGTGTTCATTCTGCGTGCCGGTACGCTGCTTCCTGGATGTTGAGCGTTTTGGGCCAAGCAAGCTAAGACGTGCGCTGGATGTCACAGTGGGAGAGCTGATAGGAGCAGAGCCAATCGACTAAAGAGCCAGAATGCTTGACGGCAAAGAGTCCTAGGCGATAGCCTAACGGACTACAGCCCGTCACCACGCCAATCGGCATCCAAGAAGGGGCTTCGTATGGGCAAGCGCAGCTTAAGTCACCATTGGCCAGAGGCCGTACAGATCCATCGGCATGCGGACGACCGCGATGCAATGGTACAAGCAGGGTACATACAGGCATACACGGCAAGCAATACAAGTAGGCACTTAGGATGGTACTTTGGTAGACTAAGCATAAGGCGCGTACTGTGACACTGGACCCTGAGCGGGGCTCCTCCGTCCCCTGCAACATGACTGCTAAGAGAGCTGCACGTGCACCTGGCTGCCTTATGGAGCATGTGCGCAGCGTAGCGCCCCGCATGTAAACATGGCCGGTCAGGGAGCATATATAGCATGTAGCTGTGCGCCTTGAACGACGGCGGTGTCCTAGCGGCCATTTGGCATCGTCCTTCAGGTGGGATGACACAGCAGGCTACACTTGGGAATGCCACCGAGGCAACCAGTTGGTGGGAGAAGCCGCAAGTCAAAGTGACAGCACGTGTAACCTTGGAAACAGGGCTGAATGCCACGATTACTGTACTTGTAACCCACACAACAGCACCTGTGCGGCATTGCGGGGTCGGAAGCGCACGTTGCAGTGACGCTGGGGAGGCAGGCGCTGGATGCCATGCCACGTGCCTTACCGGCACCCTGCCCATGATCCCGAACGCCCAGAGCTCAGTTATTGTGCAGCATTGCCTTCGCAACGGCGTATCCTTTGTGCGCACATTTTCATTCAGGCTCTTGCGTCAAGCAAACGACCGCAAAACGGAAACCCATGGGGACATGATTGCCATACAAGCATTGTGCGTAGGTCAAGCATACAAATCAGTGCAACACTTAGTGGTCGCTTAGCGGCGACTGCAGCAGCCGAGCTGCACACAACGTCCAGGTTGGCCCAAGGCGACCTAGTTTGCCGTCCTTGTTACCGCATCACCGCACACTCTCTCCACCGCACGCACACACGCTTCCACCCTAGCACCCTGCGCCAGCCCACAGCTTCCTCGCGCAGAACATGCTCAGCTCCCTCCCATCCGACGTGACCCCCACCTCGTCCCGCAGCACCTCGAACCCCTGCCCCGGCCCGAAGTAGCTCCGCCCAAGCTCCGTCGCTTCCAGCACGTGCTCCCGCCCCTGCGGCCGCCCGAACGCTTGCAGCCCCGGCCCGTCCACAAACGTCGAGTACAGCAGCACGCCCCCGGGGCGCAGCAGCTCAGCCATCCTCGGCAGGAACGCACGGCACAGGAACCGCACGCAGACCACCAAGTCAAAGGTCCCCAAATCCAACTCCACTGCCACTCCCCCATCTGCACGCTCCTTCGTCTGTCCCTCCGCATCACCGGACACACCGTCCGCTGCCTGTCCGCCGTCTGACGGCGCCGGGTGGCCCGGCAGCAGGTAGCGCAGCAGCGTGGGCGGCTCGCAGGCTGCCGCCGCGCCGTCGCCGCTGTGCTGTCGCTTCTTGGTGGCCCGCGCCTTGGCGGGCGGCGGCAGGGGCCGCAGCGCGCCCGAGCCGCCGTCGATCTCCGCCAGCAGCAGCCGCACGCTGCCTGGGCCCGGCCCCGGCGGCACCTCCCCCAGCGTCAGCACGTCCGCCGTGCGCTGCAGCGCCCCGTGCCACGAGTCCACGCCCACGCCCTCCCAGCACACCTCCAGCTCCCCCTCCTCGTCCGTGTGGCCCGGGCCTGCGTGCCCCTCGCCGGGAGCTGTCTCAGCTGCTGGTGCGGCTGCGCCCGCCTCGGCCCGCTGCCTGTCCACCCCATCTTCCCCACTTGACCCGCCCACCAGCTCCTTTCCCTCCATCAGCTCTGCCACGCCCATGCGGGTGCGGCGTGTGGCCAGCCACACCAGGTCCCGGCCGCTGCCGCACCCCACGTCCAGCACACGCAGGGTGGCCACTGGTACGCCGACACCGCATGCCTCCGCCGACCCGCAGTGCGCTTCCACGCCCCTATGCGCAGTCCCGTCCGCTTCAGCCCCCGATAATCCCTCTGCTCCTGCTTCTGTCTCTTCCCCTGAGCTGCCAGCTGCTCCTCCCGACCCGTGCGGGACGTTGGCCGGTTCTGCTGCGTTGCTGGTACGAGTGTGCGGGCTGTTGGTTTCGCGCCCCAGCAGGCCCCTTGCACCCCCGTGTGACTGCAGCCAGTCCCGCGCCAGGAGCCTCTCCACCTGCTGCACCTGCTGCTGCACCAACAGCGACGGCTGGAACATCCACCTGCGCTTCAGCTGCAGTGGGTCCCCGCCGCTTTCCAGCAGCCCCAGCTCGGCCGCAGCTTCCCACAGCTGTGTATTGTCCTCGACGCAGAACGCAACGGGCCATCCCCTGGACTCTAGGAACGTGACCACCGGCACATCTTCCTTGGCTCCGGAGCGAGCTGCTGCGCCGCGGACGTGCTGCGCGGCTGCTGGGCCGCAGGTAATGAGGCCCAGGGGTGAGCCGTGGCAGGGGAGCAGGAACATGCGGGGCACGAGGTGTTCCAGAGGCAGGCTGTACGACCCGCGTAGCCGGCTGGCCATGTACGCCTCTGCGTCGCGGAGGTCGATGAGCGCTGGCCGCTTGTCGGGGTCGGTGGTGTTGGAACATAATTGTAAAAGCACGTCGCGGCTGCGCATGGTTGCTGGCGCGGTGCTGCAGCCAGCCATGGTCACGGCTGGTGGTGCTCAATCAATCATACGGCTAAAATTAGGATGTTTGTACGATGAGCGACACACTGTGTCTGCAGGTGGACGGGGCTTGCGGTCCTGCGCCTTGCGGGCTGTCGTCCCATGCACGCCGTGCACCCTCATTCCACCATGTACGTGTGGGCTGTGCAGGTACACACACAACATGACAATAGTCCTGAAGTAGCTTCAACTATAGGTTGTGCGCTGGGCAAGGCCGCCCGTTTGTTGTAACGTTGTAGGCCAGGGTTCTAGGCCAGACAGCCAACGAGCCAAGCCCCTTTCCGTTACAGTATTCACTGCATCCAGACACAACTGAACAGGCCCATACGGGCAGAGTCGCTTTCTGGTTCGCTTCACTGCGTGGAGCGTGGACTCATCGCAAACGTCTGCCTGTTGCGCCTTCGCGCTTGGGTACCAGAGCTTGCCATGCAAGGGTAAGGCCATCAATATGACACAATCAAGCCGACCAGGTGGATCCTGCCCTTTGCCACGCGCCTCACGCTCTGCCCTGGCGGAATCATGCAGGCAACCAACGCAGCCTTGGGCGCAGCCCGGGAGCCAAGGTGGCTTTCATCGCCTGACGTTCTCCCACGGGCCATCAGACATGACCTGCAGCGCAGCCTCGCCGTGCAGGACCCTGCCTGTCACCTGAGACGTGCTTCCGGGGCCGAGAGCGCACGAGCCTTTGTACCGCCCCGCTAATCGCCGGCTGTTCCTTTGGCCTCTGTTGGACGCCAGGTGCACCACTCTACCCGCCACAACATCAACATCAACAGCAATATGGAGGAGAGGGGCAGCCTGGGCTGCAGCCCTACTCGGCTCCCACGCAAGCACCCCAGCACGCGCCGTACTCCTTGGCGCAGCCGGCCCCGTGGGCGTCCATGCAACAACAGCAGCAGCCACAGTCGCATCCAGCGCAACAGCCAAGCAACAACGCGTTAGCCCTTCCGCCTCCAGATGTGGCGCACGGGCAACAACAGCAGCAGCAACACCCGTACGGCCAGCAGCCTGTCAACCAGCCGTACGATGGAGCGCAGCAGCAGCCGCAGCAGCAAGCAGCGTACGGTGGGCAGCCAATGGACGCTGCCACCACGCATGGCCAGCAGGGCCGATACCAGCAGCAGCAGCCGCAAAGCGATGGTGACCGTGACCGGGAGGGCAGGTGAGGCGGGCAGGCCTTACCCCAGGCTGGGGAGTGCAGGCGTTGTGTGCTCGTCAGCGGAGTGTGGCGCACTGGTGCATGATTTGCCAATTGGCCTACTGGGTCTGGCTGCTTACCCACCAGCTTTGCTTTTCGCAGGCACGGTGGCCGCAGCAGCCGCAGTCGCAGCCGCTCCAGGGAACGGGGCAGGGGCAGGGACTGGGACCGGAGCAGGGACTACCGGGACAGGGACAGGGAAAGAGACCGGGAAAGGGACAGAGATAGGCACAGGGATAGGGACAGGGACAGGGATGGGGGTTACGACCGCCGCAACGGCTCAAGGGATGACGGGTATGGTGATCGGTACGACAGGTCCGCTCGGTACGACAGCAGGGACGCGGACAGGGACAGGGACCGCGACAGGGACAGGGACCGGGAGCGAGAACGGGACAGGGGGCGGGAGCGAGAGTTGGACAGGGATCGAGACAGGGAGAGGTTCAGCAAGACGTTTGTCCGTGGGGGTGTCCAGCGGCCTGAGGACCGTTGGCAGATGGTGGGCGGGGAGCAGGAGCAGGAGCAGGAGGCGGACAAGGCCACTGGCAAGGGCAGCGTCTACGAGCCGGACTGGGACAGGGACAGGGAGCGTGACTGGGACAGCCGTGGTCGTGGCGGGGACGATTGGCGGTCGCGGAGCGCGTCGGCGGATCTGGAGGAAGGCGCGCACGGCAGCTGGACTGGGCGGTCGGGGCGGGACAAGCCCAGCCGGACCATCCACATCAGGGTGAGGAGCCTACCAGTCCATTTTGCCAATCCCACGATCCCTGAATCGACTGGAAGCGTCCGTGCACGTCTTTGTGTCCTATGAGTTGCAGCGCACGCGCAGGACTGCCACTGTGTGCTATCCGCTCCTAATGACTCCCCATGCAGTATTTGGCCATGCTTCTGGCCTCGCTTCTTCCTAGAACCTGTCTGCGATATGCGCATTTATTAGTCCGCAAGTGCATCGCTACACACGCAAAACTGCCACTGTGTGCTCCGCGCAGAGTTGGGTGACCCCTTTGACACCCCCGTCCTCCCGTTGTCGCCCCTACGATAGTTATGCTTTGACAGGAGACTTGTCCATGTTCACTCGGACTGGGCGTAAAACCACGGCGTAAAACAGGAGGTAACATTGTTGGCAACGCGAGCAATATCATCCCCTCCCTTTTCCTGCCCTTGCAGGACATCCCCGAGGACCGCGACGAGGACGACGTGCGGCAGCTGCTGGACCCCTTCCCGGGGCTGCTGGCGGTGCGCCTGGCCACGCGCGGACACAGCGGCGCCTCCGCCGGCCACGCCTTCGCCGAGTTCGCCTCAGAGCAGGACGCAGCGGCGCTCATGGACAGCGCGGCCAGGTGGGCGACAGCGGGGTGGGCAGCAGGCCGAATAGGTATAATCTAACTGAAATAAGGCGGAGGCCGCAGGATTTCAGATCGCTTGCAGAGCGTCTGTGGGGTTATGACGTACACCTGGTTTTGTGCAGTATGCCGTCGGAGCGATTGTGCGGTAGCTCTGTGTATGGTGTAGGGCACCTGGACCCCAGCGTTGGCAGCGCTACGTGTTCGCTGTGCTCAGGGTTTTCAAGCGCGCATGACGTGGTATGTGTGTTGCGAATGCGGTGCGTGCTCTCAGGCAGGAGCTGCAGCTGGGCGGGCGGAGGCTGCGGCTGTGCTACGCGCCCACGCTGTCATCGGCGCCGGGTGCTGCCGCGGCCGCATCGGGCCACGCCTCGGCGGCCCCTGCGCCCAACGCGCACCTGGACTGGTGAGCACGGGCGAAGCTGTTGAGTCCAAGTTCGTAACGGATGGTATCGGGCGCACGGATATTTGTTAGGTTACCTGCTTGCGGATACGCAGTCAAGCCATGCTCGTACCGTTCAATCCCTGCCAACCTGAATGGACGTTGCGTTGTGCATGTTGGTACCTGTGCCTTGGGCTGTACCGTGCCTGAAGCAGCATCTCACGTGCCTGAATCTCCTGACCCTACGACCGCCAACTCCACAGGATCTGCGACATGTGCACCGCTGTCAACTTCGCCAGGTGGGTCACTCCAGCACCTGTGACCATGGCCCGTCTTGGCAAATGCCATACGGACACACAGCAGCCGCACCACCGTGCACCCTACGCTCTCCGCTCCGCACCCGCTCCTCAACCACACAACACTCGCTGTGACTCCTGCAACCAAACGCTGTGACACCTGCAACCGTACCTTGTGTCCTGCTGCCTTCCCCTCCGCACTTTGCCGTGGGCTCCTCGCGTTTAACGCGTCCTCCCTCCCTCCCGTCGATGCCTCCCACTCGCTCGTGCCCGGCCCCCTCCTCTGACGCTGAGACATCAGCAAGACAGGGAGCTCCTTTCTCAACGCAAGCCACGCTCTGTCCCATAACCCCCAGGCGTGTTGAGTGCCACAAGTGCTGCACGCGGCGGCCCGCCAACCCGCAGCGGGTGGCGGCGGACGCCGACCAGCCGTCGGCCATCCTCAAGGTCTCCAACCTGGAGCCGCACGTCAGGTGAGGGAAATCACGGCAGGGTGCGGCAGGTGGGGGTCAGCGACGAGGTATCGGTTGCTTGAGGCGTTGACTGCACGTTGCTGATAGACACCTGGCTCTGCTCACGTGCCCTTTCTCCCCCGTCGCTCTCGGCCACCCTCACACCACACGTCCTCGGCCACTCGCGCCCCACGCCCCCACCCCCAACCCTGGCTTCCGGTTCCTCCACTTTGCCGCTCTGTGCCTACCCCCCACCCTGCAGCGAGGACGACCTCCGCGCGCTGTTCATGGGCACTGTGTCGGTGCGCGACGTGCGCATCATCAACGACAAGTACACGGGGCTGCCGCGCGGCCTGGCCTTCGTGGAGATGTGGGGCGTGTCGGAGGCGGCGCGCGCGCTGGCGGTGCTGCAGGGCGCCGTGCCGCGCGGGGGCAGCCAGGCCGTGCGCCTGTGCTACGCGCGGGACAAGTTCGGGGCCGCGGGGCTGGCGGGCGGGGCTGGCGCGGAGGCGCTGGAGGCGGCGCAGGTGGGTTTTTTATGTCGGCGATGTGCACACCAAGGCCTTGCATCAAGCCGTGGCTGTGCATCGAACCCTTAAGTGTCCACACCGCGTCCACGCCCTGTCGGCAGGCCATGTCCATGTACAGCAGCTGGGAGCCCAAGGCCTTCGACGCCAGGGCGCTGAACGGCGGCAGCGAGCCGGCGGCCAAGCAGCAGCAGCAGCAGCAGCAGGCAAAGGCTCAGCAGGGGCAACAGCCGGCGCAGGCCAAGCAGCAGCAGCAGCAGCCCCAGTCCGGGTTCGTGTACGACCAGGCCTCTGGGTACTGGTACGACGCCGCCAGCGGCTATTACTATGACGCCAACACGGGGCTGTACTACCACCAGAGCACGGGGCAGTGGTACTCGTACGACCACGCCACGGGGCAGTACGCGGCGGCGGGCACGGGGGCGGCGGCGGCGGGAGGCGGTCAGCAGGCGGCGGGGGGCACGGCGGCGGGAGGGGGAGCGGGAGCGGGGGCGGTGACGGCGGCGGGGGCGGAGAAGAAGCGCGGTGCGGTGATTGGCGCTGCGCCTGTGCTGAACGCGCAGGGGCTGTTGGCGGCAGCGGCGCTGGCAGAGGTGAGGGGTCGGGGGAAAGGGCTACTTGCGGACAACGCTGTGAAATGATGTTCGTAGGTGGTACCCTGTGCTGATGAGTGGTGCACGGTAGCGGGCTACGCAGCGCCGTTGTCTAGCGTTGCGGGGCTTTGCTTGCTTTCTTTGGTACGACTGCACGTGGGTACTGACAGATGATTTACCCACTGGTTGTTACTGTACCTCGATGTGCCTCGCCCCGGTCGCGCAGGAGAAGAGCAAGCAAGCGGCCAAGGCGGCAAGCAGGAAGGGGCCAGCGGCCAAGGCGGGTCAGGCCCAGGGAGGGAAGGCGGCGGCCGGGGGGTCGGCTGGTGGGGCAGCGTCTGCACAGCAGCCAGCTGCTCCTGTGCAGGGAGTGATTCACAGGGGCAAGTGGAGACAGCGGAGTTAGGCGGGATGTATGCAGGTACTAACATGGTACCGTATGGTCATTACTAGTGAGTTTCTGGGCCTAACAACACCTTGGGTGGCGCTGTGTTGCCTTGGCGCGGCGTGGATGCATAGAACCGTTGGTGGTGCCTCAAGGCTGTGATCACCGGTGTGCTGTGCCGTGGACGAAGGTGCCGAGAGGCCTGCCAGGTCGTGCAGGAGGCCTGTCGGGGACATACGGTCTGACATGTATCTCAACACGAGAGCGAGGATACGACTTCAAGTCTGCAACGGTCGCGTTCATGGCAGTGGGCTGAGTAGGCTCGCTGCGTCATCCGTCTGTACAATCCACAAGCCCGTATGCGGGAGCTCCCCTGACCCACAGAGTGGGTAGAGAGCGGGTATGATTGCAAACAGTGTCGGCGTTCTTGGGGTGGAAAGGTTTGAAGGACAAGGAAGGACGTGTACCTACAGGGTGTGACGATGAGGGTTGTTGGCTGCGCGAGCTGCAGGGGCAGCAGAACGCAGCCGGGGCAGGGGCAGGGGCAGCAGGGAGGCAGGGGCAGGGGCAGCAGGAAGGTTGTGCAGGGTTTGCTGGCTGCAGGGGCAGGAAGCAAACACGGGGCAGGGGCTGGGCAAAGGGGCCTTTTGCCGTACCCGGGATCACTTTTGCAGGTTCGGAGGGTGGAAATATTTGGAGGATGTGTACCTTTGAAGGATGGGGTTTGCTGGCTGCGCAAGGTAGGAAGGTAGGAAGCAGCAAAAAGCAACATGGGGGGCAGGGGCAGGGGCAGGGGCAGGAGGGCAAACAGTGGGGGGCAACATGGGGGGCAGGGGCAGGGGGCAACAAAAAGCAACATGAGGCAGCGGGCACAAAGAGGGGCAGGGGCACGAGGGCACTTTGCCGTACCCGCGATCACTTTTCCATGCACTTTAGATTACTCAAGGATTGCCCCGATCTTACGGCGCAGCTATGCTGAACAATAGGCGTTCTATTGTTTAACGAGAATTACATGGTGTTTCATCGTTAGGCGCCGGCAGGAGCACTTGCAAGCTTTGCCATGCTCCGACAGACTTTGCTCTGTCACAGCTCGTGCGAGAAACCGTCTCAGATATCTAGATGGTAATTCCACAGTGTGCACCGTGATGAGGCGCGGGACCATGGCCTTGTAAAGGTTTCGGCTAACTGAGCGCGATTTGCGTTGCAACCCACAGCGTTGCTCCACTCCGCCGGCAGCTTCAAGGCGGCATCCTCAGCCAAGGGCGTGATGTTGTATCACACGCCGTCAAGGTGAGCCCAGATCTCAGGCTCTGAATAAGTTCCAGCAGAGGTGTCGGTGGCGGAATCGCGTCCTCTTACACGCGCGCTTTCTGGTCCACCCTTTCCATTCTCAGGTATGCGACCTCCCATCTACACGTAATGGGCCTCCCGGCCGTGCTCACGGCCCGAAGCCCGTCCGTCGGATAGGTGACTTGGGCCCGGACACCCTGCCCGGGGGCATCCATGGCACGCCAGCTCCCCGCCATAGCTCCATGGAAGTCGCCCTGAGCCGCTACATCATCACCGCCATCAAGCAAGCCACCTGCTGGCAGGACCTGGAGGCTCTGCTGCAGGCCTACCCCGCACGCACCTTCAACCACATCCACCTCTCAGCCCTGGTGTGCCGCCTCCCCAAGCTGGTGCAGCCCGCGCGCCTGCCCCCGGCCGAACGCAGCCGCTTCGCGCGCTTCCTGGGCCACGTCTCGGACGCCGTGTCCCTCGCCCTGCCCACCTTCGACCCCCGCGCAATCGCCAACACCCTGTGGGCGGTGTGCAAGCTGGGCTACAGCCCCGCCCCGCCGCTGCTCAACAAGTTCCTGTTCGAGGCCTACGTGCGCATGGACCAGTTCAACGCACAGGAGCTCGCCAACCTGTCCTGGGCCCTGGCCACGCTGGCGGCCATGGGCAACCGCCCCGTGCCGGTGTGGATGCTGCGCTTCACGCAGGCCGCCCAGGGCCGTGTGCTCGCGCTCAAGCCGCAGGAGCTAGCCCACACCGCCTGGGCGCTGTCCAAGCTCTGCCCCAGCGCGCAAGCCGACACCCCGGCAGCCCCAACATCCACCTCCATTCCCACACCCGCAACCCCCAACCCTGCTTCCTCGTCACAGCAGTCATCGGCCTCGTCACCATCAGCTGCAACAGCTCCACCTGGCGGCGCCAGCGGCAGCCAAGAAGGCGCCGGCGGCCATCCTGCCCAGCTTGTTGCCGCCCTGACCGCCCGCGCCCTGGACATGGCCTGCCGCGACGCCTTCGCCCCGGGGGAGCTGGTCACCTCGCTGCTGGCGTTGCACAACCTGGACCACCGCGCGGGGCGCACGCTGCTGCTGCCCGCCCTCGTCCAGCTGATGCGCCGCGGCCGGGAGCTGTCCCCGCAGGACCTTGCCAACCTGTGGTCAGTGGCCATGCGGCACTGCGCACCCGCCGCCTCCGCATCCACCGCCACCGCCACTGCCGCTTCCTCCCGCGAGGCAGAGGGTCAAGACAAGCTACATGCGCACGGCGTTGCTGCCAAGCGTCACAGCCGCGTTGCAGCGCTCCGCTCGCAGGCCAAGGAGTCGTGGGACCCCTGGGCAGCCGCCAGCTCTGGGTCCCTGCCCGGGCGGCACCACCTGTACGCACTGGTGGAACTCACCGAGGGCAGCCTGCACGCGCATACCGCCCAGGGGCTGTGCGCCGTGCTGGTTGCTTGGGTGCAGCTGCAGCTGTCACCAAGCGAGCAGGGAGTCGAGGCGCTGTACGGCAGGCTGTCGCAGGTGCTGCCCGCCCAGGCCACCTTCCAGGGAGTTTCCGTGGTGCTGTGGGCCTCGGCGCGGCTGCAGCTGCGGCCGCCGAACGAGCTGATGCACACCATGCTGACGTGCGCGCGGCTGCAGGCGCCTACAGCCAAGCCGCGCGACCTGGTGGCCATGGCGTGGGCGCTGCAGCAGCTGCGCTACAGGCCGCCCGCGGGCTTCTTCCCGGCGTTCACCGCCCGCATCCGGGCGCCAGGACTGCTGCCGCGCCTGCACCCATACGGCGTGCACGTGCTGCTGAGCCTGTACGTCATGTGCGACCTGGAGGTGCCGGCGGAGCTGCAGGAAGTTGCGCTGGCGGTTGCAGCGCCGTCGTGGTCACAGCCGCGACCCGTGGGTCCGCACGCGCTGACGTCGGCGCACCCCAGCGTGGCGGCGCGCTTCATCGCGAACCTGTGCGGCCTGGGCCTGCCTAGGCTCGCCGAGAAGCCAGAAGCCGCTGCACCACGCGCTGCAGCTAGCATGGGCAAGGGCGGCAGTGCGGGCGAAGGCGCAGGGGCAGGGAAGGAGGTGGCGGGCAAGGGGCAGGGGAAGGAGGAGGGCAGCGTGTCGGAGGGGTCTCTGGCTTTACGGCGCAGCATGCGGTTGCGGCTGACCAGCAACCCGCAGCTCCGCGCGCGGCTGCGGTCGTCCGTGGAGGCAGCAACCCTGGGCCGCATGCAGCAGCTCAACAACGAGACGTTCTGCGCGCTGGTCAACGCGTTTGCGCGGCTACGCGCGCGACCCAGCGAGGCGTTCGTGGGCGAGGTGCATCGGGAGGCCAGCAGCCGGGCGGCGGGGCTGGCGCCTTGGCAGGCCGCCACCCTGGTGCGGGCGCTGGCCCGGCTCGAGGCACGGCCGCCCGCGGAGGTGCTCAGCGTCCTGACCATGGCCGTCGGGGAGGGCATGGGTGAGTTGACCGGCCCGCAGCTGCTGCTGCTGCTTGGCGCGCTGGCGCGGCTGCGGTACCGGCCGCCGGCCGAGTTGATGAAGGTGCTGTTCTTCCGGTGCATGAAGAGCCACAAGGACTGGCCGGCGCGGGACCTGCACGGCTTCATGCGCGACCTGGCCACGCTGGGGCTGCAGCTGCCGGAGGGCAGCAAGCACTGCAGGCAGCTGCGGCTGGCGGTGTACCGCAAGAAGCTGCCCAAGGAGCCGCGGAAGGAGATGCTGGCCAAGGCGCGGGTGCTGATGCTGCGGGCGGCCAAGGAGCGGCGGAGCGGGAGGGGCAGGGCGGAGGAACGGGGCGAAGGCTGGCGGGGGCGGAGGGGGATCGACCTCGGGGCTGGGGAGGATATGAAGGCGCAGCTGTGCCGCGTGTGCGTGGGGCTGTCTGGCTGCCCGGTGTGAGACACGGGTGTGTGGAGGTTTTGGCAAGGCGTGCAGAATGGGGAGTGGTGCATGTGTCTTGGCTTGCATGGTTTGTGAGCATGACGGTGGAGGCCTCCGCCTTTGTTTATACATGTGCATTGGCTCCGCTCCCGCCGTCTCTGGGACGGTGATGTGGCGCACGCATGAACTCAACCGCGGTCACAAGGTTGCGCACGTGGGCACGAAACCCCTGCTCATCCAGAACATTATGATGCAGTATGTGGCACGTGCTGGCGACGGCCGCCGGCTTTCGGCCTGGAGCTAGTTGTGAGCAAAACTTGCGGGAACTGTGCTATGGACTGTGATTGGAGGCCGCAGTAGGCACAGGAATGCAAGGGTACATGCTTGCACATCCATGCGAAGTCGGACCTTGTTGCTCGCTCCTTTATCGCAGCTGGGTTACCCCTTTATGTGGTACTGGGCTTTATCCAGGCTGTATCATGCGTAGCTATGGCGGTACAGCACGCGGCGCATCTGAGCGCCATTCTACCCCCATGTATAGCAGGACGCGGTGAAGGGGATGACAACGCAAGTATTGGGGTGTAGCTAAGGCAACTAGACCGCCTTTCTAGCTCCCCCATGTGCGTATGACTGTCTGCTGACTTCACGAGATGGCGGTGCGGTATCAGGAGGCAGAGGCTAGTAAGCACCCAACAGCAGTTACATGAGGTTGTACCAGGCTCTGTCAATGCCTCCAGAACGACGCCGTACCGGTAGCCACCTGGTGGTCATTGGCAAATCACCGCTTCCCCTTCTTCCCCTTGGCCCCTGGTCGGTTCTTGGCTGCAGCGGTGCGAAAGCAGATTCAGATTCAGTCATTAATTGGGCCTCGGCTAGCCAGCACGCGCCAAAACGAGCAGGGTGCACGTATCCTGCTTAGCATGTGATATGCTTGGCGCCAAACGCACTGTCAGAAGCATCCGGTACCGTGCCTCCCGACCAACCGTTGGCAGTTACTATGGCCCCCCGCACCTGATTTCTTGCCTCCGTGCCCTTTGTGCTTCTTCTTCACGCCTCCCTTTTTGACACCTCCTGACCCCTGCTTTCGCTGCTTCGGGTTGCCATCACGACTTGGTTTCCTGCACGCGTGGCAGTAAAGAGCCAGGAGCCAGCAGCAAGAGAAAGGAACCACGTCACATGATGCCGCAACTAAACGGGTGTTTTTCAGAACGTCAAACACTCGCCCACCAGGGCGCATACGCCTGACGCTTGCTATTTCTGCGGCGGGCGTTCAGCACCTAGTACTCCATTGTGCTCATCAGCGTAGTCACATAAACCCCGTAATGCAACATGCCGAGGACGCCCCTTTCAAACCCAACGTTCTGGCCAGGCGACATTTACCAGTACCACACCGCCCGCAAGCGCTCACCCTTGCCCAGCGCGACCGCCTCCGCCCCCGCCTCGCCGCCGGTCCCCTTGGTCCTCGTCCCCCCTGCCGCCCCCCTCCTCCCCTTCCCCTTGCCCCTGCTCGCGCTCCTCGTCCGCCTCCTCCCCGTCGCCGCCCAGCTCGTCGTCCGAACCCCCCAGCGCCATGGTGGTCACGGTGGTGGTCAGCCCGCCGTCGCCCTGGTACACAGTCACGCTCTGCGGCTTGCCCTCCTCCTCGTCTGCGGGTGAACGTGCGCCAAGTGTTGCAACCCCACGTTATGCTCTTTATTTGCCGGCATGCGTGAGTGTAGGTCAGCATGTGCTGTGTGTTTCAGTCGATGGTGTCTTAAACCTTTGGTTTGGGCACTAGCGCCGCTCGGCTATAGGTTAGGCAGAGGCAGGGGCTGGGACAGGGACAGGCGCGGGGGTACATGTTCCGGCAAAGCGCCCGTAAGGCCAGGGATGTTGCAGTCGCCATGCACTCCTCACCGTCGCTGCTGCTTGAGTCTTCCACCCCATAGTTGTCTCCCAAGCCTAGCCGCTTCTTCAACTCCGCGCGTTTCTGTAAGCAAAATGGAGCAACCGTACACGTTTAGATGGCGCCAGCACGGGATGTAGCAATGCATGGACTTAGCACAGGACCCCAGGGTCATGTAGCCCACCCCCTGTCCGCTTTGCCGTCGTTTCGCATCAGTGACTGTGTCACAGCAGTTGCGCACCTCTGCCCGGCTCTGGGTCCGCTCCTGCCTTTCCCTCTCCTTTATTTGCCTGCATAGGTAGCAGCATGCACAATCTTACATCCAAAATAACGCGCCTAGCGTGGCGGGACCTGACTAAGGACCAGTTGAACTAACAACACATGGACATTGGGCATTCGGCAGGCCGTAGCATGTAAGCGCCCCGCATAGGGTGCCTGAAACCCTAGGCAGTCCCCACGGTCCCCCCACCCCCACCGTCCGCCCCGGACACACGCACTTCATAGCGTCATCTCGACGCTGCTGCTTCCGCTTCCTGAACCCCGTCACGTACTCCCTGTGCGGGTATGAGAGGCAGTGCGCGTGAGCGGTTTGTGCGACATGGCTGGCCTGGCGGCGGTCGGTGACACATCAACGGCAGTCGAGCCATTCTAAGCCTCACTTGTAGTCTTTGGGGTCGAATACAACCTCCATATCCTTTTGTTTTTGCTTGTGTTTGGTGACATGGTGCGCCGACACTTTGGCTTCACCGGGGACCCGTTTCTTGAGTCCCAGCGCGTCATACTCTCTGAACCTAAACCTGCTCATCTCGCTTTACTTAATAGACGCCTATAGTTGCAAACCCAAATCAGCAGAGTGCGGTAAGGCCTCTCACGTCTCCGTTCAACCGAGCTAGGAAGCACACGGGTACTCTCGGGGTGGGTTTGGGGTAGTAAAGTAGGTTATATGAGCGTAATTGTGAACTGGACGCAGGGAATTGACATTCTGGCGACTGGATGTGCTCCGAGACCCCCGCTGGTTGAATTTGAAGTTATCTGGATGCTCAGGAGTCCCAGCGGCTACCCCTCTTTGTCGTGCAACATATAAGAGCATTGAAGCATTGCCCTGCTATCTGAACGTAACGCCTGTTCTGTAAGATACTCTAGACGCGACATCTCCGGCAGCATGACCGCTTTTCAACTACATTTGCGGGGGCCTGGAGGACCTTGCAGCACTTCCTCTAGAACGACCAACACCCAGCGCACTGCATGCCCGCCGCCTTCGTGTCGCTCGACTTGCCCACGTTCTTGGACTTTGCCCACTCTGGTGCCCGCTCGGTCGTCGGCAGCCGTTAGCCGAGAACGCAGAGTTCAGCTACATGCTCTTGGTGAGTAAAACTCGGTTGTTGTGATGTGGGCGTGGCAATGCCTCGAAGCCCTTGTTGACCTCGTTGTGCGCTCGTCTCACTTTCCCCTCTGCGCTCACCTGCCTGCATACCAGAGGACCATCGTCCTGCAGCATCCGCTCCCACCAGCAACAGCAGCTTTGTCGACCGGGACTATGAAAAGTGCGTTATATTACAGTGTAGCTGACATTTAGTGGCAGCTTTCGGGGCGCACCCAGCAGGCCCCTGGCACCCAGGCGGCCAGGGTGTTGTGCACCCCAGGCTCCCCTGGTGCAACGAATGCCCATAGGCTTGACTGGAGTGCATCCGGTGCCTGACTGCGTTTGGATGTTTCTCATGTCTAAGTAGCAACACGGGGCCCTAAGACCTAATCGCCGCTCTCCCCGTCAGGGTATCATTGGTGCACCGGGATCCGTACGGACCCATGAAGATTCTTCAACAGCAGCACACAACCATGGCGCACAACTACTGCGGTGGGTCCGATTTTGCATACGGCATTGGATGTAGCTGGAAACTGCACACCACATGCCGCTGTGAGACTCCCAGGCTCCCAAACTGCGACCCTTTCTTGTGCAACACCGGACACCAAGCCTACCGTGCTCATCACACCGCATGCACCGCAGGCGTGTTGCTCTTCCAACGTGACCAAGACAAGCACCTATCCCTGTCGTTGGAGACAGAAGTCCTTGAGATCTTTGTGGCGGGTGGTGAGTGGTGATCGCTACCAGTATAGGCGGCACCAACGATCAGTGGTCTATCGTGTCAGCAACTACATCAAGACACGACTCCGCTTACGTTCAGTCCGGTCCCAAACACAACGACCTAGCCATGCGCTCCGCGTGCCTTGTGCGCCATACAGTGCCATCCATCTTGGCTAATAAGCACTATCCCAAACACGCACGCAGACACGGCTTGCAACATCTACACGCAGCTCCACGGACACAAGAGCAACCGCCCCACGGCGCACGACCTCATGAGCACGGTAAGGGTGACTCGTGTAGCGGGCTGGCAGCAGCATTCTAGGTAAGGCTGACTTCTCGTCCACTGACGCACACGGCGGCTCCGTGTCTGACCTGCAGATGCTGGAGCGCGCCGCCCAGACGGGCCGCAACCAGTGGCAGCTGCTGCGCGTGGCCATCGTGGACCTCCGAGATGAGGTCTTCATCGGTGAGCACCTGGCCTGGGGTCGTGTGCCGAGCCTGCAGCGAGGGGCTGCGTTAAGCTCTCATTCTGGAACTGACTGTCGGTAGTCGGGCGGCTTGCAAATTGCTGAAGCCAACCAAGCTACTTTCTTAACGCACAGGCCGGTTGTACTTCGGCGACCCTGCAACGGGCGTGGTGGCGTGGGACTGCGACTGCCGGCCGTCGGACGGCGTCTTCTTAAGCCTGCGGGTAAGCAGCTGACCCTTCCAGTCCCTTACCGGAGCGAAGTCCTAAGCCTAGGCTGGCAATGCATTAGCTCGACTCTCATTTGCTGTCCGTGCAGACCGGCTGCCCCTTCTTCGTGTCCAAGGAGGTGTGGGCTAAGGCGGCGGTCGCCCTGCGCCACTCCAAGGTGCACGCCATCGCGCTGGCCGAGGCGCAGATGGCCCAGGCGCACCGGGACCTGCTGGAGACGCAACAGAGGCAGCAGCAACAGCAACAACAGCAGCAGCAACAACAACAGCAGCAACAGCAACAACAACAGCAGCAGTCTGTGCGGCCCATCTTCCCACCCGCCAGCGCGGGTATGGGGCCAGGAAACCCGGAGGCACAGTCGAGGCAGGGGCAGGGGCAGCCCAGCGGCATGGCGCCACCCGTGCCCTTTGCGCCGCTTGGAGACTTTACCGCTCTACGGTGGGTACCGTACCGCCTTACCTGCAATAGGCTCGGTGCCACCGACCGCCGCTTGCCTCTCCCGTATACGGTTGTTGCAAGCTACGGCTGCTGCCGCCAAGGCTGGCGTTGCAGGCCAGGGGCGCACACTGCAACAACTTAAACAGCGCTACCTCACAGGATTTGCATGTATGCACGTTTGCGTATGCGTTGTGTTTGCAGTGAAGCTCAAAGCACATGTGTACACGTGTCCCCAGGTCCGACGACCCCGACGCCATCAAGCTGCTTAAGCGCGAGCTGGCGGTGGCTGTGCGCGAGGAGGACTACCGCGCCGCCGCCCGCATCCGAGACCACCCCTACATGGTGCTGTACCGCCGCATGGCAGCCCTGCGCAGCGAGGGCATGCTGCGGGAGGCGGACAACGTGTCCACCGAGCTGTGGAGCCTCATCGCGCTCAACCAGCAGTGAGGGCAGGGATGGGAGAGCATGGTGTTCTGCCAGAGCAGGGGTGTGGTGGCCATGGGGCCGGCTTGAACCAGGACAGGACGGGGCATCGCACGGTTTTACTATTGCGCTGGGCGACTGCATTTGGTTGGACGGGTGAGCGGGCTTACTATGTGCTGCTAGGGCGGTCGGGGCCCATGAGCATGGTTAGTTGTGGCCGTTTGTACGATATCATAACTACTTCGCTTCGGATGTGGCTGTCGGGGAGGCAGCCCGTGCATACCACTACTAGTTGGCCCCGAAAAGCCAAGACTAGCATGACGGGCACGGAGCTTAGCGCAGCTGCTTGATTGGCGATGGAGCTTAGCACCCACATTGATTCTTGCCATTGATTGAAGCTGTCCTTTATCAGTCTGCCTTGTGGCTTTAGAACGTTTCCACGCGTAGGGACGGGGCATGGCGGCCCTGCATTTGGTGGGCTAGTGCTGAGTGCTAAGGAGCTGTGTACTGGAAGATTGGACCGTTGCGGGATGGGGGCATGCAATCGAGCCAGGCATTGCTCGTTACAGTCGAAGGATGGTAGGCACCATAGTGTTGCAGGCTTAGAACCCCTTGGGCAGGCGCAGCTTGCCAATGTTGGTGTTGGTCTTCTTGATGGGCTTGACACGGAGCACGCCGTTCTTGAAGCTGGGCCCGGCCTCCATGAGCCCGCGGTCGCGGTTCTTGGCTGCAAGCACGGAACACGAAGGATAGGAAGTCGGTTGTTAAGGCAGCCCTGTTATTGGCCATCACCGTACGCGCGTGTAGCACGGCAGCCGCGCGAACACCAGGACAACTGCTTGGACATAGAGGGCGGCACCTTCGATCCTCTCCTGCATGCCTCGAACTGTAACTAAACATGACACCAACACAACACGCTCGGGTGCACGTGTTCGATGTGCCAGCACGGCCAACAGCCACACCAAGGTCTCACCCTTCTCGGCGCGCTTCTTCTTGCCCAGCCCCTTCCGCTGCACCATGCCCGCCTCGATGGCCTCCTCCAGCGCCTTGGCCTCCCGCTTGGCGCCCACGCGCGCCATGCCCTTGCCGATGGAGGCGGCGGTGCGGGGGCCCTTGTCCGCCTTGGCGCCCAGCCGCTCCAGCATCCGCGCCTTGTACTTCTTGGCGCTCTTCTTGTCCAGCGCGGTAGAAGCTGCGACACGCACAAGGGCGGCAGTAGCAGCACCGGCGTCGTCGGGTGATGGCCTACTAGCACACTACCGTACACTCCCCTTCAGCACCCCAAGGATGCATGCAGCATGCTACCGTACGCGAGCACGGCACCCGTGGTACATGAGGTAGCCCATGTCGCCTCACCGAACTTCTCCACCTCCATCTGCAGGCGCTGGAAGTCCTCGGGGCTCAGCCCGGGGTCCACCTCGGAGCTGGGGTCCGCCGCCGCCCCCGGCCGCCGCCGCCCCGGCGCCGGGCCGCTGCCCACCGCCTCGTGCACCTTGCTGGCCTGGCGGGCAGACAGGCATGACGTGTACAGGGCGTTCAGGGGATAACAAATGTCACGCCGGGTACGGTAGTAGCATGCCAGAGGGATGAGAACTGGGTCACCAAGGGTGCACTGGCGGGGGTGTTTGTTGCGGTACTGCCGCTGCTGCAGGTGCTGCCGAGTGTTTCTGTGCCCCAGGTGGCTGGGCTACACAGCGGTGGCCAGGGGTGGCACGTGAAGGACAGGACCTCCTGCCGTTCACTGAATCCAACACACAAGAAAAGGTGGCGGGCGAGGGTGCATGCCGAGAGCACTGAATGCGCCCGTGTGTGACGGTTCTGTTATGATACGACGCAATGTGGGTGTCTGCATCGGGCCTAACTGGGCCCGTACGCCCATTCTCACCTTGGAAGACATGAACAGCTTGCGCTCCCGCCTCATCATGGCTTCGTAGTCCGACTGCTGCTGCGCCCCCGAGGCCCCAGCCGCCCGCTCAGCAACCCCTGCTCCTGGTCGCCCTGGTCCAGCTGCCTTGCCGCCTTGCCCAGCGCCCGACACGGAGCCCTGTGCACCCGCTGTCCCCCCTGCTTGCCCCCCGCTGCTGCCCTTGGCCTTCTTGCGCTTGGTCTGTCGCATGATGGCGTCTATCTCACTGTGGGACGACTTCCGCTTTCCCGGTGCCGTCGCAGCGGCCCCCTTCTGCCCTGGTGCCCCGCCCGGTGTGCCCCCTGCCCCAGCAGTGGACGGCCGCTGCTCTCCGCGCACAAGACCAGAGCTGTCCGCAGCTTTTGATTCCCGCCCGGCCGATTGTTTGCTCCCTGGTGGCACGCCGGCTCCTGTCACCGAGACAAACACGTGGGTGGAGTTGGGTCAAGTAGGAGTGGCTGCTGACTCAACGTAGAGCAGGAGGTGCATAGCGTGATACTGATGTGTGTGGTTCATGATACACAACGAGGGCATCTGCCCGCGCTGGATCGCCTGAACGGATAGGCGCAGCCAGCGGGTGTGTTGTCAGGAGGTATGGCAAGGGCATCCACGTCGGTTTGGGCCCGCACCCCCCACAACACACGCACCGTCCCCTGGCGCCTCCGCTTGACGCTTTGAGCCACTGCTAGGCTTGCGCTCAGTTTGATTACGGCGTGCGCCACCTTTCGCCTTGCGGCTGCGGTCGTCGTCGGAGTCGTTGAACATGGCCATGAAGCGCTCGCCTGCCGAGGGGTGAAAGACAAAACTCGCCTCACCCAAATCCTGTCTACTGGCGAAATGCATTATGTTCTTTCCGTGTTACGCAGCGACGTGCGAGACTGACCGTACTCCTCCAATTTTCGTAAGGCTTCTTCACTTGTATCCGCCGAGCCGCCACTCGCAGCCGTGGACCCAAGGGGAGCAGTCATTGGAAGCTATAGATGACGTCTTATAAGCGGCCGTCTGCCGAAGTCTTCCTCCCCTAGCTTGCTATGCAGTAAAAATTGTGCTACACGGTGCACGGAAGCCCGTTAGTCAGTACAGAAGATCACTGCTTCTCCAAATCATTTACCCCTCAGAAGTTGGCCGGGCCCGAAAGAGCTGCCGATGTGCCGTTCCGAGCCCGGTGCTCCGGAGCCGACGGTTGCACTCCTTGCGCGGGCCCGCTAACTAAGCAAGACGCCATGTGGACCGTCATCGAGCATACGAAGGGGTAATGCACGAGTAGCTTTTAGCTGACGCTGTCGCTTCACTTGTAGCGTGGCCTGGAGCAACAGCCATTTTCGTTTTTGTTTTGCCAACCTCTCGGCTGGCATTGTTGAACACCATGCTAACGTGACACAAATCAGGATGAACTTCATACATAGGAGCGATGCGGAGGCCACGCCGCGCCAACGCACCCTCCCCGAGGCTCGTAAGTCCCCTTCAGAGAGCCAGCATGCGACAACACCGTGAGCACCAATTGATTGCATCATGACAGTCACCTGCTTATAACTCGAATTGCGCCTGGGCACTCGGCCTGGGTAAATAGGCCAGTAGTTCGACTTCTACCTGGCGCCCTTTGAGCGGAACCGAGCTGTCTGCCTGCATACCCATTCCGTAGTTCACGATGCAGCAGCGCATCATATGTAACGTCGTTCTCTACACGGCGTTGTCGGATGGCTTGTCAGTGCTTTTCCAAGCCTAACAAAACCCGCGTCTGAACCTCCAGGCGTGGTGCTGGTTGTGGTGCTCCTGGTGGCTGGGACCGCCCTGATGGCAGTCCGTGTGAAGGACGCCATCGTTGACGGCATGGTGGAACGGGTAAGACGGGGACGAGGGCCAAGTCCGGCCGAAGACATTCCCTACAACGGCAAAGGCGAAACTCGACTCGTACGGCACCGTGGTGTTCTGACACCAGCATGTGTCTGGGGCTGTCCCCTTTTAGGCTGCCTACTGTGCACATATAAAACATCAGTTGCATGCATCAAGGCAACACTAAAGCACACAAAGGGACTGCGTATTTCCTCTCGTGCCATGAAGGCTGGAAAGCACGCACCTGCTGGGGACCTGGCGGCAGGCCTGAAAGCAGCCGGCACTCATGCCAACGTGCTAGCCCACGGTCAGCTCACCGGGCCACACGGGATGGCGTCAGGCCGGGCGGCTGACGCTGCCGGGCCTCAGCGCACCGGCGGCGGCAAGGCCATGCAGGCCAGGGCACGGGCTGGGTCGCAGCAGCAGGGCAGGACGCGGTCAAGGGATGCTGGAGCAGCGGGGCGGGGCCCTTCCGAAGAGGACATGGAGGAAACGGGTAGGTACCAAAGTGGTGCCCGAGTCTCTTACACTGGACGCACCCTCTGGTCGGCGCTTCGCACCCACGCGCTCACAAGGCAGCTATCGCAGGCTATGGACAGCTGCGTCCCTCGTCACCATGCACCTAGCTACTTACCGGTAACGCGGTCTCTCCGCTGCTCCGTTCTGGCGTCTGCCCCCAGCTCCGCCCCCCGCCGACCCTGAGGAGGAGGACGAGCCGCAGTCTGCCGCCGCCTCTGGAGCCGATCAGAAAGCCGGCGCTGGTGGCAGCGCAGGCCCTGGCAAGGGCAAGGCCGGGCGGCGCAAGGGCCGCGGCGGGCCGGGCGCGTGGCGGTGGCGGCCTCCGCTGGGTGTGGCCCACCGGGGCGCCTCCGCCGAGCTGCCCGAGCACACGCTGGAGGGGTACCGCCTGGCGGTGCAGGAAGGTAAGGGGCTAGCAGGCACGAGCGGTCCTAACCGTAAGCAGGCGCGGAGCAGAGGCACACCCTCCGCCGGCTGCACGATCAACTTTCTGTGCGCACTGCGACCGTCTGGGCGCACCTTGCTCCCATGCCGCACCCCCCGCCTTGCAAGCTTCAATTACTACCCCTGCAAGGCTTGGACGACCACCCCTCCCCGTTCCTGGGTTTGGCACAGCACGGTCACGGCTGTCCTTCCTTTGCCCCATGTGTCACGTTCCGCCCAGGCGCTGACTTCATCGAGTGCGACGTGGTGCTGTCCTCCGACCTGGTGCCCCACTGCCGCCACGAGCCCAACCTGGCCGCCACCACGGATGTGCTCAAGCACTTCCGCGACCGCGAGCGCACCTACCTCATAGACGGCGAGCGGGTGGCGGGCGTCTTCAGCGTGGACCTGACGGCCGCGGAGATGGCCACACTGCGCGCCGTGCAGCCGTGGCCGTTCCGGAACCAGTCGTACAACGGGCGGTACGGGGTACCCACCCTGGAGCAGTACCTGCAGGTGGCCAAGGTAGGCAAGGGAAGCGGTGGCGGCTGTTGCGTGCGGGGTTGGTTGTACGCGGGTTTGTGGGCGGTACGGTACGGCAGCTTGCGTGCGTTGGGGTGGGAAGAGGAGCCCTGTGAAGCCAGGGTGAGGGGTATAGCATGCGAAGTACTGCGGTTGCCAAATCTACTTGCAAGCCGAGTTGTCAGCAGGCCTGATCCTCTTGCCGCAGTTGGTATCAACATGCCATAATGACCGGTCTTAGCTGCCACCCAGTGAAATGGCTGCCCTTGCCCGCTGTGCGCTGCCCCTGCAGGAGGCCAACCGCAGCGTGGGTGTGTACCCCGAGACCAAGCACCCCACGTGGACCAACGGCCTGCCCACCGTCAAGGCCGCCAACACGACAATAGAGGTGGGTACAGCGGTTGGCTGCGGCCCTCACCGACGGCGCCGCCAAGCGCAATGCCACGACTGAAAGCTCGCTATTTGCTGCTGGCGGATAGCGTATGCGTTATTGTTGTTACAACCAATGCGTTCGCCTTCATGACGTGCTGCATGCAACAGCGACACTCATGCGGCGGCGCGCCCCCCCCTTACACAATATAGGACATCCTGCTGGCCAAGCTGCGGGAGCACGGCTTCGATGGCGCGCAGGGAAGCCCCAAGTGGCGCAGGCAGCCCGTCTACATTCAGGTGTGCGCGGGGGAGTAGAATGAGCACCACAGCAGGTACAGCGGTACGGGACAGGAGGAGCGTAGCCAATGCTAGGCAGGTATGATGGTGACGCGTGCTGATGGCGGCATCAATTACAGGAGAGGGTTCTTTGTCTCCGGTGGTTCGCCTGGGTGGTGACCTTTGACACACGGCCTCTGACTACAATGCCGTATGCTTGCGCTGCACAGCCTTGACGTTCTATTCCCGCGCTCCGCACATGGCGCCCTTGCAACCACCTTGTGCCAGAGCTTCGAGGCCACGAGCCTGCGCTACATGGCGTCCCGCACGTGTGCGCCCATGGTGCTGCTGCTGGGCGACTGGGAGGGGTGGGTGGCGGGCGTGGCCTGTGGCTGGCTTGCACTCACAGGAGGCGACGCAGGGAGCTACCGGCAGATTACGTAGCCTTACAATACGGTTGGAGCCTTACAGCTAATATGGGATTGCAACACTTGATTCACCTTGCCATCTTGTCACCATGCAATCTGTGCGTGCGCGCATGTGCTTGGGGTGTCGTACCCCGGCGAACATGTGTAAGGTTGTTGTGCGTGTTGCCCCGCGCGCAGGTGGACTGCTCCCGACAGCGGCCTGAGTCTGGAGCAGCTGACGTCTGACGCGTCGCTGCAGGAGATGCGGCTGTGGGCGGCGGCTGTGGGGGCCAGCAAGGCGTCGCTGGTGGAGTGGGTGGAGGGGGAGGAGGGGGAGGCGGAAAAGGGGCAGGAGGACGCCACTGGTGGGAAGGAGGGAACGCAACAGGCGCAGGAGCAGAAGGCAGCGCAGGAGCAGGAGCAGCAGCAGAAGGGACAGCAGCAGGCCCAGCAGCAGAGCCAGCAGCAGCAAAACCAGCAGCAGCAAACTCAGCAGCAGGGGCTGCAGCGGCAAGGTGCAGCGGTGATGACCAAGGCCAACAAAGCGCGGCGGCGGCGGTGGCGAAGGGCGCTATCTCATGCTGCTGCAAGTGCGGCGGCGCAGCCGGCGGGGGCTGGAGAGCAGGCGGGAGGAAGCCTGAGCCAGGGCCCAGCTAGCGGAGGCGCACCGCAGCAGGCTGCCAAGGCGGCCGCGGAGGCGAAGGTGCCCTCAGCGGCACCGCAGGGCGCACAGGGCCCGGCGGTCCAGGCAGCGGCGGGTGGGGAAGTCGTCATGGCGGCTGCTGCGAGGGCGGTCGGGGGTCGATACGAGAGCTCGGGGCTGGTGGAGCAGCTACACGCGTACGGACTGGCGGTGAGCAAAGCGCTATGGGGCGGTGTGGGGTGGGTGATGGTTGGTGGGAGGGGTTTCCACGGCTGTTGGGTGGAGCGCCATGGGCGACTGGTGGGGGCGTTGTGCGTTGGTGGCTGCGGTGGCATGCGGGATGGGGCTGCCTTGCCGTCTCGCAGGCCCGGAAGGGGAGGGCAGCTGGGCGCTTGGCATGACGTGGGCGGTGTGCGTGTTGCGCCGGTGGCACAGTAAGACAGAATCCCAGCTTGGCCCGCATGCCAATTGTTGACGTCCCGACGCAGCAACTGCAGCTGCACGCATTGGACACAAATGTCAGTTACCTGTCAACGTGGTAGTAGGAGCCACGGGCGTGCCAGGTGCCAGATACTGGTCGTAACTGCACCCGTTCGTACCCTAATGCTGCGCTAACGCCTCGCTTCCCGCGTCCTTGCAGGTTCACACCTACACTCTGCGCCCCGAGCCGCGCTTCTTCCTACCACACCTGGCACCCGACAACGGCACGGCCGACCCACGGGTCGACGTGTCGTACGAGTACGACCTCCTGCTGCGGGAAGTCGTACAGGTGGACGGCGTCTTCACGGACCACATGCCGTCGTACCGTGCATGGGTGGCGGGCCAGCAGGAGCAAGGACAGGGGCGGCAGGGCCAGAGCGCCGTGTGGGACAGGGCGCACGTGGGGCGTTGGGCGAGGCAGGGCATGGGTGCGGTGGGGGCCAGCATGGGGCCCTGGGGAGCGCGGTCCAAGCGTGCGAGGGGCGCTGCGGGGGCGCGTACGTCGAGGGCTGCGGATGGGGAAGGCAAGGCGGGGGAGCAGGAAGCCCGGGGATCAGCGCGCGAGGAGGGTGCACAGGAGGGGGCGCAGGGGCGGAAGGAGGCGAGGCTGATGAGGGAGGTGGCGGCCGAGGCGAGGGTGGTGCGGCAGCGGGAGGGCGGGGGCAGGGGGGGCAGGGTGTGGAGTGAGGAGCTGCGGTGTGAGGTGTACCGGCCGCCAGCTGCGACTGCAGGCCATGCGGCGTAGCCGCTGGGGTGTTGCGTTAGCGGGGAATAAGTCTGGAGCGGTGGTGCAGGTTATTTATCGGTGGGGTGCAGGTTCGATGTTCAGGGGTCAGTTGGATTCAGGACGGATGAACATGCGCTGTGCATGGTGGTTCACATGTGTGCATGGCGGATGCGTTGCATGTGAGGGACTGGAAACTGCAAGGCTGCATACGTGCATCAGCAGGTGGGAGGGGCAGGGACGTGGGAACCTGAGCCCACTGCCGCCTGCGTACTGACGCATACCGAAACAATACCATGCCGCTTCTGTACCATTTGGCTGTGTGCATGCAGGCTGTAGACCAGCAACGGCATCACCGTGCTGTGTGAGCAATCCACGGCGGTACCTAAATGCATTCAACCCTAGGTTCTCAAGATAAGCTATTGTGGGCAAACCGCTGAGAGCGATTGATTGGAGGCATAATCCTCTTGGCCGCTAGCGACCAAACGAGATGAGGCCTGTTTATTTGTACTTCAGTAGGGGTCCGCAGTAGGTTGCCCTGCGTTGCCAGGAGTGCAACCTTTCTGGAGTGTGGGTTGTGTAGCATGCGTCCTGCTAGAGCAGAGTGACTTTGCGGTCTGGTGCCAGGCTGGGGCAGCTCCAGTGGTACCCTTGGGCACTACGGCTCATGTGGGTGTTAAACACGCCCATTGTAACGACTGACTAGTTTCACACGACCAGTGTGGTCCTCGAGGGGCCGTTGCGCAGGGTATTCTGAAGGATCCCAGGTTCACATGGGACATGGCTACCAGATCAGTTGGACGGAGATGTCACTAGGACTCTGGTAGGGAGGCTAAGCGGCTTGCGTTGTGCTGTTCGCTCACACTGGCCACGCACGTCACTGCCACGCATCTTGTGCATCCCATCTGCTCTCAGTCAGCACGAGCGACGCTCATACTTAAACACCGCCCTACGAGTCCCAACCCATCATGCATCTTGCTTTTTTATAGCAATACGAGCCTGGACAACCACGCATGCCTTAGCAATCTGTTTGCAACGCAGGCCAACACACATACCAGTAAGCACAACGCCACTGGGCCCGCTGTCCACATTTCAACGTACGGTGGAGCAGTGGAGCCTTTGCAGATGACTCAGGTGAGTGGCAATGGTCACGAGGTCTCCCCCATGTGCTTGCGTGTTTCCACTCCTACCGGTACTACACACCATTCGCCTTGCCGCCCTGGACTTTCGCAGTCTTGCCTCAAAATGTATCCGCCGCATTCGTCCGTCGTCCGTCCTTGCGCACAGCTGTGCCTTGGCCTCCGTGTTCGGGCCAATCCAAACGAAAGCCGTGCCGTACACACTCATGCATGGGCCAGCACCGTCACACCACTACTGTACGCACAGCGCAGCACCCCAGCCACTACGACTGCATGGCAACCATTAGCGGGTCCCGCCCCAGCCGCTGCAGCTGCTCCCGCAGCCTCAGCACGCCCTCCCGGACCGCCGCCAGCGGCGGCTTGCTGTCAGCCTCAGCACCGCTATACCGCACGAGGTTGATGTCCACCCGCTTCAGGCTCGGGGCGCCCAGCATCAGGGGCAGCAGGGCGGCGGCAACGGCGCCCGCGCTGGACCAGTCGTCCGTGCCGCGGTCAGCCAGCAGGTGGAGTTGGAGGTTGGCCAGGCGGGGCAGGCGGGCCAGCAGCGGCACGGCCGCGGGGTGCAGCTTGCACCGTAGGCTCAGCACCTGGGGGCAACGGGGCTTGTACGCGTGACCGTGCGTGCATGACCCATGGGATGCCGGGACCCCAAGGGATACGGTGTTGTTGGGAGAACTGTGTGTACGTTAGTAGGCACTGGGCAGGGAGCAAGGAAATGACATGGGCTTGGCCTTGCGCTCAGGACCCAACACCGAGCAGGGGGGAGCGAGGGCTGCAGGCAGCGTGGTACGTGCCGCAGCACGAGCTCGATGCCCCAGAAGCCATAAGCAGGCCGTCTGCCTGGGCATGCCCCCAGCTCCATGAACAACAATCGTATTGGTACCAAGCCACAGAGACACAGCAGCTTGCATACGGTACATGTCGCATGCGAGTGGGACTCAAGCACGTGCGTGCGGCCGACGCCAAACGCTCGTGCTCACGTGCTCCATGCAAGCAACAGTGCTGAGCAGCGCGTGCCTCCACCACCTACTTTGTACGCTGGCTTGCCCTATAGTACTGTATTAAGCCTGTTGCTGCTCCAAGCTCCTACCTTATGCTATACACTACGGTGCGTGCTTCGCAACCCACCTCCAGCTTCGGTAGGTGCTCCGCAAGTGCCATGACGTCGCACGTGGCCATCGCCGCTGACTGGCCACGTGAGGGGCGAGGGGTCCCAGTCATGCCACAGAGTCAGCTCCTCACACTCCCCGCCGCCGCGCTCATGCAGCAGCCGCACCGCCTCCAGCAGGTCATCAAAACCCGGGCAGGGCGAGGGCTGCTGCAGAGTCCCGCCACTAGTGGGTGGCAGCGCGGCTGCGCTGCTGCCGTCCGCCCCTCCTGCCCCTGCAGCCGGGCTCCCGTGGCCATCAACCCTCGCGGCTGGGGCCCCAGCGGCAGCACCCCCGTTGTACCCTACGGTGGTGGAGCACGACGCACTGAGGCCGTCTGCAACAAGCCGCGTGAGGCCAGGAGGAAGCTCCAGCGCCAGGAGGGCGTATGGCCGGACCCCGTTGTGGATGTGCAGCTCGCGTAGCGCAACCGGCAGCGGCACGCATCCCCACCGCCTGCCACCCCGCCCCGCACCCTTGAGGTCTAGGCGTACCATGCCATCGAAAGCAAGGCACGTAAGCTGGCTGCACGCTGCTGCTAACAGGCGGAAGTCTGCCTCGCACAGCTCGTCGTCCCCATGCAGGGTCAGGCGGACCAGGTGGCTTAGAGGGCTGAGCACAAGGGCTGTGATGTTCTCCATCAATGCCAGGTCGAGTCCGTTGAATCTAAGGTTGGTGAGATGCGTCAGCCTGGAAACGCCGAACTCTACGGGCACTGCGAGGTTGTGCCTCTCGAAGTCCAGGGAGCGCAACGCAGGCAGGGCGCTCATCGCCTGGTCCAGGTGCTGCATGGACTGCAGTTCCTGCTGGTACTCCGGCTCACACACCTTTCCGTCTTCGTCGCACCAGCACACGTCAATAAGAGACAGCTGCAGGTGCTGCAGGCGGGTGCAGGTGGCGATGGCGTGGTCCAGGGGCTGGGGGATGGAGTAGTGCAGGTGGCGGCTGAAGGTGAGGGAGGTGAGGCTGGGGCCGCAGGTGGTGATGAGGCGGCACAGGCCGGGGGTGGCTGCTGCTAGGGGTTCTGGCTCACACAGGTCCGATGCGATCTCCAGGGAGGACAGGTGGGGGGCGGCGGAGTGTATGGCGGAGGCCAGGGCGGTGGTGTACGGCACGTTGCGCAGGGAAATTTTGGGTTAGGGAGGGGCGGCGCTGTGCTGGTTGCCCAGACAGTACCTGATGCTCGCTGCAGGCGGACAGAACATCCAGCCTGCGGAAGCGTTCCAGCGGCAGAGCAAGTAGGGAGGCAGTAGCTGGTTGAGTCTCCTTTTTTGGGGCCGAGCGGAGCAAGGTATGGTGGTAGCACACCGGTACAAACCCCTCCTCCACGGGCTCACAAGCTTGGGAGCGCTGGACTTACGACTGGGTTGCACCACTGTCGCTCCGATACCAGTGCAACAACGGCATCTTGTGCCCAGTGTATGCAAGTTCACAACCGTTTCTACTTAACCCGACTCAGGCCTCCCCCGCCTCTGCCAAGACAGCAGAGCGAGGCCGCCCTAGCTACGCACGCAACCGCCCACGAACACACGCGCGTGGCCAACTTACGCTGCGTCCTCGTTCTCCGGGGCGTCCCGTCGCTGGCCAGTACCGGGCCCGCCAACGACAATGGGGTGAAGACCCAGCGCCTTAACGTGAGCTCCGCGTGAAAGTATGCCGCGGACAAAGGCGGCGAACTGCCGGACACCCACGGCTATCCCGGGGGCGCCCGAACCGTGGGTCGCCCCGAGCTGCACGTAGTCCACCGCCAGCGCGCTAATGGTCGCGTCGGCGATCGCGCGGCCCTCGCGGCACGTCGCCCGCAAGCCCGCCATTTCACGTAGCGGCATGCGCTTGACAAAGTAAGGCGCGACCTCGAGGAGGCCCTGGCATGGGTGTGCGCCTTGAGGCACCGGAACGTTGTTTCCGACTCCAGCCTCCATTCGTTACCAAGTATCAACTGTATGATGGGAATAAATGCAAAGGCTGCATCAGGCCGCAGTGCGACGTTTTCGCGCCAAGTGCATTATTGGAAGCTAGCAGCAAAGGTCCCATTGCAGCAACCCCCGAAACCGCCAATCCCAAAGACGACTGCTAGTTGAGTAGTCCATTCGTTACCTATACTGACATGCGTGATATGGAAAGTGCAAGTTTGAGTCCGGAGTTCAAAGTTGTGGAGGCAGTCAGTGAGCAGTGTGCCTGCCAGGGCTCCCCTGGTGCCTGCTATGCTAGTCCCGCTAGGTGCCCACAATCGTCAGACAGCTGCGCGATGTGGGCTTGCCGATCTATGGGTATCAGAGGGGTCTTTGCCACAGAATCCTCCCGTTTAGCTCTGGGTCCCGTCATGTCCCGTGCTCCCGTGCCCCTGTGGGCCGGACACCTGAACCTGCCTGGACTTGGGCAGGGGCGCTGCAGGGGAGTCTTCCCTGGGTGGGGCTGGGCGAACAGCTGCAGGATCCAGCGGCATTCTCCTGGATGATGGTGTTTTGTCCGCACACATGCTTGGGTGTTGCGAGTATGTAGTTGTGCCCAGAGCGTCAGCACCGCGGCGTGGTGCCCCACGTGGAAGGTGGAAAGGCGGGTCCGACAGCCTTGGATGTGGTCAAAGTCATTATGGTTGCCCACAGCGCGATAATAATGGTTTTGCTATACTAGATTCTTTTCACCGGTGGAACCCACTTGCTGTTTCGTCGCTCTAATCCAAAACGGCAAAAAGGGGCTACAGCCTTGGGCGAAACTGACAGGCTGCTGGTGAGCTTTCCGCCTTTATTGCGGTGGGTCTGATACAGCGAAGTGATATGCCGGCGTGGATAGATGCATCGTGCTAACGCGTTTTGGGGAAGCTTGCGGGAACCCGCATGTCCACACCACGTCCATGTCCAGCTGCGTAGCGCGTTACAAACCTCTGTTCCCCATCACTCTAGCTGCCAATCACACGCTATATTGCTACGTTCACCCATGACCACAGGCTGCCTTTTACACGAACCCTACGTGGCGAGCAAGCATGAGGAGCGCAGTATCATCCCTCAACAGCAGCTGCCGCCTGCCGACCAGCTGTGCATCCCGTTATTCATGCTCCCGGACAAGCATGCTTTCAGCGGCCGCCAGGCGTGCAAGGACACAACCGTCGGCCCTATACAACAGACCCCAGCACTGCTCCGCGCCCCTGTCCCGGCCGCTGGCGCCCCTTGCCGCCGCGACCTCAGCCGTGGAGCCAGGGGAGCAGGACATGCGGCAGCTTATACGGCAGCAGCGTATGCGGAAACAGCGTATGCGGCAACTATCTTTCGATGACAAGCTGTCGGTGCTGAGTGAGGCCGCGGCCAGCGGGAGCAAGGAGAGTCTGGAGGAGGCGCTCAGGCTGCTGCAGCCCAGCATCTTCCCTGAGATGCTACAGGAGCCAACCAGCTACCGGAAGTGGAACAGCACATTCCAAGACCCTGGCGTTGCAGCTGTCAAGGCGGGCCACCCGCAGCTGCTGGGCTGGCTGGTGCAGCACTGCCCGGGCCTGATGCGCTCACACGATGTGCTCAAGGCGGCAGCCAAGTACTGCGACCTGGCGGGGCTGCAGGCCGCCTGGGAGGTGCTCAAGGGGCGCTGTTACATCACCCACGCTGGCAGCAAATCACGAACAGTGCTGGACATGTGGGTGTTTGAAGCAGCTGCAGAGTCGACCACCCCGGACACGGTGGCCAAGCTCGAGTGGCTGCTGGTAGCAGGGGCTGAGACGGGCTGCAACCTGGAAAGAAGCACCGTCAGGGCCGCCGCTCGCGTGGGGAACCATGAAACGCTGGCGTGGCTTCGTGACGAGGACAAATATCTGTTCGACGACAATGAGTACGTGCTATTGGACGCCCTGAAGCACGCCGACCGGGACACGGCGGAGTGGGGGGACAGCTGCCTGCCAAACCGAGACTACTTCGACAGCCAGGATGAACAGTGGGAGAGCTACTACGAATACATGGAGGCGGCAGCAAAGAGCTCCGACGCGGTGTCCAAGTGGAGCTGGCTGCGTACCCAGGGGGGCCCGTCGCTGGACGATGAGCCCCACAGTGACCTGTTCCCTTCGTTGGTGCGCACGGCGGTGGAGGCGGGACAGGTGGACGCAGTGCGGAAGCTGCTGTCCGCGCCGAATGCAGTCCAGCTGCTGCAGGATGACCCCCGGGAGCTAGGAAAGATAATTGAGAATGTGGGCAGTGTCCCCATGGCGGAGTGCCTGCGGGGAGCGGGCCTGGAGCTCAGCGTTGCAGTGTATAAGGGGGCAGCCAAGGCAGGCAGCCTGGACCTGGTGCGGTGGCTGGCGACCGAGGGAGGCTGGCCCATCACGAAGCAGTGCCTGGAGGAGATCATGGGGGGCTGGCCCGGCAAGGCGGCAGCCAACAAACGGGACCTGCTGGAGGCAGTGCAGCTGCTGGTGGGCAAGGCGAGGCGCGGGGACCAGGGGCGTGGGAACGGCGGCGTAGCGCGTGCCGGTGCAGACGGGGGCACACGCAAAACGCGAGGGAACCGTGTGAGGCGTCAGGGAAGCCTCACAGATGGGGGTCTCCTTGACGCAAACAGCTCCTGGACGCAGTGGGCCCCGCGCAGCGCCATGCGGAACGGAGGCATGGCCCTGGTGCAGTACCTGCAGCACCAGCGTTTGATGCCCCCGCCGGAGCCTTCCGCAGTGCACTTTGCGGCCGAGATCGGCTGTGAGGTCCTGCTAGAGTGGCTGGCGGTGCAGCCGGGGTGCCTGGAGAGCTGCGGGGGCCCTTACGTGGCTGCCGCGGTGAAGGGCGACCTGGGCACGCTGACCACCCTGCGGCGCCTGGGCGTGCCGTGGGGCCCGGAAGACACGCTTGCGCTTGCAGCGCAGCACGGGGACAGGTGCAGTGTGCATGCCATGCGGTGGCTGGAGGAGCACGGCGCTCCCCGGTCCTGAGGCGCCGGGCTTGGCGGTGGCGTGGCTGCAGGGAGTGGCTTAAGTTGGGGCGGACGCCATACGGTACCGCTGGGCGGGTACGGTTGGGGTACGGCGCCGGAGGAGCAGGGAGCAGGCAGCTGAGCCGTGCTGGTAGTGTTTGGAAGGAGCATGCGGCCACGGTGACGGAGCTAGGAGCACTGAGAAGCTGGCGTGGCTACGGGAGGTGGCGGGGGCGGGGGCTGCATCCCCAGAAGCAGTAGGGCGTGTTGAGGCCTGGGAGGCCTGGTGGACGGAGGACAGCATCCGGTTTGGGGCCTTTGGCCATGGGATCTGAGTCTCTCAACTACTGGAGGACCAAACGTAGCGTCAGTGCGCGGTCAACGGGGGGGCGTCGGGAACCTACCGTGGACCGCTGTACCGCGCCTGCCGCTGCATGATGTCCAATCAGAATATTATACAATGTGTGTGCCGTTGCGCTGAGTACAGTGGCATTGTGCACGTGGTACTGGTTTGGTTGGCCTTAGTTGGCCCCCGTCTACTGCCGGGTTGGCAGTTGGCTTCACGATCGCTCCCCTACGTCTCCGGAGTTGCGTCAGGTTGCGCAGGGCGTATGTGGGTCAATTCAAATGCAACCTGAAAGTTTCTAGCACACTATTTTGTGTGTACGGACGTGCGTAGTAGGATGCGGCGCAGGGAAATATCAGGGCACGTACAAAGGCAGTGCACAAGAACTAACCAGACTTTAGGACGGTACGTGGGTGCACAGCGTTGGGGGCGTGGGCTGCACTGTACGTTGTACGTGTACGCTGCGCAAAGATGCAGAACACGGCTTCATATTGCCGTACGTGGGTGGAATACGGTATGTGGCCCAAGGTGGGGCATGGCGCGGTTGTAATGTCAAGCGCACCGGGAGCGCCCTGGACGTCCGTTGCGGACTATGTGCCCTGCCGCCCACATATTACAGCGGTGCAAAGTCCACAGATTGCTAGTAGGACTGCCAGCAGCAATTATGCTATTTAGCATGCGTCGCAAGGTTCGGCTTGGCCAAAGGGAAGATGGGCGTAAGCGTAAGGTGGTCCGGACACGGGTCCGCCCCCAGCCGGGATGGTTCGGACTGGGGCCCTCGCCCCAGCTCACGTGGTCCCGCCAGACCCTCCCTTGAAATCCCCAATAGCCGATACCCCGCGACTATAGTTCCTTCCAGTCGCGATTTATGGCGTCAACCATCGTGCGCCACGGTCAAGCAAAGCAATGGTCGCCCTGGCAGGTTAGTGATGCCGGTACCCTAATCAGCGGGGCTTGCAAGGTCTGCAGACGGTTCAGGACGGTTCACCAGGGACGCTCCCCTGCTGGTTGTACGTTTGCACAGCCGTAGCTGCACATGGAAGCCGGCTTGCGGCGTAGAACCTAAAACCACCAGTAGCAGGCCGCCCCTGCCAGGGGCTACATGCCGACCTGTGTATCGCTGTCCAGCGCAACCTTGCGCAACGTGACCGTCGCCCCACCGGGCCTGGCTTCCATCTGGTCCAGTACCCGGGTGCGGCCGGGGCCCCAGCGGTTCGACGGGCGGGCGGCCGGCTGATACCGGACCACTGCGGCGGAGATACTCAGAATGCCATTACAGGATGCCGCAGGATGTTGCCGGCGTCAAGCTCAGCCCCTGATAAGGCTTTCCGTACACACTGTGCGCTATCCTGAGGCGCGCCTCAGAGCCATGGGCAAGAGGCCACACGCTACACGCCCAACACGGTCAACAGCCGGCAAGCACCGGGCCCCCAGGTTCCAAGCTTCCAACCATGCCTGCTGCCTCACCATCCCAGCTCCTGCGGTGCCCGGCTGACCTAGACGCCTCCTCATCGCAGCCCCCTACCTTGCCTGCCCTTACTGTGCATCCACCCAGATCCACAGTACTCCACCTCCCTCACCAGCCCCCATGCCGGCACCCATCAGTACGCCCGCTGCCGCTCCCTGCTGCTCTCTGGCCCACAGGCCCGTGCTCCAGGTCCTTGCCCGAGGCACCAAAACGCAGCTCCTGTGGCCGCTGACCCTGCCTCTGCCTCCGCCCCTTGGCCCCCGCTCCCGGTCCCGGTTAACGCGCCCACGCGCACGACCGTCGCAGCCGCCCAGCCCCCAGCAGATCCAGCTACTAGGACAGCTGCTGCGGGCCTCTGTGCCCCCTGGCCCCAACTACGCCTATGCGTATGTCCGCTGCGGCCTCTCCGCCATGACTGCTGCCAGCAGGGCGTCGTCCGCCTCGGGGAACGCCCCGCGCACAATGTCGCGGAACAGCGGCACCGCCTGCTCGGGAACGGTCTCGCCGTCCTTTAGGCCTGGGGGCGGGGTAAGGAGCAGGAAGACCGGCTCGGTCTGGTGATTGAGGTAATGGGTGGCAAGACAGTTGCTATCCTAGCACTACACCCGTACGTACCGTTGACTGGCTGCCGAATGGGCGGCGCAACAGTTGCTGTCATAGAGCGCTGCACTCCTACGAACCCACCTACGACCAGCGTGCACAGGGCGTCCACGCACACCGCCACCTTGTCCCGCAGCTTGCCCTGCGGCCGCTCCATCATGCTGTACTTCTTGATCACCGCCGCCTTGGCCTGCTCGAAGCGGTCCATCTCAATCTCAATGTCTTGCTGCAGGGGGGCAATGCGGATGGGAGCAGTACCAGTAACGCACGGGGTCAGGGTGTGTTGCGTACAAAGGGAAGCTCGGGCTGAGGTGGAGGCGAGGAGGAATGAAGGGGATGAGAGCAGCGAGGGGGTTTCGCTTCCCCTCGCCGACCTGCGAGGTGGTTGGACGGCATGCCATCACCGGTAAACGTAGGCGGCGCGGCAGGGTTAGGCCTTGCCACAAGGAGGCCATAAGCAGGATTATGGCATTCGTCAGTGGGCGTACGGCTAGGGGTGGGCTGCCCGTAGCCGCCCACAAACCGCCGACCGACAGCCGATAGCAGCGGCAGCCGCAAACACGTGCGACTTGGTCCGCGCACAACACCGCTGCACGGCATACCGGTAAGACAACGTGAAATGCATGCAACCCCCAGGACGACCACCGGCGCGTGAGCCCCTGGACCACAAGCACGATACCCGCCCCCCAGCCCACCGCCTTGCAGCCACCCCAGCTCCGCCGACCCCACCGCTCCCACCCCTGCCGCTGTGCAGGCACCCCGCCTTCCCGCCCCTGCCCCACCGTGATGCGCAGGCGCCTGGCCGCCGCCACGATGTCCTTCCCCGGCACCAGCCCCACGCCCGTGCTGCACATCCACAGCATCAGCATCACCCAGCGGCTGTTGGCGGGCTGCAGGGCAGGGCGGCCAGGGACCATCAGGGCTCACCGGCAGGCACAGGCTGCCAAGATCGGTAGCAGGTGCACGGTGTGTGCTGTGCAGTGGTAGTCGAAGGTGCTGTTGTATGGGAGAGGGGTCACCGGTGGAGCGCTGGTCCAGGGGAGCCCCTGGGTGGGTGAATTCGTGTGCTGGGAACCCTCCATCTGACCGTGTGATAGGTGTGGCCGGAGGAGAGCTATTCCAGAGGGGCCCCTTACTGGGTCAGCGGACACGTGCGTTTACTGGGCACCTAGGAGTTGCACATGGGTTTCACGCGCACGGAAAGCAGCTAGGTTGCCGCAGCCACAGGCACCAGTGCTAGCAGTCGAATCTCTCCCAAGGCGTCGGGCCAGGAGCTGGCGCGCATGCCAGGATGCGGGGTTCCCAGGAGCGCCACCCGGCGGACGCATGCACCCGGTACGGCACGCCCAGGACATCGCTGTACGGGTGAGGTCTCCTGCCAACCAAATGGGCTGGACGGCATGTCATTATCCTACGCTGCCATACACACCCCGCTGCTGCCCGTACCTTGCCGTACGCCTTCTCCAGCTCCGTCTGCGCTATCCGGTACTCTGTGGACACCTTGTCGATCATTGCGCGGCTGTACTCGGGGTAAGCCTGTAACAGAACGCACGATGTCATGCACTGTCAAGGCAAGCAAGTAGTCCAGCATGTCCCGTTGCAACTGTGTTGCGCCCGTTGGGGCCCTTGCGTACTGTGCAACCCCAAGCGTGTGCAGTGGCCAGAATGTGTGAAAGTCCCTAGTTCAACATGGAGCACTCGGCAAGAGTTGCACCGCGCTGCACCGGCTGCAGCTGTGTGGACACGGGTTAATGGCACAGCGTTCCGTGCCCCGCAGTCTGTCCCTTTGCAACCCACGCCTCAGCCACCCTCAGCTTACCAGCTCATCGAATCCTCCTTCCGGCGCCGCTAGCCGCGAAACAAGGCCAACAATGGGAAGGGATCCCTGCACCTTCTTCGCGACGGCCTTCACGGTGCTGAAGAAGTCGTTCCTACAGAGCCAATCGTGAACTATGCTTGCATCAGGTCGTTCTAATACGCGAAGCCATACAGCCTCGTAGGAATTGCGCTTCCACGCACTTAGTCTCCGCGCGCACGACGACAAGCCCCCGGCTGGCGCGGCGACCATGGGCAAAGCATCGCCCCGTCGAGGCCCGAGCGCATGGTAAGGAAGCCCGCATCTTTATTTGCTGGCTTTTACCCTGCTTGGGTGTGGGTGGCTATCAGAAACCTGGCTGTTGCTTCACTGCAAAAGGCCTCAGTTCAGTGACTGTACTCTTGTGCGCTGCTTTCCCTAGGTAATTCTGCGCAATGGTTGCTTATGGCCAAAAGTACATACCTGATACACAGTCTGGGACAGTTGTAGCGGATTGAGTTGCGCATGGGAGACCTCCAGGCCTGCCGAGGGAGACCCATCCACCCAGCCCCACGCAGCCTAATGAACTCCTGGATGCAGCTGCAAACACCCGCACCACGCCTACGTCCGATATACCAATATGCACGGTTGTACCTTGCTGAAACTGACAGGTGTTCCTTGCTCACCCATGGCTTGTGCTGTTCGCGTGTACCTGCCTCCTTTGCACCACCTTACTTCAACCCCTACATGAGGGTCGCTAACCTCCACCACATCGAATGTGTACGGCATATCTACGTGCTGAGAGGACCATGTACGTCGCTCTGTACCATCAGCACGCCGTCTGCGTCCTTACAACTCAAACCAACTTCATTGCTCACAACGTGCCTCCAAGCTACCTGTTATATGGTACACATGCTGCTGCCCTGCTTCCCGACCCCCTCACCAAAATTGACTACTGTCAAAGCCCGCCGACCACGCCCACGCCCACACCGGCCCTGACCCAAACTTCAAACTAGACAGATGTGAATCCGATCGATTCATCATGGCGAGACCAAGTTGATGACGCTGCTGGTTGCCTCATCCCCTCCGTCTCCCTCCACGCTCTCCACATCGCTGCCCGCTGTGATGAAATTTGATGACGCCTCCTCAGCTGCCGCGCTGGCTCTGCCGGCCGGCCTGTCCATGCGGGCCAGAGCCCCGGCCTCCACCTCCAGCGGCCCCTCTCCTTGAGTACATGCCCGCTGCTCCGCCAGCTGCCGGGGCTGGTGCCTGTGCTGCTGCACCTGCGGCCCCGGCTCCCTGCTGGCGCCCGCGAAAGACGACGTGGGGGATGCGGAGGAGGCCTCAGCACCCCCACCTGCAGCCCCAGCCCCGCCCGCGGTCGCCCCGCTGCTGGTGGTGCTGCTGGCCATGCGCGCCTTCCGTGCCGCCAGGCCCGCGCCGAAACCAACGGCCGGCCGCGAGCGTGGTGCACCCCCGCTCGACTCCCACGCCCCCCCGCTACCCCCGGCCGACCCTGGCACCACTCCCCCCGTGCTCGGTGCAGCACCCACGCTGACACCTGGTAGGGTTGGCGCCGTAGGCAGCGGCGTCACTGCCGCGCTGGTGTCGCCAGCCCCTGCAGCCCCGTACCCACCAGCATACCCCGCTGCGCCGATCCCGCCCACACTCATCACGTACGTGGGAGAGATACCGGCGGCTGAGGGCAGGCCTTGGCCGGCTCTCCCTGCCGCCCCGCCGCACAACGCGCCGGCAGGTCCCGCAGGCCCCCCTGCTACGACACCAGCCGCCGGCGCCCCCCGCCGCGCTGGCGGCCATTGCACTGGCTCTGTGGGGGACACCAGGTCCACCGTGACAGCAGCGCTGGTGGTGGTGGTCATGCTGGTGGTGGCGCTGCTGCTGTTCGAGTGACGGCCGCTGGCGGCCGCTGGGCCCTGCTGCGTCCATGGCCCACTGGTGGAGGGCGCGGGCTCGGGGCCGCCCTGCAGCGCCCGCAGCGCGGCCTGGGCGGCGTGCAGGTCGACCTGCAGCTTGTCCATGGTGTTCTGCCACTGTGGCGAGGGTGTGGGAGCCAATACGCATGTTCGGTCATGCAATATTGCGAGCAAGTACCAGGCGGATTGGCGCACTGGGGATAGTGTCAAAAGGCTGCTTTTTATGGTGCAGGTCCCTAGAGATTATGTTTTTTCGCTTTTCAGCTACTACAGTCCGGTACCAGTGGATTGTATCAAGGGGAGCGAAAGTGATGCGGAACCGTCAGCCAGCCCAGTTCGCTTACCCTCTGCGGCCCCGCGACGTGCAGCATCTGCCTGAAGAAGACGGCCTTTGAGTCGTTGTGGCGCGCGATATGGGCCTGCGCGTCCGCCACCCGGTTGCGCGCCATCTGCAGCTCCGCCTGCCGCCGCGCGCCCTCCAGGCTGCTGCTGGGCCCGCCGCCGATGCGCACGCTGGAGCCGAACTGGCTGATGAGCTGGTCCACCTCGCCTGGCAGGACAGTGCAGGTACAGGTCAATGATATGGGCATGCCACCCCAACGCAAAACCACGTTCAGGTGCATTTTCTGTAATGGGCAGGTATGCCTTAAGGGTACAAACAGGGTAGGGGTCTGCCTTCCGTGCTGTACCATCCTACTACACTCTGGACATCTGATTGGAATTGTGCCTGGATTTTGTATATTGTCGAGCCGCTTCCTCGCTGCTCCACATCCTGTACCACCACTCACTCAGCCCGGCCTTCTCGTGCTGCTTGAGGATGCGCTCGCCCTCGGCCGCGGTGGGCGCCTGCTCCTGGGGCCGCTGCGTGAACAGCAAGTCGTGGTCGCTAAAGCCTGGCAGGGAGGGAGGACGCCAGAGGCAACATAGGCAGGGCCGCGAGAGACCAGGTTAAGGAGGATGACACGTGGAAGCAACAGAGGCAGGCCGCGTGCATCCTGCACGGTTGAGGAGGTGCAGACACGACAGCTTTGCCATTTTGGCCCTAAGCTACACCTCGCTTGCAAAGTCTGGTCTCTACATACCGGTACAGCCGTACCGCTGTGGGCATCTCCCCCACAACCCCCACCCCTGCTACAGCTCCTCGCTGCTCACCCCTCACTACTCCCATACCACACCCAGCACCCCCTGCGCACCCGCCACCGCCTGCATGCGGCCCAGCAGCTCCAGGTGTCGGGCCAGCTCCGGCGAGTGGCGGCGCTGCGCCCCGTGCAGCTCCTCCAGCTGCTGCTGCGTGGCGCTGGTGACCAGAGCCCCCTCCTCGTACGCAAACAGGTCGCGCAGCTCCATCTGGGTGAAGTACCTGGGGCCAGGGTGGCGCAAGGGGGACAAAACTGAAAAACGTAAGAAAGTAGAAGCGGTAGTGGTACGGTACGTAGTAAGCCAACCGGCGCATGGGGCGGTGTTTGGATGTAACTGACAAAGCAGTGAATTAGCGGTTGTGGTGCTTGGGGAGGTGCAAACAGGTGTGGAGACGGCGAGGATGGCGGTAAGTGTTCCTCATGGCAGCAAGAACGGGAAGGGGTCGATGCCATCGACGCACCTGAACTGCACGCCCTCCTCGGTGCCCGTCCGCGACAGGCCCCCCTTGAACACCTGCTTCCTGTGGGTCACGGCATGGGGAATAAGGCTGAAGGGCAACACCCTCCTACAGATTTGAGATGTGCAAAGCTTGCTTGCACCCAGGTCCTGCTGAGGAGTGTCCCGCTGGTGCTGTACGACACGGCGCAGCAGGCGCCCTGCAGGTTTTCCTCCCACCTGTATATTTTCTCCTCCACCGTGCCGCAGCTGATGAGGCGGTACACCACCACGTCGCGCGTCTGGCCCAGCCGGTAGGCGCGGTCAACGCTCTGGGGTGGAGGAAGGGGGAAGGGAGGCAGGGGAGAGGGGCAGCAGGTGTAGGCGACGAGCGGTTATTGCTAAGAAAGACATACGTGTAGCCGTCGCGGGCCAGCGCTTGTCAAGGCAAGGCCATACAAGCAGTGCCTCCACCCTAGTGCCCGTGCTGGAGCATGGCGAGAGCGCACCAGCAACTCCGCGTGTAGCCTTCCGTCTCCGACAAGACACTGCTTGTCGTGAATCGGTGTGGCGGGTCTCAAGTAACCCCGCCCACCTGGTTGTCGATGGAGGGGTTGAAGGAGGGGTCCACAATGACCACGCGGTCGGCCGCCGTCAGCGTCAGGCCCAGCCCGCCAACCTGCAGCCACCAGCAGCAGCAGCAGCACCACCACCACCACACGTGTTCACAATGAGCTCAGGCCAGTCTCAGTTACTCTCAGCAGCTCGCCATCAGGCAAACCTTACCTGCGGCAGCGGGCCCACAGCCCTACATCCTCAGCCCCACATTGCCACATATGCCTGCCGGCCAATGCGCGCAGGCCACAGTGCGCGCAGGCCACAGTGGCCTGCGCGGATTGGCCGGCAGGCCACTGTACGCACAACCTGGTTGGGACGGCAGCTGCCTAGCAGGCCGCCTCGGCCTCCCTCAACGTCATTCGTGCGCACTTCGTCTGCCCAAACGCGACCCAACCCCCACCTGCGATGTCAGCAGGAACACGGGTATGTCGTGCCTGGTCTGGAAGCGCTGCACCAGCGCCTGCCGCTCCTCGGCACTGGCCACGTCGCCGTCGATGCGGCAGTACGCCAGCCGCATGGCCTTGACGCCGGCCTGGGGGTCGAGGGAATGGCACGGTGACCAAGGAGGGGCACGTGAGGTGGGTAGCGATTACAAAGGGTACGGCCTTGACGCCGACCTGGGTACCAGGGGGGCCGCGACGGCACGGTCATGAAGGAGGGGCACGAAGGGGTGGGTAGTGACTACGAAGGGCACGGCCTTGACGCCGGCCTGGGGTTATGCGTAGAAAGCGAGGAAACCGTCCTGCCGGCCTGGGGGTCACAGGTTAGGGGAGCGAGAGGCCAGGTTTACAGGGGTCGCAGGGAATGCATCGCCGCTTTGCCGGGTAGTATCGTGCCTTAGGAACGGGGTGCACCCGGAAAGGATGTTGTGTGGCAAAGCAAACCCAACAGAGAGACAGCTTCCCCACGGCCCTCGTCTGGTAATGGACCGTGGCTGTCCCCACAGCAGCAGCTGACCGCAGGCGCTGTGCCTCGCCCAACGCTGTCCCCAACCTCTTGTGTCCCCCGCACCTCGAGGATGTTGAGCATGACCTTGCTCTGGCTGAAGATGAGCGTGCGGTGGCCCTCCCCCGTGAGCCGCTCCAGCAGCGCCAGCACGAAGGCGCTCTTGCAGGACACCTCGGCGGCGCGCTGCTGCGGCAGCTGCTGCAGCAGCTCGTCCAGCTTGGCGCCGTCCAGCTGCTGCCACTCGGGCGGCAGGGCGGAGGAGGACGCGGGAGGGAACAGGGAGCTGCCACGGGAAGGCGTGGGCTAGGGGGTGGGTGGGGCAGGGGTGCAGGGGATTCGTGGTGGGCGGGTGTGAAGGAAGGGGTGGCATGATGAGGGAGTTTGCGAGTGGATGGCAGTGGAACGCAAGGGCCAAGTGACGAGATCAGGATCGTCCACATCCTTGGGGTTGCAAACTAGACGGCCCTTGCGGTCGTACGAACCTAACCGTATGACCCACAACAACGACGTACAGACGTGCCAACGGTCGGGTCGTTGGACAGCATGAAGTGTGCTCCTTCCAACCCTGGCCAACGGCAACCGCTTCATTCCCAAGGCAACCGCAACGCGCCGCCCTCTTCCCTCACCTCACTGTCCGAGCCCTCCTCGGTAACGTCCTCCTCCTCCGACTGGAAGTCCTCCTCCTCCTCCTCCTCCTCGTCTGAGTCCACAATGAAGTCGTCCAAAGAGTTGCGCCGCCGGCCGCCCTTGGGCTTGACCTTGCCCTTGCCCCCCGCGTTGCCCTTGGCCCACCTAGCACGCCGTGGTGGTGCAACAGTTGTATTAGGCTGGGGCCTGGCAGCACCAACAGTAATCTGTAAGGTGCGAGATATGTGCTTACCGATGAGCTGCGTTGGTGTTCACCGGTCATCCTGCTCCGTGCACCTCTGAAGGCGTGACAAAGTTCAACCAGGTCTTGCTGGAACCGCACGTACCTGTGTGCGCCTGTGATGACGCTGCTGACGGCCCGCTCGTTCAGCAGCGCTGGGTGGTCGCAGATCTTCTTGAGCACCGTGATGGCGGCCAGCGGGGAGGCCTTCTCGTTGAGCACCTGCCGCACGCTGTCTGCGGAGGCCAGGAACCGAGGAGGGCCCCGCAGCAAGGGGACACCATACGCCTCAGCCATGCGCCAAAACTAGTAGCGCGGTGCGAGCCGCATGCTTCGGTCTACGCACACGCTAGTGGCAAGCATGCTCAGACGGAGAGGATTGTGCATGACCCAGACCCGCACCTGTTTCCAGGGCCGCCCGGTACACGGCCTTCTGGATGGGCGTGAGGCGCAGCCACACCACCAGGTCGTTCTTGCGCGGCAGGCTGTGCTTCTGGCCCTGCTTGTCGCCCGGCTTGGCCTGCGGCTGGGCGCCCGACTGGGCCGCACCGCTGGACGACGCCCCATGCTCTGCAGTAACAACACAACCAAAGCGCTCGTTCACCTGCTCAACCCACCATGAATTCCTTAGTGCACCCCAGGACGCAACAACCCGTAGCAGGCTGCACGGGGTAAGATCTTGTTTGTTTACTATACTAGGTCCCACCTGCAGCCCCGCTGCCGCTGCCCCCGCCGGAGGGCCCCCCCTTGGCGCTGGTGCTGTCCTCTGGCAGCACGTCCTTCTTCTCGCGGCGCAGGAAGTAGGGCGCAATTTTGTCGCGCAGCGCCGCGGCGATGGCGCCCCCCTGCTGCCGCTCGGCGGGCGTGGCGTCGCGGTCCAGGCCCTTGGTGATGGGCCGCTCGTAGTGCCTGTGCAATGGTGCAGACGCATCTGTACTTCAGAAGTGTGGCTCAGGCCCCAAGGAGCCAGCGTCCTCAGGCACAATGCGAGCTGCAACGGCACGAAGCAGCGGTGCATTGTCATCGGCCCTGTGCAGTGCCAGGACCAACGCCAGTCGTTAGACTCCCAGGCTGGCCGACCCACATCTTGAAGGAGCGGGCGTCCCCCAGCAGCCCCTCCGTGGTGAAGTCGAACAGCGCGTGCATCTCCATCAGGTTGTTCTGGATGGGCGTGCCGCTGATGACCACCCGCACGCGCGCGTCCAGCCGCCGCAGTTGCTCCACCAGCTTCATCTTGGGGTTCTGCAGCCCATAACCCGATGTGCCTTAGAGCACCAACTCAGCAAGCACACACCAAACAGCAGAACGCCTGCTGTGCACCACTATGCACAATCATGCACCTATTAGAGCATTGCTGCAGCAAGCCCTCCTGTCCAGCCCTAGCTTCTGCGGACCTGCTTTTGATCAGCCTACCCACCTTGATCTTGTGCCCCTCGTCCAGCAGGATAAAGTCCCACGTCAGCGCCTCCCCGCCCGGCCCCCCGCCCTTGCCCTTGCCCGCCCCCGGTCCGAACGCCAGCTGCGCCGCGTTGTGCTGCACCATGCCGTACGTGGTCACCAGCACGCCGCGCCCGTGCGCCACGCTGCGCAGGGACGACGCGCGCTCCGCCTCGCTGGAGCCGAAGAACTCGCGCGTGAGGGGCGCCAGGCCGCACACGCCCAGCTCCTTGATCCAGTGGGGCAGCAGCGTCTTGGGTGCGATGATGAGCGCGCGGCGCGCCAGGCGGCTGCCCAGCATGCCGGCCAGGAAGGCGGAGGACTGCATGGTCTTGCCCAGGCCCATGTCATCGCCCAGGATGCCGCCGCGCTGCATCTCCCACAGCGACCACAGCCAGCGGATGCCGCCCTCCTGGTGCGGGTAGAGCTTCTTCGCGAGGGGCGCGGGCAGGGTGAAGCGCTGGCCGGGCTGGGTCTTGGACTCGAGGACCATGGAGCCGGGCTCGGGGTCGGCGGCGGTGGTGGTGGGTGCCGGTCCGCGGGCCGTAGCGGTAATCTGGGGCACCTGGCGCTCGAAGTAAGGCTCACCATCGCTGTCGTCTTCTAGTTCGGAGCCTTCAGTATCGTCTTCACTCAGCTCGGGAGGTGATGAGATGGTGTTGGGTTTGGGGGCCGCCGGAGGACGAGGGGGCGCTGGCTTTGGCGCCGAGGCAAGGGGGTTGGAGGGTGGCCGCGCGGGCCCGCCCAGGCCAAGGCGCCCCAAGCTGCTCACGAGATCATCTGCCAGATCACTGGACTGCTGTGGGCCAGCGTTACTGCCTGGGCGTTTGTCGCTGTTGCGGACAAGCCGCGACAGGCGATGTGGCCCGGCCGTGTGAGATGCTTGTTGCTGTTGCTGCTGCGTTGTAGCCGCAAGCTCGTCATCGCTACAAGCGTCCTCCAGGTCCTCCTCTTCGTCGCTGCTGGGAAGTTGCTGCGCAGCACTTTTGGACAACAGCGAACCTGGTTTGCTCATTGGGGCTACCGTTGGAACATTTGAGCTCAGCTCCCGCAACATTTAATTGCGTTAGTTTGTGAGATTTCGACTGATGCGGTATGCCAGTTTGCTCAGTCTTTGCCAACGACAGCTTGCAATTGTTATACGCCTGCCTGTGGCCCTTGTAGGTCAGGGGCTTGAGTTATTCATCACTCGTACCAATATTGTGAGGACATGTGAAGCAAAGAGGACTGAACTCCATGCACGCCTGCAATGCGTCTGACATGCCTGCTGTGCATGCACCGCCCAAGTACGTCCCTCATCAGGGGGACAGCCCAACGGAGGATGGTAACGTAGATACCACGAAATCGGTCTACGCTAGACACTAGAATGTACATCGTAGTGCTCAATTAAGGTTGAGGCTACGGGAAAGCAATGAGGCACCAGTCCAGTTAGCTCAGGGGAGCTCCCACAAGGAGCTCCCCTGGCGTAGCCGAGTTGAAGGACGAAAGGAGGCTAATGAGGCTAGGGGGTTGGCACCCGAGGCGGCCGGCAGCCTGGGCAGGACAAGAGAGCAGCAAGCCGAGGCCACCACGGCAGCGGACAAGTCGGCTACCCATCAGACGGACCGGTGGCCCCATTAGCAGGAGCAGATTCTTGTCCAAGGGGCTCACTGTGACGGTTAGAGCTGCAGAGCGTTTCCTTGCGACCAGCCGTACGCGGTGGGCGCTGACACGTGGAACAGGTTCAGGGCAAGCCCTTACAACCGCTCGCCGAGTTACCAGCGCTGGAAGCACCCAGCAGGCGCCTCTTATGTGTCCCCTAGGGACCGACACGCCCACTCAACGGGGCCTTTGTGCCTTCAAGATCAACAGCTACCGTAACTTGCTCGCGCATGTCACACAAGCTTTCCGTCTCCTCCAGATACCCCAACTCAAGTAGAGCTCCCCCGGCCTCACCTGCAACCGTGCGCGCAGACCGTGCGTGCATAATGTACAGCCAACATGGCTACAGTGCTCAGACCCCTTACTAAGGGGCCATGAAAGAATATAAGGTCCCAAAACAGCCAACGGTGCGCCCACACACGACGGCCTGACCAACAACGATGCGCGCTGCACATGGGTCAATGGGTGGCTGCCCGAAGCCACAACAACTCCTGCGGAACCGGACGTTACCGACGGTCCAAGCATGCTGCCTCCGTGTCTTTGCCGTGCCAGGCAAACCCGACGTGTTCAGATGCCAGGGAACTTGATGTTGGTGATCTTGATCTCCTTGTTGCCCCCGGCATAGCCAACCTGTGTTGCACAACAGAAGGCCAACATACTCCCACATGTGTGCAGGTATGCAGGTATGCAGGCATGTCATGGAGGAGGAATCATGCACGGGTGCTCCGCCGTACTGGGGCCAACTGCACCGGACAGACACACCCTGTACGCTGGCAACCAGAGCCCGCGCATGCAGCAACCAACAACGCAACGAGTGCCTGCTACTCTTTTTATGCGCGTGGGCCATCGTCATCACTGCCTACAACGCAACCACACGAACTGCATTGGCCTCCCCAGTCCCATTCCACTCCTCTAGCTACCAGCCTGCAGCAACCGCCACAGTGCCGCACGTGCGTTATCCGATCCCTGACCCGACCCTGCTACGCGCTCCACCACCCCAGCACCGCGTCCCTCGCACCTCCATCTTTCGCTTTGCCACCCCACATTCTCCTCAGCGTTTTCATGACTCCCTGGAGCCCTACCCTGCTTCCACGCCCTTCATGCGCACGGCACCGTACCCAGCTACCCACCTCCAGCATGCGGTCGGGGCCCTCCTCCCACAGGTACACCCCGTCCGGCTTGCGCAGCACCGCCTTGAACGCGAAGCTGCCCGCGCGCACAGGCACCTCCAGCGTCCACACGTCACCGTTGTTCCACTTCATGTAGGGCGCCACCTCGGGCACAAAGTTGCCCAGCTCGGGGCACTTGCCCACCACCTTCCATGCCTCGCCCAGGCCCACCTTCTGGGCCAGCACAAATTTGACCTGCGGGGTGTGTGGGGCGCAAGGTACGGTCATGCGCATTTCCATTACCATACGAAGAGTGCCAGCGCAAGCGCAATGGTGGAAGCCCAGTGCAGGACCTGATTGCGACAGCCCAGGAAAAGACAATGCCATGCCTCTTCGTCAAGGGCCACTCATGGGGGGGCTGCTGGAGCGGTGGGTGTGGGTTAAGGAGTTGCACGGTGGAGGACACGTGGCGCTGCAGGCTGGGCCATCCCCGGGCGCCAAACATACAACAAGTGCTCCGCATACCGCACCTTCGTGCGTGTGGCCACCTCCTGCTCCTCCAGGGCAATCATGGCCTTGGCGCGGGCCTCCAGGCGACGGTGTAGAGCCTCAACGTCAAGCTCCACAGGGGCCTGTGCAACAAAAGAATACAACAATAGACAGAAGGCTTTTTAGGCACGTACGTTGTCATGCTGGTGCCCAGTAGGAGCCGCGAGCGTTAGAGCGAGAACCTCCGACGAACAACTTGAGCTATTGCGGCGTGCGCTTACATCCTGGGCGACTGCAACCGGTGTACGCGTGATCACTTGAGCAGCTGCGCGGACGCAGTATGGAAACGGGTTAGCACGCGAGGAATCGACTGAATGGCTGCCAAGTGAACACCTCCGCCTTACTTGCGCGCGCCCTTACGGAACTCCGCCTTGCCGCACTGGGCCTGGCGTTCATGCGCTGCGTGAGCATCATGGTTGCGTAGTGAGGCAGGCACGCTTTGCAGAAAACACTGGGAACGAACCGCCTGTTACGGCCGGTTCGCCACAATATTTGCTGGACTGCTATATTGCGTGATGACTACGTCGCTGGGTCCGGCCCTTGGTGTCATGGAAGCCGAAGGCGAACCTGCGCCACCGGTGCATGGTTAACCGAAATGGGTAAGAGTCGAAGGAGCTAGGCGAGACGCAGGAGCATTAGACTGTCATTTGCTGTATACTTCTCTTGGCACGCTGTGCCTTCGCTACCTGCTGGCTGGCGCAGGGCGCCAACTGTGAAACCCTTCTCAAGGATTGGGTGAATTCAGGACAGTGCAACCATGGGAAAGTCAAGTGCGTTAGTCAGCATGCACAAAGTATGGACAAGCCTTAAACCCGCAACTTGGCGGCTTTGACCCTCGACCAACGTTCACCTCATTGCGACGCCGCAGATAAAAAGAAGAAAAAGACTGACTACGATCTGACAGGCGTGTTTGGTGGCAAGGATGATGGGGGCTGGGTTTCCGGCGTCAGCGCTATGGCGCTGGACGAGGAGGGTGCCGGAGGGGCAAGGGAGGACGGCGCTCCTGGCGTGGGGGCTAGCAAGGACCACGCAGGGGAAGGTGAGCTGTCGCTGCATCAGCTGCTATAGTGACATGGTGCATGCCTGGCGGACAAAGTCTTGGGCAGTAGGGAGCGAGGCCGCTGTGGAGACGTGTCACCTAAGAGTGCCTTTCGGTGGGACTGCATGTGCACGATGTGAGGCTGGCCCGCTTGACAGCATGTTGGTATATCATCACTGTGCCATCTGTTTGCAGCATGGCCTTGAGGTCAGAGTGTGCTCCAGGGGAGCTGCATGGTGCTAGCCCTACGTCAGGTCACCAACCCTTGGTGTAGCCCAGACGGCACCCTGTGATGAAGGTGTTCCTGCCCCAATCCTTTGCAGCAATGGACACGGCGGAAGCTGGGCTCAAGGGAGCCAAGGGAGGCGTCCTAGGTGTCAACAAAGCCAGCATGTGGGTGTCGTAGATACCAGCATGGCAGCAGGAGGCGCATTGCAACATGCAGTGCGGAAGGGCCCCGAGTTGGTCCTCAAGCGTCTTTGGCCCATGTTTGCGTTCGGAAATGCCATTGCCAGATACGTGGTGTAGACTGAGTTTGCTTTTGTGACAGCACATTGATTGCAGGCAGTGCTGTTGGTGTTGTGTATGCTCCATGGTCTCCTTCCCACAGACTGTATACCACCGCCTGCGCTCACTCTTATCCTCGCCAACCCTGCTTGTCCGCGCAGGAAAACTGTGCGTGGGAACCGGACAAAGGCACAGAAGCAGCGAAAAGCTAAGGCAGTCGAGAAGGTGGGTTGGATGGCAGTGTACGCGTGTACGCGCCGGATGGGAAGCCACTTGCCACCAATAAAGGCCCCGCTTGGTGCTCCCAGTGCTCCGTCTTGCTGCCAGTACGCTCTTCACCTCGCCTATAGGACGGATGCACGCACGTCGCAGTAGCGGCGTCAACGCGCCGCCCTGTAGTTCTAGTGCACGGGATCTGATACCGCATTGCGGCCCCCATGTCTCCAGGCCGCTGCACGCGCGGACAAGGTCGTGGTGCGGGTGAACACCAAGAGCTCAATCAAAGCCAAGAAGGTTGGCCTCAAGGGCATCTACTGATGTAATGCAGTTGTGGCCCGCGGCTCGCGGCGATCTATCCCTCCATGGGGAGCTTGGCTGCATAGGGCATTGCATGCTTTATCTGGCCACTGCCCACTGCGGTGCGGGGATTTCGATGCCTCCCTGGGCCGGGTATCAGCCCTTACTGGTGTGGGTTTCGGCTGTGCGCAACCCTCAAGGAACGATTAAGTCCGGTCTGGCGGTTAGGCAGTTGCAACGGACAAGCGCCGTCGTTAAGAGCTTATAAATTTGAGCTGACGATACCCATGCGGGTCTGTTTGTACACCTGGACATGTGGATGTACCGTACACTCTTTGATGGCATGTTGCTGGCACCTGGCAGTGGAGCCAAACTCCTGTACCGGTGGTAGTTGAGGTGTTTTGGGGCTTCGTTTGCAGCAGCCACAGACCCACAGCGCACGTGCATGTCAGCGTGTGCCACTATGTGCTATCTACTATGTGCCCTGTGTTATGGTTCTGTTCAACATAACAGCAGGCAATCTGCATACTTGCTGTGTGGTAATTGGCGTTGGGCCGGTGGCGCGGTGGGATGACGTGCACAGGAACCGCGAGAGCTTCATCACTTTAGCTCACTGTCCAACCTTTTCGGACCTTATGGGTGCCCTCCGTTGGAGCCCCCGTGGCGAACTACCATTGAAAATGAAGGTGGCAAGGTGCGGTTGAAGCGTATAAATTCCGTCTGTCGTAAAAATGCAAACTCGTGATACCTCAGTACGTTGACGTGAGCTGTGGGGAGCTCCACCCAACGCTCCACCCCGCTCTCAAACGGTGAAAGGCCACGGGGTCTCCCCTGCAACAAGCGCTTCGTTCGTCTGGCTTCGTTACTGCAGAAGGTGACACCCCGATACAGCCTTAACAACCAGCAGCCCCAACAGCCCTCTTGACAGCCCAGAACGCAGAAGGTCGTATGGCGGTGAAGAAAGTCTCAGTACGGCGTCTTTGTGTCGGGTCGGACGCAGTTGGTGGGCATACTACTCTGTCAGTCGAGCTAGCACTTCTTCTCCTAATTGATGCCGATAAACTTGCCTCTGCCACTTGGGAACATCCTGCACCGGACATACGTTCGAAGCGTCATCGAGAGAACGCTTGCCGCGGCCCGGCCTAGGGCCTGTGGCTCAATGCAGTGTCACATAAGATATTAGACTCAATTAGCCTCAGCGCGCTGTGCGCGTAGCTCATTTGGGGGAGCCATGAGCGATTTGCTTCAAGGCTGGCTGGCCGGGCTTGGCCTGGCCGTTTCAGACAACCTGGAGCATGTGAGTATATTGCATGTCATGCCGCAAAAGCTGTGGTCTCGGCTCGCGGTGCCCACCCTCACAGACGGCATGGCTTGGGCTCCCAGGACTTCTCTTCGGGCTATATGTTTGGCCAGCTGTTCAACAAACTGAACCTGCAGCCCGACGTGGACCACTTTGACCCCAAACAAATGCCGGACGCGATGATCAACAACTACACCAGGCTGCAGGTTCGGGGGTTGCACACGGCGGGGTGTGCTAAGTGGCCGTCGACCGTGCCGAGCAGCAAGGTTCGCTCAGCCCGCCTGACTTCTGATGCATGTCCCCCTTGCTGATTGCTGACGCAGCCGACCTTCAAGAAGCTTGGTATCCAGATGGACACACGGGTGGCAAACATGCTGATGAGGGAGGAGGCGGGTGTGGCCCCACGCTTGCTGTATTCCATCAAGCAGAATATGGCCAGCATGAGCAAGACACTTACGGTGGGCAAATGTAATACTGCAAGGGTATAGACGGTCTCGTTCATTTGCGGCGTGCGCAACGCTGTCATTGTACAGTGGGCTCGGGGGTCGTGCTGTCCGCCTGCCTTGCATGTGGGTCAAGCTTATGAGGTTGCTCAGCGCCCTCCCCGAATGCCTTGGCCGTGCAGAAGTACCAGCACTCCGGCAACCTTGGGCGCACCTTGGGAGCTGCCGTAAGCCCCTCTCGAGGGCTGTTGGATGCCCAAAAACACAACACCCAGAAGGAGAAGTTCGAGGCCAGCGCCCATAGGTAGGGCTGCTGAGCCGCGCGCCGCACCGTGCACCAACGGGTGCCCGGTTGGGTTCCCACTCTGCAGCCTGTAGCCTGCCTACTTGTCCGCAGCTTGCAGCTGGTGCGGCACTGCCACACGCCGTCGCACAGTGCACCCTGCGCCCACGCCTGCAACCCTCGCACCCTCGCCCGGCGTGCCCGCCCCCAGGCACTTCGAAGAAACTCTCCGCTCCCAGGCGGCCAACCCCAACACGCTCATGGAGAGCATGCACCTGGCGCGCTTCACGGAGGAGGGCCTGCGCCAGCAGCGCATGGCGCTGACGGCGCTGCTGCACGACCGCGCGCAGGCCGCCGCCGACCGCGACACCTTCCGCGGCGGCCAGCTGGACAAGCTGACGTCGGCGCGGTCCGACAAGGCGCAGCGGCTGGCGCGTGACGAGGCGGTGCACGCGGCGCTGCTCAAGCGCAAGGTGGGTTGGTGCAGGTACAGCGAGGATGCGTGTACGACAGACACAAGTGGCTGTCACAGCCGGCCGGCCTTCGGGCATTGGGGCTGCAAGCTGCATCTGGCATTCACCACCCTGGGGGTGTGCGTACAGCGGTCAATTGGGCCCCGTAATGCTTGCCCACACCTGGCGTCTCGCACTACCGGCACCATATCCGCCTGGTACTGCACCCACCTGCAGGAGGAGATCGAGCGCGAGGAGCTCCGCGTGGAGCTGGCCCTGAGCGAGAAGGCCCGGCGCAAGAAGCTGGAGGAGCTGCACCACGCGGCACTGGACGTGCACGGAGGCATAGACGCGTTTGAGATCAACATGAAGCGCCTGGTGCGCGGCGACACGGGCGAGGGCGAGGAGGTGCTGGCGCCGCCTGCGGGCCGCACGCCGCTGGAGCACATGGAGCTGATGAAGAGCCGTGCGGCTGCCACCGTCAAGCTGCTGGAGGACACGGCGGCCTACATGCGGGGGGTCAAGGACGCGCGGGCGGACGACATCGCCTCCAAGCGGGAGCGCGAGGTAGGGGGAGAGGCTACCGTGGCTGCATGCAGGAGGGCCATGGCAGCAGCACTGGGCGCAGAGGTGGTTGCATGCTGAGCTGGAGGTGAGGATGGGTGGTGAGTGTAACGGTGCTCATGTGTGTGTGCGCAGGCCCGGCGGCGGAAGATGGTGGTGGAGCAGCAGTCGGCGGCTGCCGATGCAGAGCGGAAGGCGCAGCTGGAGGCCCTGGTGTCGGCCCTGCAGTGCCAAAGCAACGAGGAGCAGCGGCTAGCAGCACGCCTGTGGCAGGTAGGACTGGGATTTTACAGCACCACACTGGCAGGTGAAGCGTCGTGTAAGCATCCGCCCTCACGGCTGCTCAAGGTCCGCATGGGCTTTGTGGCGCACCATAGCTGCATGCGGCCTGCTCACGGGGGTCCTTTCTGTTCCTGAACACTACAGGTGAGCCAGGAGAAGGAGGTCATGCGCGAAAACCGGCTGCTTCGGGAGCGGCAGTACGCGGAGCGGCGGGAGCGAGACTGGGAGGAGACCCTGCGGAGGGAGGTGGAGCTGCACAGGTGCGTCTTAGGCACGCACCGGCAGCGCGTTACGTCCGCCGCTATTCCTTTCTTTGCCAATGCCTCAAAAAGAGGTACGATATGAGCGCAACATGCATGCGATGACGTACTCCACTACTCCATCACACCCGCAGGTCCATGCGCGACGCGTACGAGGCGGAGGCCGCCCGGGAGATGGAGGCCTGGCACGCGGCGCAGCAGGCGCGCGCCGACGCCAAGCACGCCAAGCACGTGTCAGCGGCACGCGAGATCGCGTACCAGCTGGTGTCCCTGGCGGAGCGGGCCGCGGAGTACAGGGCAGCCACCGGGCAGCTGGTGCCGCGCAGGGAGTGGCGGCAGCTGCTGGCCATGTTCTTCGCCGGGGACCCGCAGCTGGGGCCGCCGCCGCCGCCGCAGGACGCGGAGAGCGAGGCGGCGGCGGCGGCTGCTCGGGAGAGCATGCTGCGGCTGGGGCGTGCGCTGGTGGACGACTACCTGGCGTGCGCAGGGGACTGGCTGCGGGCGGATGGGCCGATCGGGCACGACGAGCTGCTAGGCCAGGTGGGAGTGTTACACTGGTTTGGCCTCCTGGAGATTCCTTGGAAAACGGCAACGGATGCTGAATCCTCCCTGCCATGGTAGCCCTTTACTGGACTGAAGCGTCTCAGGCTGACGGAAATACCACACGTGTCCCCTCGCCTACGCGACCTCCCCTGGCCCCGCAGGTCGTAGGCGAGCTGGCTATCCTGGCCCGCGAGCCCCCGCCGCAGCCCGAGCTGCCTGCCCTGGACGGCATGCCGCTGCGGCTGGCGGTGGTGGGCTCGCCCTTCGCGGGTAAGACCTCTGTGGCGCAGGAGCTGTCCCGGCGGTACCGCCTCAAGGTGCTTGACCCTGAGGCCCTGGTGACGGAGGCCATGGAGGCAGCGAGGGCCTACGAGGCGGAGCACGGGGTCTCAGCAGCCGCCGTGCCCCTGCCGGCCCCTCCAGAAGAGGCGCAGGCCGGGGAGGTGCAGGCGGGAGGGGAGGCGGCGGCGCAGGAGGCTGAGCCGGCGGCTGCGGGCCCGGTGCAGCCGTCTGTGAAGGCGCGGCTGGGGGCGCAGATGGCGGAGGCGCTGCAGGCTGGCGGGGACGTGCCAGACGACGCGCTGGTTCAGCTCATGATGCATGCCATGAAGGAGGCCAAGGAGTGGTCCCCGCCGCCTGAGCTGGATGCCAAGGGGAAGCCGAAGGCGCCTGGCGCGAAGCCAGGGGCGCCGGGGGCTCCTGGCGCGAAGAAGGGCGCGGCCGCGGAGCCGCCGCCCACGGGGCAGGGCTTTGTCATGGACGGCTTCCCGCGCACCTCCGCTCAGGCGGTGCTCATGGAGCGCATGCTCACAGGTCTCAACCTGGACTCGGAGCAGGCGCTGATAGACAGCGCCAGCGTCATCGCACCGCCTCCGCTGTCGGCGCTGCCGCAGACAGCGCGGCCGCTGGTGTCTGGGCTGGACGCCGTGGTGGTGTGCAGCCTCACGGACCCGGAGATGGCCCTCCGGCGGGCGCTGGGCCGCCGGGTGGACCCCACCACCGGCCGGGTGTACCACCTGGAGTTCGATGCGCCGCCTGCAAACGACCCCGGGCTGTCAGCCAGGCTGCAAGAGGTCGCAGACAGCAGCAACGACGCGCAGCAAATCCAGCACCGCCTGGCGGCGCATTCGGAGCTCGCAGGGCCGCTGGATGACTGGCTGCGGCGGTTCAGCCGCCTGCGGAGGCCGGTGGACGGGTCAGGGCCGCTGGGTGAGGTGCTGACGTCTGCTGGGGACATTGCGGAGGGGTTGTTGCGTGCGAAGGCGGCGGCGGCGAGCTGCAGGGCGGCGGCGGAGGCGGCGCACAAGGCGCGTGCGTCGGCGGAGCAGGCGCACGAGTTTGCGGAGCTGGCGCAGAGCGCGGCCGAGTCCGCAGCCCGGGAGCTGCTGACGGCCAAAAAGGCGGAGATCCAGGCGGCGGCGCTGCTGACGGGAGGCAAGAACCCCGACCCGGCGGCAACGGAAGTGCTCAAAGCGCAGGCGGCAGCCAAGTGCGCGGAGCAGCTCAAGGTGGCCCGTGGCGCCGTCACGGATGCGAACGCACACGCGGAGCGGGCAGCGACGTCGGCGGCAGCAGCGGCAGAGGCAGTGGACCGTGCGCACAAGTCCCTGGGCGACGCGGAGGTGTCGGCCCATGCGGAAACGGAGGCGGCGGCGGCAGCAACGGAGGCGGAGCGGGCGGCCAAGGGGGCGCAGGACGCGGCGAGCAAGGCGCTGGCTGCCAAGGAGGCAGCGGCGATTGCGGCCGCAGAGGCGGAGCGCCTTGCCGCGGCCACAGAGCTCCCAGCGGACGCTACGCTGCATCTGCCCAAGCCGCAGACACCTCCCGTACAGCCGGGGCAAGCCAACGCTTCCGAGGCCGACGCTGCCGTCGCCTCCGGCCCGGTGCCGCCTCCGCTGCCGCGGGAGCTGGCTGCGAGCCTGCACGCCGAGTGGCAGACGCTCGAGTCCGGGTACTTGGAAGGCTTGTCCATGGGCTTTGCGTCGCTGGCGGAGCAGCACGCGTCGGCGCAGTCGCACTTTGCGACGCTGCGGCAGCGCTTCCAGGACCTGTTGCAGCGGCCGGACGAGAAGCCGGCCCTGGTGGCCAGGTTCCTCACCGCCTTCAACGGCGTGGAGGGCGACCTGCGGGTCAGCAAGGAGGCGCGCGCGGAGCTGCTGCTGCGTTGCGAGGAGCTGCGCGACGCCCTGTGGTCACTGTGCGACAAGAAGACGGAGGAGGCGGAGGCGCAGCGCGCCGCCGTTGCAGCCGACACCTTTGTCGCCGACCACTCCGCCACGCTGGCGCAGCAGTTCGTCGCGTTCGCGCAGGTGGAGGCTGACCGCTTCGCAGCCGCGCTCAACTTCCTGCAGAGCCACGCGCGCGCCAAGTGGGCGCCGCTGTTCGCCCCCAAGGAGCCGGCCGCGCACGGGGAGGTGGCGGCGCCGGACCTGCTGTCCGGCGCAGTTCCCCCCGAGCTAAAGGACAAGATTGACCCCAAGTCCAAGACCTGCGTGCACATGCCTGCCTGGGTGCAGACCCTGGAGCAGCGGGCCCCCGCCCTCGCGCTGGCCACCAAGCTGCTCCTCGCACTCGCAAAGGTAACCCACACCTCCTGGGAGCCGCAGCCGGAGGACCCTAAGAAGGCCAAGAAGGATGCAGCGCCAGCGGGGGGCGTTGGCGCCAAGAGCAAGAAGAAGGGCGCGGAGGAGGAGGCGGAGTTTGTGGTGCCCCCCGCGGTGGTGGAGGGGCACCAAGGGGAGCTGCTGCAGGGCTGCGGCCGCGAGGTGGCCATCCTGGAGGGGCGGCTGCAGCTTCTGGCGGAGCGCTGCCTGGCGCAGATGGACGAGATTGGTGCGCTGGCTGCCGGGACGCACGCCAAGCTGGGCGAGTGGATCAAGCAGCGCTACCGGGCCGAGTGCGCGGCGGTGGCGGCGCTGGACAAGGTCACCAAGGCGGCGGCCGCGGCGGGGCAGCAGCTACCCCACGACCTCAGGTGGGGTGGTGCCCCGTGCGGGTGTGGGTGTGGACTGGAACGTGCGTTACGTGCCAAGCACGCAAAGGAGAACGGCTTGAACCGGGACAAACAGTGCGATCTCAGCTGCCAACGCAGCAGGCCAGGAAGTGCACTGCGTCAGACCTGCATGGCTGGCATGCTGCGCTGATCCTTCCTGCTTTTCGATGTCCGTGCATGTCTCCTGTGGTTTTCCTTGTGCAAAGACTCTCTCCCTCGACTTGAAATGATACCTGCCTCGCTACCCCGCACCGCAGGCTGGAGGACGAGTACCTGCTGCTGGACGAGGGCAGCCTGCTGGTGGATGGGGCCCCCGCCCTGCCCCGGCCCGCGCCGCGTGAGGCGCAGCCTCAGGGCGGCCTGCTGTCCACCAAGCAGCTGGGGGCACTGACGGCTGCCTTCCTGTCGTCGGCGCCCAGCGGCTTCCTGCGCCTGCAGGACGCAGCGGACATGCTGTGCAGGTGGGTGATTGCATAAAAAAAGCAGCGCTCCAAGAATGGGTCTCTTCTGTAATGCGCATGGAGGTCGTACAGTCCTAGAGCACACCGCCCAAACCCTTGGTCACGCCGTATGGACTGGCAGGCTGGCTGTGGAGGGCTCGCTGCCGGACCCGTGGCGCTCCGCCTCCGTGTCGTCCATGCTGGGCGCGCTGCGGCTGTACGACCCGCTGTACTCGTCGTACCTGGACTGGCGGGAGCTGGTGGCGCACCTGGTGGTGGCGGCCTTCCCGCTCATCGCGCGGGCGGACTGCGCCGAGATGGCGGACCAGATCGAGGTGAGGACTGGAAAGGGGTACAGACTGTGCCGTGCCAGTGAGACTGGGGCGTGCCGGTGAGCCCAACGATGGTTTGCTGGGACCTGGCGTACTGTTGCGAGTGCCAGTGTAGCGGCCGCCCACCCGAGAAGGAATGGCCGTCTGCGTGCACCAGCAGAACGTGCTTATCCTGGGAGGCATGGTGATACTATACTGAGTTGCATGGTTGTTCTTGTCTTCCCCTGCGACCTAGATCTGCTCCGAGGCGGACAAGGACAACGACGGGTTGCTGACCCAGGAGGAGTGGAGCGGCGCCGAGCTGTGGTTCCAGTACCGTGCCGCGCAGCCGGGGACAGAGGCGGAGGGGACAGACAGCGGGGAGGCGGGCGGGGAAGGCAGCAAGGAGGCCGGGGAGGGCGGGCCGGAGCGCGACAGCGACACCATTTCGCGGTCCGGCAGCTTGAAGGACGAGCAGTACGACAGGTACGGCAGTGTGGGCGGGGCCCGCCTGATGTGGGTCAGCTTGGAAGTCACAACGGGGATCAGGGCCACAGTGGTCAGGCCGACGCAAAAAGCCCGCTTGTGCAACTGCAGTAGGGTTGCAAGTCATAGTCCTATGCCACCTGTTGCAAAGCCCTGACACCCTTTCCGTGTGGTACGCTTCTGTCCTGCCCACTGCAGTCCTGCGGCGCTCAAGCAGGTCCTGTGGGCGCTCTTCTCCGCGCCCTCCGCCGACGGCAGCCCCCGCCTGGACTTCCGCGCCTGCCTGCTGTACCTGTGCGCCGACCGGGACGCCTTCTCAGGCATCAAGAAGGCCTTCAGCGTGGCCACCGCCAACATCAGCAGCAACGCACGCGCCAACGCCGATCAGGTGTTCCGGATAGCCTACCCCCTGGGCGCCGAGGCCGGGGCCGACCTGCACCGCTCGCCCTTCAGCAAAGAGGACGTGGCTGCTGTGGTGCGGGCGGTGTACGACAGCCGGAAGGCGCCTGTGGCTGGGGCGGGTGCAGGGCCGCAGGGTCCAGGGGCGCAGCGGTCAGCGGCGGCATCACCAGCGCCGGCGGCGTCGCGAGGGGCGACGCCGCAGGCGGGCGGGGCCAAGCCGGCCGCGGGGGCGGGGGCAGGGCAAGGGGCGGTGGCGGCGGTAGCGGTGGCGGATGAGGAGCCGACGGTGACGGCTGAGCAGCTCATGTACAGTGCGGGCGGGGAGCGGTTTGTGAAGCGCATGCTGGAGCGGTATGCGTGGAAGGATGCGTTTGTGGCCACGCGGCTGTGAGATTGCCGTTGGGGGTGGTCATGTGGGATGGTGGGTGCTGCAGGGCTGGTGGAAGGTGGCGACCATCCGTGAGGGGCTGTGTGTGGCAGCCTGGGTTGGAGTTGGGTAGGCTGGGGGATACTTGTTACGTATAGCAGCTGGATTGCATGACTAGGTATGTGTGCAAGCGCTGCAGAGCGCTTTGTGGTTGTGTACCGGTACGATAGGTAGGAGGGCACGTGCTTGGGGGCGCTTTGCTTGACGTGGCTGACTGACAGACTTGACATGCAAGAGGCACCGGGCACAGTGTGGATGTCTCCTCCTTGCACTGTGCGCCTGCGCTGCAGTGTTTGTCCGCTTTTGCCCGTCCATCGGAGAATTTGCGGTTTGTTACTGTGGAAGGCACCGTGTGCGGGCGCGAGGTGCATGTGACGTGACCTCTTGCATGCACTGGTTGACGATGCGACGTTACACAGGGGCGATCAGCACGTTACGCTGGGGATATGCGGCGGCAAAGGGGGTGTGACGATGGCTGCCCCCAGTCAGCGCCCTGGCATATGAGCAACCAGGGTAGCAACCGTGCACGGGAGGCTTGGGTGGCTACGGAGGTATCTGGTAGCCATTAGCCGTGGCGTGGTGGTTGAGCACGGAGGCTGTCGAACAGACGAACCTTGTGTAAGGAGAAACACACAGTCGTCGCCATTCTGCACCACCACACGGTCGCCGTTTGGCGCAGGGGAGCTCGAGCCTGTCTGGTTTTGAAGCTCTGTGTGGCCGGCCGGCTGTCACGTAACACTGCGCCCACCTGCACCAGTGCTTGATATAATAAGTCCATCGAGGCTGTTTCACGTTTGTGAAGTGCTCCACCGGGCCTCTCGCACTTATTGCCAGGGCGCCAGCCGCTCGCCAGGACTGCCTGTCACAGTACAAGCCGCTCTCCCTCTGTGACAATGCCCCGCTGTTGCTCGTACCTGCTCGTACCTGCTCCTATGGAAGGCAACATGACTACCGGTATTGGACCTGGTGTTTGGATGGCAGCTGGACGGAGGAGGGCGCCCGGGATACCTGCTGTTGGGGGCAAGGAGCACTCCCATGGGGCATGCGCCAATGGCTGAACGCCTCCCTGCCCCGATCCAGCTGCCGCCTTCGCCTGCTCCGAGACCGGCTTGTGTGCACGGTTTGAGGCTGCTTCTCTAAGGGCACCGTATGTCATATGTGCACTGGCTGTCGTTGACGATTCGTTACGGTGCGCCTTGTCGATAGAGCCTTCCGAATACCAAGTCAGAGACCTGCATCTAAAGGCCCGCTCCCTTGCGACAAGAGCCTATCACTGATCACATCACACCATTATTCCTTAAGCTGCTATAGCTACTTTTTGAGTGTCTATCCGGGCATTCGCGAGTAGCGAAAGAACTAGGGCGGCGGTGCGGCGGAATGAGCGGGGACCGGAAGCGTAAGCTTGATATCGCCGAGGAGTCTGGCCGCGCTGGACCAGGCGTGATGGAGCCAGCGGCCAACGGCGGGGTGAACCCCTTCACTGGCCGCGCGTACAGCCAGCACTACTATGATATCCTGGCCAAGCGCCATGGCCTGCCCGTCTGGCAAGCCAAGGAGGAGTTCGTCAACATGATTCACGGTCACCAGACCACTGTGCTGGTGGGCGAGACGGGCAGCGGCAAGACGACGCAGATTCCCCAGTTCATTGCTGAGTCGGGGTACACCGCGAACCGCAAGATGGTCGCGTGTACACAGCCGCGTCGTGTGGCCGCGATGTCCGTGGCCCGGCGTGTGGCAGAGGAGATGGACGTGGTGCTGGGCGAGGAGGTCGGCTACTCCATCCGTTTCGAGGAGTGCTCCGGGCCGAAGACGTGCGTGAAGTTCCTGACGGACGGTATGCTTTTGCGCGAGGCCATGACCGACCCGCTGTTGGAGCGCTATTCGGTCATCATCCTTGACGAGGCGCACGAGCGCACGCTCGCAACCGACGTGCTGTTTGGCCTCCTCAAGGAGGTGGGTGTGTGTGTGGGCGGGGTCCCGCCCCCAGGGGCGGGGCGCCAAGGCCGGCCAGTAAAGCAGTGCAACGGTCAGCTAGGTCAAACAAAGCGGATAAGTGCTCGGATTGAGGCACGAGACCGGCAGTGCCATGGCGTAACCCCGAAGGGGACACACATTGGGGGCCGCTTGTCTCCCGTCGTCGTGAGGATAGCGCATCAGCCCCATGCGCCCGTCCGCTGTCTCTTGTTAATGCAGCCATGCCCCCCGTCCACACCTTGCAATCAACACCTACCCAATCCTGTTCCCCTACGTACAGATCCTGAAGCAGCGCAAGGACCTGAAGCTGGTGGTCATGTCTGCCACGCTGGAGGCTGAGAAGTTCCAGGGCTACTTCCTGGACGCGCCGCTCATGAAGGTGCCCGGCCGCCTGCACCCCGTGGAGATCTTCTACACGCAGGTGGGGGCGGAGGAGGCACCGGGGGCATGGGAGGCAGGGCCGGGGCCAGGCCGGGCGGCAGGGGGCTGCACCCCCCTGGGGTCATCGGGCGAGGAGCAAGGGGGGTACGCGTAAAACGCGAGGAAACCGTGTGAGGTGTCAGGGAAACACGGAAA
>VFQN01000598.1_pt1 | contig 66087 bp, 104 predicted proteins | sample 3512371 | NCBI WGS metagenome assembly VFQN01 (sample SAMN10412370, study PRJNA504923) | tailings metagenome | isolation source: Replicate 2 from Balatoc abandoned mine | place: Philippines: Itogon, Benguet | collected 2017-08-28 | reverse complement strand
GCGTGCCTTGGCCCTTCTCCGGGACCATACGGACGCTGTTTTGGGGGCCTACACATATAGTACACACGCCTGTCAAAATGGCAAAATAATACCTGGGGCGCTTGTCAAAAACGCAAATAAATTGCCTCTCGCGGGGCATGTCAATTAAATTTGTGCCACAACGTACGGTAGTACAAGAGTTGACACTACCTTGAGCAGACCTCGCAACCGCTCATGCCTTCGCTCCCTGGCCAACTTTGCCTTGTTACATGTTTGTACATCCCTGCACCGCATCCTACTACATCCTTTAGACGCACACTAGTTATTATATCGCACTACTCGTCCTTATGGCCCCCCTGGCTCTCCGGACGTACCCCATTGGGGTCTGTAACTGTAACTTAAGGTTGCCATGGATCGTGCAAGGCACTGCGGGATACACGTTTCCTCGCTACCCTTTTCAGTATGGTTAGTGGCGAGCGGCAAAAGCGAGGACTCTTGCTGTGTAGCACGTGCCACTACCTGGTTGACTTGAGCCCGTGTCCACCAATTGCAGTCGGGCGCTTTGTTAATGCACTCACCTTGTAACCTCGTAACAATGCGAGAAGAGTTCTCGCCTGGCTTCACGGAGCAGTGCGTCGCAGAGTCGGTATTAACTCGTACGTGAATAGGGACTTGAAAACAGGGCGTTGAGCGCTTGCTGAGGAGCACTGAGTGGCTCGGGCAGTCACGATCATGGGAGGTATGGGAAGTTACACCTGCCACGTGTCACAACAACCTGACTGACTGATCATCAAGTACGGCTTAACACCGCCAGCTGCTGTGAGCGCTCATCTACACACGTGTATGACGGCACCTTGCCGTACGAAGCCTATACCAAAGCCGCTCAGGCCACAGCGGCCACCCCTGGGGTCCGCACGGGAAGTAGTGTCCAACAGCCGTTGACCGGCGTGAATGCGTTCACGCCTTTTGCACAAAGTAGGCACCCACCAAGAAGATGCATGCGACAAGCCCGCTGCGTAGTGCGTACCAATGTGCGCACCGATGCCAGAAAACGGCTGCGCATTACTCAACATCGTGCCTCCCTGCCCCAATAACAGGCCATCGGGGGCAGAAGTCTGGTCTTTGTTTGGCCGTGCAAAGAGTCCTGTATAACAACACCACGGCTTCTAATCGAGCCTGCCCCCAGGGCCTGCCACTGCTGGCCAACACAGGCCAAACGCCAAAGCCCAAGCCTGGCCGAATGGGCTGACCAGGGCTGACTCGGCGCCACGTGACACTTGGCGCATAACGGCCCGACCTAAGTGAACTGCAGCGAACACAAAAATTACGTTTTCCTGGCAAGCAAGCTATGTCTGGCGCAGGAAGTGCTGCAGGTACGTTGCCCTACCCCTGCTCTGTCCTGGCTGATATGCAGCAGACCAATAAACTCACTGCGCGCACGCAAGCGCAAGCGTGCCGTTGCAGAGCAAGCCTACGAAAAGAAGGCCTCCCCCCTCCTTGCAACAACTGCCTGCCTGTGATGAGCCTCGTATGGGAAAATGCACCTTCAATGTATAACAACTGACTTACTGAACCTATGGCATGGACCAGAAGCACCGCATGCTCTCCTCTCTGCCTGCCGCACATTGCTACCGTAACACCTGCGTCCTATCCGGGCATGAACTATTACTGCGCTGCCCGCACATCAGCTACCCTCAAATACCAGTACCAATTACCAATTACCAAGGCACAAGCGCAATGCGCGGTTTGGACGCCGATCCTAGCAACCAAACACCGTTGTTGTGATGCTGCCTCTTGTGGCAGGCTCGACGTATCGGCACGCCTACACCTGCTCACTACCCTAAGATGCCGAGCTACCCCAACGCAGCGTTGCGCTGCGGCGTCAACTTGACTTCAGTGTGTAGACGGTCTTCCTGCCTGGCAGCTTCGGTGTCTACTTCCTCTATTGAACATCTAAACCTCTATTGAACGTCTAAATTTTTTAATACACAGCGTGACGCTCCTACCTACCAGCCCCACCTGCCGCACGCACCAGTAAACACGAACGCGCTGCGCGTACGACACTCACCGGTGCCGCTGTGCAAGGCTTTGATGTGCCAGACCGCACCACAGCGTCTACAACTGCACCCACATCAGTTCTTCTACCTTACATACTTCGTCCTTACACGGCTTCGTGTTTGAGACTAACGAACATACTTCAAGTTACTGTGAGGCACCTGTCTGAGCTGGGTCGCGCCTTTACGCGTCACCCCCTGCAAGCAGGGCGGTCCGCGGCACCCTTGGCCGCCATCCCAACCGTTCGTACCCCCTACCCACCGCCTTCAGCTGCCGCCACTCTGCTGCCCCCGCCCACGGCCGCCCAACCCACTGGCTCCCCCCTCCCTGCTGCTGCACCAGCCTGCCGACGCACACCCGCCAGCCGGCCCATGCACACCCGCCAGCCCCTACGCTTCCACACCGCTGCCACCCACGGCCTGCCCGCTGCCGCCCGCATCACGCCCCCCACCAGCCGCCGGGGACTATGGCGATGCGGCGTCGCTGCCGCCGGTGTAGCCTTCACGGCTGCCCCCCTTTGAGACCCGGCCCGCCGTCAGCGCCGCGATGCGAGCCTTGACTGCCTCCGCTGCAGCAAAGGCCGCCGCCGCGGACGGCGAAAGGGAGGAGGACGAGCCCGGGGACCCATCCCCAGGCGATGGAATGGTAACGCCCAGCGCCCCGCCCCCGCCCTGCCCCGCTGGCGTTGCAGGCCCCTGCAACAGCCGGGCGCCTGGACTAGCCACCTTGGGTGGCGAGCTGCCGGTGCCCTGAACCGCTGCTGGGGACCCGCTGCGCGCGTGGCTGGATGCGGACAGGGCCGGGCCCAGACCTTGTGGCGGTTCGTCTGCGGTGGGCTGTGCAGGTGAGCAGTCTGTCGTTGCCGTGGCTACCAGGGCGTCGCCGTCTGCACTGCACGAGGCAGCGGCCACGCTGGCGCTGTCCGCACACGTGCTGCTGGCCTCGCCCCCCACGTCAATCTCCGTGCCGCACTCGCTGTCGCAGCTGCTCTGCATGTGCGCCCTGCCGGGCTCCTGCCGCTGCTGCTGCTGCTGTGCGTGCGGGGCCTCATCATCGCCATCAGCGGCGCCCCCACCCGTTCCGGCAATCTGGAGCGTCCGGATGGTACCTAGCAGTTCCTGCCCGCTGTTGCCACCCCCTGGCACCTTGGCAGTCGCTGCACCCGCGCCCGGCGCACTTGGCCCGTCCGCCACCGCCCCTTGCACCCCACTCCCTACAGCAGAACCAGCAGCATCAACACTGAAGCCCCCTATGGCCACATGGACTCCCATACCCTCTCCCGCAACCTCCCCGCCGCAGTCAGTGCCGCTGTCAGCAGCTTCGGCCGCCTGTACCCCCTGAGCGCTGCCCCCGCCGGCATAGGGGGCGGCGCCCCTGCCGCTGCTGCCCTCGCCCTCACTCTCGCCACTGCGGGCGGCTCCGCTGCCGGACTCGTCCTCGCCCTCGTTGTCCGCCCCCGCCGTGGGTCCCCTCCCCGTTCCCTCTCCTGTCAGCCGCGGCCGCAGGGGCTTGGCGCCTGGCGGCGGGGTCCGCAAGTCCACCCCGCGCGGCTGAGGCTTCGCCCGCGCGACAGCGGCGGCGGTGGGTGCGGCGTACCGCGGAGCGCCGCCTGTGGCGCGGCTGCTGGGTGCCGCTCGCAGCGCTGTGGCCGCCTTGCCCGCAGGAGACGCAGCAGTGGCTGGGGCAGGGCTGGGCCGACATGAGGGCATGGGTCTGTGCGCTGTGCCCGCAGCGGGAGGGGAGCTTGCTGCCGACATCCTTGCAGCGGCTGGCGCAGCAGTGGCTGCCGGGCCGGGCGCAGGACCCGCTCGGGAGGCGCCCCGGGCAGCTACAGCACCAGCATTAGGGGATGGGGCAGCTGGCTGCGTTGCGGTGTTCGCGCGGGCGGATGAGGCGCGGGCCAGCGCAGACGGCGTGAGCACGGTGGGCGAGCGCGCGGCCGACGGGCGGCTTGATGCAGCGCGCCGCAGGGAGGCAGCAGTCGCGCTGGCGGCCGTCCCTGGCGCAGCAGCAGCAGAACCAGCGCCAGCGGACGGCGAGGCCGCAGCCGACCTAACGCTTGCGGAGCGACCCAGGGCGCCGCCTGGGGCCGCGGCGGCGGCGGTTGATGCGGCAGAATGGGCTTCGGAGTTTGTGCGGTAACCGGTGCGGTTCGCGGGCGAGGTTGCGGGCGCAGGGGCCACGTGTCGGTCTGGGGGTGCACGGGAGACGGCGAGCCTGCCTGCGGGTACGGTGGGTGTCGTTAACGGCGATGGTGTGTTGCTGGGGTGGCCCGGCCGCGTGCCCGTGTCCGCATTGGTGGCCGGACCTGAGCATGGAATCGGTGCTGTGGTCGTGGTCACGGCTGCGGGTGCCGGCTGGTCGTGTAGGGCTCGGGGTGCCGACGCTGGTAGCGCGGCTGCCGAGGACGTGCAGGGTCCTGCGGCAGGGTCCTCGGTCGAGCCGGGGTCGGCGGTCGAGGTAGGGGCGGTGCGGTGCACGGGCACTGGCGGCGGCTGGGGCAGGCTGGGGGACGCAAAAGCGGCATGCGGAGAAGCCTCCGATGGAGGTAGCAGCCGGGTTGGAGAAGCGAAATCTGCAGCAGCGGGGTGCTCGAGGGCTGCGGACGTGGAGTGGTGCCTGGGCGTGTGCGGGTCCTCCTGCAGAACCAATGCTGCGGCGTCTGCCTCCCGTGCGCCTACCTCCCCCTGCTGCTGCTCCTGTGCGCCTACGTCCTCATCCTGCTGCTGCTGCTGCTGCTCCTGCTCCTGTTTTTGCCCCTGCTCCTGCCTCTGCTCCCGCTGCCGCCGCTGGTCTGGCTCTACCTGCTCCTGGGTGTCTTCAGCGCCTGGTTCGGCCCCTGCCGGCCCAGACGCCCTACTTGCGTTGTGCCGGGCAACTGCCGCCGGCGAAGGGAGGCTCCCCATCGCCGCCGCCGCCGCCTCGCCCCGCTGACCCACTCCAGCTCCCCCTCGCCCGGCAGCACCCCGCCCTGCACGTCCCGTCGCGGTGGCCGCACCCCCACGCACACCCGCCCTCCCAGCCGCTCTGCCCTCACCCCTGGCGTCCCGGCCCCCAAGCCCCGCCCCTGCCCCTGCCCCTGTCCCCGCTCCTGCCCCTCTTGCACAACCCCTGGAGCCAGCCCCCACGTCCCCGGCCCGCTCTCCGACCCCGCTCCTGCGCCTGCCGCCGCCCGCCGGCGACAAACCCACCCGGGCCACAGTCCCGCCCTGCAACCTGCTGCTATTGCAGATGCTACTGCTGCCACCGCCAGTGCGCGCATCCCCGCCCGCCGCCTCGGCCCCCAGTCCCACCAGGCCACCCCAGCCTGATCCACCACACGCGCCCGCCCCGGACCCCAGTTCCAGCAGCGCCTGCTGCTTGGCTGGGCACAGGGCCCGGAAGGCGGGGCAGCGGGCCACCAGGGCCGCGTGTCGTACCATGTAGGAGCGCAGGTGGTCGTGCAGCGCCTGCGGCCACACCACACCACACGAGCATTAACCCATTTGGGCCATGAGTCCGATGAGCCCAAAAACTGTTTCCTTGCGTGACCCGGGCGTGTCCAACTACAGGATAAAAGCACACTTGGTCGTGTACCGCCGTTCGTGACGCATGCGGTCGCCATGAGGGACCTCTTCGTACCTGAAACCCGCCCCGGTCCCTGCACCTGGCCCTGCGTGCGGGGGAGCCTATTGCCCTGACACCCTCCCCGCCCCGCACCTGCATGTGCTGCGCCTCCTCTTCGCCCAGCCAGCTCTCCTCCTCAGCCGCGCCGCCCCACGACCCGCCGCCCCCCGTACCGACCCCCGGCCCGTGCAGCAGGTCCCGCGCGGTGGCTGTCCAACAGGGCAGCAGCCCCACGGCCGTGTCGGGGTCCGGGTGCTCCGCCACCCAGGCCCGCAGCTGCTCCAGCAGCCCAGCCCAGTCCTCGGAGCGGTCACGCCTGCAGCGCAACGTTTAGGGGAGTAGGGGCACCAGTATCTTGAGGACAGCGTGTGGCGGAACCCTGACAGGAATTGTTTGGCCTTCACGTGTTCCCCCAATTTTTTCATGCAAAGGGGCCTCTCAACCTGCACATCCAGCGTGCAAGGCATTCGAGCCGTTTGAAGGTTACCTCTAAAGGGCCCAATCCACGGCAACTATGCCTGTGCAGCCTAGGAAGGGCCGCTGCGCATACAGGAACCTGGCTCATTATGACCTTGAACGTCCCTTGCTCGGTGAAGCACAGCACACGCCTACCCCGCTCACCTCCTGCCCGCCGACACGCACACCGTACGGAAATGCTGCCACGTGTACGACAGCACGTGGTGAGTCAGCTCCTCCTGCATCTCCCGTACGCGCGCCGCCCAGGCCAGGCCGGCGGGCAGGGTGGCCGCCAGGCAGCGGCACGCCGCCAGTACGGCAGGCGCGGTGTGGGGCGTTACGGCGGCACTTGCCGCCGCCAGCACGTCGTCTTGAATGGGCCTGGGGCGCGTGCGGGGATGGCACACGGGCGTTTGGAGTGCCGCAGCAGTGACATGCCACTGCCGCATGCTCGCAGGCGCCACGCCTTGGAGGCACCTGGCAGGCGCCTGGGCCGGTGCGAAAGCTAAACGCAACTCCATGGCAGCGGTACTGCAGGTTGGACACACGAAACGGTGTGGGGGTCCGTACCAAGGAGGTAACTGCCACGACGCTTCGCCAGTCCTCCCTGGGCCATACGGCGCTCACCTGCGCAGCCCGGCGAAGGTGCGCGTGGGCCAAAGGCGCGCCGGCCACGCCCCCATGTAGGACGTACACTCGCCGTACAGCTTCCGCAGCCCGCCGTCCGCGTCGCCCAGACCGAAGTCCATCCCCTGCCGCAGCAGCAGCGCCACCTGCGGCACGCCCTCCACGCTGGCAGACCCGGCCACAGGCCGCCTGGCGTATCAGCAGCAGCAGCAGCACGGAAACGAGAGCAGAAGCAGCAACAAGGACAATTAGGATGATTACAGCTGCAAAGAGGACACTAGCGGCAGCTTGCAACAGCCCATAACAGCTGCTACGTAAACAGCAGTTGGATGCGTAGGAGGTAGAAACGACTGACACGCGTGGGTGGCGCGCAGGTGATCGACAAGCGGTATGGAGTGCACGGCCAGCAGCAGGCTTGAGCGGCACCTCTCAGCGCCCCGGTAGGCCGCACTGTGCGTGAGCAGGTATCTGACGCTGCGCAAGCCCGCACACGTGTGCACACCGTTGGCGGAACTGCTGAAGTGGGCCCTCCTCCGGACATCACCGCTTCGCCACAGCAAATGCGGTGACTGGGGATAAGGCGACGAATCCTTTCCCCATGCCGACGTAGACCCACCTGAAGCCGTTGCAGGCCGTGCGGCGCAGGCAGGCCAGCACGCGGCCCTTGACGGCCGCCAGGCACCACAGGTCGGCCAGGAACAGCAGGTCGGCGGCGTTGGACTGCGGCGAAGAACGGCCAGGAACGAAATAGAGGCGGGGTAGAGACCCTCGAGTGCCGCAATGCATACTGCAGTACGCGTGTGCAAATGTGGTTGGTGTAGGCCACATTCCGACACGTGCCTTGGCCAGAAACGAGAGGCCGCAAAACCCCGAGGCAGTGCAGTTTTCTCGCGGGCTAGCCTCAGTGTGCACCATCGGGGTCCTCGCCGCCCCGGCAACGTGCCCCACACGTGATCCGGGTGTGCTACGGGGCTGTGCGGCGATTAGCTCTGCCGCTCGGCCGTACAGACTTACGCCGTCCACCTCGAGAGGCGCCCCGTCCGCACCCGCCGCGCTCGCTGCAGGGGCTGTGCTGCAGGTGCCCGCGCCCGGCCTGCTGCTGGCTCTGGTCTCCGCCGAGCCACCACCAGCACAGGATCCCGGCTCACGGACAGGGCTGCCGCTGTGCCCCCCCGCTGTGGCGCCGACACTGCCATCGGTGTTTGTGGTTCCGGTTGCGGTGGTGGTGGTGCTGCTGCCTCGTGTGACGCAGATCAGGTGGCGCAGGACGGCCGCTGCGTGCGCCGCTCGGCAGGCCCCTGCGGTAGGAGGCAGGCAGCAATAGCAAGAGGATACCCTTCACCAGGTAGTCAGGGGTGACACGGGGGGCTGTACACCGGCAGGCTAAGCGTTGCAGGACGCTGCTGGCCCCGTGCGTTGGGGGTGCCCCTCTGCACGCGCCTGTGTGCACTCCAAGGTGGTAGGTGCGCTGTCCAGAGAGGTCTTCATGAAGATCCGCCCCGGCGAGTTGGAAGTCCAGCAGGCCGCGGATGTACCTACAGGCAGGGAATGAGACAACGGCGTGCACATTGCCTGAGGGCGTGCGCTTGTCCACGCGCAGGCTTTGGCTTGCAGTCGCACGAGGCAGCATGCTTTATTTTGAGAAAAGGTTGCATGTGAAGCGCATGTATACATATTGCTGCAGCGTGCAGGACAGACCGCGCGAAGATAAGGTCCGCGCGAAACGTCCGTTCAGCACCAGGCCAAATGCGGACAAGTTGTCACGGCGCTTACTCGCAGCACTCCCTTAGGTCTTGTATGGATGCACTGAGCTCAACCCCAAGTGCGTCACGGTCGCCGTGCAGACGAAGGACGACTGTGCCATGTTCGTTAGTGCTGGAAACCATGCTATGCACTCCTTTGAAACGCTATCTAAGCATAGTTGACGAGCCTTGATCAAGTCTTATGTGTAGGGGCCAAGCGGTGTTGCGTGTATGCTCTGCAGCACGGCGTCAGTTGACAGCTCTGTGCAGGGGAGACCCGCAAACCTGGATTCTATCGAGAGTGCGCGCTGTGCCTTGTCGCGCACTCCATTAATTTTATGCAGAAAAATGCATCCAGTGTGCGCGCTGCCGAAGCAGCCGAACGAAGCGGCCCCATTCTGCGGCAGAGATGGTTACCTCCGTTACCGTTATGGGTTTACCGAATGGCACAGCCGCAGTAACTTTCAAGTTTGTATTTCGTGAAAAGATGAGGTAGTTCATGACAATGGGTCGGAGTCGAAGCAGGTCTCCGGCGGACCAGCATATCAGGTGAGCCTCCGTCATTTACGTTTTGCTTTGCAAACACGTTAAGCATAAACCGTGACAATCTTGAATGGCATCGCAGGTCTCCGGGGCCGGGCGGCGGGGCGCAGAAGCAGAAGGCCAACAGGTGCGCCCTCAGGGGCGTCTGTCGTGGCACACGCGAGCCAAACAAATGGTGCAGTCTGCGTGACGCTTTGCACTACCTTCATACCGACCACCAAGGGGCGATAAACGGTGTGCCAGCTGTGCCAACCGCGCCCTAATCACCCTCACTGCTCCCTTCCCCTCCCTTGCCTCTCCTCCCCACCACCCTGGCCCAGGCGGTATCGCACCAAAGCAGCTGAGGCAACCGGGTGAGCCAACATCATTGACTAGTGCATTTGTAAGCATCTACTCCGTCGCGCCTCCTGGCATTCGCCCTACCATCTACGTCAGCCCGGCCTGCTCCCGCCGTAGCTGGCACACTCCTTGCCTGACCCTCACGCCTCACCCTTGATTCCCATATACAACGACACTTGTCCACCCCGGCCTTACCCACTCCATCGCCCCAGCCTTACCCACTCGCCCGCAACGCACCTGACTCATGCAATCTCACCGCACCCGCCTCCTGCCCCACCGTTGACCCGCCTCCTGCCCCGCCACGGCCCGCCCCACGCAGTGGCCTCACCGCAACCGCCCTCGCCCGGCAGCGGCAGCAGCTGCTGGCCTTAGAGGAGGAGATCCTAGCCACCATCGCACAGCGCGTGGAGGAGCAGCTGCCGGCCGTGCTGGCGGCGGAGCCCGTGCAGGTGGGAGGGCAAGTGGAGCCGCGCTGGAAGGCTGCTCGCTACAGTGCTGGCATGCCAGTAGGGCTGACCTGTGGGCTGACCTGCATAAGCTGCCACCTCACGAGCGGGCGCCTCAGCAAGCAATGTCATTCATGCGTGACCCTAAGCAGCAGCCCCTCAGCTCTGTGTCGTGACACGCTGCTGGTACCTTGCCCCTGCCCACCCGCCCTGCCCCGGGTCCAGGCCCGCATCCAGGCCCGGCTCAAGGAGGAGCGGGCCAAGCTGGAGGCGCAGGTGCGGCCTAGGAGTGGGGGAAGGGCTGCGGCCGGTGCCTTTCCACTGGACAACATGTCACAAACTGCTCTTGCTGATACCGGCCGTTGCCTGGCGCCGGTGGACGCACCAGGCCGGCCATGGCCATAGCCGAGCCACACGGGCATGTCCATTTCTTCAGGGTGTGCAGCACATGGCGGCGCACAGCCGCAGCTCATGCTCACGACGCCATGGAGCGCAGCCGCTGCGCACCGGTCGCCGAGCGCCGCTACGATGGTGCTGCCCGTGGGGGCCCACCGGCGGCCGCAACGCCCATGGCTCCGCAGCCCACTGCACATCCGGAAAGCCGTGCCAGGAAACCGCTAGCACGTACGCCTTTGCCCACATGTGGAGCGCACCGCCGCTGGCCCCCATCGCTTCATGCAGTGCCGTACAGCAACCATGACTGTGCCCCATGCGGTAGCCTCCTGTGCACCGTCCCGCTTGCAGCTGGGCTGCCTGCCGTACATGCTGTCCACCCTGTTTGTCCATTCCTCACGCGTGGTACCATACCCTGCAACCCTCTACTCTTTTGCACCTGAGGGCCCTGGACGGACCGAGCCGGCATGCGCAGGCGACTATTGCTCACGCTTCGTCGCCCACCCTTTTGCCTCCTGCGCCTGCACCGCGGCCCATCCCTGCAGGTGACTGCCCAGCTGGAGTCCGAGCGGCGCAGCCTGCTGGAGCGCAAGCGCCACGAAGCAGAGCAGGTGGGCGCGCAGGTGTGCTAGGCCGCGCTGGCGGACGCGGTCGCCAACGGCCAATCACACGCACGGCAAACCCTGTGCACACGTCGTTCTCATACACTTTCCTGCCGACGCTAACCGGATTGACGTTCGTGCTTTCCTCCCACCTGCCCTCTACTCACAATTTGCGTCATATAAGCCTGAACCCGCATGCAGCGTGGGATCCTGCACCGTCCTGCTTCATCGTTCGTGGTCCTGCACTAGTACTACCTGTCTGCACCTACTACCTGTCTGCACCGACCGCCATGTCGGCAGGGGGCGAATGCACACTCGTACACCTTCCTTCCTGACATGTCCTGTGCACCCAACCATCCTGGCCCCAGGCCCGCAAGCGGCAGGAGGAGCTGGACCGCATCCTGGAGGACAACCGGAGGAAGGTGCGGGGGGCGGATGGGAAGTTGGGAACCGGCCTGTGGGCCTGTGGGCCTGACTGCGTGACAGCGCCCTCTGGCCTCTGCTGTCCCATGCAAGTTTGAGTAGCACATGAGCACGAACCGACAACAGCACCGTCACATAACGCTTGTTGCAGGTGGAGGAGGCGCAGCGTCGGGCGGCTGAGGAGCGCGCGCGGCGGGACGCCGAGTGGGAGGCGGAGCTGCAGTCGCGTGTGGCCGGCGGGCTCGTGCGTCCCCTGGGTTGAGTACCGTACTGCCAGCTTTCACGAGGCCTCTGCTAGGCGGGGCGGGAACCTAGCGCACCGTTTTGAAGCGTCAAGGTGCACGCCCGGCCGTTCCGTGGTATAGGAAGGTGTGTAGGGCGGTGTCGGAGGGATATGGGTGTCCCATGTAGGATAGCTCCCCCTATTGGGTATCGTGAGTGTATTGTTGGCTCGCGTAGGGCTCAGCGGTTTGGTCGTAATGTGGCCCGTGCACCTCTTATAGCGCACAATGTGTGTGGAGCTGTGTGTGAGGCCTTCTGTGCACGCGCAGCTGAGGCAGTGCGCAGCCCGTTTGGACCGACCCCCTAGGCCCAGACGTCCTAGGGCACGTGGCTCGGCGACCTATCCCCTCCGCCCTTCCCCATCCCCCCGTACGTAAAACGATGTCACGATGCTGCGGGTAGCCTGTTTCTGCACTTCGTGGCATCAAGTCCTGTCATCATATCCATAGAGCCTGTGATGCCGAAGGCACACGTCGTCAGGATGTCGTCACTCGTCAGGATGCTGTTACCCGCCACAACGCAACTGTGCATGATTCTCATTGCAAGTGACCTGTTGTGCAATGAAACGCGTCATATAAAAGCCAATCCTGCGCGTACATACAGACTGCACTTACGCGTTACGGGAGAAAACCTGACCAAAGTTGAGCAGTTAACGTGTTAACCTGTGACTGGGCGTACTGCTTACGGTGTACTGGAGACTCGTAAGGCTATCGTTGTTGCAACTGTCCTCAAAGGGTGCATGGAAACGATTGTCGGCCCTTGGACAAGTCATACATGGCGCTCGGGCTCAGGCTCTACAACACAACCAAGGGCCACACGATCAGAGCCAATCACCCTGGACTCGCAGCAGCAGGGCAGCCTCAGTTATGTCGGCTCAGTTATGTCGGCCAGATGACCTGGTTAACCTTACACCTGACACGCGCCGTACTGCCACGTCCCTAAGTACACCAAGCCCACTCCCTTGCTGTTGTCAAGGCATTAGACGCTTGCCACACGAATGGCAAGTAGGTGAAGCAAGGACAGCAATATTTAGATGGTTAGGCAACGCCTACGCTGCGTGAGGCCGCTGACCCGGCACTGGGGCCCACGTCGTGTGCTTTTCTCATAGATGGAAGCTACCAACTATATGCAATTTCAGTCACATGTCCTTTGAAGGCATGCTGCTGGGGGAAAGTTTCCATTGGGTGCTGCCTGCAGCCTGGCCCGTGCTCCTTACTGTACTTCTCGGAGCTATCGGCCTATGGACGTTCTGCTCAAGGTGAGACAACATGGCCCGGGGAGCCTCATGCGTGAGGCCCGGAAGACTTAACGGGCGTCGTGCCGGAGTCCGACGTTGCCTAGGTTGCCACGCTGTAGCATTCTTGGCACACACCTGATACAGTTTTAGAACAAATGGTCTTGCGGTAACAACCGGCAGCGTCACGCATACTTTGCCGAGTCCAGCCGCAGGACATTCAACCGAGCCCTCGCGAGGACAAAGACGGCGACAGACTTTTTGGATTGGAAGGATAAGGTCCTGAAGACAAGCAAGGGGCACCAGGTGCGCACCGGCTGGCATCGGGAGGGTGCGCCTCGTCTTGCCCTAGCCGCTACCCCTTGCCCGGAAGTGAACCATCGTCGTGTTCGCATCGTAGGCTGGCCACGCCTCGCGTCAAGAGTCGCTGGAGAGCAACACCTCCCGCAACGCTTTGCGTGAGGTCCAGGACACGAGCACTGGTGCGCACCAGCTGGCAGCTGCGCTGGCCGCTCTAGTTGAGCAAGGTTTTGCCAAGGTAGGAAAGGGCCACCCGCAACACGCCGAGACCACTGTCTCTCCGGACCTTGAAACATACCAGTGCCTTCCACGCCTTGAGCGTTTGCCCACGCTGTCGCACCCGTCTCATCAGGCGCCTGGCGGCTCCAGCGCTGGCCCCCAGTGCGCGTCCGCGCTGCAAACCGGTGGTGCAGAGGCGCTAGCCGTAGCCCTACGTCGCCTAACGCACATACTGGAGCAGCAGCATGGCCTGCAGCAGCGCCTTCACAAGCAGCAGCAGCCAGACGCCAAACAGCGGATTGCAGTTGCCCAGGAGCTCGATCCTCATCCCACAGCCACGCAAGGCCTGAGCGCACCAGTGCAGCAGCAAACCCCACTCGTCGCTGCCCCTGTGGCAGCCACCCATAGCGGCGTGCAACCAGAGCAGTGGGACCAGGCGCAATGTCTTGGCGGCAACGAGGCAACTGCGAAAGCGCTCGGTGCAGCCAGCTTGCAGGTGAGCAGCCCGCCGGGTCCTGGTAACGGCCAAGCGCACCGGTGTTGCCGTGCGAGCCTGCTGCACGCGCGCCATCACAGGGGTGCAACACCGTTTTGATGTGCCTCAAAAGTGTTTCTGTATCTGCGCAGTGTGCGCATGCGCCCACTGCACGACCCATTGCCGGGCTCTTGACCTTGAACGGACCCCGCACGCAGGCAAGCTGGATGTTGGTGCAGCTGGCCAGCGGGGAGCTCCCGGCGCGCCAGGCGTTGGCTCAGCACATCCCCGCCGGAGTCATTACCGCCTTCATGCGCGCCGCCGCTCCCGACGTGCTGGCGCACGAGGGCCCCGGCCCCAGCCCGCAGGCGGCGGCCGGCTCCGGCCTAAACACCGCTGCGTCCCACAGCTACAAGGCCACCAGCGGCAGCCTCAGCGGCGAGGCTAGTAAGAGCAGTCAGACGGACAGCGGCGACGCGAATGGGGACGGCAGCGGGAGCGGCAGCCACGGCTGCAGCGGCACGCGGTCCCGGCAGCGCAGGAGCACCAGCGGGGGTGGCCCCGGGGCCGCCCGGCTGCTGGCGTCCTTCTCCGCCATGGGTCGCTGCAGCAGCCACAGGCAGCACCAGGATCCCGCGTCGGGTGCGGCACAGGCGGCAGCCTCCGCCAATGCCGTCCACGGGGCCGCTGCCCCGCCTCTGTTGCCCCAGGCGACCGCTGATGCCGTTCTGCGCAACTGCAGCTGGTGCCTGTTCCTGCTGTGCGATGCAGGCTGGGGCTCGGGGCAACCGGAGCGACCGGAATCGGGCGCCGGGAGCCCCCCGCCTGAGCTCAGGCTGGCGAGGAAGGTGGGGCTGCAGCTGCTGCCGCTGGAGCAGGAGGCTGAGCACTCCAGTACTGGGGCCCAGGGCCGGCCCGCGGACGTGCTGGTGCGGCTTGTGGAGAGCTGGGACGGGGAGGAGGCGGTGGTCACGGCGGCGGGCGTGCTGGCGAGCCTGGCGCTGCTGGGGCCGGAGGATGCGCGGCTGTCGGGGGACGCCAGAGGGCTGCTGCTGTGCGAGATAGGGCTGCTGTGCGAGATGCTGTGCGATGTGGGGGGCGCGCCGCCGCCGCCCGCGCCGCCCACTGCGCAACAGCTTCCGCACGCCAACTCGCCACAACACCACGAGCACCAGCATCACTACTACCACCACCAGCAGCAGCAGCAGCAGCAGCAGCAGCAGCAGCACACCCCGGCGGGCAGCATGCTGCTGGCCCGCCCCCTGGCGGTGCTGTGCAGCCTGCTGCAGGCCCTGCTGGCCTCCCCGCCCACCGCCGCCTTCCTGCTGCGGCAGCTGGTGTCGGAGCACGCGGTGGGCTTGCTGCTGCACAGCAACGCCCTGCCGCTGCAACTGCGGCGGCAACTGGTGCGGCAGCTGCTGGGCGAGCAGGAGGGGCTGCAGGCGCTGCTGGCGCCTCCGCCGCCTCCGCCGCCGGTGGTGGCGACGGTGGCGGTGGCGGCAGCGGCGGCGGGGGGTGCTGCACATTCGGTCCCAGCTGTTTCGCGGAAGAAGCGGAAGGCGGCTGAGAAGTACCCGGAGGCGTCTGTGCTACTAATGCCGTGGCTGCAGTGTGGGGGACCAGCGGCTGCGGCGGGGGGGTCCAGCGAGCGCCAACGTGGCGGCGGGGCGGCGGCGGGGCCGCTGCCGCTGCAGGCGGACGCGCTGGACGCCCCGCTGGCGCTGTGCCACATCATATCGGCGCCGCCGGCGTGCCACTCCCTGCTGCCACCGGACGTTGCAGGTGGGCGCTGGCAACCGGGACTCGTGCACTTGCCCCATGCGTGCAAGCAAAGCGGTGTTCCACTGGCCCCGGAGGCTGCCTTGTAGAACGCTTGGGTTCGGAGTGATGGGTTACCATGTCTAAGCTGCGCCGTTCGGGCGCAAGTCAACACCCTGAGGTTCCACCGCATTGTGGTCTTACGCTCACACCTAGGCATGGTCTTGCTCGCCGTTGACCGCAGGCGTCCTCATGGCGGCGGCACCCTTCGGCCTAGCGCCAGCGGCCGCCGCCGCCGCCGCCGCCGCCGCCGCCGCACCCGGCGGGGCCCTCCTGGCTGTTGTGCCCCACGACGCCAACAACCAGCCGAACGCGGTGCAGCCCCTGCACCAGCAGCAGCAGCAGCACCACCACCACCAGGGCCAACCGGACGCTCCCGGCGCCGTTGCTGGACCGCAGCAGCAACAGCAGCCGCGGCCGCCACGTGTGTCCGAGCGCCTGGGCGACCGCGAGCGGCCCGTGTCCACCCTGGCGCTGGCGGGGCGGCTGCTGCTGGCGTGCGGCCGCCTGGACAGCGTGGTGGGGGCCTTCTTCTGCGACCTGCGCGCAGCTGCCAGCGCTGTGTCCTCACGCCGTCGGGCCATGGCGGCCCGCAGGACAGCCGGCGACCCTGCCCCTGGCCCCGGGCACGGTCAGGTGCAGGAGCAGGTCCAGGGCCAGGACCCCGGAGTTACCGCTGGGCGGTGTGCGATGGACGACCTCAGTTCAGAAGGCAGCGGAGCGCCTTCGGACGTGGCGGAGGGCAGAGCGCAACGCGAGGGCCTGGGTTCAGCAAGCAGCCCGGGCGTCGGCTCCGGCTTGCGCTCAGCTGCGTGCATGCGCACGAGGGCTTCCCGACCCACGCGCCGGGCCCCACCAGCCCGCAGTGCAACTACCGGAAGCTCCGCCATGCTGGCTAGCTCCAGGTGCACCGCCGGTATCGAGGGTGCGGCCCCATGCCTTGGCCGTACCCGCCCCGGGGGCAGCACGGGCAGCACAGCCGCCCTGCCCTTACCTACCCTTCCCTCGGGTGCCGCCATGCCCCGCCGGCATCCTACTCCCAGCGCCGAACGCAGCTCAGCGGAGCCGGACTCCAGCGACGAACACCCGCCTCCTTCCCCGCCGAACATGTCGTTGCCGGGCTCTGTGCGCAGCGGCGGGGGTAACGCCGCAGCGCCGTGCGAGGCCTCTTGTAGCTCCAGCAGGTCCGGAACCGCCTCCGGAGCCGACCCGGCGGGTCTCCTGACAGACGTGGTGGCAGGGGTGGCGGGGCTCATCGACTGCATGGTGTGGCGCAGCACCGCGCTGGCCGCCTTCAAGTGCCACAGGGGCGAAGGAGTGGACCACACCGGATCCATGAGCGGCTCCTCAACCACAGCGCTGCCGCTGCTGGCCGCCGGCCGCACCTCTGCCTCCCCCTCCAACGGCACCCCCCCGTCACCGCCCCACACCAGCCTGCTGCATGCGAGCAGCTCCGGAAACGCCTGCCTGCCGGCACCGCGCGGGAGCTCCCCTGGGCGGGAGCGGCCGCGGGGGTCTGACCCTGGTGGCCGCACCGATGTACCTTCCGTCAGCAGCTGGGCCCTGCTGGGTCCTGAGCGGCCTGGGAGGGCAGGGGGGCACTCCAAGCGTGTCAACGTGACGGGGCTGCCCCTGGCGCAGGGCAGCACTGGAGTGGTTTCAGGGGCCCAGGCGCTGGGTGCTCTGGATCTCATGGCGAACTGGGATGCTGCGTCGGAGGTAGGTGGAGACGGTTCCGTGGGTGCGGTGGGCGGCAGGGCGGCGTTGCGGCGGAGGGATTCGGAGGACGTGCTGGCGACGCTGAGCGAGCTGCCGTTGGCGGTACCCAGCTCCGTCCCCACACGGATGGCAGAAGTGCAGCAGAAGGGCGAGCAGTCAGCGGCGGAGGCAGAGGCGCCGTCAGAAGCTTTTGGTTTTGCAACTCTGGCTCCGGCATCGGCTGCGGTAGAGAGTGCAGCAGGTGCAGCGGCGCAGGCTGGTGTGACGGCAGGGGTGGCAGCAGGAGCAGCACGGGCAGCAGCGGGACGCGGCCGGCCAGGGGACGGTACGTCTGCCCCTGCCGTTGCGCGGTGGGGTGGGACCCCAGCTCCTGCAGCCGGGGACCCGGAAATCACCGAGTACCTGGATTTCCCTGCTTCGCCATTTGTTGCGGTGATGAGGCATACGGGAACCGCTGGTATGGGCCCACCGCCACTGGCCACGGGGGCCGACTGCGGCAGGCTCGCTGCTGCTCCTGGCAGTGCAGACGCCCGCAGTCCGGCACCTCAACCACCTGACAACGCTGTTGGCCCCAGCCGGGCCCCTCCCGCTGCACATCAGGCGCACGCGGCGGCGCCGTCAACGAGCAACCCTCCCACCAGGCCGGGGTCCCCCGGGCCTACGCCTGCCCAGCAACCTGCAAGCACGGGCAGCTTTGCACCCGACGGAGCGGGTGCCTTGCACACCCAGGGCGCCCCGCTGGCCGCCAACACCAACCGGACGCTCCTCGCAGCGCGCACTGCGGCGGGCCTCGACCCTCTGGGGGGTCCCGGCATCAGCAGCCTACAGCCCTCGGGCAGCAGCGGCGCCCTGCCGCCGTACACCTTCTTCGGCTCGGCGGCGCTGACGGCGGCGGCTCTTGCCGTACCAGTCGATGTGGCGGCGGTGGCGAACCGCTACCTGGGCGCCAGTGGCAGCGGCGGCGGCGGCTCCTGCGGCTACTCCGCCGCCATCAGCCTTGCCTCCGCCGCTGCGGCGGCAGCGGCGGCGGCGGCGGCGGGCGTCTCCTGCGCTCCGTCTTACAGCACAACAGGCATGCCGCCAGGCCACGCGGCGATGCTGCCGGAAGCGGCGGGGGCCGTCGCATGCTCTCCGGGCGCTTTAGCGGCGGCCTCCCGCCCTGCTGCTGCTGCTCCGGTCACTGCGACTGCTGCAGGCAGTTCCGCAGCCGCCGGCAAACTGAGCCCATCTGGCGGCTCCGCATGCGCCCATCAGGGGCTCAACGCCACGACTCCATCCATTGTGCAGCAATACCAGCGGCTGGGAGCCGGCGGGGCTGGCGGCGGCGGTGGCTGCAGCCTGACGCAGCTACCAGCATCCGTCCGTGCAACACTGCAGCTGCTGCAAGACTCAGACGGCGAATCCAGCGGCGAGGACGACGACCATGACCTGGGCCACGTGGTGTCGGACCAGGGTGCGGACCTTGCCGCGTATGGCAGCCGGGAGCGGGCGGGCGCTGACGCCGCTCCTGCGCCTCAGCAGCCGGCGGCAGCTGCGGGCTGGTCGCACCATGACTTGGAGCCGGAACGAGTGTTTGGCGGCGCATTGACCCATGGGCCGCAGGCCGCACAGGCTCGGCTTGGTAGCCAGCCCAACCAGGAGGAGCCGGGCAGCGGGGGCACGCAGGAGCACGAGAAGCAGCACAGCTGGTGGCCCATGCACCTGCAGCAGCAGCAGCAGCAGCCACACGGCCGTGACGGGGGCGCCAGGGGGAACGAAACCGACACGTGCGAGTGGGACTCGGAGCTGTTTTGCAGCCCCTTCGTGACTGCCTTCTGTGCAGGGGTGGCCGCGGACGACGAGAGCGTGCAGGGGCTGGGGCTGGAGGCTGAGGCCTCGTCGTTCCCGGAGCGCTCGCGGCTACCCAGCCTTCAGCTGGTTGCGTCACTGGGCTCCGCTGCCCCCTCAACCGTCATTGCACGTCACGGACGTCAACAGCAAGCGGAAGGGCGTGGCCTTTTTCAGCAGCGCGCGGCCGTGAGGCCCATGGCGGAGGGCGAACAGCTCGGTAACGCTCTTAGCGCTTCAGGTGCTGGCGCCTTATCCCGCAAAGACGCAGCAGCGGCCGCGGCGGTCCCACATCGGCCCCGTAGACCGTTTCCCGCCCTTCAAGGCGGGGCACATCCCGCATCCACTGCCGACCTGACGCTGACGGGCCGCAGCGGCGGCGGCGGCGGCCTCAGCGGCTGGCTCCGCAGCATCGTCTCCGCCGCTGGCGGAGGCCCCTCCCCCGCCGGCACTGCGTGGCACACCGTGCGGCACAGCGACCCGCTGTTGCGGGTGACGCCAGCACCTGATGCGTACCCCAACCCGACCCCGGCTGCTGGCGGGCCTCATGTGGGAAACAGAGAGGACCGGTTGCTGCCTGCTGCACCCATGGCGGCCCCTGTCGCGCATGTGGAGGCTGATTCGCCCAGCCAGGAGCTGCCAGATGCGCCCGCGCACGCACGTGCGCCTGCAGTTGCGCCTGCTGCTCCTGCTGCAGCAGCAGCCCCTGGCTTGGCCGCTAGCGAAGCGGCGGATCGCCGTGCGTTTTGGAGCTTGGCCAGCAGGAACGACAATCGCTTCGGCCTCGATGCTGGCACCCCTAGCGGCCGGTTGCCGTCGAACGCCGTCACCAGCCAAGCGCTCTCAGGCGGCATGACTCCACGGCTGGTGGTCCAGGAGGACCGCAGTCAGGGGCTGAGGCCTGGGCAGCAGCTGGCGGAGGAAGTTGAGGCATGTGGGGCGGACAGCGCACAGGAGGGCGGCATGGACGAAAGTGTTAGCGTGCAGGGACTGTGCACTCTCGAGGGCACCACTCAAGGCCCGGGAGGGTACAGGGCGGGGCGGAGCAGGGGCCGCAACGGCGGCGGCGGTGGCGCCGCCGCTGCGCCGCCGCAGCAAATGGCGGCGCATGCAGGGGAGACCTCCAGCGCCACCGTGCCGCGGCTCCTGTCTGGGACGGCGCGCGACAGCCGGGCGACGGCGGCATCGGGGGCGGGCGCGGCGGGCGCGGTTTTCGCTTTCGGGGAGCTACAGGTATGTGTCCGTGCGACGGTAACTATGACCCGACACGCCTTCTATACGATGCGCCTTAGCAGCGCGGACGGACACTTGGTTTGTTGCTAGATGGTCCTAGAGGACTCATACCCGGACCCTGCCGGTGCCCCATGCCCAATGCTCCTACGGCAGGTTGAAGTGTCGGCGGCGTCCTTCCGAGCGCTACGCCACGCCTCTCCGCTGCTGCGCGCCTGGCTGGTCCGCTTCCCCGACCCCAGCCGCCCCATTACCATACTCAAGGTGCGCACAGCCCCGTGCAGGCCGTCGTGGCCGCTCCTGCCGCATGCCTGTCAACACGCGCAAGCTTCCTCTTCACACTGTATCATGTATATTCTCCCCATGTCCTGGCCAGCTCGCGCTCCCTCACGTGACCCCGCTGTCTCCCCGTGCCCCTTCATGCAAACCAGTTCCCCGGTCTCGACGACGGTGCCAACGCACGCGTCTTTCGCCGCATGGCTCAGTGGGCCCTAGAGGCGCGGGAGCACGAGAAGCAGCAGCGGGCACACAGCCAGCAGCAGCTACTGCCTCTGCCGTCCACGGGCAAAGTGCCTGGAGGTCCGACCTGCAGCAGCACCCGACCGGGCACGGCTGGCGGCCATGGCGCTACGGCTGCAGGCGTTGTCAAGAGCGCAACACTAGTGAGCGGCACTCGTGTTGCCATCGCTGCTGCTGCCACGACTGCCCCATCTGCGGCTGCTGCCGCTGACACGGAGCTGCGGCGTGTTGGGGACTTGGAGGAGTTGGCCCACCTGTGGTCGGCGGCCGACTACCTGCAGGTGCGTGGCTTGTGGCAGACCGCTGTGTCAGGAGCCGACAGCTTGCACGGGGCACGGTAACTGTCAACCAGCCGCAGCGAGCGCGATCCCGCCGCCCTGCACCTCGCCGTTCCTTAGCAGTCCACCACTGGCACTGGTTTAGGCCTTGGGCTTTGAGGCTGCACACCTAACGCCCTGGCTCTGCCCCCCATGCCCCACACCCTCCCGCGCAGATGGACCGGTTGCTGACGGCGGCAGAGGACGAGATGGCGCGCCGCTTCACCACTGGCACTGGTTTAGGCCTTGGGCTTTGAGGCTGCACACCTAACGCCCTGGCTCTGCCCCCCATGCCCCACACCCTCCCGCGCAGATGGACCGGCTGCTGACGGCGGCGGAGGACGAGATGGCGCGCCGCTTCACGCTGCCGCCGCCCGACGGCGCCGCCGCCTGGCGCGCGGCAGTCGCGCTGGCGGCGGCGCAGCGACACACGGGCGCCGCCAGCCGGCTGCTCAATCTGTGTGCCATACACTTCATGCGGGGCGTGTGGGGGCTGCTGGAGGACGAGGAGGGCATTGCGGCGGTGGGCGCGGCGGCGGCGGTTCTGGAGCCGGCGGTCACGGCGGAGGTGCGTGACAGGCTGGTGGCGCTGGTGGCCCTGGCGGACGAGGACATGTCGGGGTAACTGCAGAGCGGCAGGACGTGTTGGGGTGGGTAGGGCAAGGCAGGAGTTGCTGCCTACCGAATGTATATGGGATATGATGATGATCAGCGGGGTTGGGTTGGGGCAGGGTGCACTGGGTGTGATGTGGCAATGCGGCCAAGGGCAAACATTATGTGGCATGTGTGCTTATGAGTATATAAATGTGCGGATGTGCGGACCCGATGGGGGGCACTGGGTGCGGGCGCCTAAATGCGGGGCCAGCGTGCGCTGCCGCCTGTTGCCTGCGGATTGCAAGCTGGTGTGCATTCTGCAAGCTGTGGGAGCGTGTTGACGCACGGTAGCTGTGTCAATGGCCGGCCGGTTTTGTTGATGCTGGGGGCTGCGCTCCAGTCACGGAGGGTGATGGCGGTGGCGGGCCACTTGACGGACCCTTGGGACCACGGCACGGCTGAGCACGGTGCTGAATAATGCGTGGAGGCGCGTGAGCTTGGCGCATGCTTACTGTTGTGTCTCCGCTGTGTGTATTTGTTTTCTGACGGATGCTTCTGTTGTGCGCAGCCTCTATGTCGGATGTCCGCGCTGTGCGCTGACGCCTAGTTCGTTGCACGCGAGGGGCTGGTTGTCTTCGGTTGGGGAATGCCTTAACTTCCATAGTCCCAGCATATTATGGTGACGGTTGTGCGGCCCAGGCGTGCTCCGTTGAATGGTCCTGGCGTAGATGTAGATGCGGCACGGGACACGCCAGGGGCACAGCGTCGCTATCATCGTGTTCCCGTGCTACCGGTAGGCGGCTCCCTGGTCAGCGCGGTCCAAACCTTCCCAGGCCAGCGCCCACGGTGGTGTAGGGGCGACCACGCACGGGTGAGGCAGATAGAGGTAGCTTGGCACTAGCGCCCGGCTAGCTCCGATGCTTCGCTCGTCGTTTGTGCAGGCCCAAGAACGCCGCATGGCGTTCCTGCCAGGCTGTGGCCACCTGCATCCTCTGACGCACTTGGCGAGCTGTTGGGTGCTTGGGTCTGTGATGACGGTTGTGGCAATGTGCCGGGTTCGCTGCAGCTGGTGCTGGCGCGACGTGGCTGGCTGCATGCCTCTGTGACACGAAGCCCATGCATGCTGCACCATGCTGCATGTGTGCCTATAGTGTCCAAGTATTATGCCTCAGGGCTTCAGGTGTTACGGGGAGCGACTGTTGTTGCAAAGCCGTTGTCGCATAATAAGGGTGGACAATAAGAGTTGTGGAGGTTGGAGAGCCTTGACGCGCGTGCCACGCATCGTGTAGCACGGCCATGGCCTTCCGGTTTTGTGATTTTGTGACCGTGGGCTGCCTTGAGCCACGTGCCAGGGTGCTGCTCCTACTACTGCATGACTGCCACTCGCTGTTGGGGATAGCCACTTGGCGTAATGGCTTGACGAGGGGTCCGTGCGGAAGGCCAGGAAGGGCCCCTTGGTCACACCTGTTTACAGTGTCCACTGAGGTAAAACGGTTCAAGCGGTACGTATGTGTCTGTATGCAACGCTTTCCATCTAGTATGTAGGACGGGGAGGTATTTGACGCCAGTTGGCAGCTTGGCACGCACATAAGGGGCGTCGGGCGTTGTCCCGTGTTCCGGTATGGACCCCGGCTTTTGCCCACACGGGATCAGAAATATGGGTGGAGGACAGGAGGAGCGTTTGTCAGGCGCGAAAAATCATACAATGGCGCTGAGCACCAGGTGCCGAGTGAGGAATACTTACGGTATTGGCCCGAGCACTGTAACCCTAAAGCGCCCGAGACCATTCCTGCAAGGAGCGAAGTGCGTGTCATTGTGCTGCACTCCCTGGCCGGGGTTGCCAAGCAGACAGGCGCACCAGGGTATACGTGCCGATTGCCACAGCTGCTGGCCGCTTGTCAGTAATGCATTTGGTGCCCTTCCAGGGGAGCCTCGGCACCATCCACCTTGAAATCTCCAGCAACACTAATACCCATGTGCATTTGACATACTCCACGACCCTTGCCTACATGGCCACTCCACCCACAGCGCGTCCACACTAAGCCAGCGCGCTAGCCCCCTATTTCAGCGCCTGTGCCGCGGCAGCAACCCCAATTGCATCCCTCACAGCACCAGCTGCGTGCTTGCCGCCGGCCCCCCGCCCGCCAGCCGCTCCTGCGCCACGCTGACAGACATGCTGCTGGTGGGCGTGCCCAGGAACACCGCCGCCGCACGGCACACCTCCTGCTCCACCATGGACAGCAGGCTCACGCTCAGACCCACACCCGCCGCTGCCCCTGGACCCCTGCCGCCGCTGGCCTTGCCGCCCACACCGCCCTTGCTGCCGCCAGACACAGGCAGGCGCAGGAGCTCCTGCAGCTCCTCCATGCCAAAGAACACGGGCATTGGGACCGAGGCCGTGGTGCTCCCCGTGCTGGCCGCTGGCTTCTTGCCGGCTGCCGAGGCTGCCAGTGCTGCTTGGCGCTCGAGCTCAAACCGGGCAAGGATCTTGTTCCGGATGCCCGGGTGCGCCATGATGAATACGGCGCCCAGGCCGTGCTCGTCCACCACTTGCCGTACAAGCGGGACGAGCTTGTCGTACAGCCGGGGGGCTTTGCACACCTTTATCGCCTTGTCCACCTCGAACACTTCGAACTGCGTCGCAAACAGGTGACACGGGCCCAAACGCATGGACACCTCGGAGCCTGACGATGCTAGAGTAATAAAGCTTTGAGCTACAGGCGTGCCGCGTGTGCGCTGTCTGTGTACGGCGGTAACGTACCTTGAGCCAGTACTCGAGGCAGCTGTCAGGGTACGGCCTGACGTGCAGGGCCACGTACGGTCGGCCGCCCAGCCGCGTGGAAGCGAAGCCACGTGCCGCGTCTCTCACGGTGGCCGACCGCGGCATGCTCGCGCACACCTGGGCGGGGAGTTGGGGTGCCGGGACAAGGTCTAGGAAGCCGCATTGGCATGGGCACACGGGGCGGCAGGGGCACATGACCATGCCCCGGCAGCGGCATGGGCATTAGCGAATTCGCAAGGGGCATGACAGCGAAGTTGGGGTCACGGGTCAGGGGAGGGGAGGACGCATGGGCCTGGGCACCGGGGCGGCAGCGGCACGTGACCATGCGTTGATGAGCGCTGCTTCTGGTTTTACCTGGTTCAGGTGCATTTGCTGACAGTGGTCTTTGCTAGGGACCCCACGCCGCCTCACCTCGAGGTACGCTGCAGAGCACACGTCTTGCGCCGACGCAACCCTGCGTACGAAACGCGGACGTTATGTTGGAGTATGTAGGGCAGCCTGCCACATCGCACAAGAGAGCCAGCTCAACGGACGGTATCAAACACATGGCGGAAACGCTCCTCCAGAGCTGCTACAGCCTGTAAAGGCTAGTGCCATGCCGCGTGCGGCAGTCTCCAGCAGCCCATCCCACCGCCACCCACCTGCTGTACGACGTCCGCGCAGGCGGTACAACCCGCCTGTAGCCGTACAGCCCCAGCCACGTGACGCCGCGGGCGTGCCGCTCCACCAGCCGCAACCCGGCATCGTCACACCTAATGGAGGGCGGCGGGCAAGAGGGTGTGTACGCAGTTAGGTGTTGGCAGGTCACCTGCTCTGCTTGGCTATCACGCTGCTGCGCAGTTCCCGCTACTATGTACTCCACCCGCCTACATGACAAGGCCACAGCAGCCAGCCAGTCATCCGCCACGTGTATGACCTCCCTCACGGCGGCGTGCCCCTGTGGAGCCCCAGGGCCACATCAGGCGACGTATGTGCGTCCTGCACTGTCGCGGCCTCCAAACGGTGGCCGGTGCCCCGGGTGCCAAGTGAGCGCCCAAGCTGCACCCATTGCAATGCCAGTGCACAGACAGGCAGCCTTACTTGAATGCTATGCTTCTGACTCCGCTGGCCGAGGCCGGCCTGCGCACTGAAGTACTCCGCTCCACGGCCCGGAGGGTGTCTTCGTAGTCCTGATGGTGGCAGGAAGGTAACGCCCAGCAGACTGAAGCCGATTACAGGTAACGGGGTGCACTGGCCATTCCACCAGAGCAAGTCGACAACGCCAGGCAGGGAGCAACACAAGAAGGGACCAGCGGGTTCCACTCCCAACCCTGTACCATACTCCCGGCCGTCGCCTACCAGCTCGCTGCACCATAGCTGCCACAACTCCCCGTTACCCACCTGCCTCATGGCCAGGAGCAACTCCATACTCCCCGACCAGCCCAGCTGCTGCTGCGCCCACGCAGCGCTCACCACGCGCACCCCCGCCGGGCTGGCGGCGAGGGCCTCCCTGCATACAACGAGTGAGAGCGCAGCAAGAGAGCAGCCGCTGAGGCGGCGCTGGGGCTCCGAATGGGTGTAAGTGCCCCCGCTGTGTGGAGATAAGGAAGCCCGACAACGCCTACGCCCGTTTTGCACAGGTCCCACCCGACGAATAGCTACCTGAACGAGAGCCCCATGCAGTTTCGGGCCTTGTGCATGGGTAGACGTCAGCTTGCACCCCACGGTCAGCTCCACTGGTCATAAGCCGATCCAATATTCGCAAAGTCAGCACGCCCGCGATCCCCAGACGCCCCCCCGCCCGCGTGCGTCCTGCGGTGTGTGCCCCTGCGTCTTGGTTTCCATGTCTGCCAGGCAATAAGATGCACCCTCCTGGTGACCCCTGCACCCCCGCCCCCGCATGTGCCCTGAGCCCTCACGTGTCAAAAAGCAGGTCAAGCGGCATGATGCCCTGCTTCGCCGCGCCATCTGACTGCCCTCCCTTGTGAAGCTGCGGCTGCTGGGGCTTCTGCTCCGCAAAGTGCTCCAAGATGCCGTAGCTGACGACACTGACAGTGCGGTTCAGGCGGCGGTTGAGCACCACGGCCAGGGCCAGGGCCTCCTTAAGGGCCACCGCCTGGTTGCTTGGACCGTAAGGTAGCAGCGGCACCAGGTATAGGCCCGTTGCTGGGGCCTGGGGAACGTGGCGTGACATTTGAAGGAAAGGGGCCGCCAAGGCTCAGGCCGTGGCGCCAGGCAGTCATCCACGGCGGTATGTTGCATCGCCAAGAGCAAGTTATGTATCTCCGACTTAGTTGCGGGGAGCAAAAATCATTGTGTATGTTTAGGTTGTCCATACACTCACTCGTCGCTCTGCATCTGCCAAGGCGCACGGAAGGCCGCAAAGCCCTAGTAGCCAAGCGAGACGCAGCAAGGCAAACAAATTCACATGGCGCATAGCTGAATGTTACATAACTACATTGCCCGTTGCGCTGGCGCCCGTGTCGGGTCATCGTTTTCAGGAGTCCATGTTGTGGACTGCGGTTACTGCAATCGGTCAGCTGTTATTCAGATCAGCATACATCTATGTACCATTCGCGTCCTTTAGGAGCCAGTGCGGCTGTAGCAGGCATGTTGGTGCCGTACGGCGTGTGTGCCAGGTGCGGGACATCCACGATACAGGCAAACGGTCTGCCCCCTACGCAAGACAGTGAACCATGGTGCCTCTGCAAGATGCTGGGGTACACGCAGTGGCGGCGGAAAGCAGTGCACCCCTAGTTCGCCCGGGACGTGGGTTGGCAGGAGTTGGCCATGTCAGCTTGTGACGAGCCCCTCTGGCACGGGGGACCTGCAGCAGCTAACTACGAAGGACGAAATTGGAAGCCTACGTTAGTGTCGAAACGTTGGGCAATGCAGGGCAATGTCATCAGCCTTTGAACCTGTGTACCACGCCGACGTGTAGGTACGGGCAAATCATGTGTCAGAGTATATGTCTGCCTCCCGATCAGTAGCTGGAGCAAGCACTGCCGTGGCCCTTCACCTTGATGCCCTGCCCCATGGTAAGTGTGTCTGCAAGCCCTGGCGCAGGTCAGCCCATTGCTTGGGAGGGGGGCCGAGGGGGGCGGGGGTTGCAATCAGCAGGAGTCCGTAATGGGCAAGCCTGCAATAAGGATACTCCTTTGGCTGCCTGGCGTCTGACTGTCCATCTGGGTGACTAGTTCCACTGCAGCAACTGACAAGTGTGCACCATGCCAAAGGGGCGAGCGCATACTGCTTTCAGCCCTTTGGGCATATATTGCGTCCCGCTATATGAATGCTGCAGGCGGGAGGCAAATCCAACCGGGCAGCGCCCCTTGACCTCTTGTGGTTTGGCGGCTATGGCCCTTGACACCTCCTAACAGCATGTGTAGGAATGAACACCCCCCGATGCGCTGATGGAGACTCATACACTGGATGTGTGTTACGGGGGGAGTGGCTTGCCGTAAACATTTCAGGGGAACACACTCTTTTACACCCCCCAACACCACCTGGCTGCCTGGCGTGTTTGCGTGCACGTCTAGCGTGGAGTTCATTTACCGGCGATCTACGACGAGCTATAACCGTCAGATGTCGTTCCATATGGGTGCTTGGCCGCCGCACACGATGGCAGCTGGTTGCCCGGAGCACGCACTCTACCACCGCATGGGCGCCACCATGTCGTGCACTTTTTCTGCGCGCCGACACCAAAAATAGCACACAGACAAATTGCATAAGTATAGGCTTATAGTTCGCATACATTACTGTACGCGCCATCACAAGCCATTGACCCGCAAGCGCCACAATGCTGACCCAGCGCGCTTCCCTGCGTCCAGTCTCCGCCGCGCCCGCACGGCGCCTCAGCGTTGTGGTTCGTGCTGCAGCAAAGTCTGAGGGGGATGCCAAGCCCAAGGCTCTCGGAAAGACTGGACTCGTGGACGCAATTGCCTCGAAGACGGGGGTTCCCAAAAAGGATGCCGAGGCAGTGTTTGATGAGCTGATTGCCACGATCACTACCACCGTGGCGAAGGGCGAGCGGTGGGTCTGATCTCGGAACTTCTGGCCGCGCAGGCTAACGTTGGGCCGGCCAGGGCACTGGACGGCCACACGTTCTGTACTACTGTCGACTATATTGTAAAGTGTACAACTTGTCAACATTTGACACACAAGGTTGAGTTTGATCAACTGGGTTCCCCCTCGCAACCCCCCAACAGCGTCACTATCCTGGGCTTCGGGTCCTTCGAGGCTCGTGCGCGGGCTGCCAGGACGGGCGTCAACCCGCAAACCGGCGAGAAGCTGCAGATCCCGGCGACTACGGCGCCTGCGTTCAAGCCCGCTCAGGTACCCCTCAGCCGTCCTAGCGCCATGCGTCCCGTGTAGCCTCGCGTCATACCCCGTGCCACGTGCCCACCATCCTTGCCTTACACTGGGGCACGCCTTACGAACCATGCCTCACCGAACTGCAGGGCTTCAAGGACCTGGTGGCCGGCAAGGTCGCCGAGCCGAAGGCCGCCCCCAAGGCTGCGCCCAAGCCTGCAGCTGCCCCCAAGCCCGCTGCTGCTCCCAAGCCCGCTAGCCCCAAGCCCTCGGCCCCCCCGAAGACTGGTGGCAGCCCCCCTCCTCGCGGCTCGCCTCCTCCCAAGCGCGGCTAAACAGCGGACCTCGCCAACGACAAGGACACAGCTTTGGGCCTTGGGGTCGTGTTGCTGGTTCTGACGGGTCCCGAGCTTCCCGGCTTACCTGGTAAACGTAACCCTCTAGGTCATTGTGGGAACCCTTGCTGCAAAGCTGTTGCGGTTGTCTTTAATTGAAGTGGGCACCGCTATAGCGTTACGACGTCTTCGATGCTATGGCTTGACTCTCTAGCAGTCCTCGTGCAGTCCGGCTATGCCAGTTGGACGCGCAAGGGCAAAGGGCCTAGATGCAGCCCGGAGCAAAACAGGGATGCTGTCGAGCATTGGCCACTGGGCAGCGTATGTATGTGGTTACTGGCGCGCTCGTATGTATCGGTGGGGCTGCTTCGGGCGGTTTGTACGGAGTTGACAGGGAACTTTGGAGGGTTGCCGGGCAGAAGGTTGACTGCGTGGGGTTGCACTGCACGGACTACCGAGCATTGCGAGCAAGTGAGACTTTTGGCTCACCATGAGCGCTGCAACAACGGAGGACGCCTGGTCCACAACCGCCCTTAGTACTTGTACCATAATGTGCAGCTGTAATTTAAGGCAGGGCCCGAGGAAATGGGGCTGATCATAGACCGTGTGGTACTACCGCTTGTCCTGCGCATACATACTTGGACCTGTAACTTCACCAGCTCTCACCAGATTGCTAGCATGTGCAAAGGTGTACGTTGAAATCAGGACAGGTGTGGTATGTGTCACAGCAGGTCACAGCGTCCTTCCAGACACTGTCACTGCGGGCACCACCACTTGGCCGTGTATGCATTGTATCCAGGCTACACCACCACCCAACCCTCCCCTGCCACTACCTGACAGCCCAGCAAGCAGGGAGGTGAGGAATGTTGTAGCCACTCAGCGACACAGCACATACCGGTATGCTCAATGCCATGCACCGTACCGCGCCAGTAAGCACCCCACAGCGCACCATGAAAACCAGCGCCACGCACACCGTCAAATGGCCGCAGTGTGGTCCCAGGGGTCACATCAATGAAAACGAAACGCCACACCAGTAACCACGCACACACTAGCCCTCGAAACGCTTGTGCTCCAGCAGCACCCTGCATGCACCTCGTGGGACTCCTTTTGCGCAGCGCTGTTTCCCTGAAACGCGCACTGCGTCACTGGCGTCAGTGCCTTACAGGGTGCAGACCTGTGACTGCGGCCCAACTCAAAGCAGCAGATCATCGTCTATGAGCAAATTGGACGCAGGTGCCTTGGGTGCGGCCGACGAGGCCGTAGCCCCCGGCTGCACCTCGTCCAGCAGCAGCAGCGGGTCTGGCCCAAAGCCCGACGGCGCAACGGCTGCAATCCCAGACGCCCCGCCGAACGCTGCCCCCGAGCTGGCCCCCATGCTCACTTCCCCTTCCTCAAAAGCTGTCCAGTCCGCATGTGCCAATGGTGCGGAAGCCGCCGGCACTGCCGTCCCGCCTACACGGGGTGACAGCCCTGTCCCGCCCGCGCCTCCACCCGCCCCCGCACCCGCCGCGCCCGTGGCAAACCTGCTGCTGGTCGCCACCCTAGGGGACAGCCCCGTCCCCCCGAGAAGCTCAGCCCCGAACGCAAAGCCGGCCGCCAACCCGTCCGTCCCGAACCCGCCGCTAGCAGCGCTGGCTCCGCTGCCGCTGCCGCCTCCGTCACGCCCCCCGAGCAGCAACAGTGTGGAGGAGCCCGGCGGCGCGGCGCCCACCTCCGAGCCCTGGCCGCTCAACACGCCGTCGCTGCCCGAGCGGCCCATGGGGGCCGCCAGGCCTAGGGGCGAGGTGGGGAAGCCCCCAAAGGCCCCTGCAGGCGAGGGTGCCGGGGCCAATTGCTTGGAGGCGATGGAGGAGGAGGCGACGGAGGAGGCGTCTGAGTCGTCGGCGGCGCCGGCCCCGGCGCCGTGCAAGTTGATGAGGTCGCTGCTGTTTGCCGAGTCCATGCTCTGGAGCCCCACCGCGCTCGCGCCCTGCGAGAAAAAAATGGTACGGTACTCAGGTCATCAATGGGTCTCAAGAGCGTGTCAAGATGCCGGCGCCTGGGGCATTGCGAGTCTGCTGCTGCTGTGAGTACAGATGGTCGCTTTGCCGCTGGCCTGTACAAGTATATTTGTTAGGTTAAGTACGAAGCCGTGCCGTAGTTGGAGCGGAACATGTTGGTTTGGGACAGGCTAGCATGCTAGCAGCCACCTCACCTTGCGTAACCGCTCGTCGGCCTGCTGCTGGCTGTGGAGGTGTATTATCTTCATCTGCTCCGCCAGCTCCTCCGTGCTGTGAGACTTGCCACGCCGGCTCATGCGGTTCCTGCGGTGCAGTTGGGGACATAAACTTAAAGCATTGACGTATAAGCATGCCGAAAGGGTGGTGGACAAGGATGTGGGCCACCCGCGGCTTGACTCGTACGGTACACACGAAGTGCTCACTAACAGCAAGGATACGAAAATCGGCTGTCGCACTGGGCCTCGCCTGTAAGCATACCAGCGCCTCCTGTCACACGCATCCATGACTAGCACATCCAGCCGCCAATGAGATGAGACTCATGCGGCCCCGGATGCTGCTAGTGCTCTTCTGCCATTATCCCATGACCCCCTTACTCACCCCAACGCCTGCTCCTCCGCCGCCGCTGCTGCCGCGGCCACCGCCGCCAAGTCGCCCATGCTGTGCACGTGCCCCATGCCCGGCCCCCCACTGCCGCTGCCCGCGCCGCTGATGCGCTCCCCGCCCGGCCCCACGGCGCCCTGCGTGCTCTGTGCCTGGTAGATGCCGTACAGCCCGCCGCTGGCCGCCATGGGGTGCATGTGGTGCGCGGCGTTGCGCTCCGGCAGCGGCCAGTCGATGAGGCCCACGGGCTCCGTGTCCAGGTCCTCCCGCTCGTCGTACTCCAGCGGCACCTCCTCCACCACGCGGTACGCCAGCCAGGCGGAGGGGAAGTACTCGCGCTGCTTGAAGCCAAGGAACACCTGAGCAAAGAGGTGCCGGCAGGAGGTTAGAGGAGGGTAGGAAGCTGGGCTTGTAGCCGGGTGCGACAAGGACGCAGAACGCCCAGGAACTGCAAAGCCAGGAAAGGGCGCGCTGCGGGTGCGGAACGTGGCAAAGCCCCCTAGCAGGAAGGGCACTAGGCCGTAGTTGGGAGTAGTGGGCTTGGCCAGAGCAAGCGCATGGCCAAGCAGGGCATGGCTCCTGCACCATGACCAGCGCATCTTACGTCGATGATCTGCTGCTTCTCCTTGTCCACCAGCACGTTGTTGACCCGCCGCTTGACCGACACCAGCACGTTACCGTACGCCCCCACGCCCGCCTTGCGCAGCTTGGAGTTCTCCGGCTCAAAGATGAGGATGCGCTCCGAGTGCATCGCCTGGCAGCGCAGGAACAGGGAACGCAACAAATGAGCAGTAAAGCTGCTTTCCTCCAGCAACGAGTGCACCAGCCGCGGCAGCAACAGCAGTGCTAACCACCTTCAATGCTGCAAGTGGGCCGTTTGCTTCAGAACTCGTTACGTTCAGAACCCGTACGGAACCCTGATTACAGCGCCCCTCGACGTGTTTGTCCCCGCTTACTCAGCCCGCCGCTCCATGTCGCCCGCCCAGGTGCTGCGTCCGCCCCTTGACTCGGCTCACCTGCGACCCTGTGTACAGCCACGCGCACATGTCCCCCGCCACCAGGAACAGCTCCGCCAGCACCGACAGCGCCTCCGCGTGGATGCGCTTGTGGATGGCGGCCGCCTTGCCGGCCCGCAGCATGCACCAGGGGGTCAGGGGCTCGAACCGCTCCTCTGCGCACAGGCGGGGTGTTGTGTGTCGGGTCGGGGCAAGCTGTCGTGCCTTGCTGTGCAGCAGTCAGGCTGAGAACAAAGCTGCAACACGGCGTGGCAGGCACCGGTGGGAGGAGCGCCCAGCAGGTCCCGCGGTTCCTGACATTCCACTCGACCCACCTGGCTCCTCCCGCACGCTACCTCCGGTGGGCCCGGCGCGCGCCGGGTTGTCCCCAGGAGACTCTGGAGGGTACGAAGGGGTGCAAGGAACAAGACTTGGGCATCGTAGCGGTCGGTAGGCGTCATCGCTCCAAGCAAGCACTTGCTGGACCTGCGCTGCATATGGCTGCAAGACATGTGGCTGCAGTGCGACCCCGTACGTTCACCACCGTGTTGCGCCAGTGCCATGACCCCGCTGGCCTCGCTGCCACCCCTACACGCGGCATACCTGCCAACAGCATCGCTCCGCGCGGTGTCGCGAGTATCCCCGTCCTCGCCACGGCCCCTGTCGACTCCGTCATGCTCATCCGCACGTCCAGCGCGCCCGGCCGCCCCGCGCCCGACACCGACGGCGCAGGCGTGGCCGCCGGCAGCGGCACCGTCCCCGGCGCCGAGGCGGCCGACAGTATGGGCCCGCTGCCCGCCTGCAGGGGCTGCGACAGCACGTCCGAGGACAGGCGCCCCGAGGCGGGCACAGGCGGCCGCTCCCACTGCGTGGACCGCGTGTTGTGGTCCACGTAGAAGATGCGGTTGGTGTTCTTGTCCATCTTGGCCTCCCAGCCGGGCGGCAGCGGCAGGCCGTCAGGCGCGATGGTGATCTTCCGCTGCAGCGGCATGTCCGGCTCCTTGCTGGCCTCAGCCGCGGGTGCCGGTGCATCCATCGATAAGATCGACGGCGTGCTGGCGGCGTGCACCTGCCGCGCAACCCCCGCCCCGTGCTGCTGCTGCTGCTCCTGCGGCTTCTGCTGCATACGTGCACGGCCGGGGCTAGGCGGCGGCATGGGGGACGGCAGCGTGCTGCCGACCCCGCTGCCGGTCGGGCCGCGCATGGGGCTCCTGTCGCCCATTACGCTGTTGATCCCGTTGGACAGCTGGCCCCGCAGCTTGTCGAGCATCCCGCCCGCGCCCTGCGGCCCCCCCGTGGCCATCCCCTGCACACTGCCCGTCCGCGGGGCGATGAAGCTGCCATGAGGCATGCCACTTGGGCCCCCTGCGGCCCCGGCGCCCCCCATGAAGGTCATCCCGGCGCCCAAGGTGAAGGAGGCCGCGGGCGCGCGCGTGTTGGGCCGCACGGCGGAGTCACGCTTCGCCGCCGGGCCTGAGCTGGGCGGCTCGGGGGAGCGGCGCACCTTTGCGATGGCAATGTCCAGCTCCCGGCACTGCTCGATGAGCACCTGCGTAACATGCACGTGCAGCGCGGGCCTTATTGATTGAGGAGTTTGTAAATCTGCGAGCCCGAAAACCTGCCAGCCTGCCGTGTGGGTCGTAAAGACATGCACGCGAAGAAGCGCGGCCCGTTGCTGCTTAGCTATGTCGCGCATTTTCCCTCGCGCACCTGCAGCGCCCCGAAGAACGACCCCACGTTGGTGCGGTCCAGCGAGTCCGCGCAGTTGTACCGCGCAATGCCGCGCTGCTGCCGCATCCAGTGCGCGTGCCAGCCCACGCCGGCGCGCGAGATGCGGCGGTCGGTGCCGCTCAGGATGCCGGTGCCGTCATCCGACCGCGCAGGGGAGCCCTCCGCCACGTCCTGGTCCAGCCACACCTCGGAGTGGTCCGGCCCCACCTTCTCCAGGGTGCCCAGTGCAAAGCCGTGCCGGGGCAGGATGTCCTTCACCTGCACGCACATGCATGCCCGGTTCCACTGCTGTAAGGTTCATCCTCTGACTGTCTCTGTCCCCGCGTTTGGGCGACCAGCAGGCCGACGCGTGCAACCACGGCGAGCTCATTCCACCCCCATTTCGCTTAGCTCCACTTGGCTCGGCACAACCCTGCACCCCATCGTGGCTCCGCTCCGCTCCCCCCGGCCCCGCCCCCCCCCCCCGCCCCTAGTCGTGTCCAGCCCAGTCTAGACCTGGCCGTACCCAGCCCAGCCCGGGCCCACCCAGGCCCACCCCAGCGCAGCCCTGGTCCTGCCCAGCCAAATGCGCACCGTGTTCCAGAAGGCCTCCACAATGCCGTGGTGCCCCAGCTGCTTGTCCATCTCGTGCCAGTCCAGTGCTATGTACGTCAGCGGCAGCGCGTGCTCCTTGCGCAGTTGGGCCATCACCTGCAGAGTGCAGAAAGGGACGACATTTGAGACATGCAGCGTCGCTTTTACACAGCCGCTGACAATTTGCCGAACCCGAAGTATGTATGTGATAGAGAACGGCTTGTCCTGCAGCTTTCAAGGCCACCCTGTAGGCAGCCCGCTCAAGCAACACCCACTCACGAAGTCAAACGCGGACGCCAGCTTGGCCTCCGAGCGGTCGCGGTCGGGCAACCCCTTGCGCAGCAGGCTCACGAAGGCCACCGGCACGGAGCGGGAGGGGTCGGCGTCTGAGTCCGGGGCGGGCGGGTCGGGGTCCAGCAGCGGGTTGGGCGTGTACCGCTTTTGCAGCCGCCGCACGTACCTGCAGTGCACACACAAGGAGATGTGAGTCAACCGCTCAACCCGCAAGCTCCGGCCCATCACCGCGCTGCCCGAAGCACATGCATACGCTCAATGTACGACCTCGGCCAGCTCCAGAGCTGCCCCTGCCGCTTTTGGCTCACAGCCAGCTGCTTGCCCGGGCCTGCAGGCAGGGAAATCCTATTGCAGGCACCCACCGCTTGGACCCCTTGAAGGTGCTGTGCTGGCGGATGCGGATCTCCGCCTCCCCGATGCCGTTGTTCCGCAGGCTCACGCCCCACCACAGCGGAGCGCTGCCGCGCCGCCACGTGTACCGGCTCCACAGCACGTTGCCGCCGTTCGCCTGCTGCCGCCAAATGATCTGCAAGGCAAAGCGTTGTGTGCGCCTTGAACCACCGCTTTAACGACCAAGCATTCACAAACACACCCCTACACGCGTCCTAGCCCAGCTCCAGAAAGCCTGGGCTCATACCCGTTGTCCGCTACCCTGCACCTGTGGTCCCAAAGGCCGCTGCGCAGTGTGCACGCCAAGCAGCGTCCTGTCAAGCAGCTACAAGCAGCAACGTCTTGCACTCCCCGACCACCACATACAGCTTGGTACTACACTGCATGGCTACACACAGCTTTGTACTAAGCCATTCATGCAGAGAGTTAATCGCACTCCCCCTCCCGCCCCACCTGCTCCACCTCCAGCTCGTTGCCCGGCTCCGCGTAGTCGTTGAGACCGCGCGCCTTGTAGCGCGGCCCCGGGTGCAGGCAGCTGCGCCGGTTCATGAGGCACATCCAGTACTTCGCACGGTCGAAGTCCTCCAGCTCCCGCGCCTCGCACAGGCCCTGTGTGGTCACAGGATACGAGCTCATTCTGCCTTGGCAGTTCCACGCTGCCATGCAACAGCTTTTAATGCGCGTGTCAGACGGAGAGGGACAGCTTGATCCGATGTGTGCTCACTAAACCGCACGGGCCCTTAGCCGACCCAGATACCCGATTCCCTTTCAGGACTGCCTGAACAGGATTTGCATGCTTCAACCATTGTACCTGGAGCAAGGGCGGGCAGAGGTGGTCCAGGCCCAGGTTGCGGAAGGGGGTGGACAGCCAGCGGTTCCACACCAGGTCCCAGCTGGGCTCCTTGATGGCCCGGTACGACGGGAAGGGCCGCGTGATGTCCAGCGTGTCGCACAGAAAGTGCGCACCTGGTGGCAAATAGGGAAGGGGCACACGTGCAAGAACGTAAGTTCACCGGGAGTAGCCAGCTCTGCTTCACAGGAGCAGCGAGGGAGGGGTCATGCCGCTGGGCCCCTTACCGTCGATGGGAAAGGCCATCAGGCGGGTGATGCCCTGGTCGATCTCGTTCTGCATGGCTTTGCTGACAGCGGGATCCGGATCGATTGCCTGTGATGCATGAGGGGAACTCCGTTACGGCTTCCCTGACCCCAAGGAGGGGAGGAAGGGCGGCACAGTACACTGCGTGCCCAAACAGAGAGCAAAGCAATCAAGCACTCTCAGCAAACCCCTCCCCTCTCCCCTTCCTTCCGCTCACCTGCACGGACTGCATCTGCTGCATGTTGAGCTGCAGGGGTATCTTGACCCAGTGCGACTTTGTGATGGTTTTGACCTCATGCCCACCCGGTAGGACTGCGGAGACGCGGAACTTCTCCGCGACGAGCAGCAGGGCCCACGGGCCCACAACCACATAGCCAAGGATGTATGGAGCCGTTGCAATAACCTGCCGACACAATTCAGCGTAGGAGATTCAGGAAAACATGGAGACGTCCAGCGCAACAGGGGAGGTTCTGTGGGGTGCCATCGCGGTCCAGCGCAAGCCCCAAGCCTACCTGCACAGGCCCGTCCGCATTTCGGAGATAGTCGAGAGCTGCAGCCTGCGTTGCGGACCAGCAGAAGCATTGTTTGCTTTGTCGGGGTGCTCAGGACGTTGCGAACTGGTGTTTGGGGCAGCAACGGTGACCGCACCTCGCTGTCAAAGATATCCCTTCCTTTCGTGAATGTGAAGCGGAGAGAACCCGAGTTTTGGTCAATGCGGAGCACCTGCGTCTGGTACCTGCAACGTGCGAGAGCAACCATGGTAAGGCCGCAGCTCAACTGCTGCTGGTAGGAGACGAGGGAAGCCACACAACCAACCTGTTGGATCCTTTCGCAACAATGGAATACCGCTGCTTGTTCGGTGAATGCACAAGGACCACGCGGGGCTCGCGAGGAGAAGCCATCCTCAAGGTGAAGCCCCGTCACCTACTAAAGGGCCCTAATAAGGACCCTTATGCAGTGTCCTACTGCATAGTGCTCGGCTTTTGGCTATCCAAAACCTTCTAGTTGACTGTTCCTGCCTGGCCTGCTCAAATAAAGCTCGATGAGCGTCTGCTACTCCCCGACGGCAAATACAAAAAGGGAGTCAGGTTGAGGTTAAGCTGACAGCGTGTGTAACACAAGTCCTGGGGAGCTCGTGCATCAGTCACGGCTGGCGCTCCAACGCTGCCGTACATGTCCAAACCGTGCGTCGTGGTGTCCTGCGCGCTGGTGCTGGCCCTCACCCCAGTGCGCCCTTGCAAACTGCTGGAGAACTCGAACTGCTGGAAAAGAAAGCGCACATTATGGAGAGCACCCTCTGTGCAATTTTGAAGGACTGACACGTGCCAGCTGGCCTCTACAACAGTGGCTTTACAGCTGAGGGTGTCCTGGGAACCAAACGGTGCTGCAGCCTGTCGTGTCATTGGGCATTCCACAGCTTAAGAATCATGTAAGAGGACTTACAAGCGGTCCAATGCGTCGCCACTGCGTGGCATGCCGTGGCTTATCCCCCAGTAGTGTTGATGGTGGTGGTGGCGTGGGGGGCAGGTAAAAGCGTCAAAATAAGCGGTTTAACACATGGGGAAGTCCCCTGGTGTTAAACGTGCGGTGCTTCACGACGAACATGCCGATGCATCTGCTTTAAAGTACACTACAATTCGAACGCCCTGGGAAACATGTCATTCTCCTCCACACATGCCACCGTGCTGCAGGTTGCTGCTGCGGAACACCAGGTTCGCAGGTAGATTGGGGCCTGCGGAAGTAACCAGCCCGAACGACCCACTGACACTCTCACTTGGAGGCACCATCACTGCGTACGCACTGTACTAATAGCATAACAGTCAGGTTTGAGGCTCGCTCCATGCCCGACACATGTCAAATTCCATAAAATAAACAGCCGTTCTCCGCCTTGTCCCACACGCAAGGGAAGTGCTGGACGCAAGCAGTGGGCCCTGGCCGTCGAAGGACTTAGTCCGACAGGATCTCGAACTCGCTGTCGCTGTTGCCACCCTCGCTGTCGTCGCTGATCACGTACTGCGGCGGTTTGGTGGCAGCCGTGCGGCGCGCCCGCTGCTGCCGCTCCTCGGGCACCGGCGCCATGGCAGCGGTGGGGGCAGCGCCGCCCGCCGTGCGCGCCATGGACTTGATGCCCAGGGGCGACGGCCCCACGCGCCCCTTCTTGCCCTGCACAGTGCAACGGCGTACGTGGTGACCCAGTGTCCCGCAACACGAACAGCAGGCAGGCATTGCGCAGGCACATATACTGCATCTTTCTGAACCCCAGTAAACGTCCCCACCTTCGGGGCGACTGCCGGCGACGGCGCCGACAGCTCAAAGGTCTCCTCCTCCCCGTCGCTGCTGCCTGCGCTGAGCTCCTCATCCGAGTCCTTCTTGGCGGCAGCGCCCTTGCGCTTTGCTGCTGTATGCATAAAAGTAAGGCGGTTAGGGAGTGTGCTCCGGACAACACTGTCAGCACTGACGCGCTTGCAGTACATGTAATCACCTGGCTGCTTGGCGGCGCCACCCTCCGCTTTCTTGCCGCGCCCACCGGCAGCCTTGGGGGCTGCGGGCTTCTGCACGGCATCAACGTGGCGCTGGGCATTTAGTTCTTGCCGCATATGCCCCAAGGATTGAACGCCCTTCGTCTGCAGGACACATCTAAGCCCCATACTTGCGTTGTCCTCCATTCACCGCATCCTGCCACACACCTTAGCCCCAACGGCGGTCTTGACCATCGGCGCGGGCGAGTTGACCTCGTCGTCCACCAGGTTGACAGCCGCAGCCACCTTGCCGGACAGGTTGAGTGTCGCCTTCATTTGGCCTGTGCACAAGTGCCAGCGCAGTATCTCAGCAACTACCTCATATCCCCGGGGCATGTGGTCAAGAAGCGTCCATTGCCAGTCACAGAGTCTTTGCTTTACCCATACAGGGACGCAGCTTACCTGCTAACCGCTCCGCCAGGGACATGTTGGCCGGGTCCATCCGCACGCTGTCGTCCTGGCTGGGTTGCGCGCTGTCTTGCGAGTTGGAGGGCAGCGGCGCAGGCTTCTTGGCCCGACCGCCAGCTGCTTTGGGTGCGGCCCTAGGCGCCGCCGCCGCGGGGGCTGACGCCTCGGCAGGCGCCGCCGCCTTGGCAGCAGCCGGAGCGCGCTTGGCGGGCGCCTTCTTTGCGGGCTTCTTCTCCTCGAAGTCCTCGTCCGCGTCGAAGTCGTCGTCGCTGGGCTCGCCCTCCGACTCGCTGACCTCCATATCCTCCTCCTCGTCGCTGCTCACCACAGCCCTGCGTCGCCCGGCTGCAGCAGCCTTGCGGGCGGGTGGCTTCGCAGCTGCCGCAGCCTTGACAGCAGCCGGAGCAGGGGCCACCGCTGGAGCCGGAGGCAGAGCCACTGCTGGCTTCACCGCCGTGACCAGCGACGTGAGCTTTGTCTGCACCAGTGCCGGGGCCGCGGCCAGTGCTGCAGGCGCGGCAGCGGCAGGCTTGGGCTTGGCAGCTGGGGCAGCGCGGGGCGCAGGCGCCCTCTTGCGCTCCTCCTCCCAGTCCGAGCCCGAGCCGCTGGCGTCGTCGTCATCGTCCGACCCAGCCTTCTTGCCCTTCTTCCGGCCGCCGGCAGGCGCGCGGCCCTTGCCAGCGGCAGCCTGCGCGTTAAATTACAGCAGGTGTAGCATTAGCGCCATGAGGCAAGCAGGTCACTCGCATTGATTAGGGCAGCACATGCACTGATGTGTCTTTGTACGCGTTAAACATGCGCATGCGCACCTTGCCCTTCTTCTTGGCGGCGAGCTGCTCGCGCTTGGCCTCCTCCATGCGGGCAATCTCCTCCGTCTCCCACGCGTCGTACTCCTGCATGGATCAACCGCACACAGTCAGCTCTACCGACCTACATTACCATATCAAAGGGACCAACAAAGCGGCCATGAAGCTTCCAAGTGCAACAACTGCAGCGCTACACTGACCTTCTCGAACGCGTCCAGGTCCAGCTCCCACATCTCCTTGCCCGTGATGGTGGCCAGGTACTCCACCCGCTGCGCCGCCTTGGCCGCCTCCTCGCGCAGCGCGGCGATCTTCTCCTTGGTGAGGCTGTAGATGGACATGGACAGCAGGTAGTCGTACGAGCCCACGGACGTGCCGGAGGCGCCCGACGAGGTGGTGGCCGCCTGCTCGCTGCCCTCCTCGTCGTCGCCCTCGGCGGGCGCGTCCGCAGCGCGGGCCTGCCCATGGGAGCGATGCGTAACACGTCACGCACTTGCTGACGGCATTGCGGCGACTGGTGAAGTACCTGTTGACACTTGGTGACAGTCACGTCGGCATGGGGCCTGATGCAGCGTACCTTGGCGCCGGCCTTGCCGAAACGGTCGAAGCCCATGCGGTCCAGGTCCTTCTCGATCTCCGAGCGCTTGCGGTTGCGCACCTCCAGCTCCCCGTTCACCACCGCCATGATGAAGCGCACCTTGTTGTCGCAGCGGCTCTGGTCTTGCTGGGCGGCCTGCAAGGACAAAGAAGGTAGGCACCAGGTGTGCACCAGGTAAACCCCACTCCTGGTACTCTCGCAACACAAGCGCAATGCGCGTGGCATCTCCAAAGTCAAGGACAGCTGCTGTTAACCCACCCGCAGCATTGCAATGCGCCGCTTCTCGTAGTACTCCAGGCGCAGCCCGTAGAACTCGGAGATGATCTGCTCGGGGTTCTGGTACTGCTTGATGAGGCCGTCCTTGTTGAACAGCATCATGTTGCCTAGGGGTACCGAAGGTGGGACCGAGGGTAAAACCGTTGGCGCTTCGTACCTGGTGCAACGGTGCATGCGGCAGCTGCGACGTCTACTGGCATCAGAAACCTACTGGTTGCGATCTTGGTGGTGAGCTTGAACTTGGCCTCCAGGCCGCCGGGGCTGGCCAGCAGCTCCTCCATTTTGCCCGGCATCAGCTCCACCACGAAGTGCACGTTGGCGTCCGAGTGGTGCTCACTGTAGTCGGCGACGAGGGCCCCCTCCTGCAGGAAGGAGAAATTGCTTAGTAGGTAGGGGCGAATCCAACACGTCCGTGTTGGTGTTCGCTAGCGGGTGCCTGCAGTGTGACCGCTTGCTGCATGCAAATTGTCACTAACCACAAGCATGGCGTGTTCCAATGACACGCACCTTTTCCTGCGGCTTCATCAGCTCCTCCAGGAACTCCTTGTAGTCCTGGGTCCACTTGTGGAGGGGCAGCTCGGTGATCTCGACGGTGTTGGGCCCGGTCTGTACACAACCACACGCTGCTGTCAGTTTCCAGGCTTTGAGGGCGGGCACATGGGTGGATATCGGGTGATGCAAGGTTCAGGAAGGAATGAAATAGGCCATTCTGTTGACCCACTCGTGCACTACCAACCTGCGTGATGATGCCGCTGACCACGTACGAGCGCTGGCCCGACTTGTGGGGCACCTCCATGAGGGAGCCGTTGAAGCCGCGGTACCTGTGCAAAGCGACACGTGTATGAGCCGCACAGTCACACCACACGCATCCGCCTGCACTGCAGCAGCCTCGGCTTCCCGCTGATTATAGACCGTTGGCTCACGCCCTCACCATGGGTGAATGGCCACCTGCTCCTCGCCGTTGAGCAGCCGCCTGCACGCGACAACGAGGGGCAAGGCAGGTCATGCAGGATGACTCGTGCTTCTAGGCACCGCCGTGAGACTGCTGCGGCACATTGCGAAAAGACAGAGCGGGGACGCACCGGAGGTTGGCAACGATGTCCCGCGGGTTGTAGTTAGGGATGGAGGTGCTCCAGCCGGTGCCGATGCCCTCAGCGCCGTTGACCAGGACCGTGGGGATGATGGGCATGTACCTGTGTACGAAGGACGCAACCCGCACGTAATGTGTCTCACTGGGTGCCACCTTCACTCATGGAGTAACCTTGCAGCTACCAACCAGGAGCACATTTACTTGACGATAGCACAAAAGGGTGGTCTCCGTAACCCACCACTCGGGCTCGATGCTCTGGCCCTCCTCGTTGAGGTAGTTGAGCAGCACGTCGTCGTTCTCGTTGAACAGCTGCCGGGTCATGGTGGACAGGCGCGTGAAGATGTAACGCGCGCTGGCGGCGTCCTTGCCGCCCTGCAGGCGCGTGCCGAACTGACCGCTAGGGTACAGCAGGTTGATGTTGTTCGCCCCCACGAAGTCCTGCGCCAGGTTGACGATTGCGGAGGCCAGGCTGGCATCGCCGTGATGGTAGGCCGAGTGCTCGGCCACGTAGGCCGACAGCTGAGCCACCTGTGTTCCAGCAGCGGGAATAGAAGGAGGGGATCAAGGGCTGCTTGGCGCCAAAGCAGTAGGCGTATCCTGGCGAGTGTAACAGCTCGAGCCGAAGGCAGCCAGGAGTTGTTCACTGAGGACGAGTGAACTGAGGGCTGGCCCGTACCGATATTGGCCCCCATATGCCGGCGTGGGGCTTAAATTTGGGCATACATACCTATTTTGGCCAGTCTATAGGTTAGTGGGAGGTGAGACACGTCTTATCACCGCCGATACACACCTTGATGTCCTTCTTGAGGTTGCGCTTGAAGCAGGCGTACAGGATCTTGCGTTGGCCGGGCTTGAGGCCGTCCAGCATGGAGGGGATGGAGCGCTCCAGGTCGGCGCGCGAGAAGAGGATCAGCTCCTGTATTACAGGACCCACACGACGCATATTAAGCAAAGAGGCGCACGATGCACACTTTGCACCAAGAGCACAGCCTTGGGAGGATGTTGCACTGCAATAATTGCACCGAACCTGCCATGCAATACAACAAGACATGAGCTATGTCAAGGCATACTTGGCATGGCGTGGAGTGGGCATGTTGGCACGCACGCAGGCAGTCACGCAGCGGAATCGGGAGTAACACTCCCTCCGCAAACCCCCAAGGGGTTTGCTCCGGGGACTGTCGTAGCGCTACTGACCCGGTTGATGAAGTCCTCGTACGAGATCTTGTTAACGGACTGGTCCAGGAAGGTGCCCGGCACGAAGTTGGACAGCCACTCCTTGCGGTCGTCGATGCGCTTCTTGCTGAAGGCCAGCTCGATGGCGTCGCTGTCCTGGTCACCTGCAGAGCAACAGTGGATACAGTGGGCGCACAGGCAGCGACAAGGGAGGATGGGCCCAAGGCGCTAGGCAGCCAGATCCCGGTAGGAGGAGCTAGCTCGTGACCTTGCCAGGAAGGGCCCAAACCAGCCTTACCGGCCCACACGAACTCCTTGCGGTGCTTGTCCAGGCGGGAGAAGTACTCCTTCGCCTCCTCCGCGGTGGAGGTACCCAGACCCTTGTAGTACTTGATGTCCCAGCCGCGCAGGTTGTGGTCCAGCGACTCCTTCCAGGCCTCGTACTCCGGGATGGTGTAGAAGGCCTTCACCTCGCGGCCGCGTCGCGCCTGGGGCAAAAGCACAGACACCGTTTACATGCCGACAGCAATAGGGACGCCCGCTGCACGCATGACAGGCGCCAAGGTAAGCGGGCAGGCGTGCGGCAAGGTGGGCACGCCAGCACATACCTTGACGATGGGAGTTCACGCCAGTACATACCTTGACGATGGGAGTAATGAATTCCAGGAGGAAGCCGGGGATCCTCAGCAGCGAGGGGAAGAAGCTGTGCAGGAAGTTCATGATGAGGCCCTTGATGTGCGAGCCGTCGTGGTCCTGGTCGGTCATGATCATGAGGTGGCCGTAGCGCAGCGATGACGTGTTCTCGTACACCTGTGCAATCCAAGGGGGCAAGGTTCATCCACGGCCCTGCCACGTAACCTGTGTGAGCATCAAACTGGTGGAGTCGGCCAAAGCAGCACCCCGGTCAGCCCACGCCTCATAACCGCCGAACTGTGGAGATCCATTATCCATTGCACGGCAGCTCCAAATGCGCAAGCATAGAAGCATCCTTCCCCCAACAACCAACACACCTTGCCGTGCTGCAGGCCCATGATTTGCTTGATGCTCTGGATCTCCGCGTTGGCGGCGATCTGCGCCGCGCTTGCCTCGCGCACGTTCAGCAGCTTACCCCTACGGGACGTTCGCATTGCAGTGTGTGGTTGAAGGGGCGTGTTGGCCTGTGACTAAATACAATGCATGCGCCCAGGGGGCAAGAATGTAATATAGATGCCATTGCAAATTTTCCCGGGCAACAATAGGCACATTTAAGGTGTGTACGGCAGTGGGTTGGTCCCCCAGGGGGGTTCGAACCAAATTGTAGGCATGCGGTCTGGCATTTGGTTTGGTACCCCCCCCCCCCCCCCCTTTGCATGCACCCCTTGTGTGCCACCGTACTAAGTGTGCAGGCATCCAAGGCAAGCTTAGTACTGCACACCTGAGGGGGAACACGCCGTACTGGTCGCGGCCCACGACGCCCAGTCCGCTGATGGCCAGCGACTTGGCGCTGTCACCCTCAGTCAAGATGAGCGTGCACTGGTTGGAGCGCGGCCCACCGGCGTCGTTGGCGTCGGTCAGCTTGCCGATGCCTGCAGGAGAGGATCGGAGAGCACTGGGGTTAACAGAGGGCGCACCAACCATGACAAGCTGTCCCAAAGCGCGCCAAGTAGGGCCCAAGCAGGCCCCGGGGGCTAACTCTGTGCTGCCTTACCAGTGAGGCGGGAGCGCTTGCACCCGTCGCCCTTCTTGAGGTCCTTCTGGCTCTTGAACTCGGCAAACTTGATGATGGAGTCGCTCAGGCCCGCCTTGAGGACCTTGTCCATGAACGGCGTCGGTAGCTCGCACTTGGAGCCGAAGGCCGTGGAGCGCAGCGTCAGCGTCTCCTTGGTCTGTTGGGCAAGACGCAAGCGGTGGGGGCTTCTGGATGGGTCTGGAGTGCAACTTGGTGCCGTTGTAAATGCTACAACGGGCTGAATAAAACTGTAAGACCCCGTGCAGGTACCCGCGTGCCGTACTGCTGCGGGTACCCTGGCCCCCTTGTAAGTCTCGCAATGTAAGATCTCGTGCAGTGCCCACAAGCAACAGTACCCACCTGCGAGTCGAACGCCGGGTTCTCCACGTAGCAGTTGATGAAGACCCACAGGTGGTTGCGCACCATCGCCGGCTTGATGGCAGACGTCTTGCTGGTCTTCTTGCTCAGCTTCTCCACAGCGTGCCTGCAACGTGGTCACGCAATTCGGCATAATCTGTCCACGTACGACATAACACAGACAAGGATCAGCGCATGACAGCGGGTGACAGTACATCGTACTGCGCAAGCCTTGCAACTCACTTGACGAACTGGTTGACGATGTAGTCCACGTGGGTGCCACCCTTGGTGGTTGCGATGGCGTTCACGAAGCTGACCTGCGGCACCATACGGTAGATGCCCAAGTGAATAGGCATGGGGGGCGCCCATCAGTTTATGCGGCCCAGTCCCAAACATGCGCTGAATGGCATACACATCCACCCGCAGCCGGCTCGCTTACCGAACAATTTTAAGACACAGCTAAAGACACAGCGTCAGCACCAGGAACTCACAGCCGCCTTGCGTCATCAATTGCCTGCCTTGCCTTGCAAGTTGTATCCTATCATGTTTTATTTGTCTTCATGTACTTCAGGCCTTTGCGCCTGCATCCCGCATTTCAACACCCACCTGCTGCGCCGAGCCGTCCGTCAGGCTGATGCACACCTCCCAGCGGTCGCTGAACCGCTCGCAGAAGCGGGGCACGCCGTTCTCCTGGGGGGGATAATTGCATATGCAGACATAGTACCACCTAGATTTACTGGGTGAACACACGCATCCCCAGGTCTGCATACCAGTACACCTGTACAGGGGGCTCCGCGCAGGCTATTGGTTGACGCGTGCACTTCTGGGGCGCAACCCATGGAGAGCCAGTGCTTGCGTGCGCAGTGTTTCAGCAACGTCATTAGTGGCGGCCGTACCGCCCTAAGCGTGTGCTCGCAAGATGATTTAAGCGCCACCAGACGCTTAACCGCACCTTGGGGCCCAGGTAGAGGTCCACGTACTCCTGGAACGACTTGATGGGCAGCCTCTCGCCGTTGTAACACACCTGGAGCAGGCAAGTGCGTTTCAAGGTGCTGTTACAGAAGTGTAGATGAGCACAACTAGGAACCAGGAACTTGTATCGAGGCGCGGTTTGCGGCTGCGGATGTTGCGTGTCCCGGCCGCTGCACTCTGTATGCCCACCTTGGCGCCCTTGCCCAGCACGGCCGCCATGTCGTACACCCTGCGCCGCAGCACGGACACGATGTCCTCGTCCAGCTCCGTCATGCCGAACTTGGCCAGGTCCGGCTTGAAGGTGATGCACGTCCAGTTGTCGGACGCCTTGCAGTCGGTGATCTTGGGCTGCCCCTTCTTGGTCATGTTGTGCGTAAACGTCTGCTTGTAGCGCCGCTGGCGCGAGCCGTCGCACGTCTCCACCGTGAACTCGGAGGAGAAGATGTTGGCCAGCTTAGCGCCATAGCCGTTGCGGCCGCCAGTGATCTGCAGGAACAAGGGTAGCCAGCTTCTTGTGTTGAGCACGACGCCATTACTGCCGTGTGCTATGCTCTTTCAATCTGTAACAGCCTCACTGCACAAGCGTCCTGACCACCTGCTGTTCTAGGTGCTATGGGTTGGGAGGAATGAGGTTGGCACGGCCCCGTTCCAGCTGGCGTACCTTCTTCTCGTTGTCGTTGTAGTTGCTGCTAGTCAGCAGGTGCCCAAAGATGAGCTCCGGGACGTACACACCCTCCTCCTTGTGCATCTCCACGGGGATGCCCTTGCCGTTGTTCCACACGCGGATGGTGTTTGTGGCCTGCAGAGTTTGGAGAAGTGGAAGGCTGGTACTCAAGGCAGGAATTGGGATACCACACCGCAAGCAGCAACAGCCAACAGGACCATGCTCCCATTCGTGTGCATGCGCACTGTGCGTAACCTGCTGCGTATGTACGGCGTGTAGTTACACAACAGACATGCACACAACGCCTCAAGTGGGCCGGAGCTGGGTTGGCGTGCCCAATGCGTAGACGAGAGCGTCGCACGGTGCGTTAGGAGGCTGGCGGAGCTGGACACAAAACCCTCTCAGGTCTCAGGGTGAGGCAGCTCCAGCAGCCTGGCCGCAACCGCAACTTACCGTGTCGACGTCCACTTTAATCGTGTCCATGGTGGTGTCCCTAACCCTGTTGTCCGCAGCGTTGACAAGGATCTCGTCGAAAATCTTGTACAGGCCCGGAGGGTAGCTCACGGACTTGTACTCCATTTTCTGCCCGTTGTGTACCCAAATGCAGAACGGCTGCCGCTCTGTGCTGCCAATATAAGTATCCGGGCGGAGGATGATGTGCTCCAGCTGTGTCTTCTTCTGGTACATCTCCTCAATGCTCTTCCCCGCGTTGGCTTGGATGGGGGCCAGGGGCTGCTGGGCGGGAGCTTGGAGGGTAGCAGCCTTTGCCCCCTTGCCGCCTTTACCCTGTACCACGTCAAGTAACTTCAAGTCATACTTGCAGTCCTGATTGCGCTGCGGATCTATGCGCAAGGTTACGGTTGCCATGGCACAGCGCATCCTGCTGCGGGCTTTCTATGCGCTTGCCTTGGCCACGGGCACATTCTCCACATCATCGACGCTATCGATCTCCATAGCTTGTCGTTCCTGCCGCCTTAACGGCGAGGCTTTGGCCGCGGTAACAAGACGAAAAGTTGTCTACTGCTCCTTTGTCACAACGTCAAGGTACAGCAGCCTAATGCCGCCAAGATTGTGATATATATTATATTACGCTCCCGTTGGGCAGGTCCAGTGCTAAGGTGCTGAGAAACTCCTCTGCTACAATTCGAACTTCTGGTGCCCCATGCGCAGCACAGCATGAGAGCCCCAATTTGGTGCACCGCGGCTTACTGTAACCAGGTTATAACTTTTTGCTCACCTAGATAACAAGCCACTACTAACTAAGCCGTCCCAGCAGTATCCCCCTTCGATAACCCACTGGTAACTCCCATGGTCTTCGGGGCCGATACCAAACAGGGAACACTTTGTAACAGTAGCAGTGAAGTTTTGAAGTGGATTGGCTTTGTGGGTCGATAATCCCAACTCAACAGTCCCTTGGGCCAGAGCGCGTCGGCAACTGCACCCGGGCCGGGAGACTGCTTCCATGGGAACCTCGTCACGACATCATAGGGAGAACCGTCACAGGGACAAGTCACGGTCTCGCAAAACATCCCGCTCACGGAGGCGCCATGCGCGCGAGTCCAGCAGCTCGGGCACATCGCATACGTCCAGCTCAGACAGCGAGCTGGAGGCATCGCCATTTGTTCAGGTGTATCGAAGGTCAGGTTTATGGCTGGAGGGGGAGCAGACCGGGCGACGAGCCGTGTGTGGGGCTTTCCTAAAGTACGGTACCTGACAAAGCCCTGCCTGTTACCCTGCCATAGCCTTGACGCATGCAACCCGTCTGAGTCTGTGCGGCAAGTGGACACGGTCTGCGGATCTCACACCTACAGCTTAGTGGGGTAAGTGCAGATGTGCAGCAACAGGATGAGCGTGTGTGTGCTGGGACTGCTCACTTCTCTACGGCAAGCACCGCAGCCTGTGTGAAAGGACACATGCGGCATGCCGAACCCGACGCGTCCACGTCTCGCCGGTCAGCACCTCGCACCTCCCCATGGCTGTGCGCGCAGCGCGCCGCAGTTCAGGGCACCCCATGGCTCAAAGCTTGTTGCACAACTGTCATCCTGGCACGGTCATGTTGCTTCAGCGGGCCGCCTCTCAACGCTGTCCACCTGTGACAAGCCGCAAACCGCCCGCCCTGCTGCCATGCAGCTACACGCTGGCCCGCGCCATGGGCCCCGGCACGCGGCTGTGCAGCGACCTGTTCGAGGTGGGCAGCCAGCTGTTCCGCATAGAAGTGTACCCGGCGGGCCTGTCCGCCGCCACCTCCAAGTACGTGTCCGTCTTCCTGACGACCCCCGGGTCGGTGCACCCCGCGCACCTGCTGTACGAGCTGGCCGTCGTGGACAAGGTGCGCCGCGACGGCCCTCTAAATGCATTGGAGTAGCTGAAAGCGAATTGGGCCTAGGGTCAGGACTAACTGTCTGGAATGATTTGGCCACTGCACTTATGCAGCACGAGAGAACGCTGCCGCAGGGCTTACCGTGTGTACGGACAACCCGCAAACAGCCAACCGCTTAACATATCGGTACCCCTTGTGGATGCCGCAGAGCTCTACCAAACCGCAGCACATTGTGGAGGCACGCACCGCTGCCCCGCCATGTGCTGGGCCGTCCGGTCGCAGCCCGAGCGCCTCCCCGGGCGCCTACCACCAGGCGCCGCTGGGCATGCCTCTGGCGGCTGCCGCGGGCGCAGGGCCCGCCAGCTGCCAGGCGACGGTGGTGGCGCCGCGGCCGGGAGTGGTGGCGGGCTTCCCGCGCTTTGTCAAGGCCAACCACCTGCACCGCAACTCGCGGCGGTACCTGCAGGAGGACACCCTGACCATCAGGTGTGTATGTGGGGATGAGGGACAGCGGCAACGCACGTCATGCCTGGCGAGCTGCTGCGCGCACCTTGGCGCAAGACTCGCTGCGCTGCTTCCGTGCTAAATGCTGGCCGTGAGCGTAAGGAAGCTGCAACAAACTTTGTGCTGGTTTTGCCGTTTACAGAGCCACGGTCAAGGTGCTGACAGGCTGGAGCTCCTTCCCGGTCCCGCCCCCGGTAGCCCAGCCGCAGCTGTACGCGCTGCAGTGCTCGCCGCAGCACATGCAGCAACAGCAGCTCATGCAACGAATGGGAGCGGCCGGGGCTCTCATGCCATCACCTGGGGCGGCTGGCTCGCCCTGCGGGGTCGTGCAGTTCCCCTTGCCGGGCGCTCCTGCGGCGGGCTTCGGGTCCATGCACGCTGCGCCGTACTACCAGGGGCAAGGGCACTGCCCGTGTGCGGCCGTGTCGCAGCCGGCAGCGTCGCTGACAGGGCCGCTGACGGCGCAAGCGTACGCAGGGTCCATAGGCCCCCAGGCAACGTCGTGGTCCCCGACGCAGCAGCTGCAGCAGGAGCAGATGCAGACCCAGGTCGCGCCGTCGCTGCTGCCCAGCCAGCAGACGGCGGCGTGGCAGCGCCTGGCGATGCCGTACGGCGGGAACGGCGGCGCACAACTTTACGGCACGCCTACCTTCCTCGCCTCGCCGGGGGCTGCCATGCAGCCCGTGTCGCCTGCCACGTGGTGATGAGGGAGGAGTGATGGGATGGAGGGCGGGAAGGCGCCCGGCAGGACAGCAGCGGGTCTGGCGGTGCACGGGCGGTACCACAGGTAGTCCGTTGCGTGCTGTACGAGGGGCTCCGCAGGTAGCCTGGTTTGTGACTTGACGGATGGCATGTGATCAGGCATAGCTGTGTCTACTTGTGCGTCTGGGTTGTCAAAGCCTAACGTAGCTGCACACCAGGTCTTTGAGTCTTGCACTGGCGTATGGCCTTCCTTGGCTGGGTGTTTGGGCTTCAAAGTATGAGGGAAGGACTTCGCTCGTTTACACTGCGGTAGGGAATCGGGGGTGCCATTGTGCTCATTGAGCGCATTAGGCAGCTTGGACCCCTGGCTTGCTCCTCTTGACAACTCAGGGCTTTGTACTTGAGGACCTCCCTTGCCTGAAAGTGTTATCCGGTCGCAGCCACAGATTGGGCATCTTGTGGGACGGTCAGGCGCATAGGATTGTGCTCTCTCGGACCGCTGGGCCAGGCTGGACCCTGGCTGGACGGCCCTAAGAGTGCTGGCTCCTTAGCAAGGAAGCTGGAAATGGCAATCACCAAGTGAAACGCCATGTGTTGCAACTTGCGCAGCCCCCGATCAAGGGCTACCGGTAAGACTTCATACGATGCACTTTACAAACCTTACAAGCCTGGTTGCATGCGCTTGTGCTCAAGTCCAGACCGTTGGAATGAGTCCGCACAGCCGGACAAGGTGGCTACGTGCCCCCTTCGTCTCCGTCAAGATGCATATGTTCTCCCCATGCATATAGGGCAAGCGATCCGTATTAGGCTGCCATATGAATGAACCAAAAAAAGTCGAGACATCTGCACCAGTGCGGTGCATACGGCCACCGGCGGCGCTCCAAAGGGTGCATCAAATAACGCAATGGTGGTCCGGTTGCCCAGCCGCACGGCCCACACGCCTCATGCACAATGCAAGTATGGTGCGCACCACCAGTGCACCAGGATATGTGCCCACACATCCACATCACGTCCCACATAACCCTTATTCGTCGCCGAAGCGTGGTATACAGCGACGGCTTGCTCCAGGACCGTAGGATCAACGCACACGCACGGGACTCCTGTTCCATGCCGCGCAAAGCCCACATGCGTGCCGACCTCTCGTCGATCATGCCCGACTACGAGGATTGATAGCATCGTACTACGCAGACCCCTCACTCTTGTTCTCCACCCAACTCTCAAGTCAAGGGCGTTGCAACGAAAGGGTCACACATGGTCGCCCACATGCAACCAGATCTACGCCAACAGGCTCTCGGCTACGAGAGCCAGCAGCCGAGGTGTATATGCCTTTGCAGCCGCAGCTGCTCCCCTCGCCTAATACTCCTAGCACGGCAAAGGCGCCTTACGGCCACAACCAAATAAACATAAAAAGGCATTGCACTCGCTACAGGCCGCTTCATAACCCCAGGACACCGCCCGGCCCACCACTATGTGTGCGGTTCCGCCAAGGCAGCTTGCCAGGGGTTCTCAACCACTCAACAGTTCACAGTGCCCTGTCACTTGGCATGTGTCAGTGCTTCAGCGACTTGCGTCCCAACCCTGGAGCACACACCTCACACTCGCAGGCCTCTCCTTAGCACTGCTGCCTCTCGCACTCCCCTTCGCGCTCCCTGCCCCTGCAATCCTGCGCCCGAAGCCTTGCAAAAGCAAGCAGCCGCTTCCGGTAATGAATTCCTGATGCTCTCCGTTCTCAAGGCACACGAGTACGACAAGAGAAGCTCTCATGACGCCTCGTGCAGCCCCACTCACCTCACCCCCCTGGTTACTCGTGGCCCGAGGCAAACATGCAACGCCAGGCCCAGCACACGTGGCTACACTAGCAAGGGAAGCCTCAAAGTACCAGGGCTGCCCCCAAAGGCCACCCTGTGGCTACCCCGGCAACTGCACTCGAGCCCGACAACATTTGCCTCGCCGGTTGCACCAAGAGCACGCTTGTCTGTCAATGGAACGCCAGCACATGTTCCATGCCACCACAGGGCGGCAGGGTTTCCCTCTACAGCAGTGCCATTCCGAGGTTGCAGGAGTCGCAACCACGGTCGCTCGACAATGCAGTCACTCGCTATGCTCATCATCTTGCGTTACTAAGAAAGCAAGCACCAATCAGGGCCGTTGTATGCAGCCAGTCCCTCGGCCTGCTACCAGGCCTCTCTCCACACGCAGTGGCCAAGGCGGCGCACAGATCACTCGTCCCTCCGCCTCCTGCCCTGTTGTCAGTAGCTGGCTATCAGTCTTCCTCTTGCAGTGCTACTTATGCATCCAATGCCCCGCTGGATCGGACTGCCTACACATGACACCTCGCAGCCACGGCGCCCTACCAGCTTGGGTGCGCGCCGTCCCCTGGTGCTTGCGGCCGCGGTTCCCTGGGAGGGCGGTTGATGCACCACCTCCGTCAAGAGCTGACCACGCTCCTGGTCCGGCCGTATGTATGCATCCTCCAGAGCCCGCTGCGCCGCCACAAGGGCCCGACTGGCAGGTGTGTCGCCCCTGGGGCTCTGCCGGGCACGAGCCCCAATGCTGGACAGCTTAGCGCGGCTCGCTCAGGGCCTGCATGAGGGTAGGTGGGCAGGAACCTGGTATTTAGCCAGGCGCACGAGCAGGTGGAAGGAAGCACCTGCTTGAAAAGCAGGTACCGCTAGTCACACGCACCGGTACTCAGGGAAAGGTCTCGGCTTCCCGGCCAGCCCTGCCTTACCAAAACACCCAAACGGAGTGGCAGCACTGACGCCGCTATCGACCAGCGTCATCAAGCTAGTAAAGCGTGGAACGGAATGCTGACGGTCAAGGCCTTGCTCCTGCTATGCAGCCCAGCACACCTGGGGCGAGGCAATTTTGCTACGGTCTCCTCAACAATACTGCACTGCACGCACCTGCAGCGCCGTGGGCGTGGGCTTGAACCCCGCGTCAACCTGCTTGCACACGGGGCACTCGGCGCGGAAGCGGCCCGCCACCAGCATCTTGTGCCCCAGCCACCGGTCGCAGCACGACCTGCAGCCACACGTGTTCCAAGCAATTATGAGTAAATGCTTGCAGCCAGACATCAGGTATACGGGGCGCGCACGAACACGTGCATTGTGGGCACCGGCACGGCGGTGCATGCACATGGCTCAACGTCTACATACGCTTCCGTGCTGGCTCGAACCAGGAAACGCCCCGTGCACGTGCCCCTCCGCTCACTTGTGGAACGAGTGCCCGCAGCAGAGCGACACGCAGGCGCGGTTGGGCGTGAACTCCTCCGTGCAGATGGGGCACTCCTCCGGCACGCTGCGGCCGGCGGCGGCCAGCAGCGAGTTGAGCGCGCGGAAGCGCGCAAACGCCTCGAACGTCAGGCCCTGTTTGTGCGGTAACAGGAGGTGAGGGAAGAGCAGGTCGAGGGGTGTCGGACCGTCGCAAGGGGTCCACACCGGCACAGCACCAGTACACTGGTGTTGAAGCGATTTGGCCCTAGGCAGTGCTTCCGCCAGTGGTCGCACCGCTAGCCCACCAAAAGTACCACGGTCCAGGGCCCAGCATGTGATACTACGTATGATCCCTGCTCAGGCGTTGACGCTACGACAACTTCACGCTCAGCGTGCGGCCCGTGCGGCCATATGCTAACTGCCACCCGCTGACCTGCATGTTGAGGATCTCCATGCTCATGGGCAGCACGCGCTGCAGCAGCCGCGCGCGCAGCTGCGGGTCCACCACGCCGGCAGTGACGGCGGCCACGCAGCAGTCGAAGGCGGCGGCGGCGGCCGCCAGGTCCTTGGCGCCCACGTGCAGCTCCACCTCCGCCACCGTGCAGTAGGTCAGCGTCTCGAAGTCCCCCAGCAGCGCCGACAGCTCCACGGCTCGCCGGCAGTTGCTGATGGCCTGCGCGGAGAGACATGAGACAACGTTATGACACCACCAGGCGGTGAAGGGCGTACCGGCGGCGGTGCTTGATGAGGGCTGAGGAACGGTCACCCGGAGGTGCAGCCAAGACAGGTTGCGTCGGGTTGGGCGTTGGGGCTAACGATCGAGCCAGCCTAGAAACCGCAAAGCTCACGGCATCTGTTTGGTGTGCGCGTACCTTGGTAATTGCGGTCATGTGCTCCAGGCTGCTTGCGAGGGGCTCCTCGCAGGTGGGCTGAGGCCGAGCGCTGACTTGCTGTTGGTACAGCCTGCGTCCGATACACCAGGCGACAGAGGTGAGGCCCATACCGCTACATAGGTGTTGCGCGTTTCAGTAAAAATGCCATCAGTACAAGTGCAAGTACCGCTGACAGCATTTGTTAAGCGTATTGGCCGGCCTTAGCGAAGAAAGGCGGACAGCGGAGTCTGGCAGTTGGGCGCGCATGCTGTGCTCTGACACATGTCAGCTTCTTCCGGCCTTCTGAGCCTCACATGGTTAATAAGCAGCGCTTGAAGAGCTCTGTTCGCATGCAGCGCTCCCTGGGCGCTACGTCGGGTGCGGTTGCGTGGAGCCTGAGTGACGCTGGCACCGCGCTGCTGTGCAGGCTGGCGCTCGCGCTCGCGGACCCCACAGCAAGACTGCTCTCCAAGCTATATATAGCGCCATCTGCGGCAGTGAGCGTCTGAGTGTCTCGGTACCCGTTTAGACGTCGATTGTGCACACCCAAGTGGCGACAGACTGTATATGGGTTACTGTGACCGAACGCAACGCGCACGCTTAGATACTGTGAACTGACCTATAAAATCGAACTGTTGTAGCGATGACGAGACCAGAGTCCTGAGCACGGCTGGGTGAGGCCCCAATCCCCCCTCCAGTCCAAGCTCGCGCTCTAAGGATGCCTGCCAGTGTCCGGTGGATTGGATGTACTGCGAGAGCTTCGCGTCGATGTCATGTTGTTGGTCTAGTCCCCCGCGAAATGCCCCACACGCCCCGGTCGCTTCATGCTGACCGTTAGGCGACCCATGCCCCGGCGCCACCATGTTGTATACTTTGTGGATGAAGAAGTGCGTGAAGAAGCGCTTTAAAGATTTGGAGTCAGCTACGAGGGCTATACGTTTTTCAAGGTGCACCACAAAGGCAAGTGGCAGGAGGGTTGGTTGCCATGCGGGTGCCAGCCAGGATACGTACGGCGCAAGGCTATATATTGCTGAAATTTAGTTGAGCTTGGTTTATCTGCGATAATAATAAACACCTCTACTTACTTACATTCCCTGCGGGGTGCGCGGTGTTGAACGCAGGCAGCGCAAAAAGTAAAAAGCAAAAAGGGCGCATGACTCATACATCCTCCTGGAGCAGGCCCGGCCACCCCTTCAAGCATGTTGGATATACCCACAATGGGCTTAAACGCTTCGATGTCACAGCTTGCTGTACCTGGCTGTACGCGTGGGCTTTCGACGGTCGGAAGGCAGGGGAGCTCCCCACGTAGGAGCTCCCCTGGTCGAGCCTGGAGTGGTCGGAACCCGTCGGAGTGGTCGGGACCCGTCCTAGTTGTGAAGGAGCGTGGCCAGCTGGGTGGTCAGACAACTGAAAAGAGGGGCAACCGCTTGTGGACGAATCCCTGGGCGGGATGCAGAGGCCTTACATAAGTACGGTACCCAGCCACCAGTACCCACGTGCGCCCAATGCGGACAGCACCGGGGAGCCTGGCCCCTGGAGAGCGCGGCTCAGCAGCAGGAGCAGTAGGCCAGGCCGGGCCCGGTTCATGTGCAGCCTCCGCCAGCACTGTGGAGCTCGTGGTGACAATTCATTACAGCAGGACAGCGGTTGTGACCTACAGTACACATTCAAGCGCACCTTGGCGACGGGTTCTACATGGTCAAGGCCGTCCCTCCCCTGCCCCTCCTGGCACGTTTCCCACTGGCATGAAAATCTCGCACAGCCTTGCAGTGATGCACAGTTCACCATGCACCCGCCGGGCAAACACATAGCGGCACAAACACTCCTCAATAGCCATGGTACCCGGCTCTCTCGCTCCTGGGAAAGCGCTTGCTCACACCAGCTCTCTCCAATCACAGTCAGTGACAGCGTGGGTCAGGCGTGGGTGTCCATCCGCGCCACCCAACACTAGACCCTGAAGATGCACGCTATGCCTCCCCCCTCCGACAACTCCCCGATCTAGTTGCACGCTTGTCACGTCCGCTGCACGCGGCCGCGCGCCACCCGCACCCTGCATGCACGCTGCACGCTGGACGGCTGGAGCAGTGTCGCCACAGGCATTCGTACATCCCCACCCGCACGAGCCACAGTGCCTAGACGAATACCGACTCGGGTGTCGGTTGGCCCTTGAGCTGCGGCGGGGGCAGCAGCCAGGGCACCCTGTCGTACACGGCCATCATGCGCGGGTCGGTGGACGGCACGTAGTCGCCGCGCATCATGGCGCGCTTGGCCTTGCCGAACAGCAGCGTCAGCTTGCGGTACAGCGAGTTGGTGCCCAGCTTGGCCTTGTACTTGTTCACCTGCATGTGCAGCATGGGCGGGGAGCACGGTCCGCACGACCTCAGGAGGGCCGCCGCGCTGTGCATCGTTGATGGAGCCGGGTTGTTGCAACATGCCGACCCTTTGCAGCTGCAGCTCGTGGCGCCAAACGGGCGCTGCTGCAACTCCCTACCAGCTGGGACAAGCGGGCCCATTGTCGTACAAACAGGATTTCGGTGCCTGCGGACCAAGCACAAAAGGGAGGCGACCGACGGCGCGCCCCTGCCGCCCTGGTGCCGCCGCCGCCAGGTGCACAGGCGGCGCAGCGGGAGGCTGCAGGCTACATGCATAAACCTGGGCTTCCTTTGGCACGACACCACCGCCTGAAAACAGGATACCCTGCTCACCTGGGACGCCTCCTCGGCCACCACGGACCGCACCTCCGTATCGGGGTGCGGCAGGTGCACCAGCCACACGTTGGGGTTGACCCAGAAGGTGTAGTTGTAGAAATTGAGGCTGGCGATCAGGATGATCTTGTTCATGCCGTACCCGCGGAAGTCCACGTCGTACCACGGCATGACCTCGTTGCAGGTGATGAACCACGGCTCGTAGAAACGCTTGTACTGCACCTGCGCGCCACCGCACAAGCCGAAAGGGCTGGTGTGAGCTGGCCAGCTGCTTACGAGTCGACGGGTATGTCCGGCCCACACCCACATGGACCACGCGCAGAGGGCGTACCCGGTTGCACGTGGCAGTGCTCGTCCGTCGCACGCCTGCCCACCCGACATTCGTGTAAGGCACACCGCCTGGGCAGCTGCCGCTTGTGCGTCGTAGCCCCTGCCTTCCGCCCCTGCGCAGCTCTGCTGCTAGTATTGCTGCCCGCAAACCCCGCCTAATTCCTGGCAGCTACACCACCACCCACAGTAGCCCCTTTGCGCCCACCTGGTAGTGCTCGTCCGTCTCGAAGAGGCGCTTGTAGTCGGTGGGCGTGTGGCCGCGCACGAACACGCGCAGCTTGAACTGCATGGCCACCTTGTTGCGGCCGTGACCCGCAGCCAGCTCAGACTTGGTCACTGCGGCGCGCGGGCCGTGGTGCAGGTTGGGGTCCGGGTTAAGGTCCTGGTACACCTGGTATAATCTCCACTTGTGGTGACCGTATTGCACCGGGGTGACCGGAGACCGGGGCCCCTGCACTGGCACCAGCGGCCGCCCACCCTAAAGCGCAATGGCCTGTGTGCTTCCGCCTCTACTTGCACACTTCTGGGACAAGCGAGCGGACTGCGTAGGTTTGGTGGATAGGTCAGTCCCCACCTGCTTCGCCCCAACCCCGCTACCCTGCGAGCGGTGGATAGCGGGAACAGGACACTGATAGCTACAAAGCCTCCTTACTACTTACTCTTTGTGATGTTGCGCGCCATGTCCTTGCCCGTCTTGCCCGGCCGCGTGGGCTCGAAGGCGGGCAGCACCGTGGCGCGCTTCTCACCACACAGCGCCTCGTAGTGCTTCACCCTGGCACAGGAGGAGGCACAGGAAGACGAGGTAAGTTCATTCCAGGCGTTCACGCCCGCCAGTCAACTCCTGTTGCTTGCGCGTTCACGAGTAAGGTAGCCCTCGGCAAAGCCCTGACGGAGCTCTGCACTCAATCCCCGCCCAGCGCTGGTCGCGTCCCAGTTCCTGGTTTGCACGTACCCGAGACGACCAGTGCGACTACGCATGTGCAGCCCTGTGCCCCAGCCGCCAGCCGCCACAGTCGCACCCACCTCCCCGGCTGCTCCATCTCCTTGGAAAAACTGCTGCTCATGAGCATGTCCACGTCAATCATGGCCATCAGCCGGGTGCGGACCTGAGGCCGGCAACGGCAGGCGGGAGGGTTGCTGTCGGGCCGCCAGGCTTTGCGTGAGTCTGCACAACCAGGACTGCCCAGTTGCGGCACCAGGACCCCGCGTGCAGCGCGCCGGTGACACTGCTAGCGCTTTGCCGTGCGCAACGAAGGAGAAACGGCACCGCTGTGCAGACACCTGCCGCAAGGGCAAAGCCCACAGCATGCCACCGCACCTGCATGCGCGCGTAGTTGCGCAGGTAGTTGACCGGGTACAGCAGCGCGCTTGTCGTACTGTCGTACACCTCGTAGAAGTACATGAGGTCCAGCTGGCAGCCGGACGCAGACGACTCGGTGCTGACGTGGGCAAGATGGCGGGCGGTGGTGGGGAAGCAGCAGGGTTTGGGGTAAGGCGTGGGGTGGCGCTGTGAGCCCAGCGAACCTTACGCAGTGACACAGCCATGCCTAAGCTTCTTTCATGCCAAAGGATGCAGAGGCGCACAGCATCCCACCGCCGGTGTAAGTGATACCTCGTCAGCCGTTGGCACCTTTGCCCCGACTGGTTGAACTGGCCTCACACGCGCCCCTTGCATGCTGACTTCCTGGCGCACCGACCAGCCCACCGACCAGCCTGCGCACCACCTCAACCACACAGTGACTCAAGCACTCGTTCGTGCTAGTAGTAGATGTGCCCAGACATACGGTGAATGTGAGCCCTAGCCTCCGTTGCCCTGCGCACCTCTTGAAGGCTTTCTGCACCTCCGCCAGCCCCTCCGCCACCACCGCCGCGCTCTCCTTGCTCAGCTCCCCGTCGCCGCCCGGCCCCGCCCCGCCCGGCTGCTGCACCACCGCCTGGAACACAGCCGCGCTGAGCGGCCCACTAAAGGTGCCGCACATCTCCAGCAATGCGGACAGGCGGTTGACCGTTAGCTGCGTGAACACGGTGAAGTCGAGTTTGCGCGGCTTGGCGGACCACATCACCGCCTCCAGCTTTAGGCTGCGGGAAGGTGGTTTCGAGTTCCCCTCGGTTGTGGTTCCAGAGTAAGAAAGGCACAGGCGGGCCTGGGTTGCGCTCTGCTATGTGGCATGCTTGCTGCGGCCCTGCGTTAAACGGATGGCGCTTCACAGACCGTGCTGCTGCTGCATGGGATATGCCCAGGTATCGCTGTATCCTGGGCCGTACGCGAGCCACCACCCATGTCCTGCTACGCCAGTAGCCACGTTGGCATTTGATGTGGTGCCAGGGCCGCTAGGGGGCTTCAGCAACCCAAGTATTGTATGGGGGTGCTGGGGGCAAACCTCACTTGGCTTGCGTGTCGTTGAGGATGGCGCTGTCCCATTTCGTCAGCGAGAACTTGTAGTCCGCGTTGATAGCCTCCTTCAGCTCATTAGCATTCGGCTTGCCCTTCCCCGCGGCCTCTGTAAGCCGAGCACCTCCGCCCCCGAGGAGGAGCACCAGCGGAATGAGAGTAAACAGCGCCCTTGTCATGGAGCCGTAGCAGCGTCACTGCAGCCTACATGTTTGCTACATGTGTATATTCATTGCTTGATAGTGCGAAGGTTCGCGTGATGCACAGCAGTAGCAAGCGACGATCGACAGGTGGAAACTGATTTGGGTCAAGTAACGAGCATAGCATATTCTTACAGATGTATGAGTAGGTATTGTGCATACGCCGCAGCCAGCAACAAAGGACCAGGGAGCGCGGGGCAGGACTGGGGTGGGCGGGGACAGCTCTGCCGTGCATGACACGACCAGGAGACCATACGTAACAGTCTGCATACGTAGTACTGCATCACTGCACAACTTCACACTACAAGCATCGGCTCTACGCCCTACGCCCTACGCCCTAGGCTCTGTGACGTCCACCATCCTGAGCCAACCATCCCGAGCTCCTGGAAGGCGAAACCCACGACCATCCTTCTACTCTGTAACTCTCAATGCTGGGTATAGATGTACTTAACCCGAATCTGATCACCGTAGGCGGACGCATCTACCGCGTACAGGGCAGCAGTGCCTCAACCCTGGGACACGCTCCGGAACGCGGAGAGCATGCCGTCGGGCGCCGAGGAGGATGGCAAGAAGCCGAAGAGGATGATGACGAGCCTGTGGAAGGCCTCGGGGCTGCACCGCGGTCGGCTGGCGCACGGGGCCGGGGAGCGGTGGCGGCAGCGGGTGGCAGCAGGGCCCCAGCGGACGAGGCTGCTGGCGAGGAGGACATGATTGATGAGTCGCTCATATCGCAAGAAGGGAGCAACTTTGTTGCACGGCTGTCCTGCGACGCTGAGGTGCGTCGGCACTTGAGCTCCGCCCCTGCCTGCGTTCTGCCCGCTGCCACATGGTATGCAGAAGGGGTGGGAGGGGCGAGGGTGCAGGCAGCGCGCCAGGGGGCTAGCCGACCCTGGTCAGCAACGCAACACGACTCTCCGTAAGCAGTTTGGGCGGAATGAGTGGCCTGTAAGCTTGGCCCTGCCGTGGCCTGGGCTTGCAGTGCCTGCAATGGGGCTCGTGCGCGTGATCGACAGGGAGCAAGGCCCTGCAGGGTGCACGGTGGACAACTGCTTACGCAGAGAAAGATGTCAGGGCGCTTGCTTGCAACTTGATGCTGTCTAGGTGTCAGGCGCAGGCCCGTGCAGCTCCTGTGCGACACTAGGTGTCGGTGGGGGCCACCTGCTGGCAGCGGCGGTCTGCCATACGACCCACATTCAGCGCGCAGCCGTACCAGTGCCCTGCGTGGCAGCGGGCAGAAGCCTGCAACGTACCGTACCAGGGGTATCGCCGTCAGCTTACAGTTCGTGGGTATTGTGACCCCCGCCGCCAGGTATATCCGTTCGTCATTGGGCGCGAGGGCCGCACCAAGAAGAAGATTGAGGCGGAGACGGGCGCGCAGCTGACTATCCCCTCCAAGCAGCAGCAGCAGCAGCAGCAGCAGGGCTCCGGGGGCGGCGACATCGTCATCCGGGGGCCCTCCCGCCAGGTGGTGTCCTCCGCCTACGTGCGCACGGAGCTGGCCATCCACTCCGCGATGTCGGGCAGGTGGGCGGGCGGGAGGGCGACGTGCGTGCCGATGCATGTGGTTGCTGTGAGAAATACGCCCCGTGCGTTCTCATGTCACTCCTTGCACCCCAGGCGTGTCCTCATCCCGACAAGAAAGGTTCTGTAGGATCATTTGCCGCTGCTGCTAGCCTGGGGGCGTGCTATGATGGACGCCGTGCTGCGTTACAAAACGCTGCCTAAGAAAGTGGACGTGCCCTGTCCAGGTTGTTGGACTACAACTACTTTCTGTCCCTGCCGCTGGCCACCCCCGCGGCGGTGCGGTCCTTCGAGGCCTTCCGCCGCGCCGCCCTCACCGCCGACCCCGCGGCCGCCGCCGCCGCGGGCCTGGAGGAGAGCGTGTTCATGAAGCCGCAGGTGGGCAGGGCGCACCGGGGGCTGGGAACTGCAGGTGGGCAGGGCGCACTGGGGGCTGGGGACTGCAGGTGGGCAGGGCGCACTGGGGGCTGGGGACTGCAGGGCGGGCCGCGCTGGAGACTGGGTCTGAGAACTGGGGGCTGGGCCGCAGGATTCGGCTCTGGGGAGGAGATTAGGTCGGACTGGGACGGGGGTTGAATCTGTGGAATAGGCTAGTCCGGGGGGACTGGGGTTGGGTCGGGGGCGGGCTGGGACCCCCTGGGACTGGGGCGGCGCTTGGGGCGCAATGGCTCCGATTGGTGCGCGTTAAGTACAATCCGTGCACACACGCACCAGACACCACTGCGAAACTGGCTCTCGCGTTGTACTGCACGCCCTGAGGATAAGTCGATTGGCACCAGAACACCACTGTATTAAGCTTGCCGACTGCGTAGCTCGGTGCATGTTGAAGTGCCGGTACATGTCTTTGGGTGTCGGAGACCGTCTGCCAGGCATGCTGTCTTCATTTCAGCGGACAACCGGTAAGCGCAAACAGCACTGCGTCGAGCGCACGCCGTAACCCGCCCTTGCTACCCAACCCACCCGCAGCACCTTCACCTGACGCTGGTCATGCTCAAGCTCTACTCCGACGAGAAGCGGCACAAGGCGCAGCAGGTGCGCGGTCTAAATGTCGGAGGCTCCCTTGAACGCCCGCTGTGACCGTTAGGCATGTTGTGAGCAGGACGCGTGCTCTGTGTTGCTCGCGTCTTAGAGTATGCCATACGACACTGGCGCAGCTTGAGACTGCCAGCTCGCCCCGGTGTCCGACAGCGCAACGCCTGTTGATGTTGGCGCTGCGCCCCCGCGCCAAGCCTTGGCTCAGGCATACCGCTGCCTCCACCCAAACGACCTACACTTCCAGGTGCTGGACTCCCTGCGGGGCCCTGTGGCCAAGCTGCTCCGCGGGGCACCCCTCAAGGTGCACCTGCAGGTGGGGCACGGCTGCTTAGGGGGCGGGGCCTGGGCCTGGCACGGGTTTGTTGGCTGCACACAAGCAACGTCATCGCTGGTCACACGGAACGCTTTACGATGCGCAGTTGTTGCTAGTGGTTGGCTGCTGGTAAGGGCTGTTCTCGTGCTGCAAAATTCGTGGCCCATCCTCTGATCGTTGACAACTTTCTTTCTCCAGGGCTTGGAGTACATGAACGACGACCCGGCCGCTATGCACGTTCTGTACCTCAAGGTGGGCGGCAGCGGGTGGGGTCTGTGGACCGACAGCTTGCCGTACAGCGGTCCTGTGCACTTGCGCCCTCGTGCACCTGTGCACGGCCGCTCTGCACATGTGGGGTGTACCGTGACGCTGATGATAGGGCTACTTCACGCTGCCTGCAAATAACTGCCTCGAACCCACACGCGTGCATGAAGCGCTGGAAAATGCGTGCACGGTACTACGTTACAACGCTGTGCAGGTCGGGGAGGTGGGCCCTGGCGGGCGGCTGGAGGCGCTGTGCGACATGGTGGTGGAGGCGTTCGGGAGGGCGGGGCTGCTGCTGCCGCAGGTGGGGCTTTGGCAGTTTTGGGGCAGTGCCAATGGCTGCGTGCAAAGCATATATTGCACTTGAGCACGACGGTACGCAAATCTCGTGCCTTGTTCGCGTGCGTGTGGCCAGTGGTTGTGGTGGACCCCTGCCGCTGACCTGCGCAGCTGCGTCACTTGCCGCCCGCGCTATCCGCCCGCCCGGCTGGCCGCAGGACGACCGCAAGGTGAAGCTGCACGCCACCATCATCAACACCAGGTGCGTGGCGCCACCAGCTGCTGTGCACACCCTGTCCGAACCGGGGCGCGCGCGCAATGCTTACGGCGATGCCCGGCACACTCTCTACGGCTTTGGGTTGATTCCCCTTGCGCTTGGGCCTCCAACTGCATAATCGTATTGCTCAACCTGGGGACGCGCATACTGCACCTTTAGGTGCTGGGCTCCGCCTGCGAGCGGCGTGCCGATAAACCATACTCCACTGCTGGAGTCTTGAAAGCGATCTCTGGTGCTTGGCAGGTACCGCAAGCGCGGGCCCGGGCCCAGGCAGAGCGGCGGCAGGGGCGGCGGCGGCGGCGGGGGCGCTGAGCGGGAGGAGCGGCAGCCGTTCGACGGGCGCGCGCTGCTCCAGGAGCACAAGGCGCTGGACCTGGGGATACACGAGCTGCAGGTGTGTGCGGGTGCACAGTGCTCGGAGCAGGAGCGGTGGTTAGGGCTACTGCGACCTGCCGTATGCGTGACGTCGGAGAGGGATGGGAAAGGCGGCGCCAGCAGCCGCGTACACACCCGTCGTTCCCTCCTGGCCCTTCGTATATCGTACCGTGCAGGAAGTCCCGATGCTAGTGATGCTACTTGGGGTTGCTGCACTGTGATGCCCGTGCACGCAGGCCGTGCACCTGTCCCAGCGCGGGGCCTACGGCGAGGACGGGTACTACCGCTGCGCGCGGAAGCTGGACCTCCGGACAGCGGCGGCGGCGGGCGCAGGGGGCGATGCGGCGGAGGGCCCCGACGGGACCAGCATGCAGGAGCGCAGCTGAGCTGCCCCGCGCCGCTAAGTGCAATCGTCGTTGCGTTGGTTGGGATGTAGGGTTGTCTAAGACTCAAGGATAGTGTTGTACGGCGATCAGCTTGCCTGTTCCATGCTGCTGCCATGGGTGGGATTTCCAGTGGTTGGATGCAAGCCCTGCGCCCTCTAGGCTGCCGGTTGTGGTGTCGTGCAGGAGGGGTGGACGACAGTTTGACTGTAGCTGCCAGATGTGACAGGCAGTCGCTGCATTGTAATGTTCATCGCGTTGTCAGCAGACCGGTACACTGGTTCCCTCTACCGGTAGGCCTCTATGAGCGGGAGGCTTGCAGTTCACCGTACGTGTTCTATACATGGCTCCAGGCTGAACCGTTTCAGCTACCGGTACCTAGAGATGTCGGCACTGCAAAGCAAACGCTTTCTGTCGCTTGCCCCTTCAGCACAGTTCGCCGAACGCATGGTCAGCCATTATGACAGTGTACCTTGTCGGTCAATCTCACCCACGCACTCTTGCCAACACTGCATGTCAACAGCTCAAGACGTTGATCCCAGGCGAATACCCGTAACGATCTAGGTTAGTAGTGGCGCTGCTTCTAGACCAGTATTATACAGTGCGGAGGTTGAAGGGCCAGGGGGGTAGGAGGGGCATGCAGGGCATGCAGGGGAGGCCCCAAGCGACGAGACGCCGTTAGGCATAAGGCGCCACGGACGATGGTTGGGAATTGGGCCGCCGTAGGTTGAGAATATATTGTACCGATCATTTGCGTTTAAATCTGAAGGCACTAGTACTGCGGTCGCTTCTTGTGTCTTGTGCGTATGCACCTCCCCTTAGCCCAGATTTGCTCGGCGTTCCGTGAGAAGCTGTCGGTAGCGTGGTCCAGCACTAGGCTCGTTTCGAATCCCAGGGAGTGTGTGTCGGACGGTAAACAACCGGGCGTCAAGATGTGCAGGTATAAGCACTGGATGGGCGGCGTGGCTGAGGGTGCTGCACTCCCGACCTGGTTGCCACAC
>VFQN01000597.1_pt1 | contig 66095 bp, 97 predicted proteins | sample 3512371 | NCBI WGS metagenome assembly VFQN01 (sample SAMN10412370, study PRJNA504923) | tailings metagenome | isolation source: Replicate 2 from Balatoc abandoned mine | place: Philippines: Itogon, Benguet | collected 2017-08-28 | reverse complement strand
ATAGGTCTCCGATAATCCCATAACCCTTCTCCTGAAAAAAAAAAAAAAAAAAAAACACGTAGGCTCTCCCAGTGCTCGAGTGGCCCTGAGCGGCCAAGGTACCGGTATAGCCACATGCGTAAAGCGTGAAGGGGACCAAAACTGTAATTCCATACAAGTGAAGCCAGCAAGCCACCCACGTCCGAAAGTCCAAGTGTTGTCTCCGAGCTGGTGTGCATGTGCAGCGTACAAGCTATGAGTCGCTGTCGTTCCCCCTGGACGCTGGAGGCCCCGGCAACACAACCAGTACACCAGTTCACCACACCCAAGGCCAGGCCACCCAAAGCTCTAATGCTTTGCGGTAGCGTCCTCTGCTGCCAGGCTCGCATGGGAGATCCTGGGAATAGGGTTATAGTTTGGGGTTAGTATCCAGTCCATGGTGGTACGGCTGCACAGACTGCCACATATACCGGTACGTGACAATGTGTCGTGCAGCCGCAGTTATGTACCACCACTTCGGGTTGGCGCTGGAAGGGTGCTCTGTGACGTGGCACGCACCGCACGACACGCACTTACGCAGCATGCCAAAAAGGCCACCCTTTTCTGGCACTGTAACAAATTACGTTGTCATACCTCATGCGGGTCCATGATCCTCCACTTACTGCGAAGCCCAACGTTCAATCCTGCTGTGGCACGCAGCATGCAGCTTCGTCCTCGGCGCTTAGCGGCCACCGGGTCGTTGTCCAACGCCCAACGCAACGGAAGTAGTGTATTTGCACAAGTAAGGATCTCGTCGCATCGGAAACGCTCGGATATGCGCTGCTCGAGAGTGCTGTAATCGCGAACGACTGGACGCCCAGTGCTTGCCCCGACACCGCGAATTGTGCTTGCAGGCAATCCTCAAATCATCATCAGGTACAACAGACGACGCTGAGGCTATGACGCCTGCGACGGAGCGCCCCGCTAAGCGGCCGCGCGCCGGCCGGAAGAGCCTCGGCCCCGCTGGGCTCCCGGCAGCCTCCACCGCATCGCCCACCGCTGCGGCTGCAACTGCAACCCCTACGACGGGCTCCACACACGTAGTAGCATACCCTGCAACAGCTGCTGCTGCAATCACCGCCTCCCCAACCACCCCAAGTCCAGCCACGCCAGCAACGCCCCTTGCCGCAGCCACCGTCACTGGGATAACCACCACCATCCAAGTCAGCGCGACCGCTGCCGTGATGGCCGTACCCAACCCCCTGTCCGTCACAGTGGCTCGTGCTGCTGGCGCTGCCAGTGGTGCTGCAGCAGCCTCCAGCTCCCTGGCCCTCCGCACGCTGCGCAGCCTGGCCGACCTGGAGGCAGCGGTGGCCCACCTGCAGCGCAACGACCCACGTAAGGCCCCCCCAGTCGCAGGTGCACACTGGAGCCTGTGCCTTGTGCCGTGTGCCCTAAGCCGTGACCTGCTGAAGCAACGCGGTCATAACGGAGCCAAACACGCGCCCGGTCCGCTACTACAATAGTTGCTGTTGAAGGTGCAGTGGCACGTGTGCATACGCCTAAGCTTCTTATCAAAAGACCAGCACCAAGGCCCGCCTCGAAACCCGCGCCAACCGCCCTACTGCCCGACCCCCACCCCCAGGCCTGCACACGCTCATTGCGGAGCACGGCATCCCGCAGCCGCTGCTGTCCAAGGCGTGCACGGGGCCAGCAGCAGCCGCCGCCGCCGCCGCAACCGCCGCCCGCACCAGCACTGACGCCCCCATCCCTCCCTCCCTTGGCCCAAGCGACGGTGGGGCCGCGTACGGCAGCAATGGCAGCGGCGATGGCGGCGGTAGCGGCGGCGGCGCCGCCTGCCCCTCCCCCGTGTACGGCGTGTTCTCCTCGCTCGCCCGCTCCATTGTGTACCAGCAGCTGGCCACTGCGGCTGCGGCCACCATATGGGGCCGCGTGCTGAGCACCTGCGAGGTGGGTGCCGCACTGGTGGTGTGGTGTGGCATGCGGTGGGGGGTGAGTGGTGCAGTGCAGGGTGTCCAGGAGCTACACGGGGGTGAGTCCTGCGGGGTGGGCGCAGCGTTAGCTGCGTGAAGCCGGTGGGAAGAGGGTGAAACGAGGAGGGCGTGTAGGGAACGTACGGCCGGCTGAATCTTGCATTCTGCAAATGGGGGTGGCCGCGAGGCGGCAGAGGGGTTGCGGTTGTCAGGGTGGGCGGGTCCCCCACGCCTCCCCCCGGCCCCTCCAGAGCCTTTCCGGGCCCCGCACGGTCTCGCCCACCCTTGCAACGTGTCCGCAAGTTGATGGCGAGGGGAGCTGCGGATGGAGTTGCATGAAATAAGAGACATGGAATGGCACCTGGGTTTGCAAGGGCAGAAGCGGGGAGGGGGCGGGTTGTGCCGCAAACCACCAGCCATGCAGGCAAGAAGCAGGGTGCAGCAGACAGCTAACTGTGCTTGGACAGCGGCTTGGGGCCCCTGGCCGTCGTATTGGGGAGATAGAGTTCGGCAGTTGTGGCAGGGTTTCGTTGCATGTGATGCATATGACACCATGCCACATGGCCTGCAGCGTCCTTTTGGCCCCACTAGCACGCTGTCCTCTTCTCCTCCCCAGGTTGCGGGAAACGACGCGGCGCTGACGCCACGTGTGGTGCTGGCGGCGCCGCCGGAGGGGCTGCGAGCTGCGGGCCTCAGCGAGCGCAAGGTAGCGGCGATGAATGGCTTTGTTTTGTGTGACATTCCGGGTGGGTTGGCCATACGAGCCCTTATTGGTCCGGACCACACCTATCAGCAAATGTTGTCATGTTGCGTTGCGTCGCTGCTGACGGTGTGTGATGGTAATTTGTGGAGTACACCAGGCTTTGTGCGGAGCCCCTTCCCCACTTTAAGCCCGTGCTGTAAAAGCAGAAGCTGCGCGTGTCTAGCGCAAGCCGCATATTCATAATACATTATCCTCTACCCAACCCTCGCCCGCCCCACCCCAGGTGGAGTACCTTACCGACCTGGCGCGGGCCTTCGACGCCCGGCCCGACTGGGAGCAGCAGCTGGCAGGTAACACACGCGTCAAGGGCAATAACACACAATCGGTCGTCGGAGATAAAGCCGTGCCGTTGTCGAATAACACACAAACGCATACCCGTGCCGCCTTGCCACCGCATAACTCCCCTTGCCATGTCCCATCTGTACCCCACACCCCATGGTGCTCCACATTGCCCTCCATTCCCAAACACCTCACCCCGCACCTCACCCAACCCACCCCACGCCTCAGCCATGGACCTGCCCGGCCTGCTGTCCGCGCTGACCCCCCTCCGCGGAGTGGGCCCCTGGTCGGTGCACATGCTGGCCATATGCCACATGGGCCTGCCGGACGTGCTGCCGGCGGGCGACCTGGCCGTGCGGCGGGGGCTGGCGCTGCTGCACGGCCTGCCCCACCTGCCGGGGCCGGAGGAGGCGGAGCGCCTCACGGAGCCGTGGAGGCCGTACAGGTACGGCACGGGGCTGGGGTAGGGTAGGCGGATGTACGGAAGGCGTACGGTGGAGGGGGAGGGGGGGAATCGGTAGCGGTGAGGGCCGAGCGGGCGTGCGGGCGCATGAGTTCTTGTGGAGATGATGGAGGGGGCCTGGGGCACGGGAATGGACTCGATCCAGCAGATTGAAGCCTGCCGGCTTGTCTCTGGCTCTGGCTCTGCCTCCGTCGCCGTTGCCGGCCTCTACAAGATAGCATTTCCCCGTTCGAATCTTCTTACAAGGCTGTAGGGATACGGTATTGGGTCTGAAAACACCGCATTTGGCGTCTTGATCCTTGTTCTTCCACCCTTCCTTGACCCTTAAGGCCCTTTAAGTTGTTTTCCGTGCCTCTCCTTCCCTCGTGGCAGGTCCGTGGGCGCCTGGTACATGTGGCGCATCCCGCCGCCCGCCAGGGGCCAGCCGGGCACGGCGGGGCTCACCGCAAAGGCCAAGCCCAAGCCCAAAGCCAAGCCGAAGGACAAAGGGGGAGCCGGGCAAGAGGGCGAGGGCACGAACGGAGACAAAGGCGCAAGCAAGGGAGAGCTCAGCGGCGCATTGGGCGGCCTGGAGGCTGCAGGGACGAAAGGTCGGCGGAAAAGGACGGCAGGGGCAGCAGCCGCAGCAGCGGGTGGGGAGGCGGGGCATGTTGGGCAAGGGATGGGGTCGGAGGAGGAGGGGCGGGGAGAGGGGGGAGGGGTGGGTGCGGGTGGGGAGGTGGAAGTGGATCACAGGCGAGGAGCAACTGAGGGTGCGGACGGGGGTGGTGCGGTTGGGTCACGACCCAGGCGCGGCGGGAGGAAGGGGCTGGGGGGGAGCTGATGTAACCAGGGGCTGGGGACGAGGGCAAAGGCGGCACCGAGGCGTGATTCGGTGCAGGTGGCTGATGGTGACAAGGTCGGTACTGCTCGGTACCGGTATGCGAGAGCAGGCGTGCCGCGGTATGTGCAAGGCATGGTGGTATTTCGCGCCGGTGTATTGCGCAGCTGCGTTGGTGCATGCAGCATGCTTAGGTGCGTGCGGCTTGCTGCACATACACAGGCCGCGAAGACACGCTGTGGCGATAACGGATTGCGTGCCAACTCCGTATCCTGCGTGGTTCCTGTACGTATGCTGGACCCGCCTAGTGGTAATGCAGTCTAATTACGGTACTGGAAGTATGAAGCTGTGAGCTTAACTGGCATAGGGTAAAATCAGTGGTGCCAGGTGACTTGTCTGGACTGGTAGTGTGCCGAACGCGGCGAACGGTCGCATGCCCGACTGCACATGGCGCCATTGCTTGGAGGTTAGGAGCTGAAGGGTGCTTGCGCTGTGAGGTACGTAAGGAGGTACGGTCCGGGACAAAGACCTGTGCTCACGTCTGCTTCCCTGCTTTAACCCCGCTGTATCACAAGCTCTGTAATGGAACTGAGTGCCAGCTTACCATGTCGAACAGAACGTTCTGGCAATGGCAAGGAGTGACAGTCGCTTACACAGTCTCACCGGAATGTGGCGTAAACGTGTGGGCACCCACCTCATCACGCGCACTGGGGCAGCTTGCCCCGTGCCCAACAGCACAGCGATACTGGCAACATGCAGCAACATACACTCGGTCCAAAACATAACAAAGTGGTGGAGAAGCAGGGACCAACGGTCAGCACAAAAACACCGTCACACGATGGACAATTCGGTCAGGAAGAGTCCGTACCCACGCCTGTGCCTCGCACCACCTCACGTCAGCTTCCTCCATGTCGTCCACATGACCCACTAACGCACTAGGCCCATAGCCATGACCCCATATTATGCCCGCGCTCACACAGTGCTGAGTAATGCTCTTTGGTCAGCCTCAGCCAATATGAAACCTCGCACCGCGCTGTTCCACGTGCCAAGGCTTCCGGCAGCTTCCCTCGCCCTCGCCACGAAGCTCGAAGGCAAAAGCACCCGTGCAACCTGCCCATACGGCCCTGACGTCAGCCTCCGCTCTGCCAGCGGCTTCCTGCGTGCCTATGCATCGCCAGTTCGCCACAAGCGCCCGAAAGACGTGCTCACTCGGAGGACCCTGCCACCTGCGTCCAAACACGTACATCACCCCATCAGGCGGCCTCACACGGCGCCCTGCTGCGCCTTTATGTTCTCCTTGGCTTGTTGGAGCAGGTCCTGCACCTCGCCTGCGGGAGGGGGCAGATTACAAGATTAGGGAGGGAGCCACGAAGAGCACACGGGGTGCGGGGGATCGGGGCCATAGGGCTGGGCAAGCCACACGGGTGCACATGCACCAACCTCCGCAGCGCAACGCACCGTGATCAGCCCAAGGCACCACGACGCGCCCAACTGCGACCTCCTGCTACGTCAAGAACACGGCCCACCAAACCAACCCCCAGGGCCGCCCACCTGGCTTGAGCTCCCCGGTCTGCATCTTCTGCACCAGCAGGCTGGCCTCGGGCTTGCGCAGCAGGCCGCGCACGTTGCGCAGGCCCGTGCCTGGGGCCACGCAAAGAGCGGGAGGAAGCGCCGTTAAACGGGTTGCTGCGAGGCTGGGTCAACCGCGGCGATGCCACACTGCATTTGCAACTGACTCGGGCAGACGTGCGACTGCTGACGAGAGCGCGGCGCAATCGCGAGCCGCCCGTAGTTGGCAGCCGAGCCTTTAGCCTGACGCTGCACATTCTTCCTTATGCTGTCCAAGCAAGAAGTCTCAACCTTGTCCTAATCCTCCCCTGCGGTTCCTCCCTCTTGTTCCGCCTCATGCACGCCCGTGCCACCACCCCGGCCCCTCCCTCCTGCACCCCTGTAGCAGCCCCACGACCCCTTTAGGGACCCACCGAAGCACCTCCCGCAGATGCGCGCCCCCCGGCCGTAGCACTGCGGGCACTCCACGAACTCGTACTCGTCCTTGGCGCGCTTGCGGCTCAGCGCCCGCCACTTGCCCGTGCCGCCGCACATGTCGCCTGGGGTGTCAAGGATATGCAGCAATGCATGAGATTGGAGCACGTAGGGACATGCAGCGGTGGGAACGGGCCAATTGCGGGGCAGGAATTGCAGCTGCAGCAGGTCTGACGTACAGGGTGCGCGAAGGGCGTCTAGATTGAGGTGGGGCGGGTGTGCAGGGTGGCAGCTGCTCACAGAGGTCTGCAAACTCGGAACGCCAGCACTGATTCCACGTCCAGTGTATTTTGCGGGATAGGTGCGCAAAGGCAGCACAGCCCCCGTCCCGACCCAGATTGCAGGAGAGGCACAAGAGTAGCCTGGTTTGCCGTTGCCTGGGGGTGCTCGCCCCCTGCGACACCCCGGAAGCAAGCAGCCCAAACAAAACAGATCCGAACTGATCTGGGCCGCCCTCCCCAGAGCCGTCTTAGAGACATACTCACAGGGAACGATGCCTGTCCCATCACACTCCAAGCAGGAGTTCGCGGGGTCGGGCATCTCCCCCGCTATGGCGGGGCTCGCGGCAGCCGCGGCGCAGCACAGCGGCATCACCAAGACCATGCGACGCCTAGACATATCCACCAGCTGGTGAAGAGCAACAGGCTGAACCTCCTCCTCATCGCGTGGCTTGGGACCCTGCGCCTCGCCGTTGGTTGCTGCAAAGACAAATATCCCACGCGCAAGTTGGAGAGCTGCGAGAAACTACTGGTGTCGATAATATGTCGTCTATAAGCATGTCTACCGATACCTGAGCAGACGACGCGGCCAGGGAGCTGGTTCACGCGGCGACCGCTTGTGAACGGAGCCTGCAGCCATGATGTCCGATATGTAGCAAGTTTAACTTCTATACGAATCATGTAGTAAAGTCGAGCAGCGACTTACTCGCTGTGTAGCGCAAGAACGCTGCGTAAGGGCGCTCATCGTTGCAGCAGAATGCACAGCAGGTATGCGGTATCCTCTTGTTGCAGATACGTTGAGAACCAAGCACTCCCGATACGAGTACGCCGGCCACTTGGTCCCCTCACACAACCGCTGCCGTACACCATGGTGTTCTGGGGTACACGACAGCCACCTTTCCTCATTGACGCTGAAGTCTTGAGCTGCTTCCACCTCCACTATCAACCTTGGCGAAAGGGATTCCATGACGCTACGCAAGCTCCTCATAGCTCTTAGCCAAGCAGGGACTCTGGGGATGCCCAGATAAGCTGCAGGGCACACCAAGCAAGCTAGGAGTGAGCTGCGGCGGGCGCAGTGCGAACACCACGCATGAATGAATTCCTTACACAAGGGGCTGGGGCAACGCCCCACTCACCTGCGGCTAGGAGCAAGGAGTGGGGTCTGGCCGCCTTGCCACTGAACAAGCGTTCAATCAGAATACAAAACGTCGCAGTCCTGGCCTGCCAAGGGGGTTGCACCCACAACAAAGCTGCACCGGGCGGCGCCGCCCGCAGCTCCGCACCTCTGCCGGCATGCGCACGGCAGCCTCATACGGGCCGGTATAAGCGCTTCACCGAATGCAGCATACAAGCCCAAACAGCCGTCACGTCTCAAGTCTTATCATCGTCGCAGCTTGTCGTGGCCGTCCCTGCTTCACAAGCGCAGCGCGCACATCGGCTCCGACTGGCCACTGCCACAACGCTCCACAGCGAGACCCTACCCAGCAGACACCAAACGGCGAACAAAACGGCAAGCCCCACAAGTGGCGCCGTGTGCTGCCCAGGCTACCTGTCAAATCATATGAACGGTAACGTTTTGTCCTTTTCGTCCTGGTAAGTCCTTACCATGCCTTGTCGGGCGCACCTTGCCCCGAAACCACCTCCTTCGCCATATGGCATCGCCATATGGCATCGCCGGCACACAACCGGCGCCACATGCACAAGCCCGCCTGCATATCGCCGCCACGCAGCGGCACCCCAGGCCAAGCCACATACACTTGGGGGCATAATCCCGTCCCCAGCACTACAGGCCAGGGAGCAAGCTGCTTGGCCCCTGGTTTTCAGCAGCCCGCCGCAAGGCCCCACTGCCCGTCAAGCACGCGTCCAAGAAGCTCCAGACAGCTGCACCTGCCGCCGGACCGCTTCTGCCCCCAGCTGCACGCCGTCCTCGTCCGCCAACCCTCCACGGCTGCGGGCCACACTGCGTAGCCAGCCGAACAGCAGGCGGCCTTGCCCACAGCGTAGCGTACCGGTCCCTCTGTTCTCGCACCTTTCCCACTCCTTCATATCGCCGTAACCCTTGGCCCCGCCCTAGGCCGCCAGCCCCCAGCTGCGACCACCTGCCCGCTGCTCCCTCGCCGCTCCGGCTCCGCTCACGCGCCCGCCTGCCTCCTCCCCGCCCCTCCCCACATCCGCTCCGCTGCGCCGCGCCGCTCCATCCCCGCCCCACCGCCTCCTCCTCATCCCGCCCCGCCGCCCCATCTCCGCCGCCCCGCACGACCCCCATCCCCCCGCTACTGCTTGGAGATGTAGGTGAACTCGGCCATGATGGCCAGGTGGTCGGACGAGAACTGCGCGTTGGGCAGCGGCTCGTCGGGGCGCGTCTGCACGTCGGCCTCTGTGGGCAGCTCCAGGATGGACGTGGGCTGCAGGCTGGTGTTGGTGTAGAAGATGTAGTCCAGCGTGCCCTTGAAGTCCTTGGTCATGTTGGTGAACAGCGGCTCGTGGTGCTTGGCGTCCAGCCGCTGCCGCTGCTTGTACAGCCGCACGTCGGCCGACAGCGGCGCCTCGTTGAGCTGCGCCACGGCGGACGACAGCGGCAGCTGCAGGGGAGGAGGAGGGAGGGGAAGGCGGGGGTGATGTTGTGTGAAGCAAAGGAGACAATGTATACCTCATTACGGCGGTGGGACAGAGGAAAGGAAAGGCGCTTCTTTCGTGGCTCTGTAGCTACGGTGAAGGGCCGCGGCAGCTGCAAGGTAGCGGATAATAAGGCAGGGGAGAACGGACGGGGCTGCGCGGCGGTGAAGGGGCAGGCATCGTTACGCCTGGGTGCTACGGCAGCGTCAGGGTCCGGTGAAGGTGGCGGAAGTGTGCCGTGCAGGGTCGGGCACACTGGCGCAGCAGTTGCGGTGTTGTGGCGCTTGGGAAGGGTGCATTGGTGTGACGCTTGACGCGCAAGCCTCCCTGCCGCCCGCGGCCTCACCGAGTGCGACATCTTCTGGTCCTTGAGCAGGTGCAGCGGGTCGTTGGCGGCGTCCTGCAGCGACAGGGGCGAAAAAGCAACACGTGTGAGATGTTCGCATGTCACATGTCAAAGTATACTCGTAAGCGGGGCGATGCCGCGCACGTAGCTGCTGCCGGGTTGTTCGGCACACAGTCCGTGCCGCTGCGCCTGACCCACCACCCCGCTTGCCATCCACCACCCCGGTCGTCCTGCACCCCTCCCCCTCCTGCTCCTCCTGCACGCACCATCATGCTGGCGTCGATCTTGCCCTTGACCAGCAGCGTGTGCGCGGGGCTGCCGGGCACGCTGTTGAAGTCGCCCGCCACCAGCATGGGGATGTCCGCGCTGGGAGGAGGGGGAAGAAGGGAGAAGAGAGAGGAGGCGCCACGGCGTTAGGTGGGTTTCGGACAGATGAATGCGGCGAGCCCCGCATACCACTGGCAAGCACGAGTTCCGTCCACCCTTTGTCGCGGGGGCAGGTATGTAGTGCACACCTCACCGGCCCCGCCAACCCCCGCCCGGCTGCCCCGCCCCTCACCTGGCCGCGATCTTCTCCAGCCCCTTGAGCAGCGTGTGCACCTGCCAGATCTTGACGTCGTTGAGCTCGGGGTTGGCGTGGATGTGCGTGTTGGCCACGCAGATGAGCGTGCGCCGCGTGCCCGTGTCGGGGATGCCGGGCTCGATGGCCTCCAGCACCGCGATCAGCGCCACGTTGTCCTGGGGGCAGAGGAGAAAGGGGGAGGACCCAGTAGGGAATAGGTCCTTGGTCATGACCGGCATGCGTTTCGGGTGCTGCAGCAGAGCAGGGGCCCGGTGCGCTGCTGGGGGAGGCGGATGGCGACCACGGCCGGGTGTAGCTAGGATGGGACAGAGACTGCGCGTGTTGTACGCTTGGAAACGGTGCGGAGTGCGAGAGGGGAGGACGCTAACGGTGCATGTCTTGGGCATGATACAGTTGCGGGCCATATCGTAACAAGCGAATATGCAACTGTAGGTCATATGGCTGCTTTGGATGCACGCCTCAATCAGTGACTGCCTCGCGTTCCCTGCCAAGTGCCATGACTGGGTCGGAGGGGCCTCCGGTCACGAACAGGTCCCTGGCTTTCAGCCACCAAAAGTGCTGCCCTGCCGTGCCACGGCGGCTCCGCCAGTGGCCCCACCTTGAGCAGCCGGTTGAGCGCCGCCTTCTTCTGCTGCGGGTTGGTCATGCCCTCCGCCAGCGACAGCGCCGCCTTGTTGAACTCCACCTCGTACTTCTTCACCAGCGAGAAGCTGCAAGGAAGGTGGCGCATGGCAGCTCAGGGGTGCCGTACATGTTGTGACACGCGTGGTGCTCATCCAGCATGACGGTGACAATACGCTGTGTGCGACACCGCACGCGCTGCTAGCTGCCTGAACGCTGCGTTCTTGGGGCAGTACACGGCCTTTCGCCGCGAGCACGCTGTTCCTTCATGTGCGCTCCAGCCCTGCTCACCGGTCCCTCCGGAAGAAGGTAGCGCAGCCGTCGATGGCGTACTTGTTGTCGGTGTAGATCTCCGTGGTCTTCTTCTTGTAGATGGCCACGTAGCCGGCGCGCTGCAGCTCGGGGGCCCACCAGTCGAGGTAGTGGTCCGACTGCACCTCTTGCAGGCACAGGATGTCCGCCTTGTGGGTCAGCAGCTCACGCAGCAGGTTGCGCTTGCGGTAGTGCCAGTGGAGGCACCAGGCGGGGCAGGTGCTGGAGAAGTCGGCCTGCGGGGTGCGGCCGGGGGACCGGGCGTTGACCGGGGGTGTGACGGAGTGGCGCGGCTTTCCGGAGGGGCAGGTGTGCGACGACGTCGCAAGCCTGATAACGGTGCTTGGTGCGTGGCGATGGGTGCCTACCTTCGCGTACAGGTCCGCCAGCAGGTTGTAGGTGAGGATGGTGAAGCGGCCGCTGTTGGTGAGCTGCGAGGGCGGCACCATCTGCACCATGGACCTGACCGGCGGGTTGGGCGTGGGCCGGACCCGCGCGGTGAACACCGACTGACTGCGGGTCATGTCGACCGCGTAAGGGTGAAGCTTGTCCACAATCGCCACCTCGAACTTGAGCACGTAACCCACATCGTCCGAAGTGGGCGTGTAGGCCCGCGTGCGGCCCACCTGCGAGAGTTTAGCCCCGCTTATTAGCCACTGTCAATGTCTTTCTTGTAAGTAATATAACATTGGGTGACAATTGGAACGTAGGTGTAACTATACCGGCTGTTCCTGCGGGCGCATGCAAGTTAGCAGGCGATCCCTGCCAAACTCGCCTCTATCCAGCTCTCGATCCCGCTGGTGCTGGTGCCGTGGGCTCCCTTGGACAAGCCGTCAATTCCGTTCTCGATGCCTGGCGTGCATGTAGGCGTCCGAGAGGTCAGCAACGCGCGCCAGGGCACCACCCCCTTCATCGGCAACGTCCGGCCGTGGTGGCCTCACCATTGATGGAGCCCTGCGGCTGTTTGTGGTAGTCCTTGTGCAGGTGCCAGTGCGCTTTTAGGCACTCCACCGAGCAGTGGTAGCTCAGGTGGGTGGCAACCCGGCACTTGGTGCATACCACGCACTGCAGCGATGCCTCCTTGTCCGGGTGAACACTACAAACAGCGCCTCCCCGAGGCAGAGTGCTGCGGTACCATCGGGCTCTGAGCTGGAACTGGCCCTCTGGGGAGCCCTCCTCCGGGATGTCCTCGGCGTTTAAAGTGGCCTCGCCGCGCTTGACGAGAACGTAGGGCTCAAGAGTAACGCCATGGTACACGCCGTCCCCAGTGGGCAGACGCACTGAGACTAGGTGAACGGCAGCCATGCCCTCATGCTTTTTGTTAATTTCTCAGGGCGGGGCATCGTCGTTCATTATGGGGTTTAGGAGGTCATAGGTGAGTGGAAAGGTAAGAAGGCAGGGAGGTGAGTCGATATTGTCTACACAGTCTGCTCTCAGTCCTTGACCTCCACTCCCGAGTCCGGAATGAGCTCCCGCACGGCGCCCCCGTGTGCAACAGGCCCCACCGCAGCAACCTGACCCGGAACATATTACAACTACTAGTAGCTACATACAATACCACGCCTTAAGGCACCCGGAAGTGCTTGTGTGCGCCCATCTCGGTAACCTCCATCCTGGGGCTTTACGCACAACCTCGCCCCGAGCGGCCAACTCGCACTGCAGCAAGGCTGCAGCGTATACAGTCCACAGCGACTGCTGGTACCCGCGCCTGAGCGGCGACGGGGGTGCACCGCCGCCAAGACCATCGCGCGAACACCCCGACCCCGCAGCGCAGCTTTGGTACCAGCCCCGCAAAGCGGCCCTGAAGCCTTGGTAGGGCGGCAGAGCATGTGCTAGCTGCTGGCGAGCGACAGTGGCAACAGACACCCCAAAGAACGCGCGTGTTGGCCCTCCCGCCCCTGCAGGTCGCTACACCCCTTTCCATCTTACAGCCCCTGCTGGACGGACAGGGGCAGCATGCAGGGGCACGTGAGGCCCCTGCTGCTCCCCATAACAGTTGCAGAACCCTGTCCCAGGTTTCCAGCTGCTAGCTGTAGCCTTGTCACGTCAGCAGCCGTCTGCGCAGCTGCTGCCGTGTCGCCTGCCGATACCTGCGGCAGCCGCGATCGTACTAGCGAGATTCTGTAGGCTTCGTTGCCCGAGGGCAGCATGCAGGTGCCTGGTCATATGCCCGGCGGGACCACGGGCCGGGCCGGGCCGCTGCCGGCCGGTGCCGCGCGCGGGCCTCAGGGCCCCGGCCTCACCCCAAGCCTCCCGACAGCGGGCTCCGCAGGTGCAGCTGCAGCAGCACTGGGCAGCGACCACACCCAGGTGCCCGTGCAGCACCCCGTGGCATACAACACCACCTTGGCAGCTCTGGACCCGCGCAACAGTTACCTACCTTCTGCGGCGTCCTCGCACACCCCCGTGCCGCCAACAGCCGCACCGACCCCCCGTCCCCCTCAGCCCCCGCCCATGCCGCCTGGGCTGCCCGCCACACCGGCAGCACTCAGTACCTTCGGTGCTGCTGCCGCCACTGCCGCAGCAGCCTTGCAACCCGGAGCCACCCCATTCGCAGCCCTGCAGTCCGCTACCTCCACCTCCCTGCAGCACGGGTGGCGCCCCGACCACCAGCTGCTGAGCCCCACAGCCTCTCTCGGCAGCGCCACGCCTGTACCTGTACCTGCACCTGCACCTCCGCCCGGAAACCCACCCGGTGCCCTCTCCCAGTCCTGGAGTCTGAGTACAGACGCGCTAAAGGCCCTGCCGGAGGGCGTGGCCGCCCCAGTGATCAAGCTACCGCCCGCGGGCGCCCGCCGCCTACCCGACCCCGAGATAGCCACGTGGTGCAGGCGGTTGGAGGCCAACCGTGTTGCCCTGGCGGTCTCGGAGCACGAGCACGCGGCCACGGAGGTGAAGCTGCAGGAAGCCACGCTGCTGGTGCGGCGGGCGGAGGAGCTGCGCTGCATGACTAATCCGGTGTGGCAGTACCTGGACGACACGGACGAGCAGATCTGCGGGCCGTACAGCCTGATGCAGCTGGCGCACGTGCTGCGCGCCGCGCCGCAGACCCAGATCGAGAGCATCGATACGGGCGAGAGCGTGCCGTTTGTGGAGGCCATGGCGCGGACGCCGCTGCGGGAGGCGGTGGTGGCGCGAAACGCGCTGAGGGAGGAGCTGGCGGCCGCGGAGGCGCGCGTGTGCGTGCGGCTGGCGGAGGTGAGCTAAGGGACGGCAGCCGCCGGTGTGCTGCAGGCTTGCACTGTGTCCGACTGCGTTGTACGGACTTGCCTAACTTCTGTGAGCTTGATCGAGGGCCGAAGGGACCATATGACCATCAGGCTCCTGAATGCCCGCTTGGCTGTTCCATTCGTTGAAGGTCGTGCGCTGGTGCGCCCCGCAGCTTTCGCAAGCAAGCTCGCCATTATAAAACGTTCACATTCGTGTTCTGCGCTGTCCAACGTGCTCACGCTTCCCTTCCAGGGCCGGGCGCTGGTGCTGGCCGTCCGTGCGGCCGAGTTCCGCGCGTTGGGCGAGCAGCTGGGGCAGCAGGCGTGGGCGTGGGCGGACGACCCGGCGGTGGCGGCGGCGGTGGCTGCGGGGGGCGACCCCGTGGCCGCAGCCACGTGGCTGACGCCCGAGCAGGTGCGGGAGACGCCGCAACCAGGCCAGCCCGGACACCGCCTCGCTTCGTGGTCAACAACTGTCCGTCCGCGACTGGACATAGCGTACACCAATGCTCTAATACTTGTCATATTGGCGTGCTGTCACCTAGGGCTGCCTCAAGGTGCGGTACTAAAATGTGTTGTACTGAATGTCTTGTTTCGTATGTGTGCCTCTGCGCGTGCCCACAGATTCGCGCCCGCCTCAAGGACGGCTCGCTGCCGCTAGACGCTGCCCTGCTGCCGCAGCACTTCCAGCTGCTGGCAGCTTCCGGCCAACCGCCCGCCCGCCAGCCGGCCACGGAGGTTGTGGGCGAGTGGGAGGAGGCTGCGGCTGAGGCGGCGGAGTGGCAGGCAGCGGCGAACGCCGCCGGCTTGCCATCTGGGTCCGACGCGGCGGCAGCGGCGCAGGCGCTGCGGGCCGTGGCTGTCCCTGACGCAGGTGCAACCGCGTGGCAGTTGCTGTCGGGCGGGAGGCCCGTGGGTCGGTACTCCTTCGTACAGCTTACATCATGGGTGGCGGGCGGTCACCTGGAGCCGTACACGCTGGTGTCGCTGTCGGAGGCGGCTGGGGAAGGGGTTGGGGACGACGGGGTTGGTGGGGCTGGCGGGCGGCCAAAGTGGATGCTGGTGGCGGAGTTGGGGTTGGTGTACGGATGGCGGGCGGCGGCGGGCGGGGTGCCGCCGCCGCAGGCGAACCCGCAGCTGCCCGCGCCGGCTGCGCCCGCCGATCCGCTGTTTGCCCTGGGCGGCGTCAAGGCGCTGATGGAGCACACCCAGCGCCGGGCGCAGCTGCAGCAGCAGCAGCTGCAGATGCAGCAGGTGCAGCAGCAGCAGCGGCTCATGCAGCAGCAGATGTTGGCGGTGGCGGCGTTCGCGCGGCAGCAGAGCCTGGCGACGCAGATGTCGCTCCAGGGGAGGGTCTCCATGCCAGGGCCCATGGGCATGGGCATGTTCCCAGGGCCCGGCGCCACACCGCTGGCGGGGCCTGCCGCGCCTGCCCCACCCCGGCCGCCGCCGCAGCCCCCGCCAGGCGTCCCTCCCCCACGCCCCCCTCCGTACCCGCCTCCCGCTCAGCCACCGTCCCATCCGCCGCCGCCTCAGCCGCCACCGAACCCACCCCCGCCGCCTCAACCCCCGTCCAACCCGCCCCCGGCAGCTCAGCCTCCGCCCAACCCACCCGCGCCACCACAGCCGCCGCCGCATCCTCCGCCTCCGCAGCCCCCACCGCACCCACCCCCATCGCCGCGCGCCGTGCCCGCTGCCATCGCAGCGGGAGGCGGCCTGCCAGCACAGGAGCGGTCTCGGAGCCCAGGGGCAGCTCCCGGGCAAGCGACACCCAAACCACCTGCACCACCCGCACTGCCTCACCCTCCTCAACCTCCTGCACACCAACAGCCGCAGCAGCCGCGGGAACGTGAGCGTGTGCGCATGCCGGTGCCCGCCGCCCCTGAGCCGCCGCAGCGAAGGGCGCAGTTCGCACAGCGGCCAGCGCCAGGGCAGCAGCAGAAGCAGCCGCCGCAGCCACCACCGCAGCCATCACCGCAGCCGCCAAAGGACCCACGGGAGGCTCCCTCTCCACAGCTGCAAGGGCCAACCATGGGCGGCGCCGACGCCGCAGCGGCGCACCCACCGGCACCCCCGCCTCCCGGCACCGCCACACCTGCCGCTGGTGTGTCCGACCCTCGCTGGCCGCAGGGGCCCGTCCCGCCCCCGCAACCCCCACCCAACCCTCCCCCAGCACCCTCACCGACCCCCTCGCGTTCACTACCTGCTCCGGCCACCCCAGCACCTTCCGCCACGGCCCCCGCCCCCTCCGACGCTGGCGCCGCCGCTGCCTCTGCGCCGCCGCCGCCGGCGCTGGACCCCACGCTGTACGACATGGCCGTCAAGCGCGCCAAGCTGGGCTTCATCAACCTGGTGGTGCGGCCGCACCTGCCCAAGCTCATCGCGCCCATGATCGAATCCGCCTACGCGCACTACCGGTGGGTAGCGAAGGCCCGGGGGCGTTTTGCGTGCATATGTCGGCCGATGGCCTGGTACGTGAAGCGACAAGCGAGAACCTCTCATTGCATAACACCCGAAACCCGTACGGCTGTCTAGTCCTGCACGCCGTATACTGTATACACCAAATACAGCAAAGTTCAATCCTGTTCAAAGCTAATGGCTGCATGTAGCCTCGGTTATCGCCACTTTCCTGGCCTCATGCCACTGCGGGTGCGCCCATGCCCATAGGCTCAAGCGCATGGCTGAGCTGGAGGAGCAGGAGCAGGAAGCGCCGGCGGCGGGGCCGGCCGCAGGACCAAGACCTGGGGACCAGGCGGAGCCCGGGCAGGCGGCGGGGGCAGGGCAGGCGGCCGGTGCTGGGGGCAGCGGAGGGGTGGGTGTGACACCCGAGCAGCAGCAGCAGCCCACCGATGTGCAAATGGCAGAGGCAGGTGCTTCCACGCCTGCGGATGCGAGGCCGGGGGCTGCGGCTGGTGGCAGCGGTGGCAAGGGGCTGGCGGTTAGCACAGTGAGCCATGCTTCGTCCGACAGTGATGACGAGGTGCCGCTGGCTCAGGCGGCTGCGGCAGCGGCTGCTGCTGCGTCGTCTCCCCGGGCCGAGACTGCGGGGAGCAAGTCGGCAGGCGCTGGCAGCAAGCGGTCCACGGACGCGCCGACCTCCCCTGCCAAGCGGCAGAGGAAGGCGCCGACCGCAAAGAAGGGCAAAGGAGGGGCAAAGGAGGAGAAGGAGGTCGCTGGAATGGAAGAGAAGGAGGAGGAGGAGGGGGAAGAGGATGGGAGGGAGGGCGCGGGTGAGGCGGGGAGCAAGGCGGCAGGGAAGGACGCCAAGCGGCGGCGCAGCAGTGGGGGCGATGCCAAGCCGGCTGCCAAGGGGAGAGGACGGGGGAAAGCGGGGACGCAGGAGCACAAGGAGCAGGAGCAGGAGGAGGACGCACGGGAAGGTGAAGGCAGCTTGGGGGAGGCTGAGGACAAGAGTAGGGCGGAGGAGAAGGAGGATAGGGAAACGGAGGAGGGTATTGCGGAGAAGGAGGCAGGAAGGGCTACCGGGAAGCGCGGTCGCACAGCAGCTAGCTCTGAAGGCAAGAGGCGGCGGAGCAGCGGCACGGGCGAGGGTGCAGCGCCCAGGGGCCGGGGACGTGGGAGAGGAGCGCGCAGAAGAAAGGAGGAAGGGCCCGCGGATGCAGAGGAGGATGGGGAAAAGCCTCAGCCGTCGCGCGCCGGGGAGCCTTCGCATGCAGCGGAGCCGCAGGCGGTTGGCCACAGCCTTGCCAAAGAGCCGCATGAGGAGCCCGGAAGTGCTGCAGCGGGCGCGAGCGGCTACACGACAGCCGTGGTTGCGGAAGCTCCTGAACCCCAGGCCGAGGCACCCGCGGTGGCCACCGGGCAGGACGGCGCACCCAGCGTCGACAACCCAGCTCCGGCACCGCCTTCTCCCCACGCGCCGCCCCCGCCGCCTGGCGCCCCTGCCCCCAGCACCCAGCCTCCTCCTCCACCGCCACAGCCCTCTTCAACCCCGCCGCCACCACAACCACCACCCTCCGCCGCGCCCGCCTCTGTCCCCGAGCCCGCCCCGCCCCCTGCGCGGCCCCCGCTCGACCCCGCCACGTCCCGCATGCTGCTGGAGCTGCTGGAGGAGTGCATCTCCACCGCGCTGCTGGTGGCGGAGGTGAACGCGCTGCCCGCCCCCATGCCGCGGTCCACCCGCAGCCGCAGGGCAGGGGGAGGGGCAGGGGAGCCCCCCACGCAGCTGGCCGTGCCGCCGCCTAGGCGCAGCGGCAGCGGCAAGGGCGGTGAGCTATCGCCTCCGGGCAGCGGCGGCCGGGCGCGGAAGGAGGAACGGGGTAAAGCGGGAGGTGTGGAGGAGGGGAAAGGGAAGGAGGGTGGGAAGCGGGGAGGCGGGGCGGAGCAGCAAGGGGCGAAGGGGCAGGGGAAGGAGCGGGCGGGGAAGCACCGTCGCACGGGCAGCGGGCAGGATGTGGGTGGTGGGGAGGAGCGCGGTGCGAGGGCTGCGGGTCGGCCTGAGGTCAAGGTGGAGGTGAAGGAGGAGATCAAGGAGGAGGAGGGGGGAGCGGACGAGGGAGGGCAGCCCGGTCCGGCGGCGGGGGAGACGGAGGCTGCGCGCGAGGCCCGGCGGGCGGCCAAGAAGCGCAAGGTCCAGGACGCCACCAAGCTGGCTGCACGGGTGCGGGTACGCCTGGTGGTGTTGTGCGAGGGGGACGGAGGGCCGGGTGTGGAGGGAGCGGAGGGGCAGCAGGAGGGTGCGGGGCCTGGGGCAGGGGATGGAGAGCCTCGCGTGCAGCTGCAGTTGCGGTACCTGCAGCGGGAGCGGTCCACGCCCGGTGCTCGCAACCGGGGCGTGGGGGCCAAGGAGCTGCGGGCGCTGTTTGGCATCGCCGACGGCGTGGCGGCGGCTGGCGGTGGCGCGGCAGGCGACGGGGCGGTCGGTGTGGAGGTGAAGATAGAGGAGGGTGGCGGTGAGGAGGGCCCGCGGCGGCGCACTCGGGCCCTGGCGGCGGACGAGGCCGCGAACGCCGTCGCGGCGGCGGCGCTGACGTCGATGTACGAGCAGGCGGCCGCCGCCGGTAGCCCGGTGTCGTACGATACCTCCGGTGACGGCGACGGCGACGGCGCGGGCGGCTTGGGCTCCGGCGGGAGGCGGAGGGGTGCGGGCAAGGGAGGGTCGCAGCTGTCGGCGTTCGGGGCGTTGGCGGCGGTGCGGGCGCGTGGGTCGGCGGGGAGCCTCAACGATGCGACGGAGGCGGGGGCTTGGCGGCCAGGCCGAAGAGGGGAGGGCGGCGATCCGCGGCCGCCCAGCCGTACCAGCAGCTGCACACAGATGGAGCTGGAGGACTGGTACGAGGCCATGTGCCCCGGGGAGCCGTACGGCAGGGCGGTACGGCACGACAGCCTGACGATGCTGCTGGAGGCCAGCCTGCTGACGCTGCACCGGGAGGGCAGCGGCGGTGGCGGAGAGTCGGAGGACCGGGGGGAGCAGCAGGAGGGGGTCAAGGAGCCGCAGCAGCAGCAGGGCAGGGCGGCCCGCGGCGGCGGCGGCGGCGGCGGCGGCGGCGGCAGCAAGGCGCAGCACCCCCGCAGCCCGTCGGCTCCTCCCCCTAGCGCCACTGGCGGAGAGGACGGTGCGGTCAGGAGGAGGGCGCGGCAGGGCGGCGGCGGTGGCGGGCGCTCGGCCACTGCCCCCGCGTCCCCAACTAGCGACGGCGACCCGGGCGATCGGGGCGCGGCGGCGGCGGCAGGGGCGGCGGCACCTAAAGGGGGATCGAGGCAGCGGCGTCGCCCTGCTGCCGGGACGCCGCCCGTGCAGCAGGACGCCGCGGAGGGGCCGTCGACGTCCGCCGGCCGCCAGCCGGGCCGCTCCGCCACGCCGCTGTCCGTCCAGGGAGGTGCCTCGCAACCTTCCCAGCCCTCTCAGGCGCAGGCCAGTGCAGGGTTGCAGGCGCAGCTGCAGCGGCAGCGGAGGCAGCGCAAGGCGGCGGTCAAGCTGCTGGCCGGGGAGGCCGGCTGCAGCCGTGGCCTGCCGCTGCCGTCGTTGCTGGCGCTGACGCCGTCGCGTGACGGCAGCGGCGCCGCCAGCGCCGCCCGCGTCCGCGCCGTCGCCGACGGGCCCGACGGCGTGCCGGCCTCCGCCGCGCCGTACCTGCAGCACCGCGCGCGCCCGGCGGCGAGCGAGCATCGCTTCCTGGCGGCGCTGGCGGCGGGTGGCGGTGAAAGGGGCGGCGGCGCGGGGGGTGGCGGTGGCGGCGGGGAGGCGGCTGGCGGCGCGGGGGCGCAGCAGCAGCAGGTTATGGAGGTGGCAAAGTGGCGGCTGCTGGCGGGGAGGGCCAAGAAGCTCAAGTTCGGGCGCAGCCGTATCGCCGGATGGGGTGAGCGACGAGTGCGCACGCCTTCATTGTGCTGTCAGCGCGCAAGGATGCGTGCCGCTTTGCTGTCGGATGATCGGCTTCACTTAGAAGTTCGTCCACAAAGAGGTTATGGGTCCTGAACGTGTTTTATGCAATCTTGTTTCCGCTGCAGGCCTCTTTGCATCGGAGCCCATTGAGCCCAACGAGTTCGTCATCGAGTGAGTCGCCAGGGGTTGGATTGGCAGCCTCCTGGGTCTTTCAGGGGGCGAGTAGAGAACAAAGGGGACCTCCAGCCTTACCGTACCCCTCGTCCGCGCGGGGGTATGGACTTTTCCGCCCCCGGCCGGCTGGCCCACTCCATGCGTGCCGTTCGCGCACGCCCATTCGCCGCGGTATCTAGCTGTACGCATGCCCACGTACTGCCCGGTTGAATGAACGAATGTGCAGGTACGTTGGCCAGACCATCCGCAAGCCGCTGGACGATGTACGGCAGCGGCAGTACGACGCCGCCGGCCAGGCGGACTACATGTTCGCTGTGGACGACGAGGTGGTGGTGGACGCCACGCTCACGGTAGGTTGGGAGGAGCGCCCTTACTTGGCCAAGGGGCAGGGGCTCCTTGGGGTAATCGTGGGGAGTAGGTAGGCTGTAGGGTAAGATTCGCAGGGCACGACCTGCACTTCTGTGCTTGCATCCTCACGCCGTGCCTTGGGGGCACAAATCGGTGTAGGGTGGATGGCGGTGGTGGCAGGGAATTGCTTTTGACTAGGCGGGGGGAAGGGCCACAATTTGCATGATTGAGTCAGAGCCAGTCCTCATGGCGTCCTAACACCGTGTACGGGCATGCTGTCCCGCAGGGCAACGCCGCCCGCTTCATCAACCACTGCTGCGACCCCAACTGTGTGGCACGCATCATCGAGGTGGGGGGCCAGAAGAAGATCGCCATCCACACGCTGCGCCGCATCGAGGTGGGCGAGGAGCTGGCATACGACTACAAGGTGAGCAGCGGGAGTGGCATTCTGTCAGGCGGGGGGAAACAAAGTACTAGTAAGGTAGCGGTCACACGACGTCACGTTGACGTTACGTTACCTCGGTAACGTAACGTGGGTCGGGGTCACACGTGCCGTTACCCCACGTTCCGTTCACGTTACGTTACTGGCGGTAACGTGGCTGGTAACGTGAACGTCAAGGGGGACCCCCGGCGTTTCAAATGTAACGTGGATAACGTGGGCTATTTGCGTGTACCATAGCTTCTTATATGTTGTTTACAACCTATGAGGATAGTAACGGCGTCCGGGATCCTTCGCACAAGGGCACTGGCACGCCATTTTTGAAGCAGCCGGTGAAACGTGGGTGCAAACGTGACCTGGGTAACGTGGACTGTGACCGCGCGCCCCGTTCACGTTGCCGTTTCCCTGGGTGACGTAACGGCAACTTAACGTCGTGTGACCGCACCCTAACATCCCATCCCGTCCTTTGCCAAGCTGCAACAGCATATCGTGCATGCTGAGGTGGCTAGGCAGGCCCAAGATTCCAAAAGGCCACGGCCCAAACGTTGTGGGTGGGTGCCGTGGGCACAGGTGGGCGGGTGGGGGTGCAATGCGCCTGGGCCCGTACTGCCCCGTGAAGGCCTCGCCTATCCGCACGTGTTCCCGGAGGCGCCTCCCATAGACGCTTCCGACCCAGTGTACGCTCTGGATCTGGAAGGTGAGATGCTTGCGGGGATGGTGAGTCAGGACATGTGCCCAAGGCCGAAAAGCCGATCATGCCGTGGGCTGGATATGCACAAAAAGGAAGACAATCTGCCTTGTCACCTGCCTAGCTGTCAGCTCTTATCACCTACGTGGCACATAGGTGCACTGGTCCGTCCTTATATTTCTGGCGGTACGACCTGGGTGCAAAGCCCGGGTTCTGGAGCATCGGCGCAGCAGCGATGTGCATAAAAGCCGATGTAACGTTTTCTTCACCATACGCCATTGACAAAACGTAAATTAGCCTTCTAATTGGAGGTATCTCGTAAACACCGCTGCCGTTGATCTGTGCACAGCAGGCGACATCGAAGGGTGTGACTTACTACTGCGTGCCCAACACGTTGAACTTCGCCCCGGCAACAGTACCGGTACTCACACCTGCAACAATGATGTGAGTTCGGGGTCATTGAGTAAGCCGATTGAAGGCCACTGCTGCAACTTCATTCCTTGTTGGCGCCCGCTCGAGTCCTACCTCCTCGCCTTTGCGTGTGCGAATGCGCATGCGTCGTTACCCAGATGCCCCAATACCTGAAACCTTATATCAAACCGAAGTCGGCTTCTTATATTGCCCTGCAGTTGTGGTACCTTGGGCCACCGTTCCGTGACTCGCCCGGCGCTGGGCGTGACGCGCATGCAGCCCCGGAGCTGCCGGCGTGTAATGGTGTCGGTCGCTGCAAGGTGAAATCTGGAACGCAAGAGCACATGCGATAAGCTACGGCACTAGGTCTCGCCTTGTTGTGCAAAGGTGTACCAAGGACTGTCGATTCGCAGGTGCAATGCGCTGAAGTGTGCTGAGGACATATGACTACAGTGTAGCACGCTGCCGTGCATGCGCTGGTGCTGAACCTCCCACCTTCCCTCCTTATGGCTGTGGCTCGCAACAGGGATCCGGCGGTGCCCCCTGGCGTCGCGCCCCAAACATCGCCCAAGGCCAACCCCATGACGCCCCCTCCTAAGGAGGCCAACCAGGCAGCCCGCGTCCCTGCCCCCGCCACGAGCCCCCCTAACACCCTGACCAGCGCCAAGACCGCTGCCCCGCCTGCGAGCACCACCACCACCCAGGGCACGCCCAGCAGCACCACCACGACCACCCCCACCGGCAGCACTGGAGGCCAGGCCACGGCGGTTAAGACCGAGGCCGCTGGTGCTGCTGCGGACATGACGCATGGCGAGTGCCAGGCAGCCGGCCGCGTGGCGGCGGGAATCGGCAGGTGTGAAAATGTGTCGATGTATACCGGTATCATGGGTATGAACCAGCCCCGTCTCGGCGGGTCAGCCACATGCCCTGAAGTAACTTGACAGACACTGTGGGCAGTAGTTGCGCTGGTAATTTGCTCGCAACTGCTCAGAAGCTTACCTGACGCTTTCGGTCCGTAAGCGGTGCACGTTTTTGTCAAGGCGGCAGCTGAGCAGATGCTGTTCCGTAGTAGTGTCACCGTCCTGCCCAACTGGCAACTGCCAATATACCTAAACTGCCTGCCACCCCACCCGCCCCCGCTCCCAGGGACCGGTACTTTGTGCTCAACATGGCAGTCCGCAACAAGGGCATCCTGAAGGAGGTGCGTCCGCGTAAGAACGCAGCCCACTTCACAGTGCGGTAGCGGTTTCCACAAGCATTTTGTGGCGGCTTGCTCCGAGTACCAACGGCCATGTGCGTTGCCACACAGCACACCGCACACTGCAGCTGCCCAACGCCCCCGGCTCCCCCCCTTCCCTCTCCTCCATCCGCCTAGTACGGCCGCAGTCCGCTTTGACCGACCGTCCTGCTTCCCTGCCCCTGCGTGCCCCGCCCGCAGCCCTTCTTCACGGTGTACAAGCAAGCGGAGCTGACCCAGGCCGCCTGCGCCTCCTCCGCCTGGCAGGCGGAGCTGGCCGCCGCCACCCCCGCCACGCTCGGCCGCTGGCTGATGATGGGCGTGCCGCGCATCATGCGCACGACCTACCTGGCGCGCAAGGGGTGAGTGGTAGGGCGCGGAGCTAGGTGTGCTGCTTGTGACACAGGAGGGTACCGTAGGCTGGGCAGCGGACAGGAGCTGAGTGAGGTGTGCACCGCCCGCCTAACCCTCCCACCCCTGGTCCCTCGCGCCACCCTCCAGGCTGACCTCCGGGTTCACCCTGTCCGCCGTCATGAGCACCAACGAGTCGGACTAGGACGCGCAGCACCCCGACTTCAAGCAGTGGCTGCAGGAGAAAGGCGTCGACACCGTGCCCACCTTCACGTTGCCGAGGAGCTCGGCCAAGGGGGCGGCGCCGGCGGCCAGCACGTGAGCCGGGGAGTGTGGGGGTGAATCATGGATGCTTCCTTGGTCTAGAGGACTCCAGTACAGTCCTTGGAGTGACGTTCCAACAGTGGAATTGCCTGGGGTAGTTCAGGATGTGCCTTGCAGTCTTAACTGGCCTAGGGTTCGCAGCTGGTGGATCAACTGGTTACAGCTACCGCATGGCAGCTTGGGGGTGTGCCGCGCAAGCATGGTGAACGGAGGGCCACAATGTCGTACGCCTGGCGAGGGCACACACGTGGCAGACGGCGCAGTGGCCGGCCACTGAGGGTGTTGATGTTGCGCCGCACACGGTCTGCACTAGGTCTCGTCTTGTTGTGCATAGGTGTACCAAGGACTGTCGGTGTGCAGGTGCGATGCGCTGAAATGTGCCAAATACACATGGACTATAGTGTAGCACGCCGCCATGCACATGTTGGTACTGAACCACCCTCTTACCCTGACTGTGACTGCATTATTCTTATTGCAATTTACAGGGCTTTGGCTGTGCCCTCTGGCGTCGCGGGCCCCCCACCGCCCAAGACCAACCCCATGACGGCCCCTCCTGAGGAGGCCAACCATGCAGCCTCCGCCCCAACCACGAGCGCCAACAGCACCCAGGCCAGCGCCAAGACCGCTGCCCCGCCTGCGAGCGCCACCACGGCCACCCCCACCGGCAGCACTGGAAGCAAGGCCACGACAACGGCCGATGGTGTTGTCGCGGGCCTGACGCATGAGGCGTGGGCGTGCATGGCGGCCGTGATTGGCAGGTTGGCGGAAAGAGTGTGTCGGGTTTCTTCATGGGTTTGAACAGCCCCGTTCCTTCGTGAAACACTGTGGCCTTGTTTTCCAACGCATGCACCAGGGCACATAGCGGGTTCCAGATGGGAGGAATGGGTTGGGGGAATGTCAGTGGCCCCGAAAACGAATGCCCTGGACCCCCACCTACTTCAGGCGTTGGGACCCCTATCTTACTCGGAAGGAATTGGAGGCAGACTAACCCCCCGCCCGCCTTGACTACAGTGTAGCACGCTGCCGTGCATGTGCTGGTGCTGAGACCTCCCACGTCCCCTCCCTGCGGCTGCTGTGCAACAGGGCTACGGCTGTGCTCCGTGGATGCGCGGCCCCCGCACCGCCCCAGGCCAACCCCACCACTCCCCCTCCTAAGGAGGCCAACCAGGCAGCCCCCGCCCCCGCCCCCACCACGAGTGCCAACACCACCCAGGCCAGCGCCAAGACCGCTGCCCCGCCTGCGAGCACCACCACAACCCAGGACACGCCCAGCAGCACCACCACGACCACCACCACCGGCAGCACTGGCGGCCAGGCCACGACAGGCACGACAACGGCCGCCGGTGTTGCTTCGGGCCTGACGCATGCGGATTGTGTGTGCGTGGCGGCGGTGATCGGCAGGTGGGAGAAATGTCACATTTACTTTTGGGTGTGAACAGCCCCGTCTCGGCGGGTCAGCACCCGCCGCAAGCCCTCAGTTACTTGGCAAATCCAGTGTGCAGCGATGGTGCCAATGGTTCAGTCGAAACTGCTCAGAAGCCTACCTTCCGCCAGCTTCCGCTATAATTTGGGCCGTAAGAGGTGTTTTTCAGTGTATATGCGGGCAGCTGAGCAGATGCTGTTCCGTGGTGTCACTGTCCTGCCCAACTGCCAATACGCATACTTGGCCTGCCGCTCCGCCCGCTCGCAGGCCACCGGCCTTCGTGAACGACATGGCACTCAGCAACGAGGGCATCGTCAAACAGCAGGTGCGCACGCATCATTACGCAGCCCATCTCACGGTGCGGTAGCAATTACCACGACCATTTGGCACGCACTATGGTGGCTTGTTCTGAGTCTCAACGGCCATGTGCATTGCCGTACAACGCACCGCACGCTGCAGCTGCACCCCTCCGTACGGCCGCAGCCCGCTTGACCGCCCTGCTTCCCCTGCCCCTCGCCCGCCGTCAGCCCATCCGCACGGTGGTAAAGCACGCGGTGCTCGCTAGCGGCGCCTCCGCCTCCTCCGCCTGGCAAGCGGAGCTGGACGCCGCCACCCCCGCCGTGCTCGCCAGCTGGCTGGTGATGGGCATGCGGCGCATCCTGCGGCTGACCTACCTGGCGGACAAGGGGTGCGTGAGTGGTAGAGCGTGGAGCGAGGTGTGCTGTTTGTGACACAAGAGGGTACCGTAGTCTGGGCAGCCGCCAGGGGCTGAACGAGGTGTGCGCCGCCGGCCTAACCCTCCCGCCCCTGGTCCCTCGCTCCACCCTCCAGGCTGACCTCCGGGTTCACCGTGTCCGCCGTCATGTTCACCATCAAGGAGGACTGGGAGGCGCAGCACCCCGACTTCAAGCAGTGGCTGCAGAACCGACCTGGCATGCTGTTGCTCTAGAGGTGATTTGCAATCTTGACCGCCTAGCTAGGGTTAGTTGCCGGCAGAAGTTCTTGTGTTTGGTTGCCGGTGGGTCAACTGGTGGCCGCTACTGCCTTGCACTTTCCAAGTGTGCCCCGCACGGTGACCTGATGGGCTACAGTGTAGTACTGACCGGGAGAGAGAGGGTGACATTGCCGGTCAATCTGGCACCCCGGCCGCCAATCGCTGGGCACGCAATCTCTAATCGCGTCACCTCCCCGTCCAATCATTATTACACCCCGTCCAGTAAGTTACTACACGCCCCCCAGAGATGCCCCCACTGCATACACTAGCCCTGCGAGCCCTTCGCCCCGCCCTGGCATACTGTTTGACTCCTTTCACGAGGCAGCCACGTGTGCACCTCGCTCCGGGGGTCGATGGGAGTGAGGCACATAACCAGTTGCCGTGTGCACACAACAAACACGGCTATATTGGTGCACTTGACTACTACGAGCACCAAGGACGTCCTGTCCGCAGGCTGTGGCCCTGGTGGCAGGGCCTACCGACAGTGAGTAGTGACGTGCGGTACCATACCCCTGGGTACGCGTCGGCACGTGGTTTTGAGCACGACTTCAGTATGGGCCATGCAGCGCAGGTTACCCTATGCGCAATGAGTATAATAAATGCTCAAAGATATTTTGTGTTAATGAGCGTGGCCTCTCGCGGGGTTTCGCTCCCCACATTTGGGCGATTTTGTGGGGGGTGTTTTGGCACAAGAGCACGCAAGGGGCAGATGAACGGTTATAAGGAGTTTAGGTATGTACGCGGAGATATGACTCGAGTTTGGGAGCATCACGAGCACGGAGCTGTCAAGAACGGTCGCGGTCGGCACGGCTTCGCTCTGACTGGAGAGGTTTCTACGTTGCCTGACATACTGCTTTCGTACTTTCTGGCTTTTCTACTTTGCCAGCTTAGTGGGTGCCTGTGAAGAGGCGCTTTGGGTCTCGACAACTTGGTGTGCGCAAACAACGACACTTGCTCTGTTAGCCCAACTTGGTGGCAACGCGCATGAGCATGAATATACGTATAAACAAGTGCTTGACAGATACGTTTCTGGCATGGCGTTAGGCGGCGTGAAACGTCGGTGCGCTGGCGTGTGTACTTAGGCAGTAGGAATTCAGCAGTTGACACTGCCATTTTTAGAGGGCCTGACGTTGACGTTGACTGAAGGCGGGCAAATGGTGCTCAGTCCCGAATTTGCTTGTATATTTGCGCATATCGCCACTTGTTGTATTTCAGCATGAGTATCGCATGTGGTGAGAAGGCGTGGGAAGGCTCTCGCCCGCCAACCTTCGTGGCATAACGTGCGCATTAGGTGTTAACCTGCGAGCTGACAACTCACTCGTTACTTGTTTGGGTGGGCGTACGACACGGGAATGGCTGGCGCCGATGTGCTTATAAGCGCTGGACCGGTCACTTGTTAGGAGAGACACCTTGGCGAATCGTGCTTATTTCTCTAGGACACCTGCGGACTAAGCAAGAGAGACACGAACTGAACTCCCGGCAAAGAGCACCGTAACTGCTCAATCGTCTGGCAATTGTAAGGTGAACGCGTGATATTGGCTGCGTCTGGCTGTGCCATTGGAGGATACGGGGCTGCTCAGGGGCAAGAGGTTCAGCAGGAGCAGCAGGTTCGGACTCACAGCAGGTGGCTACTTGGTCCCGCTACACCGCAACAGCGCTACACCATCACCCGTCCCCACACCTCCTCTTTCCCTCCTTCCTTCCTTCTTCTCTTGGACTCCGATACTCAGCGACTACAACCTACCTAGCCTACTCTGGACACCGGTACACCTCCTCCTCTCCCCTCTTTCAGTGTACCCGTACAGGGGAGTTCCCTTAGCCTTCACCACCACACGTAAGGATACAGCCGTCACTCAAGGGTACCATCAGCGGGTTCCAACCTAGCGGTCGTACTGTACTGGTACGGCAACTTAGGGGCAGCAGCAGACGGTGTCGCCTCCTGGTCTCACCTCAACGGAAAAAAAAGTTGGGAAGGGTAGTGGGTACTACCGTCATCCGGTGCCACAAGGCCAGGATTCCACAAATCCTGCCATGAATGCGCATAGTGCTTTGCCCTTGGCAAATTAGCAAAAGAAGGACCACGATAGTGGTTGACACGCGATGCACGAGCAGCAGAGTGATATTTGGACAGGCAAACAAACGAAAGCATGGCAAGAATTGATAGTTTGTGGCGTCAGATACTACTGCGGCAGGAGTGCGCGACGTGCAAAGCTTTCAACTTCAGCTGTCGGTACAGCAAACACGCTTTACATGCCAAGAGCCAGCCCAGAAGCTAGTTGCAGGCTGCCACACCCCGGGGTGTCGCGTAGGGCAGCAGTGTAGTTTGGGGTCTGGGTTCCTGTTACAATCGCTAGCTGTTACAATCGCTGCTGTCGTGACAATGTAACTGGCTCGTCTTAGTGTGCTGCAGAGTATCAGTGGTTACGCTGGGGGTTGTGTGCCGCAGTGGCCGTGTGTATCAGCCGAGCAGGGTAGCATGCTGCGTGTATGAAGTGGATTCTTCTAGTGCTCTCCGGCGGCCGGTCAAGCTGCTACTCTGCTGTTTCTCCTCTTATCATCCATGTTGTTGAGAACGCGTTGAAAGGGGACCTGATAATTGCGCTCCCAGGTCAGCTGCGTCGCTTTGGGAGGGCTGCTCTGTTAGTTGTATGTGTGTGGATGCCGTGTGTACTACGCTCGCTGCACACCCCTGGCCGAAACGGGTCGCCTGTAACAAAGCTGAGCTCACAAGGGCCTCACCAGCCCATCCAGCTCCCGGCCTTCTCCCAACCTCTGGCGAGCTGCCCCTAGCTGCATTGGCACCGCCGCCGTCCGGCCTACACCCCAAGGCCCAACACGTGCGTGGGGAAGCGGTTCAGGACGGAGATCAGAACTGCATTGCGGCACTGGCACATGTAGCCAGCTGGATGTAACCATGTAGCGTTCTACGTTCACAAGTACACTGACGGGGGTAATACGGTACCGGTATATATGCACCTACGTATGCTCAAGTCAGCTATGATCACACACGCCCAGCGTTTTCTGGGGGACTCATGCAGCGATACACCTTTGCACTGTGCACGACGGTGCACAGCCCCATGGCAAGCACAGCTATACAAAGCGCAGCGAACTCCTTATCCATCATGTTGCATGGTGCACGTGTAGCCCAGAAGCACTGCACCCGCGCCAGCCGGTGCACCAAGATGCACGGCTGGGGCATGCGGCAAGCAACCCAGCATACCAAACGCCGTTCACGTTGCCACGGTTTGTCACGCAACAAGCAGAGGCGTTGACGCCCGTTTCCCATGCTACCATACATGATACCGAAGGTGCCACCGACATGGCCTTAGTAGCCAAGGTACCGGTAGCAACGAACCAAGGGATCATCGAGCCTTCCTGGAAGCGCACGGTGCCAGATACCGGTCTGTGTTCACATGCCATGCCACGCGCGTTACCGGCAACCCACAACTGCAACCACGCACGCTCAAAGGTTGTCCTTCTGATTCTTCCTAACCTGCAGACGTGCGTGCATCTCAGCACGAAGGTCCGGGCATTGCAATACACCAGCCAACACCTGTTCAACGACCGGTTGGGTCGTACTCCGGAAGTGCAAGGGAAATTCTTAGGTGCCGTACACAAGGTACCCGACAACCAATAAACCACCACCGGAAGAATGACCGGTGAGGACTCGCGCACCACCGTCACGTGTAGTCACATGAAAGGGTGTGTGTACGCCCCCTCACTCTTCCCCCCATCCATAACCCAGCAGCGCTTACGCACTGCGTTCGAACGCACGGAGTCCGCGCCACGGACCAGCTGTCCGGCACGTGTCCCGGCTGTCTATCAGTGAGTGGCACGGCCTCCTCCTGCTGTAGGCGGCGGGAGAGTGCTGGAAACCGACAGCGGCCCTGCGCATGCCGCACGCGGTGTTGCCGCCCGCCTTGCCAGCTGCTGCATGTCCATCACTGGGTGCCGCTCCCCACGCCAGCTGTCCGGCGGGGTGCCTCCTAGTGCCCCTGCGTGCCCCTGTCAGCTACCCTGCGACACCGCCCCTACGGTCAGCTGTCATCCAGCACCCGGTGCCGCTCCCCGCCGCCTTGCTCAGCTGTCCAGCACCTGGAAAGGCGCGCTCTTGCTGTTGATGGGCCCCACCACCCTCTGGTACATGCCCACGTATTCCTCCATCAGGGCGGCCTTGACGTTCATGTCGCCGGCGCACGGAAAGTGGTAGTTGTACCATTTCTGCGTCCCCAACAGCGAAGGTGAGGGTCAAGCCAAAACAGACAGATGACTAATTGGCATACAACGACATGAGAACTGTGCCCCACCTGGGGCAAGTCGCGGCACTTCAGTGTGCATCCCGTACTTGCTACAAGGGACACGTGGCTTCCCTAGCTCACCTAGCCACCTAGACAGTGCAACGCTGAGGTGCTTGGTGCACATGCAGGCACGGTTGGCGCATAAGTGGTTACCGTTTACCAGCGTGTCTCACGTTCACGAGGTACGGGTCGCAGTCTCCGCCAGCGGGTCGGCCGGGCACCTTGCCCCTGTGGAAGTACGGCACGCCCCGGAGGTCGCAGCCGCATGGGCCCTGCACGCACCCAACCAGAGAACACAGCCTTCACAAGTAGCACCTCTGGTACTGGCACACAGGTGTGTAACCCCTTTATGCATGCAGTGCTGCTGTGGGCAAGCGCTTTCCTGTGTCCTAGCTTGTGCGTGAACCGGCGCGGTCCCAGAGGAGGATCCTCGTGACAGTTGGCGCCCAACAAACCCAACGAACGGTCTGCCACAGCAAGACCGTCACGCGTCACGTTCTTTCTAGCCCGCTACATGCACACACGCACATGTACCCAAGACGGCAGGCTGGGCGGCTCACCATGCACCGGTAGGGGAAGAGCTCGGTGCGGAGCATCACCTGCGGACATTGGCACATACAAGAGAGTGTTTTAAGGCTTGCACGGCACACGTGTCCTCCAGGCCGTGAAGCCAAGCTGTGTAGCACCTTGCCATATTAGCGTTGTAAGCCTCACGCCCCCGCGCAGGGCAGTGTGCACGACCATCACCGCTGCTGTTCCCAAGTACCGAATGCACGAGGCCGACAGGCATGTGGAGGACATGAGGGCATCTGATGATGGCTCTGAATCCGTACGCCACATACCGGTGACGGTCGCGCGTCACTGCCCCCGCGGCCCAGCTGCATGCGTTCGTGTCCCAGTGCATGGTGGCGCCCAGCGCAGCAAGTCCAGGTGCCGCACAACCATACATCCTAGCGGCCACAAACTCATAAAACCGCAGGAGTTACGCTTAGGAACGGCGGAGCGGCCCATCCGGTTCACCCACCAGGTTGAGGTGCCGCATGGTCACCGCCACGGCCGTCTCGTCCATGGCGGGCGCGAAGGTGTGCTGGTCCCACGGCTGCCCGCCGCTCCGCGCCAAGTTGGCTAGCCACAGGGCCCAGTTGTACACCGCGCGGACCACCATGGGAGTGGGTCTGGGGCGGCACGGGACCGCAGAGGGAAAGCTGGGTTTAGGCCTACTGCATTTGCACCGTCGCCAGGGCGCCAGCAGGCGCCAGCCTGCAGCCTTCTGTGCACAGCAGCTGGCGGCGCCTCACCGGAAGTACACGAAGCCGATGTTGTTGCCGACGGGCGCAAGCCGCTGCTGGGGTGCGGTGTCGTCGTGGTTGTGGCAGTCCCCCGAGACCATGATGTCGCTCTCGCGCGCTATCAGGTACGGCAGCGGGTTCTGGAACAGGACTTGGTCTGCGCACGTAACGGAGGCAAGGCCCCGCCCAGTACGGTATAAGCAGCTCGGCGCTAATCCTCGAGGTTGCTTACGGGCAGACAGCCAGCGTTTGCCGTACAGAGGCGCAGCACACCGCACAGCACAAGTGCCCACGGCGCCACCGTGCTAGCCCATCATCTTCCTCGCCCGCACAGCGCGCAGAGACCCTGGTACCCACCAGCGTCCAGAAAGAGAACGTCGACCCCCAGCGTCAAGCCGTCCAGGATAGTGGCGGTTTTGACAAAGCCTGGGAGGGAGCGCGCGGTGACAACATAAGATTGCAACGTCAGCATTTCATACGCGCCACCAGGGCACGAAGCACCACGGGTCGACATGTGGAGGTGCTCCTCTGCTCTGCTCTCCTCGCCCCACCCCAGACGCCCCTTCGCACTAGCATGCTCTGCTGCACGGCATTGCCGGTATCTTTCCATTGTGCGTCGCGGACAGCTAGCTGCCTTGCCTGGTCTAACAACCCTGCGCCCTTGCCCCACTCATGCCCCCTGCCCCAACCCCAAGCGGCATGCAACGTAGAGCCCCTTGCTCACGCTGTCACGCACTGACACCACCCCACTACCCGCATGGGCGGTACGCCTCACCAATGCCGTAAAAGTCGTTGGAGTGGACATCAAAGTTGCCAAGCGAGAAGGAAGGGTTGCCGAAGGCGACGCAGTGGGCGCCGTACTTCCCCGCCATCTGCTCACACGTCTTGGTGGACGACAGAGTCATGACGTTGATCTGCAGGTTGCACAAGTGTAGCCCAGTTGGTTGGAACGCTAAGGGTACGACAGGTCCCAAGTGGTGTCACACGCATGTAGTTCCTGCAGTCAGCATAGTTGAGGGCTGGGGGACAGGACCTTGGCCTAGCCTGCCGCCTGGGACCTGTGTGGCGCCATTGCGCTCCCCCCGGCCCCACTTTTTCTGTTTCGTTGGCCTACCCACCAACATGTGACGCGCCAGGTTGTCCCGTTGTCCATTCGGTCTCACGAAAGTTATGTTTGCTAGGCTCTGAAGAAACACGCCGAAAAGGCGCTGGAAAGCGAACTCTGATGCGAGGGTCACAAGAACAATGTCCCTCCGGCGCCCGTTGCTGTCGATGACAGGCAGCTTGGCTCTTTGGACTGCTTCAATATACTCCTTGCTTGGCATTTTGAGCCCTGTGGCCATCCAGAAGCTGTTTGCCAGGTCTGGAAGGCTGACATTGGTTGGCGAAGGAGCGACATACGGTGGTTGTAGGGCCAAGGATATGAGAAGAAAGAATACCGCACGCATTGTCGGCTGCCTCAACACCTTGTCACAGGCTGCCCTAACCAACCTAGGAAGAGCGGGCGGTGGCCGACGTGCGACGTCTCATAATGAAGTGTAAGCCGACGGAAAGCTAGGTTCCAGTTATTGTATCTAAACTTACTTTTACTACTCACACCAATGAGAACAGCGTATAGGGTGAAAGTCTGACAACTACTTTTCGGCACCTGCTTACTGCAAACTGCTGCGAATTCCTGACATTTCTTGATCGATGGAGCTGAAACATTACTGCATAGTTCGGCGCTTTTCTGGCGTAGAGCAAGCCTGGCCCGGATCGTGCGCGCTGTTGCATTCAAGGACCGGGCACGTGGCACGACCGCCACTTGCGCGGAAACGACAGTCGTCAGGCTAGGCTGTGGCTGGGCAGCGCGCAGAAGAGGGACGTGGAGTTCCTGTGGAGGGCGTGATAATATCAGGTAAGATGCAGGGCTCACAGGTGCTTGGCGAGTGCCGAGCGCGGCTTGTCATTATCATGGGGTTCAGGCTAGCAAGTGTCACATGGGTAGGCCAGGGATACGGAAGGGCCCTGTCCAGCATGGACTTGTCACAGGGCCTACGAGTTGTATTCATGGTGCTGTCCAATGTGGCAACATCGTCCCTGGACGGGAGGAAAGCTTCAAGCCCAACCCATAAGCCCCGCCCACAAGTCCCGCCTATCCGCTGACCCAGGCTGACGCACCTTAAGCTTAAGAGCCGCACAGGAAGGCTTTGCACCCTGTCGAAACCAGACCCCTGGGAACTCATGGAAGGGGCTAGGTTGCGGCTGGAACAAGACAGCGAGGGACAAGAGGTGATTCGCGGTACTTCTGTACGGTTCTTACCGGTACCGCCGCAGTGCGGAGCCAGCGTGCAGGATGCCATGCAGCAGGTGCGGAGTTGGCACGAGCTACGAGCTGTTTGGTTGCGCTCAGCTGCACTGCAGTCTTACAAGCTCACATACATGGCTGATACGTGCCCTCCTAGCGACATCAACACGGCAGTGAGGCCACGAGGGCTTGTCCGTATCCAGTAGTAACGGCCGGCCCTCCTCACTAGTACCGTAAAGGATAGCCGGTAGCCAAGTGCCTAACGTAGAGGCTAAAAGCCATAGAGTGCTCACGCATAATCCTCTAACTGCATCCGACTGCCTACCTACCAGTAAAGCTCATGCCAACCATGGATCCTCTGCTCACGAAGGCGCCCAGCGGCCCTTGCAGCTGTGCGTTGCGTCCATCCCAGCCACCCCGCGCACTGCTTATGCTGCTCACGTACCCGGCAGCCCACCCGCTACAGCACCCTGTGTGCACTTGGCATGCAGAGGACTACATCTGGCGGCTTTCGGGCCACAACCTACGGCGTGCCTAGGTGTATCTCCCCACGGCGAAGCCCCGCGTGCCGTCCGAACTCCGAAACACCTGCACGCGTACCGGTAGGCCGTGAGGCGGTGAGGCGGTGAGGGGGCAGCAAGGGGTCGACAGCTGGTTCGGCGGGTGGGTGCACGTGACCGTACACCCAAAGACAACGTGACCTCCGTTTAGACGGGGCCCAACGCACGTAAAGATGCCAGCAGAGAGCGCATGCGCTATGTGCTACACCTACCTATGCACAGCACAAGGCACACGAGGACCATTCCTTACATGCCCACGGGTGATCACCCAGTAGCACCCACCTTGACCACCTCCACCAGCCCGTGCCGTACCGCGGCCTCCAGGGCCGCTGTGGGCCCCTGGCAGTGGTCCTGCAGCTCCGCCTGCTGCTGCAGCTGCCGCCGCTGCACCTCCTCCTGGTCGCTACCCCCGTCGCTACCGACTGCGCCCTCGCAGTACACGTTGTTCATGACGAACAGCGCAAAGCCCTTGCTGGCCAGCTGCCGCATGTGTATGATGTCGCCCATGGCGGCGGCGAAGGTGTGTCCCCCGTCCAGGGACACCAGATCGCAGGAGGGGTGGCCGGGGTCGGAGGCGGCCTGTGCGACGTGGGGCGGTTGGAAGCACGCGGTGGTCACTGAGCACGGGTACGGGCCATAGCCGCATGGGTTGCTTGCACAATGTACCCTGATACTGCTTTCATGTCCAGGTTCTCCAGGAGCCGTACTGGCTGGAAGCATCTGAAGGCGAAGACCGCGTCAGCGCGGGCTGCGGCTGCCGAGCGCAAGGTAGGCCCCCATGGTGGGCAGGGGCCTTTGCTCCTGCCTCCGGTCCCTTTCGCCTACCGACTGTGGCCCTGCTTGCCTGAGGCTGCCCGCACGGGCCATCACCTTGACCGAACCGCCCACACGCACCTGCGGCACCGTCCTCAGCGAGTCCCCAAGCGTGAGGCTCAGCCGCCGCCACTTCTCCTCTCGGTAAAAGAACTCCAGGGCCTGGCGGCATGGGGGCGGCATGGGACCAGGCGTGGATACACGTATTGTCGTCATGGGGCAGGTGGAACCAGTTAGAGATAATTTGCGGCCGGGTGCAGTCTAAAACCCCTTGGCTACTGGGCACGATAGGTCGTTGTGTATGTGTCGGGTACCGTATACCTTTGAGCGATGGTCGATGTATGGGCCCCTGCCTCACGTTGCTATGATGCAGCCGAGCACACACTACGTGGCTTACAGTTGGTTCGTACATGATCGCAGCATTGCATCCAGGGCGGCGTTGTAGGCACGGCGCCCAGCACCGCCACCCAGGGTAGGTTTGCATGGAGGTCCCTTGGTGACAACCCTGCCAACACTCACCCGCCAGCAAGGCTTCCCAGCCACCAGCACCCACCGTGCGCGTGTAGGCGTGCTCCCCCGGGTCGAAGGCGTGCACGCGAATGTCGGGCTTGGCGCTGAGCCACACCGTGGAGGTGTGCCCCGCACGGAAGCCCACCTCGCACACCGCTAACACACAGCCTATGGCGGCCAGCTGCAGGTACAGCAGCTGCTGCTCGGGGAAGCTGCCGGCGTGGCCCTCCAGCCACGTGACGCCGTTGCGGTCCTGCGGGCGGTTGACACGAGGGCCTTACTATATATCAGCTTAATGGTGTAGTTGAAATGTTGCGGAAAGGTCTAGGCATAGGGCACGTGTGTGGCGTGGCGTGTGGAGCGTGTAGAGCGAGGCCGGAGCAGGCACAGGCCCAGGCAGGGGGCAGGGGGCAAAGCGGGGGCTTGCGGACGGCTACGGGCAAGGGAGCGGCCTGGGAGGTTGGTGGAGAGATCCTACCAAGTATGCATCTAGGTTTCTTTGGAGCACTGTCTGGGTGTAGTGGCGTAGGCGGAGCTCCAAGGGGACGTTGGTAACGTCCGTTCGGTTAATGATGGCTGTGAGCTGCTCAACACAAGACTCGGGCGAGGGCGGTGGCCCACGATCCACGAGCTTTATGTGCTTTGCGTTCAGGCATATAAACTCAATTAGCGCTACAAGCGCTACGAGGCTGAAGGCCCACACGATGGCCCTGCCGCGCCCTTTCGGCTTGCCCTGCTCGCCTTCCATTGCAACACTGCCTTGAGTGTACGTGTGCGCTATTAGCATGAAACTTGAAATTTTATACTACTGCATGTACTGGCCATAGCTGGGGAATGTCGCCTGGTCGAGGTCACGTCGCCGTTGCCTCGACGGGACCGGCTTGCGCGACCGTCAGACTCCAGGCCGGCTCATGAACAAGCAAGCACGGAATTTCGCTTCCAGGAGACTCTGGAATTTTGTTATGCATTAATGGTGATGCTGGGTGGACAACGGACGCAAGGGAGGCCCCATAGGCCGTACGCGGTCAGGTGCAGGGGAGGTGGGTTAGCATCAGAGCTACAAAAACCGTTCCATGTTTGAATGTGCTCTCCGCGGTAAACGCCATTGGTGACGCTCCGAACTGTCCGAAGTGCCTGCACCGCACCGGTGACTTATCCCAGCGCCTCCTGGCTTACACCCCTAGCTCTTGTGATGCGTCCCCGGTCTGTTGGAGCAAGTTGCCACCTGCTGCCACCGTCAGGGACGCAGGGGAGCTCCCCTGGCCACCACGCACCCTTGCCTGCCACGACACCTCACACGCTCCGCACAAACCTGGCAACCTTCCTCCCTTTCCTCTTTGCAACCTAGAACTGGTGCATTGCTGTACACTGGCCAGTCTAAGGATAAGTTGTATTGAAGTAGGGTGACCGCAGCAAGCTCAAAAACGCGGCGCCTCACGGTAGCGCACCTGCACCATAAGCTCGCACCTTCGCAACACCTTGCTCACTCTCACGCCTCCCGCTGAACAACTGGAACCAAGATCCAGGAAAAACAGCACAGACCCGTCCACGCTGCTGCCTTGATAGCCCGCTGCGTTCCCCCGCCGCTGCCCCTCACGCCCCCATGCGCTCACACTCCCCTCCTCACCGCACAGCACACAACCCTCAACATAACGTCCACTGCTCACTGGCTTACCATTCCCTCCTACAGCTTGTAGTCCAGCCCACTCCCAAACTCCCAAGCGTCCAGCAGCCGGTTCGCCGCAAAACGCCGCCTCTTGTCGCCTGCCAGCAACCGCCCAACCGCCGCCCGCGCGCCCGCCGCCTCCGCCGCCCCGTGCATGAGCGTGTACGCCCCCAGGGCGCCCATGTGGCCCAGCCACTCAGCCATGGGCCCCAGACCCACGTGCACCGTGAGGCCCGGGACCGACCCAGGGTCGGTCAGCGCCTGGGCGCCGATGGTGGTCAGCATGGGGCCAAACTGGATGACGTCCTGCGGGTGGGGAGGTACGGCAGGGGTCGGGTGGCGTGTGGTGTACGGCAAGGCGTCTACAGCATCCGCCTTGGGGGCACGGGAGTACGGTAAGGGGGAAGCGGTGAGGAATTGCGCAGGTGGTCTCAGAAGGATGTGAGTGCGAGCGGTTGGTTGAGGGGGAGTGCAGCGTAGGTCGTTGTGTATAGGGAGTCATGGAAGGGAGTTATGGAACGGGCCTACTGGATGGGTATCCCAAGTATGGAAGCAAACGGTATAAGGGCATTTTCCGGTAGTTCTGGCCGACACCATGAGGTTCACCAGGTTATTCTGCTGGTCCTGGGCAGGCCTACGTCCATGACGGTTGACGGCACCCACCTGCAGGAAGGGCTTCATGATGGGCTCCCCCAGCTTCTCCATGGCCCGGAAGTTGCCCGCCTGCGCAAAGGACGGAAGGCACGTTTCAGCACACCGCACGTTGGAGGAGGCACGCATGTCAGGGAGGGCCAGCATCTACGTGATTCCGCTTGGATCTACGGGAACGCCGTTGCCGTCCGGCCACTGACATGCCACCCCGCCGCATGCCGTAACAGGGCCAACAGCATCCAGCGCTTCAGCCCCTGCCCCTAAATGGCCTCGGCCTGCAGGGCCCTTAGGCATTCCCTGGCCGCAATCCTGTCAGCCACTGCAGGCTCGGCACATCTCCGCCAACGCCCCAAGCACCGCGGCCCCACGCCACCCGAATCTTGTGCCCCGTGGCCCCCCGCCACTGCAACCCCGTACAGCCCATCACGCGCAGCCCATGCCGTACGGCACGCACCAGCATGCGGTTAATGAGCTGCGGGTCCGGCCTGTCCCCCTGGCGCACGCTCATGGCCTTCTGCATCATCCAGCTGCTGGCCAGCCCGGGGTTGTAGGCGTGGATGAGGCCCAGGGAGGCCGCGTCCAGCGCGTCGGCGTCCAGGGCCTCGGCTGCCAAGGGACGGGGCGGGGGGTGGGGTGGAGCAGGTGGGTGGGCCGTGGGGACGGGGCCCGTGCCTAAGGGTGCCGCGTGCGCATGGCTGGGTCTGGACGTGTTTCTGTGCAATCGGAGGATTGCGCAAGGGAAGTGTGGCAAGTTGGAGTTAGGGGCTCCGTGGTGCCTTCAAACCGCGCACTCACAGAACACCATTCAACTTGTGGTGCGATCTGAGAGGGAGCACGTGCACCTGGTGCAGCTGTCCCTACCGCGGTCCACCACGTGACACACCCGCACCGACCGGCTCTGCATGGAGCCGCCCACAGGGACAACATCAATCCCAGCACAAACCCACGCATTACGGCACCTACCAAATGCGTTCGTAAGCCGCGCCAGGTGCCGCGTCAGCGCTCCGAAGCCGCCGAAGGACAGCGGCGACTGCAGCCCGCTCGCGTCGCCGATCTGGATGATCCTGTACGGCAGCACGCACGGCAGCACAGACCTCGTCAACATGCTCAGGGTACGCTGTGACAATCCCGAATGCCACCCGTCTCACCTTTGATAGGCTGCTATGGACGCCCACTGCCCTCGGCTGCGGCTGACAGCGCTGTCACAGCATGCGACAGTCACCCAGCCGGTTCAGATGAGGCGCAGCAGGACAGTGCCACCTTGCCCACCCAACAGCACGCGGTGTTCCCACTACCCCTGTACAGCACCGGGAGTGGCGTTCACTTCGTTGCGCCGTGGGCGTTGTGACGCGCTGCGACAATCGACCTGTGCCCCCCACCTGTCGAAGGACGGCCTGAGCGGCGTGTCCTTGAAGGTGGGGAAGAAGCCGAACAGGACGCGCTCAAAGGACAGGTCCTCCAGCCGCACGCCCTGGGTGGTCGAGGTTGCAGGACAGGAACGACAGGAAGGATAGAGCACGTGGACAGTGTGTGTGTGTGTGTGTGTGTGTCACGACACCTGGCGGGTTGTGCCTGGGGACCAACCATGGTAGCAACAGAGCGGTGGCCGCCAGACCCGATGGTATAGAAGCGCGCTGGCGCTGCGCCCAACAGCCCCAGCAGCAGGTGCGCCGAAACCACGCGCCCGCAGCTAGCATATCGGCAGGGATGATGGTACGCCCCCTAGTCGCCAGGCCAGCGTGGAGTCCACAATGCCACAATGCTCCGGTTTGGGGTACGAGGGCAGCGCACCGACAGGCTCTCAAGCAGGTGAAGCAGCCCCAGCCCATTGGTGAGGAGCCGGCAGCCTGCCAACGCCCACAAGGTACACCAGCAGCGGCTCACAACTTGGGTTGCTTTGGTGTCGTACGCAGGTGCCCTGCGATGATGACAGTAAGGGACACGTATTCCCGCTTCCGACGTTGCTAGGTACTGCGCTGCGCACCTGGTACTGCGGCATGAGCCTCCAGTAGTCCTCCATCATGGCTGCCAGTGAGGGGCGGTAGGGCGCCGCGTCCAGGTAGGAGAACATGTAGGTGGTGCGGTGGGAGGGGCCGGAGGCGGCGGGGAAGGCCTCCCAGAAGTACTGCGCCCTGGGGGCGGCGGGGGTCGGGATACAGGGTGTGTCCGGGGACGGTGGCGATTCAGTGGCAGGATGCGTTCGGAGAAAGTGGCGGCTCGACATTGGGTGTGTCGCAGAGCGCAGACCTGGTAAGGCGTTGAGGAGCAAGGGTGCGTACTCCCAGGGCGATGCCGCGGCGCACACAGTTCCGCGCTGACGTTGCTTGCTTGGGGTATTGCAACCCACGGCACACTCTTGTGTAAACCGTAACGCTGCCAACAGCAAGGCTGCAGTGGCTAGGTGGCGCCCAAAGTTATCTCCCCACCTGTTGAACGCCGCGTCGTCAGGCTGCAGGGGCGTGTTGGTGAAGATGACTGCACGCACGAGCGGTGGGGCGGAAGCAACCATGAGGCAGGACGGCTGCAAGCCCGGACTAACTCTTGCCCAGCCACTGTTTGATGCCGGGCATATCTCTTTGGTTGCCCACCGTCCGGGGAAAGTGCCGACCGGCGGCAGTGAAGGCCTTGCTGTTTGGCATGGGCCCTCCTAGCCCACCATGCCGCCTGCTCCCGACTACGCCGCAGACACCCCCTGTCCCCCGGCCTCCATGCCCTGCGCAACCCGAGACTGCTTGGCCCACGCCATGTTCCACCATCTGCATCCAATAGGTCCCCACTAGGCTGTTGCCGCCCGCCGTTCCCAGGTTCGGCCCCGGTGCACTCCTGCCCATCCCCCATGCCCCATTCCCCCGATGCTCGCCACGGCCCACGTCCACTGTTCACTTTGGGCTGCCACTACGACGCACGCTTGCCGCACCCGTGGTCGCACGGGTTCCCCTGCAGCTCACAGCTCATGCCCCGTCCCGTGCCCCCGGTGCCGGTGCCGGTGCCGGTGGGCCCTCTCACCGTCCGCCGTCTTGTTGCTGTCCTCCGGGAAGCCGCTGGCCATGCCACCCACCACCAGGCACACGCCGTTGGGCTTGCGGCCCCACCGCACCTGCGGGGGAGACAGCAAAGGGGTAAGGAAGGAGCACGGGTGCCACTGTGCCAAAGCATGCGCAGGCGTAGCCAGGTGCGGCCATGGGGTGCGCGGCTACGCGCGCGTACGGACAGCACGGCAACGCAGCGTGCTGGCCAGCCAGACAGCGAATGGTTGAACGGGCAGCTGGTTGTAAGCGTGTGCGTGCTATGTTGAACGGGGCTGGTGTGTTGTTACTGCGACGCACCTGCCGTACGATGGGGCTGAAGTGCCCCATGCAGTCCACCACCAGCCGGGCGGTGAGGGTGGAGGGCGCGGCGGAGCCGTCGGCGCGGAGGGACAGGGCGGCGCCGTCGGGGTGCACCGTGATGCCTTGGGAGGGTGCGTGGCAACGAGTGGGGACAGCAACGAGTGGTGTAGTGGAGTGCGGTGTAGTGGAGTGCGGTGCGGCACGCGCTCATGGCATTTGTGTAGATCTGCCTGCCTTGATGTCTGCCATGCGGAGATGTGAAGGCGGCGTTGGTGTGGCGGGGCAAAGATCCAGGCTGCCTACACCGCTTACGGCTCATCCACGGCTTGCTGCAAGCCTCCAATGCGATTCCAGCTCGCCCCATGCCATGCGAGTCCACACGGCCGCCCGTACACCGCCTCCTTGCCGCCCTGCTGGCCTTTTATTGTCCGCCAAAGTAACCGCCTGCACACATTATCGCCCCTTGCCGCACGTGCCCACCTTCCAGGGCCGTGCGCTCCAGCACCACGCCCCCAGCTGCCTCCAGCTTCCGCCGCATCAGCTGCACGAGCCTGCACCCAGCGTGGCAACCGTTCTGTACATCAGCAGCTGAGCTTACATGTCCTGCAGAGATACATACCACGCTGCTGGACACACGCTGCGGGCGGGCAGACTTAGCCAATGCATAAGCAGCAATCCTTGCGCCGCATGCCGCGCGCTTGCTTTGCGAAGCTGGCAGCAGCACCTACAAGAAATAAGCGTCGCAGTGCATGTGCCGTACGGTTCACCCACTTGTCCGGGGACACCCCCAGGTTGAGGACATCGCGTGTCCACACCTCCGTGCCGCCCTGCCACGCGAAGCCCACGCGCACGGGGTTGAACTGCATGTGTGGAGGACAGGGAGGGGAGGGGCACGCGGAGAGGACAGACACGGTAAAGGAACAAGGGTGCGGGCTTGCATGGGAGTGGAGCCGTGTGGACGTTGCGGATTCACCTGTCCGACCCGGTTTTGCTGGGGCCAGGCAAAACGCTGGGCGCTCACTTGGGCGCGGGTCATGTCAAGTCAGGGAAGCATAACTCTTCGCACGACCACATGTTCCACAATGCAAGCCTAGGTATCCGCGCTCTCAACCGCCCCCACCTCTGCAGCCACCCCCCCCCCCCCCCCCCCCCCCCCCCCCCCTCCCCCGCCCCCCGCCCCGCCCCGCCCCGCCCCCACCTCTATCGCGATGCACTCCTCCAGCTCCTCCCTGCTGGCCACGCCCACGTGCTGCAGCTCCAGCAGCTCCTGCGTGCCGTGACGGTAACAAGCAACCCTTCCTTTAACGGTTACGGTACTTTTGACAGCACAAGGACGAACCCCAGCCACGCGAGTACGCAAACCATCACCGACCAGCAGGCGCAACTTTGTGCGAACGGAAGTCTGGTCAAGGTCCAGCAGGCAAGCAAGGCACAGCTGCAGCACCGGCGCCAGGTCGTCGCTTCACTGTCCCCCAGCACCGACATGCACTGGCAGGCGCCCTCAGCCCCCGCCCGCCCGCACCTTCCGGCTGATGTTCCACTCCTGGTCGCGGCCCCTCAGCGGCCCCCGCTCCACCACCGCCACCCGCAGACCCCGCGCCGCCAGCGCTGCCGCAGCGAAGATGCCCAGCGTGCCGCCGCACACCACGGCGTCGTACTGCGGCCCGCCACTGGTACTGCTGCTGCTGCGGTGCTGCTGGAGGGGAACTCCCCTGGTGCCGGGCCCCGGCGCGGTGGCCGGGGGTAGCGGCGCGGAGGACTGCCGTACGAAGGTGGGCGCTGGGCCGGCCGCCTCGCCTTCCTGTGGCCGTGGCCATGGGCGTTCAACAGTAAGTCGTTGGGCACGTGCACCCAAATCCCGTTGACACGAGTATCAGCAGATAATCAGTTGGCGGCCTCCGGGACGAGGGAAGGCCAAACCCAGCTGCGAAGCGCTGTTGCCCCTTTGCCACCCACCGGCACCGTCGTGCCCCTCGACACGGTACAACTCTTCCACCACCGGCCCACAGCCAACGAGGTTTCGAACAAGATCTCCCCATGCAGGCCCCTACAGCGGAGCGGTTTCTTACCGGCATATTCCTCAGCTTGAGCCACAGCTCGTCCGCTGCCCTGAAGGCCGCGAAGGTAGTGCGCCCGCCCGCGCCCTGCGCCTGTGCAGCCGCGCCCCCCTGCTGCGCTGCCAGCCCATCCACCTGGGCGAAGATGCGCTCAGTGGTGGGGGACGGAGGAGGTATGGCTGAAGGGTTCGGGTTTGGAGAGGGGGAGGGGCGGTAGGGCGGGGTGGAGAGGCCGGGACCGCCGGGCGGCGCCGGGGCAGCGCGGCAGTGGGTCGGCGGGTCGCTGGCACCGGAATGGAGGCAGCCCTACGGGGTTGATGTGGTGGTCAGGGGCACGAGTTCTCTGCGAAGCGGGTTATGATGGCTGCAATGAGAGGGTAAGTAATGGGAGCTGCAGTACGGAAGGTTCTAGCGAAGGCTGCTGGGGCGTTCCGACACGGGGGTCTTCAAACCACTGAAGCTGGGGTCAGGGGACCCCTGGCTGGGGTTGTGCTTGGTCAGTGCAACACCCCGCACGACGTCAACGGCAAGCGTGCTCCGTCGATCACAGCCTTCCTGAGGTATTTAAGAGTTTTTTTCATTACCTTGCTCGTGTAGGCTCACCTTGGCTGTATGCGTTGAAGGCGCCACGCAAAAACGTGTTCTCGAGGCCCTATCGACAAGGCCGCTTCTTGCTTTCATATCGGCTACTTTTAGTGCAGTGAGGACCACGTTGATAAGCGTAGGATGTGGCACAACTCGTGCGCGCAGTTCACCAATAGTTAAAGGACAGGGCCGACAGACGCATGCCTCGACTGCTTATTGGCAGATAACAGATGTAGATATAAAAGGCATAGTACTGTACCGATACATTGCAGGTCCTGCGAGACGCGACGCAACGACGCTGCGCCAATAGCGGTTGCCGGTTGGTCGGGTGGTTGGTTCACGAAGGAATTTGTGACAGGCAGGGAGCCTCGGTGGGACACAGGGAACGGCATTGACCCAGGTGAATGGCTCAGGCAGTTGGCAAGCTGGACGAGCTTGACAGTCACGCTACCCAGGCCACAATCCAAGGTACGAACAGACGGTGTGCGCTCGTGAACAGGAGTGCCCATGGGCACCCACAGGTCGCTGGGGGGACGGCGGGTGCTCGGGGCTTGGAGCGAGCCAACGCTGCCCTAGGGGTGCGTCAGTGTGGGATGATGTGGCACACCAGGAAAGTGGCGAAGGAGAGAGGTTCTCCTTGCTTCTGTTCAGCGCGTCCTTCGGCAGTGCCTGCCTTACACCGTGCTTTCTGACCTTGTATGCTGGTACATGCGTACAGCTCTCAATTGCGTTGGTTGCAAGCACGTTGGCAGGGTCACGTGGCACGCGTCTGCCGTACATCACCTGCCTGCCTTCAACCGTTTGCATGCACGGTCGACTCCTAGCGGCCTGCAGCAGGGCCATCCAGCAACGCAGCACGGCCTGGCCGTAAAAGCACACTTCGACAGCTACCATACCATGCGAAATGCGACCTGCACCCGGAATGCGACAACTGTGTGGGCATCACAGCGTATAACATTTGATCTTTAGGGTGCACAAGTACTTCTTATCATGCATACTAAAGGCATCCGCCGACCAGCAGGCTACATCCCGCTCTAAATCCGCAGCGGCACTGACACGTGGCCCACACGTTGGCGCCAACCATTCCTACATGCAACACTGGTACGGTACGAAAGACCACCTGACAATCTGCAGACCCGCTTGAACCTCGGTGGCCCCTGTCCACAAGGACACACGCAACCAACAAACACGAACAAATGTATCAGTAGCGCTGATGTCATGGTATCGAGAACTGTGGGTATTGCAAATTCACCATGCACAGCGCTCCGGTGTTCGCATGCTATCCTTGTGTCCTGGTCAAGACGACAAAGGCGCCCCCTCCTTCCTAATGCACTGCAAAACGTATCGTATGGACATAATGTCCCGCGCCACTGAGCCCCATCACTCCCACGCGGCGCATAGTGCGGCAACCCTTCGGCGACCTTGCGTGCTGGCTGCCGTGCCCCCACGGATTGGTTGCAAGCCCAGGCTATCGCATGCCCGCCCAATGTGTGCCCCCACGCACGCTCCCGGGCAGACAGTGACATGCACAATACGCCTTGTAGTGCAGGAAGTCATGAGAGCCTCCCGGCCCCCTGCTGCTCTCCCGCCCCCACCTCCTCGTCGTCCCCCTCCACTGGCTCCACCTCCTCTGCCGCCACCACCGCCGCCAGCTCGCCGCACCCTCCCACCAGCGCCAGCTGCAGGGTCCACGCCACGTCGTCGCAGTCAACACGTGTCAAGCGGATCCCCTGGCCGCCGTACAACTCGTTGATGTCCCGTACGGCAGCCTCCATGGCCCTGTTGTGCTGCCTCCGCTTGTACTGTGGGTAACGTGAACCGCAGCGCGAGTGGTCGACAGCGTCAGCAGGCGCTCGTGGGATGACAGCAGACGGCCATGTGCGGTATCTGGTGCATGCAGAACCAGCAAGCGCAGCCTTTCGCAGCGTAATGGCGTGCTTGGGCACTACAGCCTTTGCGATTGTGCCATGTGACGCGTCTGTCACACTGGGTAAGCTGCAGCAGGGATGCATGCGTTGTAGCGCTGCAGTAGCGGGCCTCGTAAGTGACCCTGGAGCCCCATGACTGGCTCCTAGGGCGCCCACCGCGGCGTACGGCTCCAGCACCACCAGGCCCAGCCCCGCCGTGAGCAGCGCAAAGGCGGCCATGCGCTTGGGCCGCACGTTGTGGCGGGCGGAGGCCCAGTTGAGGTGCGCCACGATGCCGCTCATGACCTGCGCGGTTGCAAGGGGTTGCAACAGCAGGGTGCGGCACAGGATAGAGCGATGCCCCCCTTCTTTGCACCAGAGGCTATGCGTGCTTGTCGTAGAGCACGTGTCGGCAGGTACGACTCCCAGCGTCAAGGCACGGGAAGCACATGCCAGGAGTGCTGACGCTTGCATGGGTGGAGGCGCAGACACCCGGCCACCACCGGTGAAGCCCGTCTCCCGCGTCCCGGGTGTACCAGGGTTTACCGATATTGGCTGTGTGAGGAACGAATACCGTCTCCTGGGAAGCGCTGCCCCAAGCCCGGACCCCTGCAGCTTAACCTTGCTGGCCCTACCGACTAAGCGGCCATGCATGGTGGTGCGGAGTGAGGCTGCACCTCAGCGGCCAAGGGACCTACGTGTGGGGTAACCATGCCGTACATGAGCGGTTGGTACGGCGTGATATACATCCAGGTGGACAGGCCTGAGGCGCAGAGCAAGGGAGTCAAGCCGTAAAGGCTTACAGGTGAGTGCCAGGGTAAGCGGGACCCGAGCTCTTGCCAGCGCACGAGCGTCAGCTGAGTGTCAGCAGGTGTCGGCAGAATACCCGTCACATCAGGTGGGCCCAAGGGAGCTTCCCTGGCCTGGATACTGCAGCCGCGGGCCCGTCCATTGGGCAATATAACAATATGCTTCAGTCGCTGCTTCGTGCCCAGGTGCATACTCGACATTACGGCGGTGTATCATGCGCACGCCCATTGCAAGCGCACCTTGCGCGGCGCTCTCCCCGGGAACAAGCATGCTCTCTGCTCACCATCTGTTCTCTCACGCCTCAGGTAGATGTATAAGGCCGTTCTTCCGTCCGGTAGGGTGACGGTCGTCGGTTCGAGTGACGTGGGGATTGAGAGGACGGTTTTAGTATCCGGCTTACCCAAGAGCGCCAGCGTCCCGAAAGGCTCGCCGTTTCCTGCCTCAAGCACAGCCGGTGGATACTGCATTCGGACCGGTAACGCTCTTCCTCTCGACACAGTGTTTGTCTCCGTCGTGTTGCGGAAAGAGCTCTACTGCTTAACCGATAGTCCGCAGCGCAAGTGCTGCCGAAATGGCAACCCTTAACACAACCGATGCTGTTATAGGTCACAGAAAAGTTCTTTGAAAGAATTCTGAGCACGTCCGAGCGGAGTGGCCCTCGTTAACGGCACGACCTGTCTAACAGGGACTTGACACGGTCGAAGGAAAATATCTTACAGCCGACCGGTGAAGCGCTACCTCATGTCGACGCTACAATTGTTCAGTACCATCGAGGCCCGCCGCTTTAGGTCGTTGGTCATGTTGCCACCCTTTTTCGTTCACATGAGGATAGCATACGACTGCTGCTAACACTGATCATGGGTATGTCAATCAGTTTCTGCGTGTCAAGGTTCAAGAAGAAATCCTTTCACGGCCGACGGTTGGGCCACCATCCGTGGCAAGGGATGTCCCTGGGCATCAGGCCAGGCCTGCCCAAGGGCCTGCCCAGCTGCATCCTCACCTCACGAGCCACGAGCTCCTTGTCATAACTGCCCACGCAGGCACATACCTCTCCCCGAGTGATAGGGCACTGATATGGAGCTTCTGTCTGTTGCGTACCGTGTTTGGCCAGGCCTGGCATCTGCCCGCATGCTGGTAGCAGCGAGCTGTGTCCCACCCACACGGCCCATTACTCGCCCCCCTGCCCAAGACCCAGCCCGACCCCACCCTGCCCCATCCCACCCCAACCTGTCACCCAATGTGACCCCACCTTCATACCTTTGTGATTACAGCTTTTCCATTTCTACAGCCCAGCCACTTATGTCGCTTCTGTTACAAGCCGTCTTCAACTGCTCAAAATCCCCAACCATGCGCTGGTTTCCTGGGCATTATCTTCCCATAAGAACAACATCTCCCGTGCACGGACCCGTTGCCGTGTAGCCCTGTACTCTGTGTGCAGAACCCGAGGGCAGCTCCCCTGCACGTGCACACCAGCGCTTTCCCGGGGCCTGCCACCAGCACCACCATGCACCCAGCTAACCCACACCTGGAACGCCAGGTCGCCAGAGCCCAATCCAAGACCACGCAACAGTGCATAGGGACAGGCCAACTGAGTGTAAGAGACATAATGCAAAATTCAGGACAGAGGGAACACGTGGCAGGTGCGGCTTCCACGTGTACATGTCCTGCAGCAGCCAAAAGTACATGACCGCGTGCAACCTGCTTGCCCAAATACTATGTTCGGACACACACGTAAAGGCACGTGTCCCACCTGAGAATCACATTAATACCACGGTTGTGATACACGAGAAAGATAAGTTGCTTGCAACGAAAACGTCGCACAGCAGTATTAACAACAGTACCGCACGAGCGGGCCGTGCGCACTTGCAACATGACAGATGCACTACGATGTTGGACGTCTGTTTCTGCCCAGTGCCCACTACCTGCATTGTTATTGTCTTCGCAGTAGGATTTGGGCCCCCCACCGTTCAGCAAGCCTCACGACTGCAGCGCCTCCATCCCGGTGGCCTGGATCCTGCACATGCCGCAGCAACGCAATGGCGTAAGTACCAACAACGTGCAGCCCTGCGCGACACATTCGTTGCGGAGATGGACGTTGTTGTTTGAGCGCAACCCACCTCGTGCGCAGTATTAAACCCGTATGTAGGTGTAACCACAACTGCACAAGCACCCACTCAGCCTGGTCTGAGCCTCAAGGCTAAAACGGGCGCTGTGTTGGTGCCCCCAGGTGCCTCCCATGCCAGCCATGCCGCACACTTACTTTCGGTACAGCGGTACGAACTCAGCGATAGCCCTGCTCCTGCCGGACAGTACGTCGTCCTCCAGGCTGACGTCAGCGCCGTACAGTTTGCGGTTGAGGTCCAGGTTGGGGTAGGTCTGCGTGCCTGCGCACCCGCGGGCCACGCGTTCGCGGAAGCACACCGTAGGGAGATCAGCAAACAGCAAACCAAAGAGCCGTATGGTGGGAGACGGCCACAACGTCAATGACGTCGACGTGCATGGCACGGCCTCGGAGACTGCATCAGCACCGGGTCGGGCGCAACAGGGTACACGGTGGGTAAGCCGCGGGGGCGCGATACGACCCTTGGCCGCGGTGTCATGCTGGCACAACACCGTGGCCTCCGCAGCCCAGCAATGGCGACCCAGCAAGACCGGACGTGCCCACAGGTGCACCCAAAGCTGGTCCAAGTGAGTTGGGCTCCCCTGGGTCCTCACCACCCGTCCCCATGTACCCATTTGTCCCATATATCGCCATCCCCCCGCGGTGCCCCTGCTGCTTCCTGCGGTACACCACAACCGTTCGCCCAGCAGCTCACAGGCCCACCGTTGATGGAGAAGTTGGCCAGGATGCCGTTTGCGGTGCTGTAGGCGAAGCAGGCCCGCGCGCGGTCCGCTGTGACGTCCATGCGAGAGGAGCGGCCGAAGGTGGTGGCTGCCGGCACGCCGGACATGCCCCCGTCCGTGGTGACGGTGCCCAGGTCGGTGCCCACCACTACGTGCTCCTCCAAGAAGCGGGCCAATGAGTGGTACGACATGAGCGCCAGGCAGGTCTCCACCTGGGGACGCGTTGGGGAGAGGGGGAGAACCCCAACGTCATGTCAGGAGGCAGGTGAAGACAGGAATTCTGGTGGATTGGGGCCCGGGGGAGGAAGGCCATGTGCACTAAACCCATGCAAGTTGGAACACCACCTGGGGTGGCGTGGAGGGCAGGTGGAGGCGAGGGAAAGGGGTTGTCGGGACAATGGATGTCAAAGGGTGTGGGCAAGTGGTGTGGCAGGGGTGCCATGCGGGTGGCCTTCGGGCGTTGGGGCGTGTGGAGCGGAGCGGGTTGAGGGGGTCGGCGTGCACACTCTGGGGGCGCTGGGGCCCAGGGGGCAGTTCGTGAAGTTGAAGGACGAGAGCGCCATGAAAATCTAAACCTGGTCAAGGGGGTAAAAGGGTGTTACCACGAGCCAAGGACATAGTGCGAAGTACTCTTGGCTGGCTTAAGGGGGCATGGCTGAAGACGGGGATGCAAAAGGCGTAACCGCTGGTGGGCAAGGAGGACGTCCTGGGCTCCAGCTGAGCGTGGTATGTGGTGTATGGGAGAGCATGTTAAGCAATGGTTAAATGATAGGAGTTTTGAAAGGGTGTGAGGGGTGTGGGAGCATGTCCGTTTGGAGAGGATCACCAGGTTTCAAGGTGCATGGCCGTGCGTCCTTTGGTGACAAAGATCCACCAACCTCATTCGCCCGCTGGAAGCCATTGCAAGGTTTGGGTGCAGCCGTGATGCTGCCGGTGGTGCAACCGGCAGCGATGGAGCTGGGCTTTCACAAAGAAAGATTCTGCAACTACATGGCCAATGAAGATCTGAACCTGGCATTTGGACACTCACCGACTCGTATCCGGCGACCAGGCCCACACCCAGCTGCGACACGCAGAAGTAGACAGGGGCCGACCAGCGGGAGCGGCCAAAGCGGTCCTGCAGAACGTTAATGTGGCAGGCGACAACGGGTCAGGGGAAGGAGTTGCAGAGAACCGTTAAAAGCGGTCCTACACTCATACCCTGGTGAGCAGTCCAGCTCAGTGAAAGAATCCACGGCGCAGTGCCGTTTGCCTGTGCATAGGCTAGCCGGAACAACTGCTGCGGACATCGCCACGGTTGCCGAACGCTTACGCCATTCGTGGAGCAGCTGTCAGGCCCAACAGCTTCAGTGTTGTCGTTGGGTGGCTGATGGGTGGTGCCCAGGCGGCGCTCCGTGTTTGTGCACCTAGCTTGCCCCATACCTGGTCAAGCTTGCGGATCACAAAGCCGCTGCCGAGTGCCATTGTGAAGCCTAACCCGCCCTTGGAGGCACGCACGAAGGCCAAGCCTGCAAGTGCAAGTGGCAGCGGTTCAGTTTCGGTAGCGGCAACGCGGTGCTGCACTCCAACCTGGCCGCAGCCGCCAAAAAAGGGGCAACGACGACACTCCTGGGGTGCAGCACCGGGTGCTGGTGTCTTGCCCAACCGCTGTCCGCACCTGCAACATAGCCTCCCCCGAGGCCTACCTTCGCACGCGTTGACGATACCAGGCTTCATTGCCTCGTCACCTCCGTCTCCTGCGATGAGACGGTCGATGAGGTCGCAGGCCCATGCCGCATCGGCAGCCCTGGTTTACGGGGGCCACACTGGCTGACAGCTCTGTGCAGAGTAGTACTGTCCAGTAAATCACGCGCTATTGTGCACTTACAGCTGTTTTGAAGTAGCGGCGTCCAGCCGCTCCCCGACAGCTTCGGGTCCCAGGATGTGCTGCGCGCTGTCCGCGACATCTTGCGACACTGCCGATATGTCAGATGCTTCCGACATGCTTTGCCCTTGAGGCAGTGCTGCTTCCGGTTACGAAGCTCAAGGGTATTCTAACAAGCCACCACGTTGAAAGCCTCAAATTCACTTCCCTCGTAACTCATTTGAACCATTTACGCACTGCGAGGTGCGTAAATGGTTCAAATGAGTTACGAAGGTGCGTAAATGGTTCAAATGAGTTACGAGGGAAGTGAATTTTTGTTCCAAGGAGTGCGACGAGTGCACCTTTAGACTCCAGGAGCTCCTGCACTGGTCCTGCACTACTTCAACGACCGACCAACGACCCTTGGCGTGTCGTGTTGGGCCTTCGGGCGGACGCCCCGAAAACCGTAACGCTGCACGGCCTGCGTTTAGCATAGGCACTCAGGGGTGGGGCTGGAACAGGCTGGAACGTTGCACATCCCCTGTCGCTGTTGGGGGTTACTGGAGGGTGCTGCTGTTGTTGCCAGCCACTGTGACGGCATGCGAAGAGGACAAGGGCATGGGACAAGAGCCACCCTGGCAGTGCATTTATGCCACCCTTTGAGCTCCAGATCCAGTCCTTGAAGTACACATCTCTTACACGGAAGGCAACTGCACCCCTGCACCACCCCTGCACTGCACTTCCTGTATCCTGTTCCAAAGACGCAGCCTGCAATGCAGCATGCCAGTGTCAGGTGAATGCGTGGACGTTGGCATGTGGCAACACCTCTCATGCCGTGGTGCATATGTGCCCTATCTCGGCGTAGCAATGCCTGCAAGACCACCAATCAACTCTGCTGCACACTAACCACCGAACGCGATATCTGCAGCGCTCCACCCTGCTCCCCCCCCAGCCGAACATGCTCACCCGCACACGAGACGGGATGAGCGGCCTAGCGCGTGCCACAACTCAAGAAGACAGTTCCAATGCCATCCTACTTGGTCTTGAAGCATCCATATGCGGAAGCACTTGGCCACAAAATACGCTACAGACCGCATCCCGCAGTAGTGCAGAGCCACACACTGGCCCTGCGTGCCAGAGGCTTACGCTCAGAGGCCCCCAACGCGGGGGACCGAAACACTGAGCGCCACCCAGTTTTTAAGGCCTTCCTTTGGGTGAAGCAAGCAGCACAGGCAGGCAAAGGCAGACTAAGCAAGCAACAGAGGCCCGAGGCCCAACGCAGGGGGACACGGTGGCGCCTTCTGGTTAGGGCACAACCGAAGTTCCGTTTCTTTTTCACGAGCGCGAACCGATGCACGACCAGCTCGACATCCCTCCCCTTCCAGCGCTACAAGCGGCCACCCCCTGCACATACACAACCCATGGCCGTGCACAGATGCCCGCGCGCGGGCCGCACGCTGTGCAACCCAGCACAATGCACAGAGCCCACGTAGCACCATCAACCCAACCTCCCGTAACCCCGTTCGAGCATGCACGTCCGCCAAGCCTCTTCACCACCTCCCTATCCGTGCATACGGTTCCCACACGACTCCGAACCTTATCACACCCACACAGTTGGCAAGCCCAGCGCTGTCTGGCGAGGAGGGACGACGGCCCGACTTTCGTTCGTTTATTTGTCCGCAGCAGCTACTATACTGCTCCCATCACACGGCAACCGCCCACCCCGCAGCCCCTGCACGAGCTCCTGCACGCCCCCTTCACCAGTAGGTTAGCCGCTCCACCCAGCCGCCCGGCCAGCGGCGCATGGCCCACTTGCGCGTCTCGTCGTACAGGAAGGTGACGATGAAGAAGGGGATGCCCGGCAGCCAGTGCAGGCCGTGCAGCGGGCCGGTGTTGAACACGATGTTGAGCGGCGGCACGTACGAGATGAGCACCACCAGGCACGCCTCGAACACGAAGCCGAACAGCATGAAGCGGTTGTTCATGATGCCCTGCACGCACGAGGGGGCGGAGGGGCGGATGGTGGTGCTCGTCAGGCGACCGGGCAGAAGGGCACAACGGCTCGGCACAGGGTTGGCGTGGGCGTCTGGAGGTGTGTCTGCACCATCCACAAGCCGGCAACCAGGGACAGTGCAGTGAAGAGCGGTGACAAGCCGTGCCGCCCGCGTTCTTCTACCGGGTGACAAGGTACCCTTAGCTGTCCGGGTTGCCAGGTGTGGCCCCGCCCGCGCGCGCACCTGCGAGAAGAGCGACAGCTTGCGCGTCTTGGAAATGAGCGCGGCGATGACCTTGTTCCACACCACGGCGCAGAAGTAGGCGGTCTGGCCCTGGGCCAGCACGTTGCGCTGGTACTTCATGTTGGGGACGGCCTGAGCGGTGGGGGCGGCGAGGTCAGGTGCGTATGAGGCTTAGGGGCGACAGAGTGCGCGGCTGCTGCCTGTCAGAGTGGAAGGTGCAGCGTGGTGCAGGCCCCAATCGTTGGACATGAACCAGGACCAAACATCAATACACACCGGTGCAAGTGCAGCCGCAGCCGCCGTACACACGCCGTCTACTCGGCGCCCTCACCTGGTAGGCGGCGCGCCAGTAGTACAGGGCCCCGATGGCGGCCTCGCTGCGGGTGTCGGCGCGGTTGCGGCCGGGGAAGCCGAACGCGGCCGACACCGTGGAGTTGAACAGCGAGGTGGCGAAGCCGCCGCACAGCGACTCGAATTGGCTGCAGGGGGTAACAGGAAAGGAGGAGGGAGATGGGAGGAAGGGTCAGAAGGTGGCACCATGACGGCGGTGGGCATTGGACTCCGATGGAAAGTTCACGTGCAGGCATGCAAGGAGGTGTGGCTGTTACGGCTGTAGGGCTCGGTTCCACAGGCGGGCCGCACCCCGCACAAGCAGTAGCGCGTCAGCAGACGGGGACCCGGACCAACGCACGGACGACGTGCGCTGGCAGGTGCGGCTGTACCCACTTGACGTCGTCCTGGGTCAGGATGTTGCGGTAGCTCGAGTACGGGTTGGTGGACTCGGCCAGGTAGAAGGCCTTGGTGGCCTCGGGCAGCGCCGTGTACCAGCCGCACGTGCGGCCGCACACGGCGTCCACGCCAGCAGCAAAGCCGCGGAAGCCGCGGCTCTGGCCGCCCAGCGCGCCGGGCGCGAACTCTGAGAAGGGGTCCATGGCGGGGTTGGTGGCGACGCAGCCCTCCTCGCAGAACGAGCCGGTGGCGGCGGCCATGGCGCTGGCGGCGGTGGCGTTGAGGCCGGCGGCGTTGACCACGTTTGACCGGATGGCGCTGAAGCTGGCGGCGGCGCAGCCGTAGCCGCAGTTGGAGGGCTGCCCGGCGTCGCCGATGGTGCACAGCAGGGGCACTGGGGGGTTGCGTGGCACGGTTGTAGTAGCAGGGTCAGTAAACAAGGGTGCGTGGGCCAGTGGGTGCATGCAAGCGAGCCCGGGCGAGATGCGAACATGCGCGTCTCACTGCTGGCCGAGGTTGCTGAAAAGTGCAAGTGTGCCTACTGTGCAGGTACGTCCAGGTGTCTGCTGCGAATGCATCCAACTGCCGGCAGTGCAGCTCATTACAGTACTCACTGTCGTCCCACGAGTAGCCGCGCTGCACCAGCACCCAAGGGGCGTAGCCGTAGTCGTTCATGGCCACGAAGTAGCCGAACCAGCCCGCCAGGGCCTGCAGGCGGGCAGCCGGGCAGCCGAGGCCGCGACACGTCACCAAACTGGCGTAAGACTCTCGACCCCATAACGCCCACCCACAGCTTGGGCCGAAGCAGCAGTATGTCAGCGTCCTGTGCACTGGGCCCCCTCCACACTCCTGTACGTGGTTACAAGGCACGCAAGGATGCCCATCACGCGCGCACCTGCAGCACACCAATGTGCAGGTAGGTGAAGAGCAGCAGCTTGAGGTTGACCAGGTGGTCGGAGTGGGCGTTGCGCGGCGGGCGGTTCATGATGTCGGCCTCGCGCGTCTCGTAGGCGAACGAGATGGCGGGGATCATGTCGGTGCCCAGGTCGATGCACAGGATGAGGATGGTGGTGGTGGCCAGCGGCATGCCGCAGATGACCCACAGCAGGAAGGGGGACAGCTCGGGCACCTGCGGGGGTGGCATGCGTGGGGGAGGTGGTGGGAGTGTTGGTGTTGGGGAACGTGGGTGTGGAACGTGCCATACGGACGTTGGGGCTAAGGAGAGATGGCGAATGCATGGGGTGGTCCTGCCTTTAGAGCTTAAGGTAATGTGCGCTGTGGATGCGGTCAGCGCCGGCTCTGGCCGTGCCAGTTGCGTGGGCCGCACCTTGCTGGTGAGGGTGTAGGTGATGGACTTCTTGAGGTTGTCAAAGATGAGGCGGCCCTCCTCCACGCCGTTGACGATGGAGGCGAAGTTGTCGTCCATGAGGATCATGTCTGTGGGGGCACGCCGTGGCGGGCACGGGTCAAGACACAGGGGAGATACTCTTGCGAGTAAGCGTGGTCCAGGCAGGTTCCACACGACACGCGCAGCCCGTCGGCCTCATCCGGCATTCGGGGGCGACCAGCCCAACTCCTCCCCGCCCCCCGCCCCACCGCACCTGCTGCCTCCTTGCTGACGTCCTTGCCGGCAATGCCCATGGACACGCCAATGTCGGCCTTCTTGAGCGCCGGCGCGTCGTTCACGCCGTCGCCTGTGACCGCCACCACGCGCTTCAGGCGCTGGTTGTTCTCCACGATCAGCAGCTTGTGCGCGGGCGTCACGCGCGCAAACACAATCTGCTCGTTGTTGAACAGCACGTCGTCCCACGCGGCGTCGCGCTTGGCGTCGTCCTCGATGGACATCAGGTCGCTGGTGGGGGCATTGCAGGCGACAGGCGGGGTAGCAACGAGTGAGCAGGCCAAGGGGCTGCTAACGGGGGCAAGGCAACCAGGCGAGCACGCATGGGTCCAAGGTGGCACAAACACATAGACTAAAAGGCAGGAGCAAAGGTCCGTCGCACTTGCACGTCAAATCCGTCCTGTATGTGGAGCCCATGCGCCCACGCCACCCATGCCAGCCCTTCCACCCGGCCCACGTGGCCTCCCCGCGGTACCATGACCGGCCCTCAGCCCCCAGGCCACGAACACCACATTGCCCACCACTACCCCACCCGACAGCACCCCGCTTTGCGCCCCTCCTACCGGATGTCGTCACCGGTGACCACGCGCGCCTTGCCCCTGGCCAGCACCTCCTGGTCCAGGATGCCGATCTGCTCCGCGATGGCGCGCGCCGTGATGGGGTGGTCGCCCGTCACCATGTACACCTTGACGCTGGCGCGCTTGCAGGTGGCCACCGCCTGCGAGCACATAAGCCAGTTGGATCGGCACGTCAGCTGCGTTGAGATATACTGCTGTTGAGCCCCGACCCGCTACAGTACAGCATCCAAGCCCCCGCAGCTTAGCCCGCTGAAGTCCTGCATACTGGGACCCAAACGCAGCAAGTCTCGGACCTCGGGCCCTGCCGTGGCGCCCCATGCCCCATGCTGCCCGCACCATCGCACGTGCCCGCACCGGCTCCCAGGGACACACCGTGGGAACACATACACCGCCGCACAGCCTGCCACACGGCCTGCGACCGCCACATCGCACCGCACCTCTGGCACGCCGTGTCGCGGCGGGTCGATGAGCGACAGGAGGCCCACGAACACCAGCTCGCCGGTGGGGAAGTTGGGCGCCGGCTGGTCGGTCCAGGGGTGGCTGTGCGGCACCCCGTCCAGGTTGCGGTACGCGAAGCCCAGCACGCGCTCGCCCAGCGCGCCCAGAGCCTCGTAGGCGGTGTTGAAGCGCGCCTCCAGCTCGGGCGTCTTGGGCACCTCCCGGCCGTTGATGAGCAGCTTGGACGAGATGGCCCACACGCGCTCGGGGGCGCCCTGTCGGAAACAGAGAGGGACAAAAGGCCATGTGGACAAGGGGACGAGTAAGGCAACGTCATATGGCTTTTCAGGTTGAGAGCAGCTTGGGCAAGGTTGCCAACGCACGGCCTGGGGCCGCCCTGCGCTGTGCAGCAACGCGCCTTGGAAGCCCTGAGCCAGGACTGCTGTGGTGTCGTAGGTCGAAGGCAGCAGTGCGTGCACTGGACCAGTGAGGCGGTGGGCACTGGAGGAACGCTGCAGCCTGCAGGTCAGCACCACGGCTGCTCTGTCCCGCACCTTCATGACCAGCAGCGGGCGCGAGTCGCCGTCCTTGGTCTGGTCGTGGATGCCGATCTGGTACTTGTTGGTGGAGTTGAACTTGATCTCGAACAGCTTTGGGTAGGCTGCGCGGTACTTCTTGACGTCGTTCAGCAGCTGCACCGACTTGATCAGGCCGGACTCGGAGGCGTCGCCTGCCGCACGCGAGTGCATCAGAGCAGCAGGAGGTCCGTTCAAGGTGCATGCCATGTCACACGCGCATACCAGAAAACCGCAACCGCCTCCAAACCCACCGCAGCAAGACCCTTGCATCCCTCCGTCCGCCCCTGCCTGTGACCCACCCGCGGGAGGCAGGCCCAGCAGGTCGGAACCCCGCCGCAAGGACTCGCAAGGCTCAGCAGGCTCTACCCGCCCCTGCCTGCAACCCACCCGTGGTCTGCAGGCCCAGCAGGTTGAAGTCCGCCCTGGCCGCCTCCTTCTCCAGGTCCAGCAGCGGCGCCGTGGGGTCCAGGGCGTCCTGCACCACGAAGTCGCTGTTGTTGCACAGCGTGGCGATGCGCTGCAGCATGGCGAACGAGGGCGCCTCGGGGGCGAACAGCGGCCAGCCCTGGGGGCCTGCGCGGGAGGGGGGCAAGAGCGGGCACACAGGCGCCTTACACGTAAGCGCCAGTCGGGTGGATGGGGATAAGGGGGTAAGGGGGAGGGCTGCAAGGTCGTGTGATGCTCAGGGGGCAGGGCTCGCTCACTGCGTTGCCCTGGGGGCTAACCCACGCAACAGGGCGGTGTTTCGGGCCTGGCCTTGTTTGCGACAGTGTTGCAGCCACGCCGCGTGTCCTCACCCTTCTTGCCCTTGTCGGCCATCATGGTCTTGAGCTCGGGGTAGTTGCGGGCGGCGGGGATGTCGTGCAGCTGGTCGTCGTACCTGTGGCACATGTTGCGTTGTGGACAAGTTCAGTAAGCGTTGATGCTACATAGTACCACTGCTTTCCCTGCGCAACGCCGGTACAGCACAACCAGGCCTGCGCCCAGAATGCCGGTGCCAAACCCTCACACAGTTCTCTGACACACCCCCGCGCCCCTGCCCCTCCGGCCCCGCCACGCACCAGCAGTGCTGCACCGTCATGCGGTTCTGCGTCAGCGTGCCGGTCTTGTCGGAGGCGATGACGGTGGTGCAACCCAGCGTCTCCACGGACTGCGGGCGGAGGGGGCAGCGACGGTCGGGGAAGCCAACGTGGAGGGGTGCCAAGCCATCATCGCGTGATGCAGCAGTCCCCAGCAGAGCCACGACGGAACATTACCACACGTTACAACCGCACTACTGGTACCCTACTATCATCATAACCGGTTTCCTTACCTGCAGGTTCTTGACCAGCACGTTCTTGTTGTGCATGCGCTTGGCCGTCAGCGCCAGCGCCACCGTCAGCGTCACCAGCAGGCCCTCGGGCACCACCGCCACGATGACGGAGATGGCGAACACGAGGGCCTGGAAGGGGAGGACGGGAGGAAGGGAAGAAGGGTGCGTGGCGACACGTAAGACCAGTTGGTTTCGCTGCAGGGTTCCGCCCGCTGTGGTCCCTCATGCTCGGATGCAGTTCGGCGCCCTCGACATCCGGCTGTTGCTGTTTGAGTGACACACGGTCACCACTCCAGCTGCAACGCTCTTCCTGGCCCCGCCTCGGCTACGATAGCCTTAGCCTACCCTTCATCACAGGCACCCCTCCGCTCGCTAATCCACACGGCCACCGCCACCACCACCGCCACCTCCCCACCTGCACCACGGTCATGACGTCCACGCCGATGCCCACGCCCAGGAACACGGCGCCGATGGTGATGGCGATGGCCGAGATGATGGTGATGAAGCGGTTGACCTCTCGCGCGATGGGCGGCTGGTTGTCGCCCTGCGTCTCGGTGGCCAGGCCGGCGATCTGGCCCATGACGGTGTTGTCGCCGGTGCCGACCACCACGCCGCGGCCGTGGCCCGAGGAGATGATGGTGGAGTAGAAGAGAAGGTTGGAGGCCTCGATGGCGGGCGTCTGCGGCATGGGACGAGGAAGCATGAAGTGAGGCCCAGGGTCAGGACCAGGCCAAGCGCTGACCCCGGCACCCTGGAGACCAGGGCGCACGCGTGGAGCAGTCCGTCACACCAACCCGCGACGGTCGTCACGTGGCGCGCACGGGGAAGGCAGGCGGACGCTTCGTGACGAGCCCCAGGTGAGCAATGGGCCTCCAGCCCCACCTTGGCTGTCTTGGCCTTGCCGCCCTCCTCCACGTCGCCGCCGGCCGCAGCACGCACGTGGCCGTGCGCCTGCGCCACCAGGTGCGGCCCGCGCTCGCAGGCCTCCGACTCGCCGGTCAGCGACGAGTTGTCCACCTTGAGGTTGTAGGCGTCGATGACGCGGATGTCGGCGGGCACCTGGTCGCCCTCCTGCAGTGCGGAGGACGGGTGGGGAAAGGATGGGAGAGTGACGCTGTGCGCGGGTGGTGGCGTGTGGGGTGCAGGGCAAAGCCACGTGGGTTATCACCTACAGCCCCTGTCCGCGGCCTTTTGCCTTGTGTGGCGGTTGCATGCTACACCGTCCAAGGGAGGCCAGTGCTCCTGGGCCACATCTCACATGGCTTGACGCGACAGCAGGTCTCCTTAGCTGAACCCTGAACCCTCGCCCACGCAAGCCCACGACCCCACTGCGCACCCCCAACGCCCACCTGGAACTCGACCACGTCTCCCGGCACCAGCTCCACAGCGTCCAGGATGTTGGCGGCACCGTCGCGTATGACCTTGCACTTTTTGGGTATGAGGCTCTTAAATCCGTCCATGATAGCCTGCGCGGCGCAGGGCAACAAGTGGCAGCTCAGCCACGTGGCACAGCGCAACAGCCGCAGCCCAGGCCAGTACGACCGCGTCCCCGCCACCTGATCCTCACTCCCGACGCCTGATCCCCGTTTCCCTCGCTGCACGCGATGCTGTCCTTCCCGCCACACCAAGGCCAGCTGTGTGAACGAAGCACATCGGTCGCCTCACTTGCGACTTTGCTTCTTGGAAGTAGGCGAAGGTGGACGATATGAACACCACCACGATGAGCACCACGCCCAGGTACAGGTTGGAGGCGTCGGACTGGTCGATGCCGTACGCGATGAAGCACAGCACGCCGCCGGCAATCAGCAGCAGCGAGAAGAAGTTGCTGTACTGCTCCAAGTACAGCACCCTGTGGGGGGTACCAGGCGATAGGAGACACCCAAGTGGCATGACATTGCAGATCAGTCGGTAGCCATGTCAATGTGGTAGCGTGGTGGTGGTGGGGCCAGGCCCTTGCGGACAGGATGCGGGAAACCGCTGTGTGTACGATAACACTCGCCGCGTTGCGGGCCCGGCTTACAGTCCTCCTGGCTTGAGCCCCTTCTCCAGGCAGGGCCACTTTTGGCCGGCCGCATGCACCCCGCTTCCCCCGCGCACCACCAGGACCTCCCCGTGGGCCCCGCACCCACCACCAGGGCTTGATGCTGGGCGGCGTCAAGCGGTTCTCGCCGTGCTTCTTGCGGCTGTCAACCACCTGCTGACCCGTGAGGCCGTCCCTGAACGACACATTGTACTCGGCCGCTAGCTCCTGCGGGTCGATCGGGGGTTGTGGTGGTTGCCGGTGCAGGGGTGTGTGGTCAGGGCGGAGGCGGGGGTGGGGCGTGGGCAGCAGATGGAAGACGTGGCCTAGGTCAGGTGTACCGACAGGAGGGATAGCTGCCACTGTCCCCAGTGGACTGCAAAGCGGCAAAGCGCCACGCCAGGCTCTTCGCCCCTTGCTCTGCCCTGGGTGCTGGGCCCCTGTCCGGCGCCTCCAGGTGCTCCTCTGGCACCTCCCCACCACCACTACAAGCTCCCTCTCATCCCTTCCAGAACGCACCTCTAGGCTGAACTCATGCGCAACGATGGGCAGGTCCTTGCGCAGGTTCTTCCCCTTGTCGTCCGCCCCGCCTCCGTCCTTGCTCTTGCTGGTGATGCCCCCCATGGCGGGAGGCTGCTGAGGCCCGGCCGCTCAGCGGGTGTCAAAGGGGTACAGAGCGCGTACCGAGCCCTCTCCAGGCCTGTCCCGCACCGATCCTTCCCCGTGCTGCACCACCAGAGGGGATGGGGCTGCGACGCTTCTTGGCTGTTGCAAGAGAGGCGTGGATTAGGATGTGCGTCGGCGTAGAGGGGGGGGGTGCGGCCTGCGGGACCGTGGGAAAGAATAAGTTGTTGGGGCTGCGTGTAAGCACGACCTCGTGTGTGGAAAGGCCCAGGAGCGCACAGAAGCCCCGGTCGGGGGGTTGGACCCCCGGTCTGTGGGGATTGAGGCTTTGGGCAGCAGCGGAGGGGTGCAGCCGCGGACGAGGAGCTGCGCCTCTGAGGGCGACCCAGGAGTGACCCAGGGCGACCCAGGAGTGACCCCACTCCACGGCCTGACCGTTGTTTCGGGCTGTCCGTGCTTTTGCGTGGCCTTAAATCAATTTTCGCATATTCTCTCGCGCGCCGCAGAGCTTCGTCGACTGGGGTTTGGCATGAGGGTGCGTGCAGCAACCAGAATGCTGCTGCTAGCAGCCTTCGTCATCAAATGACCGCCGACGCGACAGGCCATTTATTAAGGAAGTTGCTATACATGAATGCCTCTGAAACTGCGTTCTGTCAGAGGTCGACGGCCCCGGGTCCTGCGGCGGCAACGCTTTGGTTGCGCTGGGCCGTGAGGCCACCAACGGATAATGCTCCAACGCGCCATACCTTGCTAGCACGCACGACGAATCCCGCTGAAATTGTGCCGTAACCGACTGCACTTTGGCTCCGCTTGAGAGGAGTGGAGGGGAAAGGTTCCGGTGTAGGAGGTTGATCAGTCGGAAAATGGGGAACAAGCCCAAATTTTCCAAGAAGATGTCGGCAACCCGCCGGGACTAGTCATCCAGCAGGCATCTAGTGGACTAAGGAATCTAAACAAGGGGTGTTGTGGTGTACGACGTTGTGTGACGGACTGCGCGGCGTCCTGCAAGACCCATGCAGGTGCGCATCCCAAAAAGTACATCCATTGTTTTTCACCGCGTATATGGGCTATAACATAGACTTGCACAACCAGTCTCGCGCACGTGGCCTTCACGTCGGCTTGGCCCCTACGCGCTCTGTTCCGCTAAGCCCTTTACGTCCTGAATTAGAAGAACGATGTCAAAAGGAAATGTCGACGGCGTGATTGTGAGTCCGGTCACAACGGCGACGCTGGCCTGGCATACCTTTTCGCCGCTGCGACTGACGGGTTGCTTGCGACTCCGTCCTCATTTAGGGTATCAACTTATCAAAGGAGGAGCAAGCGCCAAAGGCCAAGCGCTTTGACGCCTTCCAAGCCGGTAGGTGCCTGCTGACCGAGGTGGTCAGGTTGTCACCCTTACAAAACGCTTCCAGGCGGTGTGAACCTCACACGGGGGCATCCAACACATGTGATTCCCTTCCCAGTGGCGTATCCAAACTCTTTCCGCACAGAAGGCACACCTTTGCAGCACGCAACGCATGTGCAGTATCCACGTAAGCCCCAGTGTTTCGTCTCCACCGAACGTACCTTTCTGCTGCCGTGCCTTGAACCCAACCACACACGGCACCGTTCATCTTTCGCAGGACGCAGGATAAGTCGGTGCTCGGTGGCTTGCATGCACTGAGCAGAGCCTACCCGTAAGTACGGTCCCTGCCACCCTGCTGCCCCACCTTTCTCCTGCCGCAGTCGGTGTTCCCGCCTACCTACTCTGCCTGTACGGCCTCTACGCTGGATTCTTCGCCGTCATGCTGACCATAGCTGTCTACGCACGGAAAGACAACTACCTGAGTGAGTTCCGGGGCCGCCCGGGCCTGGCAGCAAGGGCACGGACTACGCTCCCGTGCAACACACCTGGGCGTGCGGTCGTCAAGGACTTCAGCAAGCGCGGGGTCGCTGTACCAGGCAGCACTCCAAGTGCCTGGCCACCCTCGTGTACAGAAAACACCTAGCGTGCTGACATTTGAGTTGAGAGGGCCGCGTTCACATGCCCATTTCCTGCCCGCCGTTCGCAGAGCTGGCGTCGCGGCTGAGCGGCGACCCCGCTTCCCCTGACACGGCCACCACCCCGTGGATGTTCCTGGCGAGCAGCATGCGGCAGTGACGGGCACAACGCCAGCTCGGGAGGACGGAGGGTTTTAACAAGTGCATACCGCATTTGACTACTTGGCAACGGTTCCGTGGTCATGGGATGGGGGTGACACTTTCGTGCGTTGTGTGTGGCACGGAATTGTGATGAAGGCGTGACACGTGTCCCCACGGAGCAGATGTGTCCTGTACTAGTTGGAGCAGGATGCCAGGACGCTTATGGCTAGCCGTGTAGACGCGTCAGAACCAAGGGTACTCACGTCGTCAGAGGTGATTGGGGCTGCTTGCAATCGGGCCTGCTGCCTGCCCCTCCGCCGCCCTGTCCCCGTGTGCAGTACGGGTATCTGGTGGTCCTGCGTTACGGGCATCAGCCGCAACGCGGTGTTGCATGCCAAGATGCCATCTCTCGTGTAAGTTTGCATGACAGGTGCCAGAGTACCCTAGTGGACTGAAGCGTCATGGTTGGTCATGGGACGATGGTACGTGCCGAATCGGCGCTGACCTACGCTGCTGACTCGCTGTACGTTGACTGACACGGACAGGGGCTTTCTGGTGGGCGGTGCATTGCATCGTCTTTAGGAGGGATGTGCATTATTGAACTGTTGCATTCAACGGGCTTTAGTACCGTGCTTCGAACATGCCCACTACCGGTATGTGCATGGTGGCGTGGACCCGTCCCTTAGTGTCCCAACTTATGCGGGTTGCCAGGATGTTACGCGACGGACGGTCGGTACTGGCAGGTGCGGGCAAGGGCGTGTGGCCTCCCCACGCCCTATTGTCAATGACTGCAGGGGGCAGGCCAACATGTAGCGAAGGCATCATGCCACGAACGAGTCTGCCGCATTAGCACTGGTGGCATCTCCTGGCGGCCGATGAATTAGAAGCAGGTCTCCCCTGGTTAGCACTGCAAGCGAGGGTTCCGTAGCCCGTTGCGATGGCTATCACCCATGCCAGCAGGTAGTTGATTTAAAAGGTCTCCAGTGTAGAGATGCCCAGGCAGGAAAGCTTCCAGTGTTGCCGACAAGCTCAGCGTGTCAACTGTCAAGGTGACATTTTATGTTACATTCCAGGTGATGTGGCCACGGTGTACTGTACTGTACTGTACTGTACTGTACTGTACTGTACTGTACTGTACTGTACTGTGAGCGCATTAGGGCCTGTAGCGGCGGTTTTGCTTGCCTTGCTGCCCTCCAGGGCCTCCACACTTTCCTGGGGGGTTCCAAGGCTTTCGTTCCCGGCCAACGTACAGTGCTGCAAGCCAGCGGAGGTACGCACTTTGCGTACTAGAGTGCCTCACCGCGTCGCAGGTTATGCAGGCCATGGTAGGGTTGGCACGGGCCAGAGAACGAGATTTCTAGGTAGAACTAATCTAGGCTAGAATCTAGCCTAGAACCTAGAAGACCCCAAAAGTCGTTCTAGGCCCGC
>VFQN01000596.1_pt1 | contig 66190 bp, 62 predicted proteins | sample 3512371 | NCBI WGS metagenome assembly VFQN01 (sample SAMN10412370, study PRJNA504923) | tailings metagenome | isolation source: Replicate 2 from Balatoc abandoned mine | place: Philippines: Itogon, Benguet | collected 2017-08-28 | reverse complement strand
TCGGGTAGACGCCGGTGATGAGCCCGCTGCGGCTCGGGGCGCACACCGGGGCGTGCGTGAACGCCCGCGTGAACCGCGCGCCCTGCGCCGCGAAGCGGTCAAGGTTCGGCGTGACCGCGTCCGGGTCGCCGTAGCAGCCGAGGCTCGGCGAGATGTCCTCGGCGCCGATGAGCACGATGTTCGGCCGCGCCTGGGCAAAGGCGGGCGCGCCCGCGGCGAGAAGGCACGCGGCGGCGACGAGGAAGCGCATGGTCGGTTCCGGGAGAGGGGTCAATCGGCGTCGATCACCAGCGAGGCGAACACGGCGCGGAAGACGGGGTCGGCGGTGGCGCGGTCGTACTCGCTCGCCTGCCCCATGAGCAAGAGCGGGCCGGCGGGCGTGTCCACGCAGCGGGTGTGGCAGGCGACCGCGGTGTCGAGCGTGAGGAAGTCGATGTCGTGCCCGATCGCCACGCGGTCGGCGAGCGTCTCCACCACGTCGTCGGCGTCGAGTTCCTTGTACTCGGTCTTCAGCGCGTCGAGCGTCTGGTCGGCGAGCGCCGCCGGCGTGTCTGCCTCCGGCCGCAGCGACACGAGCAGGAACGCCGTCCCCGGGCTCTGGAGGACGACCGTCCACGCCGCCCCGTCGTCGTCAGCGGCGTCCGGGTCGGGGCGCCAGTTCGTCGGGTACTGGAAGCGGATGCCGTCGCGGTCGAAGGTGTCAGTCATGCGAGTCTAGTGGTCAGAGGACAGAAGGCAGAGGGCAGGATCGGAGGCGGCGGCCGTTCTGGCCTCTGTCTTCTGTCCTCTGACCTCTGAATACTATCGCGGTTCGACTACGAACGTCGGCACGACCGACCCGCCGGCGGCGACGTTCACCGGGGCGTCGGCAGCGACGCGGGTGAGGCACCCGCTGACGAACTCGCCGAAGGCCACGAACGGACTCGTCTCGACCGACAGTTCACGCACCTCAACCCGCCCGCCGTCGGCCACCGGGAACGGTTCGCGCGGCACGCCGACCCGGCGCTGCACCACGAACGGCTCCTCCAGCGCCCGACGCACCGCCGCCTCCCACGTCGGCTGATCGACCTGCCAGCCGGGCACGGTCCCTTCCGCGCCGAGCGTGTCGTTCGGCCGCAGCACCAGCGACTCGCGGTTCGCCATCACGTGCGGCACCAGTTCGACCTCGGCGCCGCCGGCGGTCGTGCGGCGGTCCTCGACGACGCGCGTCCAGGGGACGTGCGCCGCAATGAGGGCTCGTTGCTCCGGCGTGAACAGCGCCGCGTTCCGCTCGTCGCTCAGCACCGCGACCGCGGCCTTCTTGCCGAGCAGCAGCCCGCGGAACGGGTTGACGATGCACGCCGCCCGGTCGCGCGCGGCGCGGAACAGCGGGTGGTCGAGCCCGCACCGCGCCGCCAGTTCGCCTGCCGCGACCCGGCGGTAGACGAGCGTGGCGTGGAACTCGCCGGCGCGGAGCTTCCCGTTGTCGTACTCCAGGTCGCGCGGGTCCACGATGCGGGCCTCGACGCCCATCGCCCGGAAGTAGTCGTAGAAGAGGACGAACTCGGCGAACGTCGGCGCCTCGCGCCAGTCGAGGATCGCCACCCGCGGCGGGTCGGCCGAAGGGCCGCGCCACTTGCGGTACGAGTCGGCAAGGGCGTGCAGCACCCCGGCCCGGTCGATGACCGGCCACGCGAGGAACCGCCGGCTGAACTCCTGGAACGCCGGCAGCCCCTGGAACAGCCGGGCGAGTGAGTCGGAGTAGCCGGCGCCGGCCGTCGTCTCGGTGTTGAATTCGGTGAAGAGCAGGTCGGCGTCCGACGCGAAGAAGGCGTCGAACCGGCCGGCCGGCGTCGGGTCGGGGAAGCCGGGGTCGAGGGTGAAGAGGTCGTCCTCCCAGTCGCGGAGGCGGAACTGGCGGCGGAATCCCGGGTCGGCCGCGGCCCTGGCGTGTGCGGCGCGCAGCGCCGGCAGCAAGCCGCTGGCCTTGTCGTGGATCAGACGGAATTGCGCCGGGGTGAGGAAGCGCGGCCGCAGCACGCCGCACACCGGGCGGCGGGCGTAGACGAGCCCGCGGGCGTCCTGGCCGTGCGCGAGCGCGGCGGCCGACTCGGCGGCGAGCGCGGGGTCGGCGGCGAGGAGGTCGTGGTAGGCGGCGACGGCGGCGGACATGGGTGGCTCCTCAGCGGCCCTTCCGCTTCGGCTTGGTGGGGCGGGCGAACAGGTCGGCCAGCGGCACCGCGAACCCCGGCAGTACGCGGCCGCCGTCCAGCACGCCGGTCTCGCCCAGCACTTTGAACCGCTTCGCCGACGTGTACACCTTCGCCGTCTTCGTCGGCGGGTCGATCACCCACGCGAGTTTGCACCCGGCGGCGAAGAACTCGGCGAGCTTGCGGTCGATCTCCGGTGTCGTGTTCGTCGGGCTCAACACTTCGACGATAAGGCCCGGGGCGACCGTCCAGAACGCCTCGTCCGGGAACTCGCCGTCTGGGAACGACTCCCACGGGATGAACGTCACGTCCGGCGCCCGCACCACGCCCTGCTTGAGTCGGATGTGCCCGTCGCCGGGCAAGGTGACGCCGAGCCCCTCGGCTTCGACGAGCGTGTCCAACAGCCGAAACAGCCGCCCGCCCAGAAACCCCTCAAGGCTGCCCATTGGCTTCTCTACCAGGGTGCCGTCGATGAGTTCACAGGTCGGCCTGCGAGCGACCTCCAGGTCCGCCTCCGTGGCCGTCCCGGGCGGCGGCATCATGCGGATACGCTCCAGCGGGACGTCACCGAGTCGCCCGACGAGGTCGGCGAGCGTCGCCGGCTTCGTGCGCGACGTGACGCGGGCGGCGGACGGGGCGGGGCGCGGCGGCATGGTGGCACCGGTTCTGGCGCGCGGGCGGTTCGCTCAGCCTACCGCGCCCGTCAGCCGGCGGGTACGCCGTTCCCGGGGGTGGCCGGCCGCCTCACGCACTCGTTCACTAGACCCCGACCGCACAGCGCCCCACCGGATCGTTCTGTGACCCGCCCGACCGTTCTCGTCGTGGAAGACGAACCCGCCATTCTGGCAATGAGCCGAATGCTCCTGGAACGGGAAGGGTATCCGGTCCTCACCGCGGAGGACGGCCCCACCGCCGTCGCTCGCTTCCAAGGCGCCGCGGACGCGATCGGGGTCGTCGTCCTCGACTTGAACATCCCCGGGTTCGGCGGGTGGGCGGTACTGGCCGAGCTGCGGCGGATCCGACCCAGGGTGCGGGTCGTGGTCACCACCGGCAACGTGGCCGACGACTCGGGCACAGTCTCCCAGGAACCGCCGACGGCCGTGCTTCCCAAGCCGTACCGCCCGTCCGACCTGATTGAAGTCGTCGCCCGCGTGCTCGCCGCCCCGGCGTGACACCCCGGCCCGATTTGCGTATCGGGGCGACCGCCCGACACGTCTGACCCGATCACCCGCGCGAGTCGATTCGCGCTGGCCCCGGGCGGGCGGGTGGGGTATGATTCTACAACTCCCGCCACGCCGCACGTTTCCGCCCGCCGGACCGCGTATGCCCCTGCCTCGCATCCTCCTCGTCGGTCTCCTCGCGCCTGCCGCGCTCGTCGCTGTGGCCGGGCTCACGCCCACGCCTGCGCAGCCGGCATCGGAGGCGAAAGCGTTTGCGGCCGAAGGGGTTGCGTACCTCAAAAAGCACTGCCTGTCGTGCCACGGCGACACGCGGCCCAAGGCGGACCTGTCGCTGACCAAGTACACCACCGCCGAGTCATTGCTAAAGGACCGGAAGGTCTGGCAGCGCGTGCAGGAGGTGATTCACAGCGGCGAGATGCCGCCCGAGCCGCGGCCGCGGCCGGCGCCGGGCGAGTCGGATGACTTCCTGAAAACCGTCGGCGGCATCTTCGACCACCACGACCGCACGGCGCCGCCCGACCCCGGCCGCGTCACCATGCGGCGCCTCAACCGGCTGGAGTACAACAACACGATCCGCGACCTCGTCGGCGTCGATTTCACCCCGGCCGACGACTTCCCTTCGGACGACGTCGGCCACGGCTTCGACAACATCGGCGACGTGCTGACGCTGCCGCCGGTGTTGCTCGAGCGCTACCTCGCGGCGGCCGAGAGCGTCATGGACCGCGCGGTCGCGGTGACGCCGGCCAAGTCGCCCGAGCGCTGGCAGGGCGGGCAGTACCTTGAACCGGCCTCGGCGAAGGTGCCGCTCAAGACCAACTGGCGCGTCGTGACCGTAAAGGACGGCGGCGACGCGGTCGAGACCGGACCGGTTCACACCTCGTATCAGGTGCCGAAGAACGGCGAGTACGTCTTCCGCGCCCGCGTCCGCGCCGAGACGGAGGGGAAGGAGCCGGTCCGCGTCGCGGTCCTCGCGGTGTGCGACAAGGACGCGCCGGGCGTGGCGTCCGACGCCGACGCGGAGAAGCTCAGCGGCGCGGCCCTGAAGGGGCTCCGCCCGTTCGTCATCCTCAAGACGGAAGAGGTAAAGGGGACCGAGAAGGCGCCGCAGGTCGTCGAGGCGAAGGTGCCGGCGAACCTCGGCGTGAAGCGGATGGCGGTGGCGCTCGTGAAGCCGAAGGCGGGCGAGCCGGCGCCGACGCTGTACGTCCAGAACCTGTACCTGAAAGGCCCGCTCGACACGCGCCCCGCCACGCACCGCGAGCTCCTCACCTCCGACGAGTCGAAGCCCACCGTCGAGCGCACGAAGGACGTGCTGGCGCGCTTCGCCACGAAGGCGTACCGCCGGCCGGTCACGGCGGAAGAGCTGGCGCGGCTCGTGAAGCTCGCCGAGTCGCGCACGGCGGCGGGTGAGTCGTGGGAGGCGGGCGTGCAGTTCGCCATGACCGCCGTGCTCGTGTCGCCCAAATTCCTGTTCCGCGTCGAGCTCGACAACCGCCCGGAAGGCCCGGAGGCGCGGCCGCTCAACGAGTACCAGCTCGCGTCCCGGCTGAGTTACTTCCTGTGGGCGTCGATGCCGGACGACGAACTCTTCGGCCTCGCGGCGAAGGGTGAACTCACCAGGAGCCTGCCGCAGCAGGTGAAGCGGATGCTCGCCGACCCGAAGGCGAACACGCTGGTCGAGTCGTTCGCGATGCAGTGGTTGCAACTCCAGCCGCTCAAGAACGCCCAGCCCGACGCCAAGCTGTTCCCGCAGTTCAACGACCGGCTGCGGGCGGCGATGCTGCAAGAAACGAAGCTGTTCCTGGGCGAGATCGTCCGCCAGGACCGCAGTGTCCTCGACATCCTCGATGCCGACTTCACCTACGTGAACGGCGACCTCGCCCGGCTGTACGGCCTCAAGGACGTGGCCCGCGGCGGCGGCCGGCGGCAGGAGGAGTTCGTCCGCGTCGCGCTCGCTGGCACGAACCGCGGCGGCGTGCTGACGCAGGCGAGCGTGCTGACGGTCACGTCGAACCCGACGCGCACGAGCCCGGTGAAGCGCGGCCGCTGGGTGCTCGAACAGCTCCTCGGCACACCGCCACCCCCGCCGCCGCCGAACGTGCCCGAACTCGAAGAGGCCGGCAAGAAGGCGACGGCGCTGACGCTGCGGGCGCGGATGGAGGAGCACCGCAAGAACCCGGCGTGCGCCAGCTGCCACGCCAAGATGGACCCCCTCGGGTTCGGCCTGGAGAACTTCGACGCCGTGGGCGCGTTCCGCGACAAGGACGGCGGCGCGCCCATCGACCCGTCCGGCGAGCTGCCCGGCGGCGTGAAGTTCGCAGGCCCGGTCGAGCTGAAGAAGATTCTGGTGGGCAAGAAAGAGTTGTTCGCCCGCTGCCTGACCGAGAAGCTCCTGACCTACGGCCTCGGCCGCGGGCTGGAGTTCTACGACAAGCGTTCCGTGGACAAGATTACCGCCGGCCTGGCGCGGCAGGACTACAAGTTCTCGGCGCTGGTGACCGAGATCGTGACCTCGAACCCGTTCCGCATGCGACGCGGCCGGGCGGGACAATAGTGAAGGCATTTTTTGACGGGATGAACAGGATGAAACAGGATTGAAATCAAAGACGAAACCGGCTGTTTTGATTCAATCCTGTTTCATCCTGTTCATCCCGTCAAAAAATGATTGAAACCCAACCTAAGGGCCAGCCCATGCCCCGCCCGACGATCAGCCGCCGGCTCGCCCTCAAGGGGCTCGGCGTGTCCATCGGCCTCCCGTGGCTGGAGGCGATGGGGCCGCAGACCGCCTGGGCGCAAGGCCCGGGCACCGCGAACCCTGCCCCGAACCGGATGTGCGTCCTGTACGTCCCGAACGGGAAGAACATGGCCGACTGGACGCCGGCCGCCGAGGGGAGCAACTTCGAGCTCCCGCACATCCTCCGCCCGCTCCAGCCGGTGAAGGACAAGCTGCTCGTCCTCACCGGCCTGACTGCCGACAAGGCCCGGCCGCACGGCGACGGCGGCGGCGACCACGCCCGGGCGCTCGGCGCGTTCCTCACCGGCTCCCAGCCGCGCAAGACGGATGGCACCGACATTCGCGCCGGCGTCAGCGTCGACCAGGTGGCCGCGGCCCGCGTCGGCGACCAGACTCGCCTCCCGTCGCTCGAACTCGGCTGCGAGGCCGGGGCGATGGCGGGGAACTGCGACAGTGGGTACTCGTGCGTCTACTCGTCCACAATGTCGTGGCGGTCGGCGACGCAGCCGCTGCCGAAGGAAGTGAACCCGAAACTCGTGTTCGAGCGACTCTTCTCGACCACGCCGGACAACGTCCGTCAGCGCCAGGACGCCCGGCGGCGCAGCGTCCTCGACTTCGTGCGCGACGACTCGCGCGAGCTGACGAACCAGCTCGGCGCCGGCGACCGCCGCAAGCTCGACGAGTACCTGTCGGCGGTGCGCGACGTGGAACTGCGCATCCAGCGCGCCGCCTCGCTGCCGCCGGTGCGCACGCCCGACGTGCCGGTGCCGACCGGCGTCCCGGCGAGCTACCCGGACCACATCCGCCTCACGTACGACCTGATCGCGCTGGCGTTCCAGGCGGACGTGACGCGGGTGGTGACGTGCGTGCTGGCGAACGAGGGGAGCAACAAGCCGTACCCGTTCGCGGGGGTGAGCGAGGGGCACCACGACCTGTCGCACCACGAGAACAAGGCCGAGAAGAAGCAGAAGCTGCGCGACATCAACACATTCCACACGACGCAGCTGGCGTACTTCCTGGAGAAGCTGAAGGGCGTCCGCGAGGGCGACGGCACGCTGCTGGATCACTGCATGGTGGCCTACGGCAGCGGTAACAGCGACGGGAACGCCCACAACCACGACGACCTGCCGATCCTGCTGGCGGGCGGCGGGTGCGGGACGCTGCGGACCGGGCGGCACGTGAAGTACGCCCGCGAGACGCCGCTGAACAACCTGTGGGTCGGCCTGCTCGACCGGATGCGCGTGCGGGTGGATGCGCTCGGCGACAGCACCGGTGCGCTGCCGAACCTGGCGTGACGAGAAAGGCGCGGGCTGAACGAAGCCCGTGCCCGTGTTCAACCATACGGAGCCGGCCCATGCGGTTGCGTCATCTCCTGTTCGGGTGCAGCCTGGTCCTCGCGGGGTGTACTTACGGCGCGGCCCCAACCTCAACCGCATTTCCGGCCGATGAGCCACCCGGAGGGGACGGCAAGCGCGACCCGAAAGGACCGATCGTTCTCCCGCACTCGGACTCGGTCGTGGGCGTCGCGTTCACGCCCGACGGAAAGACGCTGGTGGCGAGTGACAACAACTCGGTCCGGCTGTGGGACACCGCAACGGGTAAGGAGAAGGCGGCCCTCAAGAATGGGAAAAGTGGTGCAAAGCCAGTCGCCGTGTCCCTTGACGGGAAACTGATCGCGGCGGGGAACTGGGACAAGACAGTACGACTTTGGGACGGCGCGGGCGGGGCGGAAGTCGCCACGTTGGTTGGTCACGTTGGCCCGGTGCTGACCGTGGCGTTTTCCCCGGACGGTGCATTGCTCGCAACCGGCGGCAGGAGTGAGTCGTGGGTCGGTGAGGCCCAGGTGAAGCTCTGGGATCTGCGTACCCGAACCGAATCGGCCTCTCTACCCGGCATTGCCGACCCGGTGGGCAAATTAGCGTTCTCGCCCGACGGGAAGACGCTCGCCGTGGGCGATGTACGGGGAGGACTCGTTCTCTGGGATGTCGCCTCCAAGCAGGTCCGTCAGCGTCTCAAGGGGCAAACGTCCGTCAGCATCGTCGTCTGGTCGCCCGACGGCCGGAGACTCGTGTCGGGCGGTAGCGACATCCGCATCTGGGAGTCCGACACGGGCAAACTTCTCACCACCCTGCCCGTCGGGGACAACACGGACGATTGTTTCGGGCTCGCGATCACGAAGGACGGCAAACTGCTCGCCTCGGGCAGCCACCGCGGCAACATCAAGGTTTGGGATGTACGCACCGGGGAAGCCAAACTGACGCTGCAACGGGCTCCTGTTCGAGTGGAACCGACGGTGAGGCCGATCCAAGAGTTAGGGAAGGATATGGTGAACAACGCCTATTGCGTCGCCCTGTCTCCCGACGACTCGTTGCTCGCCGCCGGCGTCGGCCCGACGGTGAGGATTTGGGACATCAAGTCGCTGCTACCGACCGGCGCGGCCGGGAAATAGCAGGAGAATTTTAGGTGGGTCTCGTCGTAAAGCCTCGTTGACCCCACTTACCTGCGAAGCGTCACCGCGGCGCCACCTGCCCGAGCAACTCCAGCGCCGCCGCCGTCACCGCGTCCGCGGCGCCGACCTCCAGGTAGCTCGACCGCGCCCGCCAGGTCTCGTACCCGCCGAGCCCGTGCTGCTCCGCCGTCGGCAGGTAGCCGTTGTACCCGTTCGCCAGCGACACCGTGAACGTCCGCCGCAGCGGCGACTTCGCCTTGATGTCGAGCCCGATCTGCGTGAACGTCTCGCACGGGATCGCCACGATCCCCAGGTCGCCGATGCGGATCGCCTGAATCCGTACCGGCACCGTATCCGGGTACTTCGCCAGCAGCACCGTCTCGCGGGCGTACACCTCCTCCGGGCCGCTCAGCACCTTCCCTTTCGCCTTTGCCAGAATGCCCTCGGCGCGTTCGACCTCGGCGGCGCTCGGCTTGCGGACCTTCAGTGTCAGGTCTTTCGTCGCCACGGCGAGCGTGACGTCGGAGCGGTAGGTGGCGGTGTCGGCGGCAGTCTTCGCGGCCTTCGCCACCGCCTCGGCGACCTCGCGCGACCGCTCGCCGGGCTCGCGCTTCGGCGGCGCCGCGCCGGCGAAGTTGATGTTGTTCACGTCGCCGCTCGTGCCGTTCGACAGGACGCCGACGAACTGGTCCCCCTTCGCCCCCAGCACAGCGCCGACGCGCTCGGCGAACACGCCGAAGTAGTCGGCCGACAGCGCCGGCCGGTCGCCGACGTAGTGGAGTGAGTAGTTGGCGAACAGCGCCCGCGGCGCGCCGTCCAGGCCGCGCACGCTCAGCACGCTCACCGCCGGATCGACCGGCCCGGCCTGCTTGTCGATCGCCTTGTTCCCGTAGCCCGGGTTGGTGCGCACCTTGTCCGTCGTGTCGCCGAACGGGTTCTTGTTCTCGAACCCCGGCTGCGTCAACCAGCGGCGGTTGAAGACGTGGTTCGGCTCGTCGGCGGCGCCCCAGCCGACTTTTGCCGGGGCGAGTTTGGCGTGCGCGGCGACGATGCCGGCGGCGATCTTCTTCGCCAGGAACGCGACGTACCGCTCGTCCGGGTCGCTCTGGAACACGCCGGTGACAGTGGGGGCGGTGTGTGTGTGCGTCGCCGAGATGAGGATGTTCGCCGCCGGGATACCGGTCCCCTGGCTCGCCTCCGCCCGCGCCGCGTCGCCGAGCTCGCGGGGGATCATGCAGCTGTCCACGACGCACAGCGCCACCTTCGTCTTGCCGTCGTCGAGGACGAGGCAGCGGGCGTGCAACTTGTCCGCCGCACCCGTCGCCTGCCGGTCGGCGAACCCGCCGTTGACGGCGACCGGGAAGTGCTCGGGCGTCACGTCCTGCGCGAAGGCGCCGGCCTGAAGGCCGGGTGATCGCTGCTGGGCGGCGGGTGCGGCGGCCGCGAGCGTAGCGAGGAGCAGAAGTGCGAGGCGTGGCATGGCGGGGCTCCGGGGCGGGAGTCCCGAGTATCCGCCGCCGCGCGGGTCGGGGCAAGCGCAAGCGGCTGCCGTTCGCGGGCGGGTGCGGTACACTGACGGCCGGTTCCGCCCACGGAGGTTCGCATGACGCGATTCGCGCTCGCCGGTGTGGTGTTCGCGGTTGGGCTCGCCGGCCCGCTCGCGGCCGACGACGCCACGCTGAAGTCCCTCGCCGGCTCGTACAAGGCGGTCGGCCTGCACAAGTACGGTGAGGAGGCGCCGGCCGACCTCGTGGCCGAGATCCGGGCGAAGATCGAGAAGGACGAAATCACCTTTACGGTCAAGGGGAAGGAGTTCCCGGCGAAGCTCAAGGTGGACCCGGCGAAGACCCCCGCCTACCTGGACCTGTCCCCGGCCGACGGCCCCGAAAAGGGGCGGACGTTCCTCGGCATCTACAAGCTGGAAAAGGGCGAACTCGTGCTGGCGTTCACCGAGAAGGCCGACCGCCCGACCGACTTCAAGGGCGGCGAGGACGTGCTGGTGGTACGGCTGAAGCGGGACGGCGGGAAGTAGCGGGTCCGTTCACACCTTACCGAGGGCGACCGATGACGCGGCTGACGGCGGGCATTGTGGCGGCACTGGTGGTGGTCGGGGCGGGCTCGGCGCAGCCCGACGCCCCGGCCAAGTCAATCGAGGGCAAGTACAAGGTGGTGTCGGCGGTCTTCGGCGGGAAGGCGGACACGGAAAAGGCGATGAAGGTGACGTTCGAGTTCAAGGGCGACGAGGTGGTCATCAACGAGGGCGGGACGCGGGACGAGACGGCGAAGTACAAGCTCGACCCGTCGAAGACGCCGGCGCACATCGACATCACCCCGAAGAACGGCAAGGAGGTGCTCGGCATCTACCAGACGAAGCAGACGAAGGCGGGGCTGGAGCTGACGATCGCGTTCACCAAGGACGACGGCGCCCGGCCGACCGACTTCAAGGGCGAGGGGCCGCGGGACGCGGTCATCACGCTGCTGCGCCAGGGCGGGAAGTGACGCCGGTCATGGTGGTGTGATCGGCCGGATCAGGTCGAGAAACCGATCAAGCCGGTCACGCGCCGCTTCTGGGCTGACGCTCGCCGGGGGCTGGCCGCGCCTCCCGTGAGCGACCCAGTTGCGGTAGCGGCGGACCTGATTCACCTGTTCGACCAGATCGGCATGTCCTTCCGCCTTGAACGGCTCAAGAACGCGAAAGAAACTCCCCTCCGCGATCCATACCAGCGCATCCTCCGCCGCCCAACGGAGTGTCGGGTGGGTGAGCCTTTCAACCTGTGGGCGGGCTGTCGTCAGCACCGCGTCCCGGACCGCGGCCTCGAAGACCGAAAACAAGACCACGATTGCCAAGTCGGCGAGTTCGTCGACAACGAATCCGGCCTCGGACGCGACCACCTCCGGGTCGAGGTGGCGGAAGTAGGGGTCGCGCCCGAATCGCCCGTTCCACGGGAGTTCGTTCCAGTGGCCTTCGACCAGTCGCCGGGCAAGGGTCGCATGTCGCCGGACGGCTTCGTACCACCGCCAGGCGTCGCCCAGCGAGGTCACTGGAGCAGCCCCAACACGATTCCCTCGAAAGACTCTCGGGTGAACGGTGTACCGATCCCACCGTAAGTCCACCACATCCACACGTCGCGGCCTTCGGATATTACCCGATAAACTGGTACTCGCTCCATTCCGTTGTCGAGATCAACTCGGCCCTCGATCTGCCGTTGGGCAGTCTCCCCGGGCGGTTGGATCATCCCGACGACTGGCAGCGGGTATGGAACGGCGCGCACGGCGTTGCGACCCAAACTTATGGACAACCCCTTCAGAACGTATCGCCCCATGTAGTAGTCCTCGAATGTATGGTCGGTCTGCCGGACGCGAAGCAGCTGCTCCGGGTCGGCAGCCTTCAACCATTCGAGTACCTGGTGGACGAGGTCTTGAGTAGCACGCTGCCAGTCAAGAGTGGCAGCTTTTAGCCGCTCAGACTCCGCCCGGATCTCGGCAGCCTCGCCCCGCAGGTATTCGGTCAGCACGCTCATCGGATGCCCTCCCGCCCCGATTCTACCGCCCCTCGCGGACGTTGTACTCCAGCTTCCACCGCTGCTTCCCGTCGCGGCTGAACAGCCACAACTCCAGCTGGCCCACCGGCGTCACCTTGCTGTGCAGGTGGACCGGCACCACCTGCCGCGCCGCGGCGCCCTTCGCCTCCAGCGTCGTCTTGATCGGGGCGAGCTCGTCCACCTGGCCCTCCCACTCGTCCACCACCGTGCCCGCCGTGTCGGTGCGGCGGGTCGTCGAGCCGAGGAAGCGGAACTCCGCCTCCTCGCCCGTCACCAGCCCGAACTCGGCGCCGGGGATGTCCGCCTCCGTCCCCTCCTCCATCCCGAACGGGGCCACGCACAGCGCCTTGATCGGCGGCGCGATCCCCGGCACCGCCGGCGCCGCCGTCTCGACCCCGACGTAGTACGCCCGCGCCGTGCCGCCGCGGATGCGCACGCCTTTGCCGCGCCGCACCAGCCCGTAGTAAGCAGCGCCGCGCGCCACCGCGAGGTCGAGGTCGGCCCCGGGCAGCTCGCGCGGGGCGTCGGCCTTCGCGCCCTTCGCCCACGCGCCGAGCACCCCGAGGAGGCGGTTGCGCATCGGGTCGGCCTTGAACACGCCGCCGTTGAAGAGGATGGCGCTGGGGAGCGCCACGCCGGCCTTCTTGCCGCCCTTCTTCGCGCTCTCACGGCCGGCGAGTGACTCCGCCTGCCGGCTGAGGAACGACGCGAGGTGGCGCGTGATGCCGGGGTCGGAGACGTAGGGGAGGCCGAGTTCCTGCAACCCGGCGGTGCGGGTGCGGGCGGGCTCGGCGTCGCGGGCGCACTCGGGGAAGAACCCGTCGATCAGCACCGCCTCGGCGTCGGCGCGCGGCAGGTCGTGCTTGATCGTCCCCCCGACGAGGCTGCGGCCCTTGCCCAGTACCGTGACCGGCGCCTTCGTCAGCTTCGGGTTGGCGAACAGCTGCTCCTTGGCGCTGCGGCAGGCGTAGGTGAGCTGGACCATCTGGCCGGCGTCGAGCTTCGTGTTGTTCTTGGCCAGCACCTGCGCCACCTGGTAGGCGAGCGTCAGGTCCATGTTGTCGCCGCCGAGCAGGAGGTGGTCGCCGACGGCGAGGCGCGTCAGGCTCAGGTTGCCGCCCTCCTCGCCGACCTCGATCAGGGTGAAGTCGGTCGTGCCGCCGCCCACGTCCGCGACGAGCACGAGGTCGCCGATGCCGACGTTCTCGCGCCACTTGTCGCCGGCGCGGTCGAGCCAGGCGTAGAACGCCGCCTGCGGCTCCTCGAGGAGCGTGAGGTGCTCGAAGCCGGCGGCGCGGGCCGCCTCAATAGTCAGATCGCGGGCGGCGGCGTCGAACGACGCGGGGACCGTCAGCACGATGTCCTGCGCTTCGAGCTTGTCGGCCGTACCTTTGCCCGGTCCGCTGTGGTTCCACGCCTCGGCGAGGTGCTTGAGGTAGCGCGTGGCCGCCTCGACCGGCGACACGCGGCGGCCGGTTTCGGGGGCGCGGAACGGGAGGATCGGCGCCTTGCGGTCGGCCCCCGGGTGGCTGAGCCACGACTTGGCCGACGCCACGAGGCGCGTCGGCACCTGCGAGCCGAAGGCGCGGGCGAACTCGCCGACGGCGTAGTCGCGCTGGGCGTCCCACGGCAGCTTGATCGCGCCGGCGGGCTGTTCGCCGTCGCCGGGGAGGTACAGGAACGACGGGAGGAGCGACCGCTCCTCGACCGCCCCCGGGCCGACGACCTGCGGGACCGCGAGCGTGGCGACCGGGGGCTTCTCGCCGGCGGCCGTGTCCACGTAGGCGAGGGCGGAATTCGTGGTGCCGAGGTCGATGCCGACGACGTACCGGGAGGCCATTACCGACTCCTGTTCAGGGTGGTACGGCCATTGTAGCGCAACGCCGGGTGCGATGGCCGTTCCCCGGCCGCCGGCATACGACTACCCGGACACCCGCCGATACCCGCACCAGGTTCCACCGCATGGGTTCCGCACCCTCCGCCCCGCTCCCGATCGCCCGGCTGGCCGGGGTCGGGCTGGTGGTGTTCCTCGCCAACGCGGCGCTGCTCGTGCTGCAACTCGTGGCGAGCCGGCTGCTCGCCCCGTTCATCGGCTCCGACCTGTACACCTGGACCGGCATCATCGGCGTGTTCCTCGCCGGCATCGCGATCGGGAACGCCTACGGCGGCCGCATCGCCGACAAGTACCCGCAGCCGCGCACCCTCGTCGCGCTGCTCGGCGTCGGGGCGTTGGCGGCGCTGTGGATGGCCGTCTTCCCCATGCTCCTCGCCGCCAGCGGGGCGCACACCAGCATCCCACTCGGGCCGCGCATCCCCGTCCTCGCGGCGGTCCTGTGCCTGCCCGCCGGGTTCGTCCTCAGCCTGCTGACGCCGGTGGCGATCAAGCTCGGCCTGCCGGACGTGTCGAAGGCCGGGAGCGTGGCCGGGCTGATCTTCGCGCTGAGCACGCTCGGCTGCCTCCTCGGCAACTACGTCACCGGGTTCTACCTGGTGCCGATGTTCACCATCAACTCGCTCGTGTTCGTCGCCGCCGGGCTGCTCGCGGCCACGGCCGTCGGCGTGTTCGTCGTGCTGAAGGCCGACCCGCCGGCGAACGACCCGGTGACCCCGCCCGACGTGCCGGTCGCGTCCGAATCGCCGGTCCCGCCGGCGGTCAACCCCGCCGCGTTCGCCGACATCCGCCACGCCTACGCGGTCGTGTTCCTCGCCAGCTTCTGCGGGATGGCGCTGGAGCTGGCCGCCAGCCGCGTCATCGCCCAGCACATCGGCGTCAGCCTGTTCTCGTGGACCGGGGTGATCGGCGTGATGCTCGCCGGGACGTGCGTCGGCAACTTCGCCGGCGGCCTGTTCGCGGACAAGGTGAACCGGCCGGACAGCGGGTGGAACCCGCGGATGGCGCTCGGCGGGTCGCTCGTGCTCGCCGGCGGGCTCACCATCCTGGTGCTCGTCACCAGCGCGCTGCTGTCGCGCGAGAAGTTCTTCACCAGCGAGGGGCTGATCTACCAGATCGTGATGTGGAGCTTCGCGCTCTTCTTCGCCCCGATGGCGGTCCTCGGCACGGTCTCGCCGCAGGTCATCCGGCTGGCCGTGCCGGACGTGGCGCACGCCGGCCGGGTCGCCGGCCGGGTCTACGCCTGGAGCACCACCGGGGCCATCGCCGGCACCTTCGCCACCGGGTACGTCCTGATCTCCGGCCTGGGCACCGACCGCACCGTCATCGTGATCGCCGCCGCCCTCGCGCTGGTGAGCATGACGGTGGCCCAGGTATGGAAGGACAACACCCTGCTGTACCTGCTCAGCATCGTCCTCGGCGGGGTGACCGGCGGCGTGATCCTGACGTGGGAGCCGGTGAAGCCGGGCACCGACATGGTGGCCCAGCGCGACACCAACTACTACCGCATCCGGGTGACGATGGAGTCCGAGGACTACCCGTTCATCCTCAACCTGTACCTCGACCACCTCCTCCACTCGACGGTGAACACCGAAGACCCGCTGTTCATCTACTACAAGCACGAGGAGATCCAGATCGAGTTCGAACGGCTGGCGAAGGCGCACGGCCCGACCCCGCACGTGCTGCTCATCGGCGGCGGCGGGTACACCCTCCCGCGGGCCACGATGAAGCTGGTGCCCGAGGTGCGGATGGACGTGGTCGAGATCGACCCGGGGGTGACGAAGGTCGCCTACGACGTGCTCGGGCTGAAGAAGAACGAGAACCACCGCGACGTCAACATGGACGGCCGGCAGTTCGTGGCCGAGGTGGCAAAGGCCGGCAGCTACGACCTGGTGATCCAGGACGCGGTGAACGACCTGTCGGTGCCGTCGCACCTGATGACGAAGGAGTACAACGACACCGTCAAGAAGGCGCTGAAGCCGGGCGGCACGTTCCTGCTGACCATCATCGACAGCGTGGAGCACGGGAAGGTGTGGCGGGCGTCGATGGCGACGCTGAAGCAGTCCTTCGCGCACGTCCACCTGCTCGCGTCGAGCGAGCCGCCGCCGGTCGAGCGGCCCGCCGACGCGAAGGGGGCGGAGGAGTGGGAGGCGCGGGTGGCGGCCTGGGCGTCCGGGCGGCAGGTGTACGTCATCTACGCCTCGGACACTCCGCTCGACCTCACCGCACTGAAGGCGGCGACCGACGCCCAGGTGACGCCGGTGTGGAACGAGCCGCGGGCCGCCGCGGTCGGCGCCGCGGCGGCGGCGCCGGTCGTGCCGTTCTTCACGAAGCTGGTGGACCCGCGACTCCTGGAGCCGTTCCTGACGAAGGAGCCCGGCGTGATCCTGACCGACCAGTACGCCCCGATCGACAACCTGATGGCCGAGGTGTTCCGCCGGCGGAACCAGTAGCGGCCCCGCAACCCGGCGCGTCCGGGTGGGCTTGACCGGCGGCGGGGGGCTGGGTAAAGCCGCCCCCGGACCGGGCGCCCGCCGGTCCGCAGACCCCGCCGGGGTGGGCTATGGACGGCTCGCTCGGACACCTCCGAATCTTCGCCCCCGCGGCCGACCCCGTCCCCGCGCCGCGGCCGCACGACCCGCAGGGGCTCGCCAACCGCGAGCTCATCCGCCCGCCGACCTACCGCCGCGGGCACGGCGGGCTCGAACCGTTCTCCGGGGCGTGGCTCGACGAGCTCGCCACCAAACGCTACCAGCGGCACGGCACCTGGCTCCCCGCCGCGCTCGAGTTCGACCGCCACCCGGGCGAGACCGTTCTGGTCCTCGGCCCCGGGATCGGCAGCGACGCCGCCCGCTACGCCGCCGGCGGCTGCGAGGTGACCGTCGCCGCCGGCCCGGACGACCACCCGGCCCTGATCCGCGACCACCTCGACCGCCGCGGCCTGACCGCGACAATCACCGTGCTCCAGACCGATCACCTTCCCGCCGCGGATGGCACCGTGGACGTGGTGGTGTGGAACGCGCTCCACTCGCCGGCCCCGACGCCGGAGCCGGGGGAACTGCGGCGCGTGCTGAAGTCGGGCGGGAAGGTGATCGGGCTGTTCCCGGCGAAGTTCGACGCGGGCTACTGGCAGGACATCCTCTTCCCGCTCCAGGGCTGGTACTGGCGGCGCCCGCCCGACCCGACCTCCGCCCCGAAGGCCACCGGCCGCGGGCTGGCGGCCGCGTTCGCCGGGTTCGAGCGGGTGGCGGTGGCGAAGCGGCACCTGCGGCGCTCGGAGTTGCCGCACCCGTGGCGCGTGCTGCCGCTGTGGCTGCTCGAACGGCTCATCGGCCGCGTGCTGGTGGTGAAGGCGTTCAAGCCGCTGGCGGCGCGGACCGGCACCCACGCGGCGCTCCCGGCGACCGCCCGCGCCGCCTGACCCGGTATCCTGACCGCGTGACCGCCGCCCCCCTCCCGCCGGCCCGCTTCACCGCGGGCCGCCTGCTCGTCCTCGCCGCCGTGGTCGCGGCGTTCGTGCTGTTCCTCGCGTTCGGACCGGACGAGGCCGAGGTCATCGCCCGCTCCGCGGGGTGGCGCACGACGGCGCGTCAGAATCTGCCCGCCGCGATCGCGCTCCTCGTTCTCGCGGACGTCGTACTCGTCGGCCTGTCGCTCCCCGTGAACCTCTGGCTGACGGTGCTGGCCGGGTTCCTGTTCGGGGCGTGGGTCGGGGCGGCGGCGACGAGCGCGGCCTCGACGGCGGGGGCGGCGGTGGCGTTCCTCCTGGCGCGGTACGTGTTCGCCGGCCCGGTGCGGCGGGCGGCGCTGACCCGCCCGCGGCTCGCGGCCGCGCTGGCGCGGATCGACCGCGGCGTCGCGGCGCACGGCCCGTATTACATCGCCGTGTTGCGGATGACGCCGGTGCTCCCCTTCTGGCTGGTGAACCTCGGCCTGGCACTGACCCCGGTCCGCCTGCGCGAGTACGCGGCGGCGAGCTGGCTGGCGATGCTGCCGGTGACCATCGTCCTGGCGACGGCGGGGGCGGAGCTGGCGGAGATCACGTCGTTCCGCGCCGCGCTGTCGCCGCGGGTGTTGGTGACCCTCACGCTGATGCCGCTAATCCCGATCGCATTGCACCTCGTCGCGCGCCGGCTCACGCCGTCGGCCGCGCGTACTTCGCCATGAGCGCCCGGGCGGTGCGCAGGCCGTCCACCGCCGCGGAGACGATGCCGCCGGCGAAGCCGGCCCCCTCGCCGACCGGAAACAGCCCCGGCACGCCGGGCGACTCGCGCGACTCCGGGTCGCGGTCGATGCGGACTGGCGAGCTGCCGCGGGCCTCCGGACCGACCAGCACCGCGTCCGGCAGGAAGCGCCCCTGCCAGCGGCGGTCCATCTGCGGCAGGCCGTACCGCACCGCCTCGGCGACCACCGGCGGAAGGACGTCGCGCAGGTCGGTGCTCACCACGCCGCGCGGGTAGCTCGACTTCACGGCGCCGGTCGTCGGCCGGCCGCGGACGAAGTCGCGGGCGCGCTGCGCCGGCGAGCGGTACTCGCCGCGGCCGAGCTCGAACGCCTTCCGCTCGTACTGCTCCTGGAGACGCACCCCGGCGAGCACGTCGGCGGCACCGAACTCCTCGACCGGCACCGTCACCACCAGTCCGCTGTTCGCGTACGCCGAGTCGCGCTTGCTCAGGCTCATGCCGTTCGTGCAGAAGAACCCCTCCTGCGACACGCTCGGGATGACGTGCCCGCCGGCGCACATGCAGAACGTGAACAGGTCGTGCCGGCCGTGGGCGACGAGCGAGTAGTCGGCGTTGCCGAGCAGATCCTCGTAGTGCCCGTGCCGCGGGCCGAACTGCACCTCGTTCACGACCGCCTGCGGGTGCTCGACGCGCACCCCGAACTGGAACGCCTTCGGGCTCATCGGCACGCCGCGGGCCGCGAGCATCGTGTAAGTATCGCGGGCGCTGTGCCCGGGCGCCAGTACCACCGCAGAGGCCGTGACGAAGCCCGACGACGTGCCGACGCCCGCCAGCCCGGTCGCGTCGAACCGCACGTCCTCGACTCGCGTGAGGAAGCGGACCTCGCCGCCGAGTTCCTCGATCCTGCGGCGGATCGCCTTCACCACGGCGGGGAGGCGGTTGCTGCCGAGGTGGGGGCGGTGGTAGTAGAGGATGTTCGGGCGGCCGGGCTGCTGCCCCTTGCACTCGGCGAACAGCTCCAGCACGCGCATCACGTCCGGCCCGGACCCGCGGCACGTCAGCTTGCCGTCGGAGAACGTGCCGGCGCCGCCCTCGCCGAACAGATAGTTGCTCTCGGGGTGGAAGACGCCGCCCTCGTCGAACGTGCGCACGTCGCGGATGCGGTCGTTCACCTTCGTGCCGCGCTCCAGCACGACCGGCCGGTAGCCGTGCAGCGCGAGGAAGTACGCGCACACCAGCCCGCCCGGCCCCGACCCGACTACCACCGGCCGGTGCGGCAGCGGCGCCGGCCCCGGGTCGGGCATGGCGAACGGCGGCTCCTCGACGACCTCGACGTGCGCCCGCGGGTGGGTCGGCCCCGCCCACTTGTCGGCGATGCGGAGCTCGTCGCCGGGGAACTCGACCTCGAAGTTGTAGACGAAGCGCAGCTCGCGCTTGTCGCGCAGGTCGAGCGCCTTGCGGACGACGCGCCACCCGCCGAGGTCGCCCGGCGCGACGCCGAGCGCCCGGGCGAGGTGGGCGGGCAGGTTGGCTTCAGGTTCCTCGACCGGAAGCCGCAGGTTCGAGACGCGGAGGGCCATAGGGAGATCATAGGCCCGGGCCGCGGGACTGAGGCGCGAACCCCGCGGCGGGCCGCCGGCCATATACCGGACAGGAACCCGCTCGGAGTTCCCCTCATGCCCCGCGGTCCGCTCGTCGCCTTCGCCCTCACTGTTGTTGCCGCCGTGCTCCCCGCACAGCCGGCGGAGCCGCCGCACGCGGCGCTCCTCGTGGGCGTGAAGGAAATCGGTTTCCCCGGACTCCCGGGCACGGTCACGGTCTTCGGCGCGAAGGCGTTCCCGGTCGTGACCGCGCCGGCGGGGAAGGCGGCGGCCGCGGTCGTGGCGGCGGGCGAGGGCGGCGGCGGGCGGGTGGTGCTGTTCGGCCACGAAGGCTACCTCGTGCCGGACGGCCTTGCCGCCGGCGACACGCGGGGGCTCGTGACGAACGCGGTCCACTGGGCGGCCGGCGGCAAGGCCAAAGAGGTGATCGTCGTCGGGCTCGGCGGCACGGCGGACGCCCTGAAGGCGGCGGGGCTGCCCGCGGCGAACGCGAAGGCGATGCCGGCCGGCGCGAAGGGGCGTGTGGTCATCTGCAACGCCGGCGGGATCAAGGCCGCCGACGTGCCGGCGTTCCAGAAGTTTCTCGCGGCCGGCGGCGGGATCGTGGCCGGCGGGCCGGGGTGGGGCTGGGAGCAGGTGAACGCCGGGAAGTCGCTCGCCGCCGACCACGCCGGGAACACGGTCTTCGCCGCCGCCGGCCTCGTCATCGCCGGCGGCACGCTCGACAGCCCGAAGGGCAAGGTGCTCGCGGTCGGCACGCCCGATCGCTTCGCACACGTCGCCGCGGCCGAGGCGCTGATCGGCGACGCGGTGAAGGGGAAGGCCGCGCCGCCGGCCGACGCCCGCGCCGCGGAAGCGACACTCACCCGGGCGCTGCGCTCGCTCCCGCTCGCGGAGCAGGCGAAGCTCACCGACCGGCTCACGAAGGCGCTCGCCGCCGTGCCCGACGCGATTCCGACGGCGAAGCAGCCCCTCAAGGGCGGGTCGCCCGGGCGGCTCGCGCTCGGACTGCGGACGAAGCTCGCTCTCGACCTTCCGCCCGACCGGGTCACCGCCGACCCGGCCGCGGTCGCCTTCCCAGGGGCCGTGGCGAAGGACGCGCCGCGGGTGAAGGGCCGCACGGTCACCGTCCGCACCGGCGTGCCCGGCTACGTGTGCGACGGCGTCGGCGTGTCGGCGAAGGCCGACGTGTGGCACAGCACCGGCGTGTACGCGGCGCCGGGCGAGGTCGTCCGCGTGAGCGTTCCCGCCGCACTCGTGGGGAAAGGGCTCGGCGTCCGGATCGGCGCGCACACCGACGAACTCTGGCACCTCGACCGCTGGGAGCGCGCCCCGCAGGTCTCGCGCTGGTTCCCGCTGGCCGCCGCAACCACGCCCGCGGCCAACCCGTTCGGCGGGCTGGTGTACGTCACCACGCCGATCAGCGCGAAGCTCGGCGACGTGACCGCGACGGTCGACGGCGGCGTCGAAGCGCCGGTGTACTTCGCGGGGAAGACGACGACGGACGAGTGGGCGAAGCTGCGGACGGCGCCGGCCCCGTGGGCGGAGTTCGTGAGCGACAAGTTCGTCCTCACCGTGCCGGCCGCGGTCGCCCGCACGGTCGAGAACCCGGCCGAACTCACCGCCTTCTGGGACCAGGTCCTCGACGGCTGCGCCGACCTGACGGCGGTGACGAAGCAGCGCGGCCGGGCCGAGCGGATGGTGTTCGACGAGCAGATTTCGGCGGGCTACCTCCACTCCGGCTACCCGGTCATGGGGCCGCTCAACCTCGCGCCCCTCTCCGTAGACGTGGCGCGGATGAAGCGCGGCGGGCCGGGCGAGGGGCCGTGGGGCTTCTTCCACGAGCTCGGCCACAACCACCAGCAGCGCGACTGGACGTTCGACGGCACCGTCGAGGTGACGTGCAACCTGTACTCGCTCTACCTGCTGGAGAAGCTGTGCCCGGGCGCCCCGGTCCACGACGAGATGAAGGGGCCGGCGCAGGCGCGCAACGCGGCGAAGCACAAGGCGGCGGGCTCGACGTTCGACAACTGGAAGCGCGAGCCGTTCGTGGCGCTGATCGCGTACGAACAACTGCACCGGTCGTTCGGGTGGGACGCGTTCCGGAAGACGTTCGCCGAGTACCACGCCGCCCCGGCCGGCGCCCGCCCGCGCGGGGACCAGGCGAAGCGCGACCAGTTCGTCGTGCGCTTCTCGAAGGTCGCCGGGAAGAACATCGCCCCGGCGTTCGAGGCGTGGGGCGTGCCGGTGGGCGACGCGGCGAAGCGCGAGGTGGCGGCGCTGCCGGCGTGGGAGCCGCCGGCGCCGGGCGGGCGCTGAGCCTCAGCGCACCACCCCGGCCCGCAGCGCGGCCAGCGGGTAGAACGTGTCGCGCCAGCGGACGCCGCCGCGCCACAGCGTCGTCACCGCCGAGTTCAGCAGGCACGCCACGAGCATCGGCAGGAAGAGCGGGACCAGCGGCGCTGCCGCGACCGGCCACCCGAGCCGCCGCGCCGCGACGGCCGCCGGCACGGCCAGTGACAGGAGCGCGAGTCCGGCCGCAAGCCCGGCCGGCGTCCCGGTCCACGGCCCGATCACCGCCGCCGCCCAGAACCCGCCGAGCAGGCCGCCGCCCACCAGTACCCGCGAGAGCCGGTAGTCGGTGGCGGCGAAGTGGTTCTTCTCCAGCCCCTTGAGCATCCCGAGGGCGTCCGGGCACCAGTCGGCGTCGACGTCCCGCGGGGCGTAGTACACGCGCGACCGAAACCCGCCGCGCCGCAGCAGCAGGCCGAGCCGCAGGTCATCGACCACCTCCATCTGCAGCGCCTCGTACCCGCCGACCGCGCGGTACGCCGCGGCCCGCACCAGGTTGAACGCCCCGACGCCGAGGTGCGCCCCCGGCACGTCGTGGTTCACCGCGAGCGCCCGCCGCCCCATCCCGAGGCCGAACAACAGTTGACTCACCGAGCCGAGGAACGTCGCCCGCCGGACTCCCGGCCAGAGCGTGATGTGATCGGCCCGTTCCGCCTCCGCCGCCGTCACCGCCCGGGCCACCACGTCCGGCGTCAGCCAGATGTCGGCGTCGGTGAACAGCACCCACTCGCCCGCCGCACCGTCGGCGCCGACGTAGCAGGCGTGACACTTGCCGAGCCAGCCGTCGGGGAGCACGTCCACCCGGACGACGCTCAGTCGCGGGTCGTCCGCCGCCAGCCGCCGCAGGATGTCGCCCGTGCGGTCGGCCGAGCGGTCATCGACCACGACCACGTCCAGTTCGACACCTTCCTGGGCGAGCAGCCCGCGCACGGTCGTCTCGACGCGAACCTCCTCGTCGCGCGCGGCCACGACGACGGTGACACGAGGGCGTGAAGTGACACCCGATTGCCGCGGCAGCAGACGTAGTGCGACGACCGAACGGAGCGCGCTCGCCGCTAGCAGAACACCCAACACGGCGGCGGACCAGAAGACAAGTTCCAGTGGCGATAGAGACATGGCGGCCCCTGAATTTAGTCATAACTAAAAATCAATATTAGTCACGACTAAATCTAGAGTCAAGTCGTCTGCCTCAGGGCTTCAAGCTGGCCTAACCTCGTTCAGTGCCGCTTCGATTCCTGCGAAACGTGTCTTCGGGCAGCCCACGTCCGCACCCGCAGCGAGTAACGCCGCGTTCCCGTCGTCGTGTGCTGATACCGCGACCACGCGCGGCCGCGGGGCCAACTGCCGCACGAGGGCGACCACCTCGGTTCCCTTGCCGTCGTCCAGGTCGTAGTCGGTCAGCACGGCGTCGAACGCGGCCGCGCGCAGCGCCGCCTTCGCGGCGGCGACCGACGGCACTACGGTCAGGTTGTGGGCGCTGAGGAACTGCTTCCCCGCCACGCGCACGAACACCGCATGGTTCTCGACCCACAGGATTCGCACAGGGCCGACCGGTTCGAGAGGAGGCGGGTGCAGTCTGACCGGCTACACCGGCTGGACGAGATGGTAACACAGTCCGGTGTCGGAGACGTCGGCCACGGCGAAGCCCAGCCGGTCCAGTACCCGGCGGAGTTTCGGGTTCGGCTTGGCACAGTTGAGAGCGTGGACGCGCCAGTCGAGCGCGGCCAGCCCGCGCCGGCGGGCGTACCGCTCGGCGAGGACTGCAATTGTGGGGAGAACTCCCTCGCCGCCGCCGTCGATGTGACCCAGTTCCAACACCAGTGACGATTGGGTCGTCCAGAAGCGGCCGAGGATTTCCGCCGTGCCCGCGCGGAATACGAGCGGTTCACCGCACAACACGAGTGTGTCGATCGCCTCATCCGGGAGGGCCAACACCTCGTCCGGTGCGAGTCCCTCCAGCCTGACGGTGCGACCGACCACGAGCCGCCTCCGGTGGGCGGGCCGCTTGCGACACTGTGACGCAAGCGGCGAATCGGTCACGCCATCCGGCTGCTGACGTTCACGAAGGTGTGGATGTGCGGCAGGGCGCGGAAGCTCCACACGAAGCCCGGGCCTTCCAGCCGCCAGAAGCTCCACGGCTCGCGGGCGGTCCGTTCGCCCTCGGTGTAGAACGCGAACGCCAGCCGGTCCATCCCGCCGTTCGCCCGGATGATCTCCATCACCTCGTCGCCGTCGGCCCGGCGGTACGGCGACACCAGCTCGCGCATCACCCGCTCCACCAGCCCCTTCTGGTCGCGCGTCAGCGCCGTGAACGCCACGCCCGGCGCCTTGTAGTCGGCGCGCGGCAGGCGGACCGAATCGGCCCCGTCGCGCCACGTCCCGGGCTTCACCGCCGCCGGCTTCTGCTCGTCGGACAGCGACGCGAACAGGTCCATCAGCGAGCGGGTCTGGTGGTAGAACACGTTGTTCGTGGCGTACCCGCTCGGGCTGTGGCCGTAGTACAGCGGCCCGCCGAACGCCGCGCCCTGCTCCGAGTTGCCGTCGCAGCGGATGGTCAGGTGGTGGCCGGCGAACATGAGCGAGAACGGCCGGTCCGCCACGGCGTCACCGTAGAACAGGGCGCCGATGCTCTCGAAGTCGCCGCTGTTGTCGAACCGGCCGTTCCGGCTGAGGAGGCGGAAGCCCTCGTTGCCGTTGCCGAGCGACTTGAAGATGCGGTCGAGCTGCTCGATTTGCGTGCGGGTGTAGGCGGCGCCGATGCGCACGTCGGCGTTCGGCGGGGCGTTGTGCGTGGCGAGGCGGGCCGGGGCGCCGCCCTTCGGGCCGAAGTCCCACGGCTTCACGACCTTCGCCTTCTGCTCGGGCGTCAGCGTGGCGAACAGCTCGCGGATCATGGCCTCGCTGGTCGCCTGCTGCTGGGCGCGGGCGGCCCGGGCCTTCGCCAGCGGCGAGAACGTCTCGGCGGCCGGGATCGCGCCGGCGACGGCCACGGCCCCGAGGGTGCGGAAGAAGTCGCGGCGGCCGAGTTCCGGGGTGGTGCAGTCGGGGCAGGGGACGGGCTTGTCGGCGGGCAGCATGAGACGGGCCTCCGGCGGGGACGAGAACGGGAAAGGGTTTCGGGCGATGCGTAGGTATTACACACGATCCGCGCGGGCCTGTCACGCGCGGAATCGATGAGTGCTCCGCTCCAGCCCAGCGCGTCAGTCGTACCCGCCGCCGCCCTCGCCGATCAGGTCGCCGTTGCCACCGCCCTTGTAGAACCGGCGGCCGAGGTTGTGGTTGTACGGCGTCCACGCCGACGGGTTGTTCTTGTCCTCCTTCAGCTCCCGCGCCACCTGGTGCATGCGCGTGTCCATCATGTCGATGACGTGGAGCAGCATCGCCTCCGGCGTCATCGGCACGCGCGGGCTGCCCCACTCGAGCGTACCGTGGTGGCTCAGGATCATGTGCTGGAGGCGCAGCATGAGTTCGCGCGGTATCGGCTCGCCGGTCAGGTCGGGCACCTTCAGCGCGGCGGTCGTCAGCAGTTCGACGCCGATCGCCAGGTGGCCGACCAGCTGGCCCTCGTCGGAGTAGCCGAAGGCGCGGGCGTAGGTGAGTTCGCGGACCTTCCCGGCGTCGTGGAGGAAGACCCCCATCAGGAGCAGGTCGCGGTCCACGAACGGGTACAGCGGGAGCAGGCGCTCGGCGGCGTCCATCATGGTGACGACGTGCTCGATCAGCCCGCCGACGTAGGCGTGGTGGAGCTTCACCCCGGCCGGGCAGGCGGCGAGCTGGCGGACGAAGGCGTCGTCCATGAGCAGGCACTCGGCGAGCGCCCGGAGGTGCGGGTTGCCGAGTTTGAACAGGTAGCCGCGGAGGCGGTCCATCAGCTTCGGGATGCTCTGATCGGTCTGCGGCAGGAAGTCGGACAGATCGACCTTCCCCGGCTCCTCGCGCTCGACCGACGTGAGGATGACCTGGAGTGCCCCCTGGAATAGCTGCACCTTGCCGGCGGCGTGGACGAAGTCGCCGGGGTCGAACCCGCGCGCCACGTTGTCGCCGGCGTTCCACAGCCTTGCCGAGATGCCGCCGGTGCGGTCGCGGAGATCCAACTGGAGGTACGGCGCCCCGTTCCGGTTTACGCGGAGTTGCTTGTCGGCGACGAGGTACACGTCGTCCAGCGGGTCTCCGTCGCGGAGCTGGTCCACGGTGCGGCGGGGCATCGGGCTGGTCCTGGTGGTCGGCGGTGCGGGGCGAACGGGTACGTTAGCTCCGAGAGTGGGCAGTGGGCAGTGGGCGGTGGGCAGTGAAGGCAGGAACTACCGTAACGGCGCCCCACGGCGTTTTCTCGGTCACTGCCCACTGCCCACCGCCCACTGCCCACTCTGCGTACAACAACCGCTCCCCGCCGAGCGAACGCTCGGCCCGCCGCCCGCGTACAGGGTGTAGGGAGCGCTGTGCCCGACCCCGCCCGCCTTCCCGCCGAGACGGACGAACAGCTCCTCGCCCGCCTCCGGGCCGGGGATCGGTCGGTGTTCGGCACGCTCGTGAAGCGGTACGAGCGAGAGCTGTTCGGCTACCTCCGCCGGTACGTCGGCGACGACGACCTGGCCGACGACGTGTTCCAGAACACGTTCATCGCGGTGTTCCGCAAGATCGGCCAGTACGAGCCCGGGCGGGCGGCGCGGCCGTGGCTGTACGCCATCGCCACCAACCAGGCGATCGACGCCCTCCGCCGGCGGACGCGCCGCGGCGACCGCGCGGCCGACGCCCGCACCGCCCCCGACGAGGAGGGCGAGCCGAGGCCGCTGTTCGAGCTGGTGCCCGCCCCCGGCCCCGACCCGGGCGAGAGCGCCGACCGCGCCGAGCAGGCCGGGCGCGTCCGCGCCGCGGTGGACCGGCTCCCGGACCTGCTGCGGCAGGTGGTTGTGCTGGCGTACTTCCAGGGGCTGAAGTACAAGGACATCGCCGACGCGCTGGGCATCCCGGTCGGCACGGTGAAGTCCCGGCTCCACGCGGCGACGACGAAACTGACGGAAGACTGGACCGCGGCCGAAGACCACACCCCGGCCCGTGGGTGAATTATGACCGACGAAAGCGACCTGCCCGGCTACCTTTTTGACCTGCTCGACCCCGCCGAGCAGGCCGCCGTCGCCGCGCGCCTCGCCGCCGACCCCGACCTCGCCGCCCGACTCGCGCGTCTCCAGACGGCGCTCGCGCCGCTGAAGGCCGAGCCCACCCCCGAGCCGCCGTCCGGGCTCGCCCTGCGTGCGATTGCCCGCGTCGCCGAGTACGTGGTCGCCACCGAGCCGCGGCAGTCCGCGCACCCGACGCCGGTCGATGTCATCGCCGCCGATGTGGCCCCGGAGCGCGTCGGCCCACGCCGCCTCCCCGTCACCGACCGGCCAGAGGCGCGGACGCTCGGCGGGCGGTTCCGCATCGAGTTGGTAGTCGCGGCGGGGATCGGGCTGATCGGCGTCGGCCTCGCCTCGACCTTCGTGATGAAGGCCCGCCAGCAGAGCGATACGGTTGCGTGCCAGGCGAACCTGATGACGCTCCACCAGGGGCTGTCCGGCTACGCCGATGCCAACGCCGGCCGCTTCCCGGAGGTCGGCACACCCGCACACCCGGTCGCGGGGTCGTTCGTGGCGGCGCTGGCGGAGAACGGCCAGATGCCGCCCGGCTTCCGCCCCATCTGCCCGGCCGTCGCCGGCACCCCGATCCACGACGCGCGCGTGATGCCGGCGACGACCGTCGGCTACGCCTACACGCTCGGCCACCGCGGGGCGGACGGGCTGGTGCTCGGCCCGCGCCGGGCGAGCGGGATCAACGAGGAGAATGACCTGATCCCGGTGTGTGCCGACATCCCGGTCGGGGCCGCGGGCGCCCCGCACACGCACGGCCAGAACGTGCTCTTCGCCGGCGGCAACGTCCGCTTCGCCACCGTCCCGACGGTCGGGCTGAACGGCGACGACATCTACCACAACTTCCTCGGCCGGGTCGCCGCCGGCGTGGACCGCGCGGACGCGGTGCTGGGTGTGGGAAGTGATCGACCGTAGGCGTGGCTTGGCGAACGGCCGGCGTGAGCCGGCTGGTCGTTGGTACGGATAGCCGAGCGGACAAGTCGGGTGACCGGTCGGCACCCCAGGCGCCCGTACCAACGACCAGCCGGCTCACGCCGGCCGTTCGCCTGGCCCGACACGAATCGCCGGACGCACCACTACGAAACCTCGTCCGCCGGTAGCGTCTTCCCCTTCGCCGCCAGCAGCCGCGCCAGGTGGTCGGCCGACAGTCGCGGGTCGTCGGTCAGTACGCCGCCGAGTTCGGTCAGCACGAACCCTTCCAGGTCGTCGCCGGTCCAGCCGTCCTCGACCAGCCGACCGCCGATCTGCTCCAGCGCCCGGTCGCGGAGCTTGTCGGTGCGGCGCGAGATGCTCCCCTCGTGTAGCCCGAGCAGCGCCGCCGCGTCGCGCTGGCTCATCCGGTAGCGCCAGCGCAGCCCGAGCAACAGGCGTTCGTCGTCGGCCGTGGTGTCGAGCCAGTCGCGGGCGGCGAGGACGAACGTCTCGTGCCAGCGCGCCTCCGCCGCCGGGCGCGGGGTGTCGAGCGGCAGGGCGATCTCGTCGTCCGGCAGCGCCACCACCCCGGACTGCCGCCGGAGCTGCGACAGGTGCCAGTTCTGGAACACCCGGATGAGCCACGGGGCGAGCGGCCGCTGGCCGTCGTAGCGGGCGAGGATCGGCAACGTGTCCGCTTCGGCGGCGATCAGGTTGCTCCAGAACTCCGTCACCGCCGTGTCCTGCTTCTCCTCGTCGCGCGGGTACAGCCGCACCGCCCGCGCCCGCAGCGCGTCTACTAGTAAGCAGTCGCTCCGGCCGGTGCGGGCGGCGAAGAGCAGGTCCCACGCCGCCCGCTGGCCGGTCAGGCAGCCGACGCACACGGCCCAGTCGGTCGCGTACAGCCCTTCGAGGTAGCCGGCGCGGGTGGCACCGGGCGCCTTCGGGAAGTAGAGGCGGAAGGTGCGGTCGAGGTGGCGGAGGAAGTCGGCGTCGGTCAGCCGCACCGCCGGCACCTGGAGGCGGCACAGGTGGAGGACCACGCGCGCCCGGGCGAGGTCGGCCGCGGCGGGGGCCGGCAACTCGGGTACGGGAGCGGACACGCGGGGCTCCGGGCGGGCCATCGTGGCGGTCGTCATCGCGGGGCTCCGGGGCGACACCCGGACATACCCCCCGCGGGGCGGGAACCTGTCAGCGCGACGCGCCGGCGGTCACGGTGGGCTGAACAGCAATACCTGGAGGTTCGACCCCGGCAGCCGTTCGTGCTCGACCACCGGCGACGGGTTCTGACCCATCCCCAGCGGGGTCATCTTCCGCCGCGTCGTCCACCCCAGTTTATGGAGCCCCCGCGACCGGAAGAACTCCACCGCCACCTCCGCCTGCTTCCGCGTCATCTCCAGCGCCGAGGCCGACGTCTGGTCCGGGTCGGCCGGCTCGCTGTACGCGACCACCACCACCTCGGCCCGCGGGTCGGAATACCCGGCCACCCAGTCGGCGGCGCCGTTGAGCAGGTCCACGCCCATCGGGCTGAGGATGGCCGACTTGGCGTGGAACACTGCCCCGGCCGGGATCACCCTCCGCTCCCGCCGCAGCGACGGGCGGACCAGGAGCCCCGCCGAGTCCTCCACGTAGGAGCGGATCACCGGCATCTTGCTGATCGCGTCCGTCCCCTGCTTCACCGAGCGGAGGGTGTCGCGGCCGTCGGCCACGAACCCCTTCAGGTTCGCCACCTCGCCCTGCATCGACCCGACCGTCGTGTCCACCCGGCGGATGGCGGCGCGGGCGTCGGCGGTCAACCCCTTCAGGTCGTGGTACAGGTCGTCGTCCTTGACGAGTTTGTTGAACGTGCCGTCGCTGTCGCGCACGTCCTTGAGCAGCCCCCGCGCCTCGGCGGACGTGGCCCGCACGTCGGCGGCGAGCGCCTTGACCTCGGCCGCGACCGCCCGCGCCTCGGCGACCGCCTGGTCCAGCCCGGCGGGCGGCAGCCCCTTGAGACGCCCGCCGGTGAGCGGGCCGGCGGCGGGGTGACCGGGGTCGATGGCCACGACCTTCGCCCCGAATACGCCGCCGGACAGCACACGCGCCGCGGCGTCGCCGTACAGGCGGGCCGCCAGTTCCTTCTTCACGCGCAGCCGCACGGTGACCTCGGCGCCCGGGCCGTCGTGGTCCGGGTACTCGACCGCGACCACCTCGCCGGCATCGACCCCGCGGACGCGGACCGGCATCCCGGGGCCGACGTCGTGCGCCTCCGGGAAGCCGACAGCGAGTTCGACGGCGTCGGCGCGGAAGGCGTGCCGGTCGCCGACGCGCACCAGCCCGTACGCGCCGGCCGCGCCGGCCGCCAGGACGACCACCCCGAGCACCGCCGCCTGCCACCGGGACAGCGACTCCGTCACGACTTCACCCCCCGCGAGGTTGACGCGAGATTATACCTTCCCGGTGTTTCGGCTGCGCCACCGGAATATCAGTGAAGGGGTGAAGGGGTGAAGGGGTGAGCGGGTGAAGGGGTGACAGAACCGCCGTCTTCGTCACCCCTTCACCCGCTCACCCCTTCACCCCTTCATGCCGGACCAGAAGCCCACAGTGCCCTTCTTCGCCGCAACCGGCCGAGGGTATAATCCCCGGTCATAGTCCCGGCCGAGGGGGCGCGATGGGGCCGTTGTTCGTCCGCCCGCGGGTGGCGGATCTGGTGTTCCGGCTGTACGACCGGCCGCTCCACCCGGAGCTGTTCGAGGCCGTCGCCGCGCGCCGGGTCGAGAAGAACGGGGTGCGGGTGACCGTCCGCATCACGCCGACCGGGCACGTCCTGGAGTGGACCGACGGGAAGGTCACGCTCACCGAGCTGACGGCGGCGGGCGAGCCCGACCTGCCGGAGCGCGGCCGCCGCCTCGCGCACCGGCTCGGCGGCGGCCGCGGCGGGCGCTGCGAACTCGGCGGCGTGCGCTACCAGGTGAGTTCACAGGTCGAGATTCTGCCGCCGGAGCAGTTCGTGCGGGCGCACGAGGAGTTGCGGGCCGACGGCGCCCGTAAGGGGCTCGTCAGCCACGGCCGTGGCGGCGACCGGCTCGGCCTTGCACCGCTCGGGGTGGTCGTGGCCGAGGCACTGTGCGGCGGGCTGAGCATATCCGCGTTCCACACCTTCCCGGACGAACTCGCCGTCGTGAAAACCCAATCGCTGATCGAACGCGGCTGACGCGCCCGTTTCCGTCTGCCTGCCGGAACGCTATTCTGGGGCGAATCCCTTCCCCTCAGCACCGGGGGCTGCGATGCGCGTCGCCGGCTGCGATCCTGGAACCTCCTCGCTCGACGTACTCGTCCTCGACGGCGGCGCCGTCGCCGATCAGGTGCGGTTCACGCCCGACGACCTCCGCGCCGACCCCGCCGCCCCGGCGAAGTGGCTCGAAGCCCGCGGGCCGTTCGACCTCGTCGCCGCGCCGTCCGGCTACGGCCTGCCATTGGTGCGCGCCGCCGACGCGACCGACGCGCAGCTCGCGCTGATGAGCCTGTCCCGCCCCGACGACCGCGGCGGCGGGGTGGCGGCGTTCTCGGCCGTGGCCCGGGTGTTCCGCGACTCGCGCCTGCCGGCCGTGTTCCTCCCCGGCGTCGTCCACCTCCCGACTGTCCCCGCGCACCGCAAGGTGAACCGCATCGACCTCGGCACCCCGGACAAGCTCGCCGTGGCGGCGCTCGTGCTCCACCAACTCGCCGGGACATGGCCCGGCGACGGCCCGGTGTGCGTGGTCGAACTCGGGACGGCGTTCTCGGCGGCTCTCGTCGTGAACGAGCGCGGCGAGGTCGTGGACGGCGCCGGCGGCACCGGCGGCCCGCTGGGGTGGCAATCCGCCGGCGCGTGGGACGGCGAGGCGGCGTACCTCCTCGGCCCGCTCACGAAGGCCGACCTGTTCGCCGGCGGGGCGGACGCACTGCCCGACCCGGAGGTACGGCGGTCGGCGTATCTGGAATCGCTGGTGCGGACGGTCGGTGGGCTGTGCGGCCTCCACGACCCGCACGAGCGGTTCGGGAAGGTCGTCCTCTCGGGCCGCCTGTTCGCGGCCGAGCCGGCGTTCGTCGAGTCGCTCCACCTGACGGAGGCACTCGCCCCGTTCGCACGCTTCGCGTCCGCCGTCGAGCCACTCGCCGCGCTGCCCGATGCCTGGGTGAAGGAGGCCGCCCAGGGCGCTGCGTTGATCGCCGACGGTCTCGCCGGCGGAGCGCACAAACTGCTCGTCGAGGGGCTGCGGTTGCATGAGGCGAGTGGCACGGTACTCGACGGCCTGGTGCACCCCCGCGCCGACGCCGTACGTATGTGGTTTTCGTAGTGGCCCGCGTCTGGGGCGAACGGCCGGCGGGAGCCGGCTGGTGTTGGTACAGGCACCTGGGATGGTGACCGGGCACCCACGCTACCCGCTCGGGCACCCGTACCAACGACCAGCCGGCTCCCGCCGGCCGTTCGCCCCAGACGCACCCCACGGATGTGCGTGCGCGGTTCACGTAACAGGCGGGTCGCCGTCGCCGAACAGCTCGCGCAGCGTGCGCTCGGGGTTCGCCAGGAAGCTGCGGGTGACGAGGTAGTGCTCGGTGTCCGTGTACGCCACCGGGTTCACCCCGTCCGGGCCGAACCGGTAGATCGTCGCGTCCGGGTAGGCCAGGATGATCGGCGAGTGTGTGGCGATGACGAACTGCGACCCGCGCCGGCAGTAGTCGTGGAGCGTGGCGAGGAACTGGAGTTGGCGCGTCGGCGACAGCGCCGCCTCGGGTTCGTCGAGCAGGTACAGGCCGCACCCGCGGAACCGGTTGCGGAACAGCGCGAAGAACGACTCGCCATGCGACTGCTCGTGGAGCGACACGCCGCCGTAACTCGGCATCAGCTTCGGGGGGTTGAAAGAGCTCCGCGGGTCGTCCTCGTCCAGCCGTTCGATCTCGGTCGCCACGTTGTAGTAGCTCTCGGCCCGCAGGAAGTAGCTGTCGGTCGGCTGGCGGTGCGAGCGGGCGACACGCAGCGCCTCGTCGAGGTGCGAGTGCGAGGCCCGGGTGGCGAACTTGAAGTTGCGGCTGCCGCCCTCGGGGTTCAGGCCGACGCCGACCGCCAGGGCTTCGAGCACGGTCGACTTGCCGCTTCCGTTATCGCCGACGAAGAACGTCACCTTCGGGTGGAACGCCAGCCGCCCGAGCCCGCGCACGGCGGGGAGCGTGTACGGAAATCGGTCCGGCCGCGGGACGCGCTCGGCGACGAGCTCGGCGTGGAGCAGGAACGGGCCGGGGGTCGGGCTGGGCTTCCGCCGGGGCATCGGGTAGGCTCCGCGGGACGGTCCGAGCATACCCGACCCCGCCGGCGCGAGAAGCCCGATGACGCCGATCACCGACACGTTCGTCCTCGTCGCCGACGACTGCCCGGCGACCCGGGGCGAGGTGCCGCCGGGCCGTGGCGGTGGGCCAACGGTTCCCGCCATCCAGTACGAGCTTCTCGCCGCCCGGCCGTACGAGCTCACCCTGGAAGACCTGATCTTCGAGACGCACGTCCGCCGGCTCGGGCTGACCGCCGCGCAGGTCCGCACGCGCGGGGCCGCGGTCCGCGCGGAACTGTTCGCCAAGCCGCACCCGTGCCTGCGGGCGTCGCCGCTCACCAAGCGGTACGGCTGGGGTGCCCACCACGACGCTGTCGGACGGATCGCTCTCTTCGGAATGGAAACCGCCGACTACCGCCGCCTCGCCGACGGGTCGGGGCTGGCGGTCGTGAAGGCGATGCGGACGCGGCGGGCGTGACCGGGCTTACCCGGACCGGCGGGCGCGGATAAAATCCCACATCGACCCGTTCACCCGGACCCTGGTGGGCACGTGGCGAAGGATCCGCTCCAGCCGCAGAAGTGCGCCGAACTCCTGTCCGCCCTCGCGGCACCGGAGCGGCTGAAGATCGTCCGCTTCCTCAGCGACGGCCCGCGCTGCGTGTCCGACATCGCCGACATGCTCCGGGTGCCGGCGGTGAACGTGTCGCACCACCTCAACGTGCTCAAGCAGGCCGGGCTCATCCGCGGGAAGAAGGCGGGACGGTTCGTCCACTACGGGCTGACGCCCGGCGTGCTCGAGGGGGCGGTCGCCGCCGGCGTCCCCCGCGAGGCGCTGAACCTCGGCTGCTGCCGGCTCGAACTCCCGCCCAGCCCGAACGGCTGCGACACGGGCGGCGCGAAATGACCGCCGCGCTCGTCACCTCGGTCCAGGTCGGTCGCCCGCGCTGGCACGGCACGCCCGGCGCCACCGACCCGTTCGACCGCCCGTTCGCCACCGGCTTCTGGAAAGATTCGGTCGCCGGCCCGGTGGTCGTCCGCTTCACCAACCTCGACGGCGACGGCCAGGCCGACCTGGTGAACCACGGCGGCGCCGACAAGGCGGTACTCGTGTACGCCGCCGCCCACTACCCCGACTGGCGCGGCGAACTCGGCCTGCCGGACCTGTCGCACGGCGGGTTCGGCGAGAACCTCACGGTGTCGGGGTGGGCCGAGCCGGACGTGTGCATCGGCGACGTGTGGCGGGTCGGGTCGGCGCGGTTCGCGGTGAGCCAGCCGCGGCAGCCGTGCTGGAAGCTGGCGCGGCGGTGGCGGATCAAAGACCTGCCGGCCCGCGTGGTCCAGAGCGGCCGGAGCGGCTGGTATCTGCGGGTGCTCGAGGAAGGCGTGGTCGAGGCCGGGCAGGCGGCGGAACTGGTCGCGCGCCCGCGGCCGGAGTGGACGGTGCTACGGGCGCACCGAGTCATGTACTTCGGGCGGGCCGACCGGGACGAAACGGCGGCGCTGGCCGCGGTGCCTGAATTGTCGCTCAGTTGGCGCGAGGAACTGCGGCAGCGGCTCGACCGCTGACCGGCTCAGGCGTCGCCGAATAGCGTGGCGACGAACAGCCCGAGCGACAGGAGCCCGGCGGCGGCGAGCACCCCCGACCGGACCTCGCGGCGGAACCCGGCCCGCTCCAGCGCCAGCCGGAACCGGACCGGGTGGGTCCGCATCTCGCCCTGGCAGTCCTTACACACCCGCAGCGGACGGCCGCCGGCCGACGGGAGGGCGCGGATGCGGTCGAGATGAACCGGCTCGTCGAGCGTCGCCGACTCGACGAGGTAGCGAAATTCCTGGACCGGCTCGAGCGGGGCGGTGCAGAACTGGCAGCGGCAGGCGGTCACGCGAAATCCTCACCGCGCGGGGCGGCCGACGGGCGTCGGCCCGGGGGGTGGATTCAGGTGGGAGAAGATTCGCAGGTAACCTACCTTCCGACGGGCGCCGCGTCAAACCCGATTGCCGGGCGCCGGCATCGAGCGAATCGTCGCTACCGGCCACGAGTAAGATTCAGGTGTGGCCGGCGAACCACTTCCCGCCCGCACCGGAGGAGCACCCGTGGCCCAGCTCAAGACCGTCGCCCAGCCGTTCGGTGAGGTGAACGTCTACCCGCTCCGCGGCGGGCGGACGCGCGTCCTCGCCACCATCCTCATGGAGCCGCGCCGCGAGGGGACGCAGACCGGCATCGCCCTCGACGGGTCCGGGTCGATGAGCGAACTCTACGGACTGCCGTCCGGCAGCGGGCCGTTCCGCCGCAAGAACGCCAACCAGGTCACGCCGGTCGCGCAGCAGGTGTGCGCGTATCTCGCCCGCCGGCTCGACGCCGACGGCGGCACTACCTGCGTCTACTGGGCGACCGGCACCGGCGGGGCGCGCGTCGAACTCGTCGGCGACCTGACCGCCGACCAGGCCGAGAAGCACACGTTCGACGGCCCCGAGGACTTCGGCACCGGCACCCGACTGCTGCCGGCCGTCCGCTACTTCGTGGACCGCTTCGCCGACGCCCCGTGGGGCTTCTACGTGTTCGTCACCGACGGCGAGCTGCACGACCTGGAGGAGGTGAAGGAGTACAGCACCCGGCTGGCGAAGGAGATCGCCGCCGGCCGCCGCAAGCCGCTGAAGTTCGTGCTGATCGGCGTCGGCCAGTCGGTGAACGAGGGGCAGATGGAGGAGCTGGACGACCTGGACACCGGCACCGCCGTGGACCTGTGGGACCACAAGCTGGCGGCGGAGATGCGCGCCCTGACGGACATCTTCGCCGAGGTGGTGGACCGCAACGCCCGGGTCGCGGACCGCGGCAAGGTCCTCGACCCGAGCGGCCGCGTGCTCCGCGACTACAGCGACACCGGTGTGCCGGGCATCCTGGAGTTCGAGGTGCCGGACGGTACGCAATATTTCACGCTGGAGGCGGACGGGCAGCGCGTCCACCAACCGCTGGTGGCGGGCGCCGCCGTCCCGCCGCCGGAGTCCCCACCCGCCGCCCTGGCCGATGCGGACCTCCCGGTGGCAGAAGAGGTGATGGACGCGGAGGAGGTGCCGAACATCGACCTCAAGCTCGACCGCCCGACGTGAACCGGCGGCCCGGGTTTTCGTAGTGGTCCGTCTGGCGATCGATGTCGGGTGCGAAACCCCGAGGTGGCGAACGGCCGGCGTGAGCCGGCTGGTCGTTGGTGCGGGTGCCCGAGCGGACCACCCGGGTGGACCCGGTCACCGTGTCCGGGGCCTGTTACCAACGATCAGCCGGCTCACGCCAGCCATTCGCCCGACCCAACACAGAGCGACGGTTGAACCAGTAGGTCGTGCCGAGCCCGCGGAACCCGACACGGGAAATCAAATGGCGGACGGATGAAGCCGGGAACCCGGCCCGAGCGGGCGCGGGTTTTCGCACTCCCGGCATCGGAAGCGCGACAACGACGCGAACCGAGGCGGCCGGCGCCCGCCGACACCTCACCGTGCTTCGTACACTGCCCCTACCGCACCGTCGACCCCGGGGCCAACCCGCCATGTCGCAGCCCACGGCCCGCGCCGACCGGCTCACCCGCGGACTGGCGGTCGCCGCGGTTCTCATTCCCGCCGCGCTTGTCGTTGTCGTCCGCCAGCTCCCCGCTGATGGCACACCGCTTCTCGTCCTCGCCAGCCCCGTCTCCCACTTCCCGCCTGCGCCGCTGCCGTTTGAATCACAACCGCTCGGCCCGGACGGCGGGACGCGCCCGCGCGTCGCCGGCGTCCGCGTCACCGACCTCGACCGCGACGGTAAGCCCGAAGTGCTCGTCTGCGACGCCCAGCGGAACCGCGTCCTCCTCTACCGCTACACCAACGGCGCCTGGACTGAAACCGCCCTCGGCGACGAACTCCCCGCCCCCGCCGCCGCCACCCCCGTCGACCTCGACGGCGACGGCGACGACGACATCGTCGTCGCCGTGCTCGGCAGCGTCCTCCCGTCCGACGACCCGATCGGCGGCGTCGTGTGGCTCGAAAACCGCAACGGCGAGTTCGTCGCCCGCCCGCTCCTCGAACACGTCCGCCGCGTGTCCGACGTGCAGGCCGGCGATTTCGACGGCGACGGCGACGCCGACCTCGCTGTCGCGGTGTTCGGCTACCACCACGGCGAAATCCTGTGGCTCGAGAACCGCGGCGGCGGGCGGTTCCGCGACCACCTCCTGCTCGCCACGCAGGGGCCGTCGCACGTCCCGGTCGCCGACTTCGACGGCGACGGCAAGCCCGACATCGGCGCACTCGTGTCGCAGGAGCACGAGGAAGTCTGGCTGTTCCGCAACGCCGGCGGCGGGGCGTTCACGCCGCGGCGGGTGTTCGAGACGGTCAACTTCGACCTCGGCTCCGCCGCACTCGTCGCGTCCGACCTCGACAAGAACGGGAGGGTCGATCTGCTCCTCGTCGCCGGGGACAACCAGGAGATCAACCACCACTACCCGCAGCCGTGGCACGGGTGTTTGTGGCTGGACAACGCGGGCGGCGGCGCGTTCCGGGCGAAGCGGCTCGCGGCGGTCGGCGGGGTGTACGGCGCCGCCGTCGCCGACTTCGACGGTGACGGCGACAACGACGTCGTTCTCGCGTGCATGTTCAACGACTGGCACCGCCCCGGCGCGGCGAGTCTCGTGCTGCTCACGAACGACGGGCAACAGAACTTCACGCCGACGACGGTCGCGGACCGGCCGACGCACCTCGCCGTCGTGGCGGCCGGCGACCTCGACGGCGACGGGCGGCCGGACGTGGTCGCCGGGGCGCTCCGCCTCTACGCCGCGCCGGGAGCGGTCGGCCGGCTGACCGTGTGGTGGAACCGCGGGAGGGCCGCCCCGTGACGCGCGCGCAACGTGTCCTCGCCGCCGTGATCGCCGCCGAACTGATCGGCGGCGCAGTGGTTGTGCTCCCGCGCGTCGGCCGCGTCGCGCCGCCGGCGGTCGACCTCACCGGCACCGACCCCGCGACCGCCGCCGACCTGCGCGCGATTCCCTCGACCGACCTCGCAAAACTCGGGGAAGCGTACCTCGCCGCCGGGTTCTACCCCGAGGCGGAAGCGTGCTACCGGAACGCGGCGGGACGCGAGCCGACGGCGGACGCACTCTTCAAACACGGGTTTGTGCTGGAACGGCTCGGACGAGTGGAAAAGGCGACCGGCCGCTACCGCGAGGCGATCGACAAGCGCCACCGGCGCGCCGCCGACCTCTGGTACTATGTCGGGCGGAACCACCTGCGGTTGGAGCAGCCGGGGCCGGCGGCGGAGGCCTTCGCGCGCGCCGGTGGGTCGGTGGCGGCGCGGTTCGAGGAGGCACTCGCCGCGGCGCGGGCGGGGAAGGACCGCGACGCCGACGCCGCGGCCGAGCGCCTGGCGAACGAACTCCCGGAGGCGTACCCGCCGGCGGCGCTGCGCTACCGGCTCGCGGTCCTGCGCGGCGACCCGCGCGTCGCGGCGGCGCGGGCCGACGAGTTCGTCCGCCGGCCGCGCCCGCTCCCGACGCCGTGGGACGCGGAGGTGGAGTGGGTGTTCGCCGCCGCCGGCGAACTGGGGCCGGAGCGACTATTCCGCGACGCCGGCCGGCTCGCGCAGGAGCAGCGGTTCGACGCGGCCGAGGCGCGGCTGCGCGAGGCGCTGGCGGCGGGTTGGACGCCGGAAGTCGCCGACCGGCTGGCGGAGGTGGCGTTCGTACTCGGGCGGCGGGAGGAAGCGGAACGAATCCTGACGGACGCGGTGGCGCGCGGCGGGCCGTCCGCGGTGCTGCTGTGGCGGCTGGGACAGGCGCACGCCGCGCTCGGGCGTGGCGGGGAGGCGGTCGCGGCGTGGGAGCGGGCGGCGAGACTGGCGGCAGGGCCGGTCGCGGAGGGCGTCTACCGCGACCTGGCGGACGGCTACGCGACGGCCGGGGAGGGCGAGAAGGCGAAGCGCGCCGCGGCGCGGGCGGACCTCGCCGCCGGTCTGGCGGAACTGACCGCGGGTCGCGCGGCGGAAGCTGCTGCGGCGCTGGCACGGGCGACGGAGGGGAACCCGGGGCTGGCGCACGCGTGGTTCGTGCTGGGCGAGGCGCACCGCCTCGCCGGGCGTCAGGCCGACGCCCGCGCTGCCTACGACCGCTGTCTCGGCACCGACCCCGACCACGGCCGCGCCGCCCGCGGGCGGGAGTTACTCGGGCCATGAAAGCGACAGAGCCGGGGGCGGACGCCCCCGGCTCGTTGGCGGCCCAACGCCCGCCGTTACTTCTTCTTCAACTCGATGTTGATGTCGATAGACTTTCCGTCTCCGGTGACCGAGTACGCCAGCTTGGTCTTGGCGGGGTCGCTGTAGGCGGGCGGGAACTCGTCCTTGGTCTCGATCCCCGGCACCACCGCCCCGGCACCCTCGCTGCTCTCGACGTTCTGCGCGGACGCGGCGCCCTTGGTCACCGTCACCTTGTACCGCCCCGGCACCAGCCCTTTCTTGTTGTTCGCCCCGGTGATGACATAGGTGCCGTTCAAGTCGGTCTGGGAGTACCCGCTGGAGGTCGGGTCGGTGTCACCGTCCGGGTAGAACCGGACGGTGACGTTCGCGGCCGGCGCGCCGTCCACCTTCACGACCCCGGAGACCGGGGCCTGTCCGTCCTTGCCGCCCCCGCACCCGGGGGCGAGGGCGGCAAGGCACCCGCAGATCAACAGCCGTCGCATCGCGCTCGTCCTTTCGGGTCCGCGGGGTGGGTCAGTCGAGGGTGTTGGTGGTGCCGTTGGAGATCTGCGCGACGCTCGTCAGCGTCGCCGCCGGGACGCTCTCGCGGACGAACCGGATCGACCCGTCGCCCATGGCGAAGTTGGCCCCGCCGGTGTGCATGCTGCCGACACGCCCCCAGTCGCCCAGCCGCCCCGGCCGCGGCGGGTTGGCGCCGCCCGGGGTTCCGCACGTCGTCCACGACGCGACCAGCGACCAGTTGTTGATTCCCTGGGTCGGGGTGGCGCTGCTGGCGACCCGGGCGGTGCCGGGGTCGAGGCCGGTCTGTACCCACCCGCGGTAGGCCCACACCTCGCCCCACCCGTTGCACCGCGGCTCGGCCAGCGTCTCGCCGAGCAGGAACGTGTTGCTCGACCCGTCGGACGCGCCCTCGATCTTGGTGTTGCTGTTTTCCCCGAAGTAGTAGCGGAGGTTCACCGCCGCGCTCTTCCACCAGTTACAGGTGCCGAAGTCGCTGGCGGTGACGGTGATGAAGTCGTAGTTGGTGCGCTGCCCGGACACCCCGGTGTCCGCGCCGTACCGGTTCGGCTGGGGCTGCCCGGTACTCTCGCGCGGGGCGGGGTCACTCGGGCAGACGAACGTCGAGAGCACGGTGTTCGCCAGGTTCTGGTTCACCGTCTTGGTGCCGTTCCACGGCGGACCGGAGTAGTCGCCCTTGGTGTTCCGGACCGCCCCGGCGTTGTCCCAGATCACGTTCGAGAACGGCAGGTTCAGGTTCATCTGGCCGTGAATCGCGCTCTGCTCGATGTACGGGAGGGTGAGGATCCACCCGCTCATGTTGAGCACCTTGGTGTCGCCGTTGGCGCCGCCGCAGAACCCGTAGCCGACGCCGGCCGGCGGGAGCGTGCCGTGAGTCGACTGGTAGGCGTGGGTGGCGAGGGCGAGCTGCTTGAGGTTGTTGCTGCACTTGGCCCGGGCGGCGGCCTCGCGGACCTTCTGGACCGCGGGCAGGAGGAGCCCGATGAGGATGGCGATGATGGCGATGACGACCAGCAACTCGATCAGCGTGAACCCGACACGACGAGTGGGACGACCACACGGGATCAGATAGACAGGACACATACGACACCTCCGAACGGAGAAAGATGACGAACGGAGAGGGCAGGACGAGTCGAACCTGCGAGAGTTAATGAACCACACCGCCCGCGGCACTGCAAGACATTTTTCCGAATCCCGTTACGTTCCGGGTACACGCGGCGCCGCGCCGCCCGCGGCTTTCGCCGCGGGTGGTGGGCGTTCCCGCACCGCCGACCGGTCGTAAAACACCCCTTTCCCGTCCTCTCCGAAGCGGGGTGCGCCGTGGGGCTCGTGGTCCAGAAGTTCGGCGGGTCCAGCCTCAAGAACGCCGAGAGCGTCCTCGAGGCCGCCCGCAAGGCCGTCCGCGCCAAGCACGCCGGCGACCAGGTCATCGTCGTCGTGTCGGCGCAGGGGAGCACCACGGATGATTTGATCGCCAAAGCGGCCGAGATCACGGCGACGCCCGACGCCCGCGAGATGGACGTGTTGCTGGCGACCGGCGAGCAGATCAGCATCGCGCTGACGGCGATGGCCATCCAGGAACTCGGCGAGAAGGCGGTCAGCTTCACCGGCCCGCAGATCGGCGTCGTCACCGACCGTACCCACCGCAAGGCGCGCATCAAGAGCATCGACACCCGCCGCCTCCGCGACGCGCTCGACGCCGGGAGTGTCGTCGTCGTCGCCGGGTTCCAGGGGCACGACGAACTCGGCGACATCAGCACCCTCGGCCGCGGCGGGAGCGACACCACCGCCGTCGCCGTCGCCGCGGCGCTGAAGCTCGCCGGGGCGGAGGTCGAGTGCGAGATCTACACCGACGTGGACGGCGTGTACACGACCGACCCGCGGCTCGTGCCCGACGCCCGCAAGATGGACGCCATCAGCTACGACGAGATGCTCGAGATGGCGAGCATGGGCGCCGGCGTCATGCACTCGCGGAGCATCGAGTTCGCCAAGAAGTACGACGTGCCGCTGATGGTCCGCAACAGCCGGTCGGACGCGGTGGGGACGTGGATCGTGCCCGAGGCGGAGTGGATGCGCGAGTTCCCGGCGTGCGGCGTCGCGCTCGCCACCGACGAGGCCCGCGTGGTGCTCGACGGGGTGCCGGACGTGCCCGGGGTCAGCCACCGCGTCTTCGCCGCGCTGGCCGGGGCGAACCTCGCCGTGGACATGATCGCCCAGAGCGCGGGCGGCGGCGGGAAGGCGACCATTGGATTCACGGTGCCGGGCGTCGAGCTCGACCGCACGCGCCGCGTCCTGCAACCGATCGCCACGGAGCTGGGGGCGACGCTGCGCGAGACGGGGAAGGTGAGCAAGGTGTCGGTGGTCGGCGCCGGGATGCGGACGGTGGCGGGGGTGGCCGAGCGGATGTTCGCCGCGCTCGCCGCCGAGAACGTCAACATGAAGATGATCACCACCGGCGACATCAAGATCAGCGTGCTGATCGAGGAGGACGGCGTTCCCGACGCGGAGGCGGTGCCGGTGCCGGGGGAGAAGATCAAGCAGTCGCACCTCGACGCCCGCAAGGCGGTACTGGGGCGGAAGGCGCTGCGGGCGGTCCACAAGGCGTTCGGGCTGGCCGACCCGCGCAAGGGCGCCGGCGTGCCGGCCGGCGGCGGGTTCAAGAACCGCCCGGCGCCGGCGCTGGTCCCCGGCGACAAGGACCGCGAGGCGGCGCTGGCCCGGCTCGGCGGGATGGAGGACGTACTCGTCAGCAGCGTCCACCTGAACGCCGAGCAGAGCCGGGTGACGATCTTCGACCTGCCCGACCAGCCGGGGAACTGCTCGCGGGTGTTCAACGCGGTGGCGACGGGCGGGTTGCTGGTGGACATGATCGTGCAGAACCTCACGGCGCCCGGGCGGGCGGAGCTGTCGTTCAGCGTGCCGGCGGCGGACCTGACGCGGGCGCTGAAGCGGACGCAGGACGTGGTGCGCACGATCGACCCGAACTGCCGGGTGGTCGGCGACGCGGACGTGGCCGTGCTGTTCGTGCTGGGCGTCGGGATGCGGACGCACACCGGCGTGGCCCGGACGATGTTCGGGGCGCTGGCCGAGCGCGGCATCAACATCAGCATGATCAACACGAGCGAGGTGTGCGTGAGCGTGGTGGTCGAGCGGAGCCGCGGCGAGGAGGCGCTGGCGTGCCTGCGCGAGGCGTTCCGCATTGGGTAGTGGCACCGGCGCCCGGCGGGTGCTAATCTTGTGTGGTTCGCGTGAAGTGGCGGCGTAGTACCGGCATCGACGCACACCACACCTGAGTCACCCGTGAGCGCCCACCGTCTCATTGCCGCCCTGTTCGTTACCATCCTCACGTTCGCCCCGGCCGGTGCCGCCCCACCCGCGGCCCAGCAGGGGCCGCCGCCCCCGCCGGCCCGCGTCGAGACCAAGCGCCTGCCGAAGCCCGAGGCACCGCTTTACTGGCACAGCGACGCCCGCCCCGCGCCGGCCCGCCCCGAGGTCACGCGGCCCGAAGCGGCACGCCCCGATGTCGCGCGCCGGCCCAGCAAGCCGGAACTCGAACCGACGGCGCCGGCGCGGCCGACTGCGAAGGCCGAGACGCCGCGGACCGACGCGCCGGTCGTCCACCTGCTCGCCGTCGCAGCGTCGGGCACCCGCGACACGGTGGCGAAGAAGGTCGGCGACGACGCCCGCAACCTGGCGGCGCTGTTCGAGGAGTCGTTCGCCGCGGCCGGCAAGTCGGGCCAACTCCGCACCCGCGTCGTCCTCGGCACCGAGACCACGGCGTCGAACGTGCGGGCCGTGATCCGCGGGCTGGCCGTCCGCCCGCAGGACACGGTGGTCGTGTTCTTCTCCGGTCACGGCGGGCTCGACGCGCGGGGCCGGCACATCTTGGAAATGGTGTCGGTCGAGGATCTGAGCACCCGCGAGGTACTCGACGCGGTGGCCGCCCACAACCCGCGGCTGTCGGTGCTCCTGACGGACGTGTGCCACAACCACACCGGCCGCAAGGGCGAGACGTCTCCGACGATGCCGGTCGGTACGCCGCACGACCTGCCGCGCGGCCGGGTGATCCCGTGGGCGACCGTCGAGGAGCTCTTCTTCTCGCACCGCGGGGTGGTGGACATGACCGCCGCCGAGCCGGGCCGCCCGGGCCGCGTCGAGAGCCGTGGCCGAGGGAGCTACTTCACCAACGCCCTCATCCAGGTACTGACCGCTCCGCACGGGGCTGCGACGGGCGTGCTCGACCGGAACGGTGACCGGGCGCTCCAGTGGACCGAACTGCTGCCGGAAGTGCGGGCGGTGGCCGGCACCCGCGACGCGGCCGACAACCGGTACCGCGACAAGCCCGAGGAGCCGCAGCGGGCGACCGCCCGGGCGCTCGGCACCTGGGCGCCGGCGAGTGGCGCGGCCGCCGTCGAGTAACGACGGACTGACCAACCGCGCCGCCGCCGCCCCGGGGAAACCCGGGGCGGCGGCGTTTTCGGGGCTGCTACAATCCCCCCACCACCCAACCCCGAGCGACCCATGCCGCTGGACGACATCAACGCCCACCTCCGCCGCGAACTCGACGGGCTCAAGGCCGCCGGGCTGTACAAGGCCGAACGGCGTATCGAGTCGCCGCAGCGCTCCGGCATCACGGTCGGCGGGCGCGAGGTCGTCAACTTCTGCGCCAACAACTACCTCGGCCTCGCCAACCACCCGGACATCGTCGCCGCCGCGTTCGAGGGGCTGAAGACGTGGGGCTACGGCCTGTCGTCGGTCCGCTTCATCTGTGGCACGCAGGACGTCCACAAACGCGCCGAGCGGCAGGTGGCGGACTTCTTCGGCAAAGGCGACAGCATCCTGTACATCTCGGCGTTCGACGCGAACGGCGGGCTGTTCGAGCCGCTGCTTGGAGAAGCGGATGCTGTGCTGTCCGATGAGCTGAACCACGCCTCGATCATCGACGGCGTGCGCCTCTGCAAGGCGAAGCGGTTCCGCTACAAGCACAACGACATGGCCGACCTGCGGGCGAAGCTGGAGGAAGCGAAGGGCTGCCGGTTCAAGCTCATCTTCACCGACAGCGTCTTCAGCATGGACGGCGACCTGGCGAGGCTGCCGGACATCTGCGCGCTGGCGGACGAGTACCGGGCCGCCGTCGGGATCGACGACTGTCACGCCACCGGCCACCTCGGCGCGACCGGCCGCGGCGGCGCGGAGGAACTCGGGGTGCTCGACCGCATTGACATCATCACGGGGACGCTCGGGAAGACGCTGGGCGGCGCGAGTGGCGGGTTCACGGCGGCGTCGGCGGAGGTGGTGGACTGGCTGCGGAACCGGAGCCGGCCGTACCTGTTCTCGAACTCGGTCCCGCCGGCGCTCGTCGTCGCCGGGATGAAGGCGTTCGAGCTGGCGGCGACCGCGACCGACCTGCGAGCGACGCTGAAGGCGAACACGGCCCGGCTGCGCGGCGGGCTCGAAGCCGCCGGGTTCACGATCAAGCCGGGGCCGACGCCGATCCTTCCCGTGATGCTCGGCGACGCCGCGCTGGCCACGCGGATGGCCGACGAACTGCTGAAGCGCGGCATCTACGTGATCGGGTTCAGCTACCCGGTGGTGCCGCAGGGGCAGGCGCGCATCCGCATGCAGGTGTCGGCCGCGCACACGACGGAGCAGATCGACCGGGCGGTCGCGGCGTTCACCGAGGTAGGGCGGATGGTGGGGGCGGTTTAACTCCTCGCGGTCTCAACCCCAGAGGTGGTCGTGGCACAGCCGTCGTGGCAAACGCGAATCCAGAAGATCACGTCCGACTGCGAGTTCGCCCCTCCGGCACCGGCACGCGAACTCGCCATCGCGGAGCGAGAACTCGGCGCGCCCCTGCCGGGTGAGTTGCGCTCACTGCTCGACGAGACGAACGGGGTTGTGGGACAGTACGGACTGGGGCTCATCTGGCCGATCGAGCGGATTCGGGCCGATAACCTCGCGTTCCGGTCCAACCCCGACTTCCGCGAACTCTACATGCCGTTCGACCACCTGCTCTTCTTCGCGGACGCGGGCAACGGCGACCAGTTCGCTTTCGCCGTGCTGGCCGGCGAGGTCCGGAAGTCGGATGTCTTCGCCTGGAGCCACGAGGACGACAGCCGGACCTTCGTAGCCCCGACCCTGGCACTCTATCTGGAATGGTGGCTGTCCGGTCGAATCAAGCTTTGAACGGGGTTGGCACTGACGTCCGCCGTGAAGTTCGGGCGTCCGACGTTCCTCATCAATGCCACGAGCCCGGGGGCCGTGGTCCCCGGGCTCGTGCGGACAGCACCAAGAGAATTGATTAGTTCGTCCCGAACTCGCCCTTCCGCTTGTTGAGGTGCGCCTGGAGCCGTTGCACGATGCTGCTGTGCATCTGGCTCACCCGGCTCTCGCTCAGATTCAGGGTCGCCCCGATCTCTTTCATCGTCATCTCCTCGTAGTAGTAGAGAATGACGATGAGCCGCTCGTTCCGGTTGAGGCCGCGCGTCACGAGCCGCATCAGGTCGCGGTTCTGGAGGCGGTGCGTCGGGTCTTCCGCCTTCTTGTCTTCAAGGATGTCGATCTCGCGCACGTCCTTGTAGCTGTCGGTCTCGTACCACTTCTTGTTGAGCGACACGAGGTTCACCGCCGTCGCCTCGCCCATGTGGGCGTCGAGCTGGTCCAGCGGGATGCCGAGCTTCACCGCCATCTCCTCGGGACGCGGCGGGCGGCCGAGCGCGGCCTCAAGCTCCTTCCGCGCCGCCTCGGTCTTGCTCGCCTTGCTCCGCACCAGCCGGGGCACCCAGTCCATCGTGCGCAGTTCGTCGAGCATGGCCCCGCGGATGCGCGGCACGCAGTACGTCTCGAACTTGACGCCGCGGGTGAGGTCGAAGGCGTCGATCGCGTCCATCAGCCCGAACACGCCGGCCGAGATCAGGTCGTCGAGCTCGACGCCGTCCGGGAGGCGCGCCCAGATGCGCTCGCCGTTGTACTTGACCAGCGGCAGGTAGCGCTCGACGAGCCGGTTCCGCAGCTCCAGCGTCGGCCGGTCGCGGTACTCCTGCCACACGGCCGAAATATCCGTTTCGGGCTGCGTCTGGGTCACGTTTCCATCCTCCCTGATCTCGGGCGAGCCGGGGCCGGGTGGGGCCGCCCGCCGGCCGCCCCGCCCACACCCGGTTCGATCGCCGCCGTCCGCCCCCGGTTCGCCCGGCCGGTGGTCCGCGGCGGCTTCCCCTGCCCGCCGCGGTCCGGTCGTGCCGGTCGATCCGGGGCGGCGGCCGCCGGCGGGCTTGCGCCCGCCCGGCCCGCCCGTCCCCCGAAAGCGTCGGGTCGAAAGACACCGACGCTACTCTGCTCCCCTATCGTCCCGGCCCGCGGTGATCCTGCACGGATTCCGCGATCTCCGCCCGCCCGCACCCACCCCATCCGGCACCTCGGGCGCGGTGCGGACGAGCGGTCCCCCTTCGCGCGCCGGCGGAACCGGCGGCGTCGGCGTGGGCGGCGGGCCGGGCACCGTTCCCCAACGGTGTGTCCGGCGCGGTCGCCCGGGGTGCGAGTGAGGGGCGTGTCTATGCCGGCAGCGGCGGGAGATGAACAGGGCAAGATTTACAAATCCCCCGCCGCGGCCGGTCATTCCGGCCGCGCGGGTTGCCCGGCTTCACTCCGTCTCGAACCCGCGGGGCTGGTCGGGTAAGATGGGCGGCGGCGGTGGACCCGCGCGAACCCGAGGAGGGGTAGGAATGAGCCGTGCGACCGGGTCGGTTCTGGCGGCGGTGGTCGCCGCCGCGGGGCTGGCGGCCGGGTGCTCGCCGGGCGGGGCACAGCCGCCGGCGGCCAAGAAGTCCGGGTTCGCGGAGGACGCCGTGCCGAAGGCCGTCGAATTGCCGTTCGATCAGGCGCGGGCCGTGGGGTACGTCAAGCAGCTGTGCGACCTCGGCCCGCGGGTCAGCGGCACCGACGGGATGGCGAAGCAGATCGAGCTCGTCGAGAAGCACTTCAAGGCGCACGGGGCGACGGTGACGCGGCAGGAGTTCAAGGCCCGCCAGGCGAGCCGCCGCGAGCCGACGCCGTTCACCAACCTGGTCGTGTCGTGGCACCCCGAGAAGGCCAAGCGGGTGCTGTTCTGCGCCCACTACGACACCCGCCCGATCGCCGACCAGGAGCCCGACCGGAGCAGCTGGACGCGGCCGTTCCTCAGTGCCAACGACGGCACCGGCGGGCTGGCGCTGTTCATGGAGCTGGCGCACCACATGAAGGGCGTGAAGAGCGAGGTCGGGGTCGACTTCATCCTGTTCGACGGCGAGGAGTACGTGTTCGAGACGCGGCAGTTCGGCGGCGGCGACCGCTACTTCATCGGCTCCGACCACTTCGCCGACGAGTACCAGCGGACCCGCGACACCCGCAAGCACACGTACAGCGGCGGCGTCCTGCTCGACCTGTGTACGGCGAAGGGCGCGACGCTGAAGGTGGAACTCAACTCGTTCACGCTGGCCCCGGAACTGGTGAAACAGGTGTGGGCGGTGGCCGAGGGGACCGGAGCGAAGTCGTTCAAGATGGAGCCCGGCCACGAAGTCCAGGACGACCACCTGGCGCTAAACCGCGTCGGCATCCCGTGCGTGGACATGATCGACTTCGACTACCCGCACTGGCACAAGCTGAGCGACACCCCGGACAAGATCTCGGGCGAGCAGATGGCCGAGGTCGCGCGAGTGCTGATCTCGTGGGCCGGCGTGGCCCGCTAGCGCGGGAATGACCAAGGCCCGATGACCCACCAGTGACCAAGGAAGACGCGCCGCGTCTTCCTTGGTCACTGGTGGGTCATCGGGCCTTGGTCATTGCGGGAATCGGTCCCACATCAGCAATAGCCCCATCGCCGCGACCAGCACCAGAAGCCCCACCACATCCCACATGGTCGTGCGGAATGCGGTCAGTGAGTGGAAGTGGCCGTCGAACCCGCGCGCCCGCATCGCCTCCGATACACGATCGGCGCGGTCGGCCCCGCGGACCAGCACCGCCCCGATGACGTGCCCCGCGGTGCGGTAGCCGTGGCGGTCCGCCCGCGCGCGGAACCCGCGCACCCGCAGCGCTACCCGCAGCCGCCGCAACTCGTCCGCCAGCAGGAAGGCGTAGCGGTACGCTAGCAGCGTCACCAGCACGAGGAGCCCCGGCACCTTCAGCCGGTGGGCGGCGGTGAGCGTGTGGTGGACCGGCGCCGTGCCGACCAGCACCAGCGCCAGCGCCCCGATCGCCACCCCGCGGCACACCACGCCGACGCCGGTGAACACGCCGTGTTCGGAGATGTGGACCGGCCCCACGTCCCAGCCGGGGCCGTCGAGGGTGAACGGCAGCACGAGCAGGAACGGCAGGGCCGCCAGCGCGAACGCCCCGAGCCGCACCCGCGCCCACGCGCCGCCGAGACACCCGACGCGCAGCAGCACGAGCCCCGCGGAGAGGGCGGTGGCGGACGGCAACGGCTGGCGGAGGGCGGCGACGGCGGCCGCGGCGAGGAGGATGGCGGCGAGCTTCCAGCGGGCGTCCCAGCGCGACAATGGCGACGGCGGCACCGGCCGGTGACGAAAGCCCGGGGTCATGCGGGAACTGTACGACCGGCGGCGGTCAGCGGCCCTTCAGCAGCGAGTCGAACGACAGCCGGACTTCCTTCGTGTCCGCCGCCTTCACCACGGCGGCGTTCGCCTTCGCGAGCAAGTCGCGTTCGAGGTCCGGCTTCACCCGGCGCACGGTGTCGATCACCGCGTCGCCGAGCAGCCGGGCCGCGTCGCCGCCGACGCCGGCGGTGTGTTCGACCACGAGCTTCTCGTAGAAGAGTTGTGCCTCGGTCACGCGCATCCGCAGCACGACGTCGGGGATGAAACTTCCCTCCTTCTTCTCGGTCCGCGACGTGGCCTCGCACTTCAGCAGCACCGCCGCGTGGCAGCGGGCGCGCGTCTCGCCGCTGTACAGCCGGTTGCCGTTCCGCCACAGTTGTTGGTTGAACTTGATGGCGCAGTCGGTCCCGATCATCGCCGTGAACGTGGCCCTCCCCGGCTCCGGGTACACCGCCTCGGTGATGCCGAACGCCACCGACTGCGGGTTCGGCACGCGGATCTCGACCTTGCGCCAGGTCCCGTCGTTGCGCATACCCCGCAGTTGCTCGGAGCGCAGCCGCAACCCGTCGCGGTGGAACTTCGTGCCGATCACGCCCTCCTCCTGCCGGCCCCACCCGTCGGACGACGTGACGAGCGGGTCGGGGAGGTTCTTGAGCATTAGCCCGCGGAGCGTCGCTTCGAGCGCCTTCACGTCGGCCGGGTCGGGGCGCTTCGCCGGCGCCTCGGCCGGCTGCTGCGCGCGGGCGACGGTCGCCGCCGGGGTTTCCGGGCGGTACGACGCGCACCCGGCGGCCAGCGCGGCGAGGAGCACGGCGGGGCGGGTCACGGACGGCCTCCGGGCGACACCGCGATTATTCGGTCGGGCCGGCAGCGCACCAGCCCGCGACAACCGAGCGCCGGTTGTACCGGAACGTGCGCCACCCGCACAACCGCTACTGCTTTCCCAGTCGTCCCAACCTCGCGCCGCGTCGGCACGCGCTGGCCGTCGGCTCGGGCGCTGGTACGCTCAACTCCATGACCAAGCTCATCCTCGGCAGCCGGAACAAAAAGAAGCTCCGCGAGATGCTCGACCTGCTCGGCGACCTCGGGCTCGAACTCTCTGACCTGTCACCGTACCCCGACGCCCCCGAGGTTGCCGAGACGGCAGGCACGTTCGTCGGCAACGCCACGCTGAAGGCGACGACGCTCGCGCCCGTGCTCGGCGCCTGGGTGATCGGCGAGGACAGCGGTCTCGTCGTGCCCGCGCTCGGCGGCGACCCAGGTGTCGATTCGGCGCTCTACGCCGGCAAGCACGGCGATGACGCCGGGAACAACGCCAAGCTCCTCGCCGAACTGGCAAAGCTGCCGCCGGGCGCCGATCGCAGCGCGTTTTACATCAGCACGGCGGTCCTGTCCGACCCGACGGGGAAGGTGGTGGCGACGGCGGAGGGGCGGTGCCACGGCGTCATCGTGGACGAACTCCGCGGTGCCGGCGGCTTCGGCTACGACCCGCTGTTCCTCGTGCCCGAGTACGGGAGGACGTTCGGCGAACTGCCGCCCGAGGTGAAGCAGGCGATGAGCCACCGGGCGAAGGCGTTCGCACAACTGCGCCCGGCGCTGGAGCAGCTCGGCCGAAGGCCGCCCGTATGAACGCGGTGCTGTACCTCTTCGGCAGCGGGGGCGCGTTCTTCGTCGGCGCCGCGCTCGTCCTCGCCGGCATCGTGACCTTCGCCGCCCGGCGCTCGCGCGTGGTCGCCACCCTGCTCGCCGTCGTCGGCCTAATCCTCATCGCCTTCTCCGCGGTTCCGTTGCCGTATTGGCTCTACGGGCTGGCCGGTGGGGTCAGCGTGCTGTGGCTGGCCGCGGAGCGATCCGGTGGTCGGTTGCGGTCCCGGCGGGGATGGCTCCGGGGCGCTGCGGCCGCCGTGTGGCTGGCGGCGGTCGCGGTCGAACTGCCGCACCACGTCCTTCCGGCGGTGCCGCCCGTCGCGGGCCGGCCGGCGCTCCACGTCATCGGCGACTCGCTCGCCGCGGGCACGGGGAGTAAGGACGAAGAAACATGGCCGCGGCGGCTCGCCCGAGTCCACGGAATCGAGGTCGTGGGCCTGTCCCGTGTCGGGGTGACCACGGCGTCCGCGCTCGGGCAGGCCGAGAAGTTGCCCGTGGACGGCGGCGTCGTGCTGGTCGAGATCGGCGGCAACGACCTGCTCGGGCCGACCTCGGCGGCCGACTTCGACCACGACCTGGGCGAACTGCTCGGTCGCGTGTGCCGGCCGGGGCGCGTGGTGATTATGGTCGAACTCCCGCTGCCGCCGCTCTGCAACGGGTTCGGCCTCGCCCAGCGGCGGCGGGCGGCAGAGCACGGCGTCGCGCTGATCCCGCGGCGCGTGCTCATGAGCGTGCTGACCGCGGATGGCGCGACCACCGACGGCCTCCACCTCACGCCCGCGGGGCACGAGCGGATGGCGGACGCCCTGTGGGGCTCGATCCGTTCGGCCTACGGACTGTAAGCTGGGGGCGAACGTTAGACTTCGCCCGGTCGCCGCATTACACTCAACACATATGCCCGAAGTGACGCGCCTCCTCGACGCCGCCGCGGCCGGCGACCGGCGCGCGGCGGCCGAGTTGCTCCCGCTCGTGTACGACGAGCTGCGGAAGCTCGCCGCCGCGCGCCTGGCACTGGAAAAGCCCGGCGACACGCTCCAGCCGACTGCACTGGTCCACGAGGCGTACCTCCGCCTCGTCGGCCCCGCCGACGCCTCGCGGTGGGACGGCCGCGGTCACTTCTTCGCCGCCGCCGCCGAGGCCATGCGCCGCATCCTCATCGACGCCGCCCGGCGGAAGGCGTCGGTCAAGCACGGCGGCGAGGCCCGCCGGCTGGAACTCGACCCGGACGTCACGCCCGCGGCCGCGCCCCGCGAAGACCTCCTCGCGCTCGACGAGGCACTGACCAGGCTGGCGGCCGAAGACCCGCTCAAGGCCGACCTCGTCAAGCTCCGCTACTTCGCCGGGCTGAGCCTCGCCGAGGCGGCTGCGGCGCTCGACCTGTCCGAGCGCTCGGCCGGGCGGCACTGGGCGTATGCCCGGGCGTGGTTGCGCCGGGCGGTCGAGGGGCCGGCGGGGCCGGCGTGACATTCTTGGCCGATCTCGGTGCGGAATCTCGCATTGCGGGTGCGGCCCGGCCGCGGCCGCCGCGAAGGACGCCCGCCATGACGGAGGAAGAGGTCTTTCTGGCCGCCCTCGACATCGCCGACCCGGCGGCGCGCGCGGCGTTCCTGGACCGGGCGTGCGGCGGCGACGCGACGCTCCGGACCGGGGTCGAAGGCCTCCTCGCCGCCCACCTCCGCACCGGCGCGTTCCTCGGCGACGCGCTCTACCGGCCGGCCGCCGGAGCGCCGACCCCCGCACTCGACAACACCGTGAGCCTGCACACCGACCCCGAGGGCGCCGCCGTGGCCGGTGGGAACGACCGGGACGACCGCGACACCGACCTGGGCTTCCTCCGGCCGTCCGCCCGCCCCGATTCGCTCGGCCGGATCGGCCACTACGAGGCGCTGGAGGTGCTCGGCCGCGGCGGGTTCGGGGTCGTCTTCCGCGCGTTCGACGACGTGCTCCAGCGCGTGGTCGCGCTCAAGGTGCTGGCCCCGGCGGTCGCCGCCACCTCGCCGGCCCGGAAGCGGTTCCTCCGCGAGGCGCGGTCGTCCGCCAAGGTCCGGCACGAGAACGTCGTGCAGGTGTACGACGTCGCCGAGCTGCCGCTGCCGTACATCGTGATGGAGTTCATCCCCGGCGAGACGCTCCAGCAGCGGCTCGACCGGACCGGCCCGCTGGAGGCGGCCGAGATCGTCCGGCTCGGCCGGCAGATCGCCGAGGGGTTGGCCGCCGCCCACGCCACCGGGCTCGTCCACCGCGACGTCAAGCCGGGCAACGTGCTCATCGAGACCGGCGCCCGCGAGCGGGTGAAGCTCACCGACTTCGGCCTCGCCCGGGCCGCCGACGACGCCAGCCTGACCCAGAGCGGCGTCCTGGCCGGCACGCCGATGTACATGGCCCCGGAGCAGGCCCAGGGCGGCACGCTCGACCACCGGGCCGACCTGTTCAGCCTCGGGAGCGTGCTGTACGCCCTGGCCGCCGGCCGCCCGCCGTTCCGCGCCGCCACCACGTTCGCCGTGCTGAAGCGGGTGGTCGAGGACAACCCGCGGCCGCTGCGGGAAGTGATCCCCGAACTGCCGCGGTGGCTCGTCGAGGTCATCGCCCGGCTCCACGCCAAGAACCCGGCCGACCGCTTCCAGACCGCCCGCGAGGTGGCCGACCTCCTCGGCGAGTGCGAGGCGCGGCTCCATACGAACACCCGCACCGCGGACTTCCCCCGCGTCGCCCCCACCGCCGCGAACCGCACTGGCCGGTGGAAGTGGGGCGCCGCGGCGCTGCTCCTTCCCGCCCTCGCGCTCGTCGGGACCGAAGGCACGGGCGTCACGCACTGGGTGCGGAACCCGCCGCCCGTCACCGGTGACCGCCCGCCCGAGCCGAGCCCGGTGCCCGGTGTCGCCGCGGTGGCACCGCAGCCGGCGCCTGTGCCGCCGAAGGCTGTGGAGCCCCCCGCGCAGCCGCAGCCGGCTGATTCGCCGCCGTGGGTCGTGCTGCGACCGGTCGAGATGAAATCGGACGGCGGCGCGACGCTCACGCTCCAGAAGGACGGCTCGGTCCTTGCCGGCGGGACGCACCCGGAGCAGGACGTGTACACGCTCACCGCCCGCGACCTCCCCGCCCGGATCACCGCGCTCCGGCTCGACGTGCTGCCGCACGAATCGCTCCCGCAGAACGGCCCGGGCCGACGTGACAACGGCGAGTTCGTCCTGACGACGATCCGGGTCCATCTCGTCCCGCCCGGCTTCCCCGCCGAGCCGCGGGAGCTGAAACTCGCCCGGGCGGCGGCGGACAACAGCCGCGGCGTCGACAGCCTCGTCCACTTCGCCATCGACAACACCGACATGACCGGCTGGGTCACCGAGGTCGGCCAGCCGCACTACGCCGAGTTCGGGTTCGCCGAGCCGGTCGCCGTGCCGCCGGGGGCGGTGCTGCGGGTGGTACTCGAGTTCAAGCACGAAGACTTCCACCACTCGCTCGGCTGCTTCCGACTGTCGGCGAACCCGGGCCGCTGAGGGGGCGTCGGAACGACCGGACACTGTAGCGGGAGTTTCGAGGGGATTCGCCGCGGTCCGCGTTCGCGCCGCTGGTTGTGTCGGGGATAATACCCCGGCCCGACCCTACGGCCCGGTGCCCGATGTCGCTCCGCGAACTCCAGTCTGATATCGGCGCGTTCCGCCACTATCTCCGCGCCGAGCGCGGCATGGCGGACAACACCGTCCAAGCCTACGGCCGCGACCTGGAGCGGTTCGCCAAGTGGTGCGCCCTCGTGCGCTACGCCGACTACACCACGCCCACGCTCAGAGACCTCGCCCGCTATCTCGCGTTCCTGCACGACGAGCAGCTCGCCGTCCCGAGCATCGCCCGGCACCTCGTCTCGCTCAAGATGTTCTACCGCTTCCTCAAACTCGAAGAAAAAGCCGACGCGGCGGCGGTCGATCTCCTCGCGTCGCCCAAGCTGTGGGAGCGCATCCCGTCCGTCCTGCCGCCGAACGCCGTCGACGAGCTGCTCAAGGCGCCGCAGCCCGGCGACCGGTTCTTCCTCCGCGACCGCGCCCTCCTCGAAACGCTGTACGCCACCGGCTGCCGGGCGTCAGAAGTGGTCGGCCTCAAGCTCGCGGACGTGTACCTCGACGCCGGCTTTCTGAAGTGCTTCGGGAAGGGGAGCAAGCAACGCGTGGTGCCGGTCGGCCGTCCGGCGGTGGCGGCGCTGCGGGCGTACCTCGCGGAGGGACGCGCGGCGAAGCCGGCGGACGGGCCGGAGCTCGTGTTCGTGAGCAAGTCCGGCCGCCCGCTCGACCGCATCTTCCTGTGGGGGCTGGTGAAGAAGTACTGCAAGCGCGCCGGCCTGCCGGCGACGACCAGCCCCCACACGCTGCGGCACAGCTTTGCCACCCACGTCCTCGCCGGCGGCGCCGACCTGCGGAGCGTGCAGGAGATGCTCGGTCACGCCTCGATCAGCACGACCCAACACTACACCCACATCGATCGGGATCGGCTGAAGGCGATCCACAAGCAGTTCCACCCCCGCGGCGACGCTCCGAAGCCCGCCGACGGCGCCGCGTGACCGGCGGTTCGGCGGGTCTCGCGTGCGTGTGGCATTCGGCGGGGATGGGCTCGTGCTTGGAGCACAATCCACGGCGCGGGCCATAGACTGGTGATATTAATAGTGTATTAATTCTTCAAAATTACTATCGTACAATTGTTTGTCGGAGTAATTAAATCCACAAGATCAATCTGAGTAGCCATTTGCGACAAAGCGACGATCGTGTCCGGAATCGATCAAAGATGAAAAAAGAGTGAGTTCTCGCGGCATTCCTGGATTAAATGCGTTCGGTGCGACTCGGTTTACGCCCTGATAAGTACAGGGCTCGTGTTGTATCTCCCGACCGCCGGAGCGCCGCCGTGACTTCGAGCCCGCCGCCGCCCACGCCCGCCGTCCCGAAGTACCTGGACGTGTCCGAGGCGCTCGAGGCCGAAGTTCTGAAGGGCCGCTGGGACGGCGGGAGGTTGCCGAGCGTCCGCTGGGTGGCGCGGCACTTCGGCGTGTCGGCGGTGACCGCGTCGCGGGCGCTGCAGGTACTCCGCGACAAGGGGCTGGTCCGCACGGTCGAGCGGTCCGGGTGCTTCCGGGTGCCGCCGCCCACCGCCGACCGGTGGGCGCTCGTGCTGCGGACCACCGCCGGTCCGTGGCAGCCAGGCACCCGGGCGATGACCCTGGCCGGGTTCGAGGCGCTCGCCCGCCGCCAGCCGATGCACCTCGAAGCCGACCCGTTCCCGCTCGGGCCGGGGGTGGCGCTCCCGCAGATCGCGGCGGCGGTCCACGAGGCGAAGGAGCGCGGGGTGAAGGGCGTGCTCCTCCTCCCGTCGCGCGCCAGCACCGCCGAAACCGCGATCGACGAGGCGGTGGTCGCGGCCTGCCGGGACGAGGGGCTGCCGGTGGTGCTGCTGGAGCGGAACCTGCGCGGCGTGAACCGGTCACTGGAAGCCGATCTGGTGGCGGTGGACGACATCGACGGCGCCGCCCGCGGGACGCAACACCTCCTCGACCTGGGGCGGAAGAAGGTGGCGGTCGCGGTGGCGTCACCGACCAGTAGCCATCACGACCGGGTGGCCGGCTACCTGGTGGCGCTGCACGAGGCGGGGCTCGGGGCGTCGGCGGCGGTGCTCACCCAGCCGGACGGGGCGACACCCGCCGATGCCGCCGCCCGGCTGGCCGACGAGGTGCAGAAGTGGGGGCTCGACGGGGTGGTGTGCTACGCCGACTACGCCGCAGCGGGGCTGATTGCCGAGTTGCAATCGCGGGGGGTGGCGGTGCCGCGCGAGGTGGCGGTGGTCGGGTTCGACGACTGCCCGTCCGAGAGCACCGGTCTCGGGGTGACGACCTACGCCTACCCGGCGGAGGGGATGGCCGAACAGGCGGTGCGGCTGATGAAGGAGCGCCTCACCGACCCGAACCGCCCGCCGGTGAAGGTGGTGGTGCCGGGTCGGCTCATCGTGCGAGAGAGCACGGTGGGGTGAACTCGTGTTTGGTGTTTCGTCCGGCTAACCCAAGCCACGTTGACGAAACACGACTGGTCCGTTTACCGATCAACGTCGGGTGCGAAACTCTGGCTTGGCGAACGGCCGGCGTGAGCCGGCTGGTCGTTGTCTCGGGCACCTGTACCAACGACCAGCCGGCTCACACCGGCCGTTCGCCGGACCCGACACGGGGCGGGAGACGGGCCGCTACTTCGACCCCTTCACCGCCGCCAGCACCGGGCGCACGTCCGTCTCGTTCACCGACACGAACGCGAACGACTTCGCCACCTTCCCCTTGTCGGCCACTACCACCGTCACGTGGGCGTCGGCGTTGATGCCCCACCCGTTCGGGCCGGACTTCTCCCCATCCGCCGCGGCGACGGCGGTGTTCTCCAGCTTGATCGACATCTGCACCCGCGGCAGGTAGTCCTTGTTCTTGGCGAACGCCTCCTTGTCGCCGATCCACACCGCCACCACGCCCGCCTTCTCGTTCGCCTCCTTCACCTTCGAGTCGAGCACCTTAATGAACCGCGCCGTCGGGCGGCCGAAGTGCTCGGACTGCACGAACAGGTACACCGTCGGGTCGTCCTTCCGCTCGGCGGCGAAGTCGGCCTCCTTCCCCTCCACGCTCCCGACGAGGCCGAACGCCTTCAGCGCCGTCACCTTCTCCCCGGCCTTCGGGCCGGAGTCCACGTCCTGCGCCGAGCCGGATGCTACCAGCACAAAGGCCGCGAACGCGGCCACGCCGAACCTGGTCACGGGTCGTCCTCCGGGGTCACGGTGAGGGGGTATTCGGGGATCGCGAGTCCGAGTGTGGGGATCGCCTGGAGCCGCCGCCAGCCGCGCGTCACGCGGTGCTCTTCCTCGGTGACGAACGCGGGGTCGAGTGTCGCCTTGTCGAACGGGCCGGGGCAGGGCACCGGCTCGAACGCGGGGTCGGCGACGAACTGCGCGAGCGCCGGGTTGCAGCGCAGGTGCCGCTCCGGGAGGCGGTGCAGTTGTTCCAGCGGCACCTCGCCGAGGACGTAGCGGAGGTACAGGTCCGAGTCGGTGACCGCGTCCACGTCGCGGCCGCACACCTCGCACCGATACCCCTCGTCGCACCGCGCCACGCCGCCCTCCTTGATCCCCGAACATATGATAAACGGATGCCGCCCCCCACACGGGGACGGAGTTGGCCGCAAAAAGGCACAAAAACACAAAATCAAGATCGTTCACTTTTGTGCTTTTTGTGCCTTTTTGGTGGCCATCCCTGCCGCTGACTCGTGAGGCCCACGTGCCGCTCCCGATTGTCGCCGTCGTCGGCCGCCCGAACGTCGGCAAGTCGTCGCTGTTCAACTGGCTCGCCGGGCGGCGCATCAGCATCGTCGATCCCACCGCCGGGGTCACCCGCGACCGGGTCTCGACCGTCGTCGAGGTCGGCGACCGGTTCTTCGAGCTGATGGACACCGGCGGGATGGGCATCCAGGACAAGGACAACCTCACCGAGGACGTGGAGCGGCAGATCCGCGTCGCCATCGAGCAGGCGGCGGTCGTGGTCTTCCTCGTGGACGTGCGCGACGGCATCGTGCCGCTCGACGAGGAAGTCGCCCGCCGGCTGCGCACGGTCGGCAAGCCGGTGGTGTTCGCGGCGAACAAGGCCGACACGGACAAGCTCGGCACGCTCGGCGGCGAGTTCAACCGGCTCGGGTACGGCGACCCGGTCCGCGTCAGCGCCGAGCAGAAGCTCGGCCGGCAGGAACTGCTTGAAGCGGTGCTCGCGGTGCTCCCGCCCGACACCGGCGAGCTCCCGCCGTCCGACCCGACGCTCAAGATCGCGACCGTCGGCCGGCGGAACGTCGGCAAGAGCACGTTCATCAACAGCCTCGCCGAGGGCGAGCGGGTGATCGTGTCGGAGGTGCCCGGCACCACGCGCGACAGCATCGACGTGCGGTTCGAGCGCGACGGCAAGGCGTTCCTGGCCATCGACACCGCCGGGGTGAAGAAGAGGACGAGTATCGCCGACGACATCGAGTTCTACAGCACGCACCGGGCCGAGCGGTCGATCCGGCGGGCCGACGTGGTGCTCCAGTTCTTCGACGCCCGCCACCGCGTCGGCCGGGTGGACAAGCAGCTCGCCGGGTACATCCTGGAGAACTACAAGCCGGCCATCTTCGTGGTCAACAAGTGGGACCTCGTGAAGGGGTCGATGACGACGGAGAAGATGGGCGAGTACATGCGGGCGATGTTCCCGATGCTCGACCACGTGCCGATCGCGTTCGTAACCGCGAAGAGCGGGAAGAACGTGCTGCGCCTGTTGCAACTCGCGGTGCAACTGCACAAGCAGGCCGGCGAGCGGGTGAGTACCGGCGACCTGAACCGGGTGATCCGCCACGCGGTCGAGACGAGCCCGCCGCCGATGAGCGGGAACCGGGCGCCGAAGGTCTTCTACGCGACGCAGGTGGGCACCCACCCGCCGACGATCGTGCTGTTCACCAACGGCCCGGAGTTCTTCGAGGACACGTACGTCCGCTACCTGACGAAGGCGCTGCGCGAGAACTTCGCGTTCTCCGAGGTAGCCCTGAAAGTCGTGCTGCGGGCGCGTGGCGAGGGGCCAGTCCGCGCCGCCGACCTCAAGACCGAGGCGGAGTTCGGCGAAGAGCCACCGGAGGAAGTGCCGGTGCTGCGGGCGCCGCCGAGGCGCCCCGAGCCCGCGCCCGAACCGGAGCCCAAGCCCGCCACACCGCCGAAGAAGAAGCGGAAGCCGAAAGAGCCGGGGACGTGGGAATTGTGACGACGGCTTGGTTTTCAGCCCGGAGGGCGTCTTCGCTAGCCCGGGGTGGCAACCCCGGGCGGCCTGCGGCGAAGCGCGTGGGGTGACGCACTCGTGACACTGCCGGCGCCCGCCCGGGGTTGCCACCGGCCGGGCGAGGATGAGCTCGCACCGCTTGGCGAGCTCGTGACACTGCCGGCGCCCGCCCGGGGTTGCCACCCCGGGCTAGCGAAGACGCCCTCCGGGCTGAAAACCAAGCAGCAGAACCAGTTGCTTTGCCCTCTGCCGTCTTCAACCCCGAACCCGCAGCTACAATCCCCTGTCATTCCGCCGCTCCCTCCGTCGCTCGACCCGGACCCCATGCCGACCCCGCTCGAACTCTACACGGCCGACCACAAGTATCTCCTCGACGCCACGGCGAAGGCCGCCGGCATCGACGACCCGGTCGCCGTGCAGCTTGATGCGTACTTCCACCCGGTGCTGACGAAGGCGACGCGCGGGCCGATCGTGCCCGTCAACGACGTTCTCGTCCGCGACTGGGACCGCGACCACACGAAGACGTGGCCGGGGATCAAGTTCGGCGTCCGCACCTACACCCTCGGCGGGGTGCGGTTCGCGCGCTGCTGCTGCACGTTCCACTCCGACCTGTACGACTACGCCTACGACTTCGTCGCCGTCGCGCGGAAGGACTACCTGAAGCTGTTCCGCCTCGCGGTGCAGGCGAAGCGCGAGTCGGCGAAGCAGGGGCTGCCGCCGGTCCTGCCCCCCGAGCACCTCGAAACCCTGCGCCAGAACACACTCGGCTACCTCGACCGCACGAACCTCCGCCGCATCAAGGAACTCGGCGGCCGGGCCAAGCGCGGGCTGCTGCTGACCGGCCCGCCCGGCAACGGCAAGACGAGCGCGTGCCGCTGGCTGTGGCAGGAGTGCCTGCGGCTGCGCTACGAGTACAAGATGGTGACGCCCGACGCCTACCGCGCCGCCCGGAGTTCGAGCAACCCGGTGCAGACGGTGAAGGAACTCTTCACCGTGGACCGCCGCGGGCTGGTCTTCTTCGACGACATGGACATCGCCCTGCGCGACCGCAACACGGTCCACGAGTCGGACGACCAGGCGGTGTTCCTGAGCGCCCTCGACGGCATCGAGGTGAACGAGGGCGTGGTGTACGTGTTCACCACGAACTGCTCGCTCGACCTGATCGACCCGGCGTTCAAGCGGCCGGGGCGGATCGACCTGGTGCTCCACTTCCACGCCCCCGACGCGACACTGCGGCGGGAGCTGATCGACCGCTGGCACGCCGACGTGAAGGCCGGCATCGACGTGGACGCCGCCGTGCGGCAGACGGAGGGGTACAGCTTCGCCGAGGTGGAGGAGCTGAAGAACCTGCTCATCCTGAACTTCATCGAGGGGAACGGCTGGGACTGGGGCTGGGCGATGACGCAGTTCGGCCTGAACCGCCAGGAACTCGCCAGCCGGGCCGTGGCGCGGCACGTCGGGTTCGGCGTCGCCGAGCAGTCGCGGAACGGGTTCTGAAGTTTTCCGGCGAGCGGCGGGCCGGCCCGCGTCGATTCTGGTACCGGCGGGGCTGCGTGTGCCCGAGGGCTGGTTCCCCTTCACGCCCGCGGCCGGCGTCCTATCCTGTCGTCGTCCCCCGCGGCGTCGCCGCCGGGCCACCGGGGTTCCGCGATGCGCTCCCGCCTCAACGACCTCCTCGGCCGGCTGCGCCCGACGCACTACGGCCGCCGCCCGCCGCTCGTCCTCCTCAACGGCCTCGCCGAGCAGGCCGAGTCGTGGTACCGCAACCGCAAGTTCTGGTCGCGCTACTTCGAGGTGCTCGCCCCCAACATCCTCGTCTACGAGGGCGAGTCGCTGCACGGGCGGATCAAGGGCAAGGAGCCGGTCACCGTCGAGTACCTCGTCGGCCAGCTTCACACGTATCTCACACAATTCGTTCAAAACCCGCCCTACCATATCGTGTCGAGCAGTCTCGGCGGGAAGGTGGCGGTAGAGTTCGCGGTCAGGTACCCGGACCTCGTCAGCCGGCTCGTGCTCTTGTGCCCGTCCGGGATGGGCGACAGCGAGCAGCTGCCGATCATGGAGGGGCTCGGCGGGCGCGGCGCGAACGCGATGGTCAAGAGCGTCTTCTACAACCCCCGCAAGAACGTCGACGCCGAGGTGGTCGAGTACTACAAGGGACGGTTCGACAGCAAGCGGTGGAAGCTCGGGTTCGTGAAGACCGTGCGCGGCACGCTGGAGCACACCGTCCGCGACAAGCTGAAGGACGTGAAGTGCCCGACGCTGCTCGTGACCGGCCAGGAGGACAAGGTGTGCTGCCCGCGGACGGCCGGGGAGGCGGCCAAGGATCTGCCCAACGGCGTGTTCCTGGCGCTGCCCAAGTGCGGGCACGCCCCGCAGATCGAGAAGGCGTGGAAGGTGAACCGGCTGGTCGTACACTTCCTCAGCACGCCGAACCCGACCGCCGCCCCGACGTGGCCCCAGCTGTTCCTCTCGAAGCCACCCCGACCCCGAGCCACGTGATGCCGCACGACGCCGCGCCCGCCGAGGCCCGCACCCGGCCCCACGCCCCGCCCCCGGCGCCGTCGGGCGCGGCCGGCCCGGACTGGTGGCTGATGATGCGCGCCTTCCTCACGAAGGGCCGGTCGATCGCGTCGTTCTCGCCGAGTTCGCGGTTCATGGCCCGGTCGATGCTCAACGGCATCGACTTCGAGAGCGCCCGCTGCATCGTCGAACTCGGCGCCGGCACCGGGCCGATCACGGCCGAGATCGCCCCGCGCCTCCGTCCGCACACGAAGTTCCTCGCAGTCGAACTCGACCCGGTGCTGTGCGCCCGGCTGAAGGCACGCTTCCCGCACCTCGACGTGGTGCAGGGCGACGCCTGCCAGCTCGACAACCTCCTCGCCGAGCGCGGCATCCCGCAGGTGGACCACGTCCTCAGCGGCCTGCCGCTCCCGTCGTTCCCCGCCGACCTGCGCGACACCGTCCTCGCCACGTCGTCGCGGGTGCTGAGCCCGGCCGGTTCGTTCCGCCAGCTCACCGTCATGCCGATGGTCTACTACAAGCTCTACCGCCGCTACTTCGACGACGTGCGGTTCCGCTTCGTGCCCGCCAACCTGCCGCCCGGCGGCGTCTACGTCTGCCGCGGCTACCGCGCGTGACGCCGCTTCGCGGCGGGGATTCGGGGGTCAGGATTCAGGGAGCAGGCGAAGCCCCGAGCCAACCCGGCCCGCGTCTCTGTCTTCCCCGAATCCTGACCCCCGAATTCTGACCCCGATGCCCAGCACCCCGCTCCTCACCCGCCTCGCCGGCACCCGGCTGGTCCGCCGCGCCGCCGACGCCGGGTTCGTCCGCTACGCACACGCCCGCGTCGCTCACCTCGACCGTCTCGACGCCGGCCGCCACCAGCACGCCACGCTGCTCAACCTCGTCCGCCACGCCCGCCGCACCCGCTTCGGCCGCGACCACGCCTTCGACCGCATCTCGTCCGTCGCCGACTACCAGGCTCGCGTCCCGGTCCGCGGCTACGAGTTCTTCTGGGACACGTACTGGAAGGCGAGTTACCCGAACCTCGACGACGTGACGTGGCCGGGGAAGGTGCCGTACTACGCGCTCTCCAGCGGCACCACGAGCGGCACGACGAAGTACATCCCGGTGACGCGCGAGATGGTGGCGAGCAACAAGAAGGCGGCGTACACCACGACGGCGCTGTTCCGCCACGCCCGGCCCGACGCGAAGGTGTTCACGGGGAAGATCTTCTTCCTCGGCGGCAGCACCGATCTGCGGAAGCAGGCCGACGGCAGCCTGGCCGGCGACCTGAGCGGGATCGCGGCGAAGGAGGTGTACGACTTCATGCGGCCGTACACGTTCCCGCCGCAACACCTCACGCTGATGACCGACTGGGAGCAGAAGGTCGCCCGCTTCGCCGAGCTCGCAGCCCGCGAGCCGATCACCACGATCAGCGGCATCCCGGCGTGGATGCTGGTGCTGTTCGACCGCCTCAAGCGCGTGACGGGGAAGGCGACGGTCGCGGAGGCGTGGCCGGACCTGCGGCTGGTCATCCACGGCGGTACGAAGTTCGACCCGTACCGCGACCTGTTCCGCAAGGAGATCGGCAGCGACGCGGTCGGGTTCTGCGAGGTCTATCCCTGCTCGGAAGGCTTCATCGCCACCGAAGACCCCCGCTACAACCTGCTCCGCATCGTGCCGGACCACGACATCTTCTTCGAGTTCGTGCCGGTCGATCAGCTCGGCAAGGACTTCCCGGAGCGGCACACGCTCGCCACGGTGGAAACCGGCGTGCAGTACGCGGTGGTGCTGACGACGTGCGCCGGGGTGTGGTCGTACCTGGTGGGCGACACGGTGGCGTTCGAGCGCCGCGACCCGCCGCTGATCCGCTTCACAGGGCGCACCAAGTACTTCTTGTCGGCGTTCGGCGAGCACCTGATCCAGGAGGAGGTCGAGAAGGGGATGGCCATCGCCGCCCGTGCGGCGGGTGTGGACGTGCTCGACTTCCACGTCGGCCCGGTATTCCCGCCCGACCCGCGGACGCCGGGTCACCACTTGTACCTTGCCGAGTTCGCCGGCGCCGTGCCGGACCTAGGCGCGTTCGCCGCCGCCCTCGACGCCGAACTGAACCATCTGAACGAGGACTACGCCGCCCACCGCGTCGGCGACCTGACGATGCTGTTGCCACGGGTGGTGCCGGTGAAGCGCGGCGGGTTCGACGCCTGGATGAAGTCGCGCGGCAAGTACGGCGGCCAGAACAAGGTGCCGCGGATGGACAACACCGGCGTGCTGACGGCGGACCTGCGCGCGTGGTTCGAGGCCGGCGGCTGGCTGGTGTGACATCCGGAGTTTGACAGGTGTTCTCTGCTAGTTTAGCCTGACCAGTGACAACTGGCAGATCACGCCGTCGAAGCTGTGGCCCGGCGACCGCAGGTGAACCCTCCGACGCGTTGCGTGTCCAGACCGCATGGACGATACCGTTTCACCGTTTGACCCGCTGTTCTCGTACGCGCGGAACGCGCGAATCGATACATCTCGCCACGCCGGATCGTCATACGCCACCGGCTATTTCCTCGCCGCCCAGTTGCTTGCTATCCACGTCCGCGAAGACAGGATGGATCGCAACTTGTTGGCCCTTCCGATCGGCTACCGGTTTCGCCACAATCTCGAACTCAACCTCAAAGAGTTGATCGCTGCCGGCCAGCGGGTTGTCGGGACAACCGGTTCGCAGATGAAGCACCATCGCATCAAGGATTTGTGGACGGTCGGGAAGCAGCTGCTCCGCGGTGCTGATCCGAGTAAGCCGGCCCCGGGTGAGTTTTACCGCGTTGACCGCGTCATTGACCATATCTCGGCGGTAGACGAGGACGCGCAAGCATTCCGGTTCCCGACGCGAGTGGATGGAGCACGATCCCTCGTCGACGTCACGGAGATCGACTTGGAGTCGCTGACGGATATGGTTAACTCAGCCACTCTTTTTCTTTGGGGCTGCATCGATTGGTTGGATAGTTTGGAGCAGTAGCTGCAAACAAGGACGCTGACCCAGGAACTGCCCCCGCTTGGGCTTTCTGTGGCCTGTAGCTGGTGAACGAGCCGGGCAGGTGAGTTGGGGCGTTCGGCGAGGAAGCCTTAAATTGCGGGTGCCCGCCAGGAACCCTCTACCACCCGGCGCCGCCGGTTACAATCACTGTTGTAATGCTGGCGGAGGGGACCGCGATGCAGACGATCAAGTACGTCCACTGGGAGGAGGGCGGCGCCTGGTTGGGCTACCTCCAAGATTACCCCGACTATTGGACCCAGGGGGAGACTTTGGAAGACCTGATCGACCACCTCAAAGACCTGTACCTCGACCTGTCCGGGGGGCACATCCCCGGTGCCCGTAAGGTCGGGGAGTTGGTCCTCCCGTGAAGCGCGTTGACCTGATCCGAGCGATCGAAGGACTCGGGTGCGAGTTCGGGTAGTGGCCTAGTGGCGTGTTGATCTAGTGCCGGCAACAACATCCGTGGCGGCG
>VFQN01000594.1_pt1 | contig 66289 bp, 105 predicted proteins | sample 3512371 | NCBI WGS metagenome assembly VFQN01 (sample SAMN10412370, study PRJNA504923) | tailings metagenome | isolation source: Replicate 2 from Balatoc abandoned mine | place: Philippines: Itogon, Benguet | collected 2017-08-28 | reverse complement strand
CATAGATCTTCCATTTTAGGCATGCGGTCATTTTTGGACATCCGTACCCCCCCCCTGATGGTGGGTTACCGTTTGTGTGCATGGTATGACCGCTGAGCGTTGGTGGGGCGTGCGTTTGTGTTTTGAGCTTTTGACGTTCTGTGAGCCCAGCCCTGACTCAGTCTCCCTAGGCGTGGCTAGCTGTAACGCTGTAACACACCTTTCCCTGTGTGCTGCGGTGGATGGGTGATCCAGGGCCACAACCATCAGACACGATGGGTGTGGTAGGTGTGGTGAGGCGTGAGGGGCTCAGAGCGGACGAACCTCACGAGTGCAAGACGGGACGGGACGTGCCTCACTAGTGCAAGACGTGGCGCCCAGCTGCCCTGTGATCAGCCTTGATCGCCAGTACCTCACAATATATCTGGTCACGATCCGTTGATCAGCGGTTGGCAGTGCTGCTGGTGCCTGTGGCATGCGGTTCTGGGCCCCATCTGGCCCCATAAGATGAAGGGCCGGGTTGTACTACGGCATTCCAATTCGAAGTCGGGGCCCGACAAGTCCACCCACCTTGCGCGCAAGCCCACCACGCAGCAAAGACAGCACCTGGCAAGGCACCCACCATCGCCCGCTCCGTCCTACCCCCTGACAGTGGGTCAAGCTCCTACTCACCGCACCACTACTACCACCACCTCGTTGTGTTCCTAGCACTCGGTCCTCCCCCACCCCTCCCCCGCTCGCCCCCCACTTGCAATGCAACGCCCATGCACGCCACACACGCCCATGCACGCCACACAGTTGCAGGGTCAGCAAGGGGCAATGCTTGCCACCGCAAGCATCACCCAGCGAAGGAGGAGGCAGAGGCACTGAGCCCACACCCACCGCCCGGACGCAATCCGTCCACTGCCAGGTACATTCAACACAATAGCCCATCGGCCCATCACCCATCACCCAACACACGGCGCATCACACCGTTTGCATGGTAGCTTCTCCCGATGCGAAACGTTGCCAACCAACACAAAAGCCACGTGCCACAAAAGACACGTCCCCTCTGACGGTAAACAGCGCGACTGCAAGTTACAAGAAGCCTCAACCAGTGGGGGCCATGCAAAACTATGGCATCTGCCGTGCACAATCACGTAACCCTAAGTAAGCGTGCCCCCACAAACATTGCCTACCCCACCTCCCCCCCACCCCCCGCCCCCCGGGCCCTGCATACGCAGCGCTTTGCTGGATCCTCAGGCATCCATCGCACGATAACCAAACCCAACATAGGACAAAGCAATTCCAAGTTTGTGGACATGGCACACGATCCCACGCAGCTTGATCCCCTCACGTACCGGTACCGGTACGCATGCACATTTCCAGTGCCCAAAATGCACCCCAACCCGTCTGAAAAAAGCACCTGTACCAGCCAAGTAAACGTAATCCACGCCCCGAGTGAACGGAAACCACACGTGTGCGTAACCCTTGGCTCGCGCTAAAGAAAAGCACGTAAACCTATTAGTGTGCTCACTTGTTTGCGTTCTTTCAACCCTTCAAGTGCCGGTCAGGCGTGGGTTAACTCATAATGTTGCTCCAGCCCGGGTTGCACCACTCCTCTTCTCAGTGCGACTGCAACCCGGTCAACGTTGCAGCAAAACTGCCCCTGCCCAGCGCACCTACCGCCGTACAGTCCACGCCTTACGTACGCCCAAAGCGTGCACGCGTGGCGACCAGTCCGCTACGAGGATCAACACCTGCGGAAACTGCGATCCAGGTGCGTGCACGCTGCAAGCCTAGCAAATCCTGCCTTGCTGCCTACGATCAGTGCCAAGCAAGATGATTTGTTTGTTTCGTCAAAACAAATCAACTCCAAGTGCGAGATTGTACAGCACAGCCACAATACGATATCCCCCGCGCGCGCGCTCGCCATGAATAAAGCTACCCAATTTGAAAATCATCCTGCCTAAACGCAACAGGTCGTTCAGTGCCATCCAATGCAGCCCAAAGTGCGGACTGCAGAACGCAGCACAGCCCACGCCCTCACACGAACGCTTAGACACAGGCGAGGAGGCAGCAAGGAAAGCACCCGAGGGTCTGAGCCGCAGCGGCAAAGGGTACGGGCATGTGACACGCCTTGTGCATCACATGGAACTTGTTGGGTATGCGCAATGCGCATCCCCCAGCCAACTTCATCAGCTGCAAGGACGGTGCACACTCCCCAATGCCGTATCGCAAGGAAAATATGAATCCAACCGGGTGATCTGCTGACAGCGACGTCACAATGCCGAAGCCTGCCACTCTGAAATCTCATGTATGAGCCCGCAAATGTTGCTACCACAGTACGGCCGTAGATAGATATGAGTCTACTGAAGACTCAACAAAAACTCAACACGACAGATTCGAGTGCGCGGTCCTACTCTGCATGCTGGCCATTGCGCCGCGCCCTAAACCCACCCAGAAGGGCCATAGTCGTGCTCGAGCAGCAGGCGCCCAGGCTGACGAGCGGAAGCCTCAAGCGTAACCGTGTAAGCAGCACCACCACCACGACTGCATTTAGCTATACCCATCGGCGCCTCGCCGGGGACTGCTGCTGCTGCTGCATTCGGCGCCTTGCCGCCGCCGCAACCGCCGCCGCCGCCGCCGCCTCCTCTTGTCCCCGTCCGCCGAATACGTCAGCGGGGCTGGGCACTGACGACGACGCCCGGGACCTCCAGGCGGCGGACCCCCACCACCATCCCCACCACCACCACCCCTTCAGCCACCCTTCAGCACCTCGAGCCGTCAAGCCGGGGACTGCTGCTGCTGCGGCACAACCGGCGCCATACCGCCGCCGCCGTCGCCGCCGCTGGCGCCCCCTAGCCCCTTTTCCCCGTCAGCCGGCCGGGGCACTGTGGGCACTGCCGACGACGCCCGGGCCCTCCAGGGAGCCGAGCCGGCCCGACCAGAGGGCGACTGCTGCTGCTGCTGCTGCTGCTGCTGCTGCTGCACAGCCGGCACCTTACGGCCGCCGCCGCCGCCGCCGCTGGCATCCCCCTGCCCCTTCTCCCCGTCAGCCGGCCGGGGCACCGCCGACGACGCCCGGGCCCTCCATGGGGCGGACCCGATGCGACCAGAGGGCGACTGCTGCTGCTGCTGCTGCTGTTGGTGCTCGTTCATGCACAGCGCGGCGATCTGCGCCTTGACGGCCGAGACCAGCTCGGCAGCCGTGGGGCGGCGGCGCGGGTCCGCCGACCAGCACGCCTCCGCCAGCGACCTGTGTACGGCACACACATGCACGGCGTGTACGGCAAGTCATGACCACTGCTGTACGGCAAATGCACCGCTGTGAGGCCGACAAGGACGCGTCGGGACTGCATGTTGACTTTTCCAAAAGCCGCCGCGGGTGGTGCAGCACCCACTCACAGAGCCACGGTGGTAAAGTCCCTTGTGCCGCAGAAAGCTATGGCGCGCCCTGTTCTCGCCCTGCCCGATCCCCTCCGTCCTCACCTGTACGCTGCCGGCACGTCGTGCGTGAAGGCGGGCCGCATGCCTCCCTGCACTGCGCGGGGGATGGCCTCGGGCTGCAGGTCGGGGTACGGCCGCCCGCCGCGCCCGCACACCAGCTCCCTGCGGCACGCAACACGTGGCACAGGCACGGCGTGGACACGTGGCAGGACCGACACGGGGGGGGGGGTTCAGCCGCCCCCTTTCGGTTGGGGCCGTTTCATGCGGCTGCCGGGGTTGGCCCCCCCCCCCCACCCTTGCGCAGCTGCGGTTCTTGCGCCCCCCCCCCCCCCCCGCGGTGCCCTGTGCTCGCTGCACCCACGACCCACCACATGATGACTCCAAAGGCGAACACATCCACGGACGCGTCGATTCGGGCACCTGCAGCAGGACAATTATTTTATTATTAGAGTTTTTTTTACTATTTATTAGGTTAACCCCAATAATAATGAAGACATCCACGGAGGCGTCGATTCGGGCACCTGCAGCGAAGCATTGGCGACAGCAGGTAGCTCAAGGGCAAATAGGGTTGTTCAGGGCGCACCAGCGTGCGTGCTGTTTATTCAACGGCCTCTGTTCAGTGCATGCCACCTTGCGCGAGACTCCGGGACTGCCAGCTGCGTCCACACCCGCGCTTGCACTGCAAGCACGCGGGACATGGGTGTGCCACGCCGCCCGCTCCGCCCTGATATCGATCCAGTATTCATTCGCACTGCGTCTACCATTACGCCACGACGCGCACCTTTCTGCATCGCCTCCGGAGCCTTCAGGTGGCCAAGCACGCGGCGGTGGCCAGGGCCGGGGGACAAGCGAAGGCGTCAGGGAAGGCGTCAGTACCGTACGTAGGCAAGCCAGTGAGAGCAACGAAGAGCACAATTCCATGTAACACGCCGCCTGCAGTGAAGTGCAGCACAGCACAGGTTGTTGCCGTCCCGTGTCCAACGCACGCACCATGTGGGTTACGGTGCCGCACGGCTGCTCTTGCACAGTGCACCACCCGCCCGTGCCCGCGCCGGGGGTGCCCCCTGCCACCCCCGGAGGCCGGGGGCTGCTGACGCCGGCGACGGCTACAGCAGGTGTGTGTGCAGTGGCGGTCAGGAGCGTGGGGCCAGTGACAGGGGAGGTCCCCGCGTGGGGCGCCCCCAGCCCGGCGCCACTGCCACGTGCCGCCGACAGGAGCGAGGCGGGCGGGCTGGGCGGCGTGGTCGGCCACGTGCCGAGGCTGTCGGGGGCCGCGTCGGTCTGTGGCGTATGCGGCATGGCGGCCGTGGGTGTCAGGAAATGTCGGTCTGTGGCTGGCATTGCATTACTCGAGTGTACTACAACAGTGTTCGAGATCACGTGGCCTTTTAAGCAACTCACGTTATGAGCAGTTTTCCAAGGCACAGCAGGGGTCATGGCTTTTTGCGGTTGCACGCAAGCCACGGAGGTCATGGTGCGTTCCCCCACCTGCTTGGCGTCCAGGATGAGGGTGAAGCCAAAGTCTGCAAACGGCGCGACAGAAAGAAAGGCTCCAGATGAGGCAAAAGGGTGAAGCCAAGGGGAACACGGCAAGCTGCTCATCAGCTGGCGCCACCATGGCCCTGCCACCCCCTGGCTACCACCATGCTTTGCCCTTGGTGGCTCGTGATGACCCACCCGCCAGCTTGCAGGTCCACCCCCGCGGGTCCCCGGGGCTGGATTTGAGCAGCAGGTTGGCGGGCTTGACGTCGCGGTGCACCAACCGCCGGCCTGCCGGGGGTTGGCGGTTAGAAGGGTAGCGGTTAGGCGTTTGGCGGTTGGGCGGAACCGTAACGGCGTGCATGCGCGGCCATTGGGTTACGGTAGTAGAGAGTTAAGGTGGTGGCGGCACAGCGTCGTCGTGGCGCAGGGGGTGCCAATTGCAGCGCTGACGACTCGCCAACTCGCGCGGTGGGGGGGGGGATGTGTTTCTGGACTCCCCTCTTACCGTGCAGGTGCCTCAGCGCCATGGCCAGTTCCAGTAGCGTCAGGTACACACCCTGGGGGAGGGGGGGGACAGGTGCAGAGGGGCAGGTGAAGAACAGCATCAAGGACAACTCCACGGCTAGCAGCATATTGCGGCATCGTGCGCGCATACCGTACTGGGACCCTTGGCCTTCGGGGCGCTTCTGCACGACATCCCACGGGACGAAGCGTGGCCTGCCACTCACAGTGCGAAGCTCTGGCGTTGCGCGAGGCGCGTAGCACCTCCCCTTACCCACCTGGTAGTCGTGGCGGTACAGGTCATACAAGTCATCCGTTGGCTCTGCTTTAACGAAGAAAATCAATAACAGTAATAACGAATAATAGATAAATATAATAGCGTCTAGCACCTCCCCTTTCCACCTCAACAATAAATTAACGTTGAGCACCTCTGCACCCACCTGGTAGTCGTGGCGGTACAGCCGCACCGGTGCGCTTGGCCCTGCCGCCGCCGCCGCCACCGCCGCCGCCAGCTGCGCCCTGTCCAGGGGCAGGCGTCGCGGGAAGGAGCGGTCCGCCAGCACGTCCGCCAGTGCGCCGCGGTCGCACAGCTCGGCCACGATGGCGGTGAAGGGCCGCCGGCACACGGGCGACACGCCTGCGTGCGGACGGTGTGTGTGGGTGTCTGTGTCTGTGTTGGGCGAGGAAGCTGCTGCTAATACACAGTCACCGGCCTGGTGGTGCAAGGGCGGGCAAGTGGGTAAGGGACACGGTGCACCTCGGTGGCCTCGCAGCACCTAGTCGCGGCGAGCCTGCGGCGTTGGGTACCGGTGCTTGGCTCCTAACCCACCTGAGAGGGCGGCGGCGGGATCCTCTGCGGGGTTGGTGTACGACAGCATGAAGGCCACCTGGCCGTGCGCGTCGTGGATCTTGCCCAGGTGCACGTTGTCGTACACGCGGTACACCTGCGTACGGTGCCGTACGACCACAGGCACCGCGCACGGATTTCAGCGGGTATGTGGTTATTTTCTGTCGACGGACGAGCCCCGTGTTCCTCGATCCCCGCCACAACAAACCCACATAATAGCCACATCCCTACAGTGCAGCACCCACCTGCACGATTTTGCGGTGCCGCACGCGGCGCATCACCACCAGCTCCCCCGCCCCCCGCCAACACACGCACACCAAGCTAACCCACACCCCACCTGCACGATGTTGACGTGCTGCACGCTGCGCATCACCGCCAGCTCCCCGCCCCCCGTCAACACACCCACCAAGCTAACCCACACCCCACCTGCACGATGTTGACGTGCTGCACGCTCCGCATCACCGCCAGCTCCATCGCGGCACGCAGCAGCTCCTGCCGCCCCCGCCGCACGCCCGCACTGTCCGCCAGGGCCGCCTTGGGGCCCCTCGGCTTCCTGCCGTCCTTGACCTGCCCCTTGTCTCCTCCAGCACGAGCCCCGGCGCCCCTGGTGTACTCGATGCCGTGGGGCGGCCCGGGAGCGTCCAGGTTGTTATTGTCGGCAGCAGCGGCGGCGGTGGCTGCGGAGGCGTACTTTGGCGCTGCGGCGACGGTGCTGGATGGTGCTGACAGGTATCCGGGCGCCGCCTCTGCCTCCGGCATCTCGACCAGCTTGACCTGTGTGGGCAAGAAACCAGCGGTTGTGCGACCGTTCCCTCAGGATGCAAAGGCATGGGGTGTGACTGCGGTCCAGGCAAATGCACAAGCGCGGCGACAGCAAATGGCCACCAACAGACCGCTGGCGCCATAGTAGCACACCCTTTACACACACTACATGCTAATACACATACCCCTGCACCCACCGCCACGGGCGTGGTTGCCAGCATGCCGCGCAGCACCACCCCGCTGGCGCCCTCTCCGATGATCTCCGTCAGGTACAGGTCCGACAGGTCGCTGTCGCTGACGGCGGACGCCGCGGCGCCGCCGCCGCCGCCGCCAGCAGCCCAAGCCCTGTGGCGCCAGAAGGACGCATGGCAGCAACACGCATTTACATCCGCTGGCCCCCAAGATCAGGACTGGCCGTGCAACGCACGGAATTAAACGCAGGGGCACAGGAATCAACGGTAGGTGCAAGTAGGAAGCCGAGGCCGCGCTCGTGTGTGCACTTGCGTTTACACCAACGCACCCTCTCGCGCCGGCGGCTGCGGCTGCGGCAGAGGCAGAGGCTGCTGCCTCCGCGTCCTGTGTGTGTGTGGCCCGCAGCCTGTCCATGACGCTGTCCACCAGCAGCCCCATGTGCGCGTTCATGGAGCAGGAGCCGTCCAGCTCCTGCACGTGTGTCCGGTAATACACAGCGCGGCAGGTCAGGGCAGGTAGGTTAGGGTGCAGGCATGTCCACCAGCAGACCCATGTGGGCGTTCATGGAGCAGGAGCCGTCCAGCTCCTGCACGTGTGTGCGGTAATACACATCGCGGCAGGCCAGGGCCCACGCATGTTGACCAAATGCACCAACCAAACAAGCGTGCTGCGGCATGCCTGCCGAAGCGGACACGAAAAGCATCCTGTGCTACCTGGCACATCTCGCTAGGGTTTTGGGGCATACGGCTTTACCTGCACGTTGAGCACGGCCGCTGCTGCTGCTGCAGCAGCCAGCGGCACGTTGTTTGCGGTGGTGAGGGCGATGGAGTTGTCCCCCGACACGTAGAGGCAGTCGTGGGCCTCCAGCACGTGCTCCAGCAGCATCACGGAGGGCGAGGGAGGGCCCGAGGCCTGCACGTGGGTGCGGGTGTGGGGGCGGGGGCGGGGGCGGGTGTGGGGCTTGGGGTTGCGATGGGTGCCTACCGCTTGGGGTGCACAGCAGCCTGGACCACCACCTGCACTGCTAGGCGTATCAAACAGCTCCTGCACAGTCCGCAACAAAGCCAATGCACCAGCCCCCTCGAAGTGTGCCTCACCTGCGTGTCCAGCGCACCGCCGCCTCCGCCCCGGCTGCTGTATACCGTAGCCCCCGTCACGCTCAGGCTCTCCCCCGTTGCAACGCTCATTCCCAGCGCCACCAGGCCATCCCTCAGCGCGTGGAACCCCGACCGTTTCGGGCTGGTGCCCTCTGGCGAGCCAGTCAGCGTATCAGCAGTGTCGTACAGGCCCTGATCCGGCATGACCCTGGATGCGGAGGAGTTCGGCCGGATGGTACCGCTGCCCTCCGCGCCGGGTCCCTGTGTCTTAACTGAGCCGCGTGTCTTAGCAATCACGGACGCGCCGCGGGAGCGGCCGCTGTACACGCTGCCGTCCTCCGCGGCTACCGGTACGTAGCTCATGGACAGAGGCACGGGTCCGACGCTGTGCGGCCTTCCGAAGCGGCCGGTGGTGCTGGCGCTGGCGGAAGCTGGGTCGGCGTCTCTGGAGGAGGCGGCTGAGGCGGTGCGGCCGAGGGCGCGGCCGGGGAGGAGGCGTGCAGGGGTTGCGGAGTTGGGCGCCGAGTCGGTGCGCGGGGCGGTGTCCAGCAGGCAGGACAGCACGGCGTAGGAGCCGGGGACGCCGGCGCGGAGGGTGTTCCACTCGGCGGCCAGCTGCTCGGCGGAGCGCAGCTTGTGCAGGATGGGCTGCGCCAGGGTCTGTGGGGGTGCATGGGCGTGCCACAGAGCTGGTGAACAGAAGGAACGGCAGGGAAGAGAAAAGCTGTGGCAGTGCCGGTGGGCGGAGTGCACTACCGGTGTGCGGGTCCCCCGCTGCACACACCCGTTGCGCGAAGCAGCGACGCACAGGCTCAAAGTCAAACCCAGACTTTACAAGGCAACCACAAACGCCTTGCCCGGCCTCACCGTCCGCAGCAGCCGCGCGCAGCTGTCCTTCGCCGACGCCAGCAGCCGCGCAGGCAGGCGTGTGGGGAAGGCCAGGTACAGGCCCAGCACAGCGCCGTCGCCCACATCCAGCCCCAGCAGCACCAGCGACCGTGCACCGCTGGGCCCAGCAGGCGGCTCCCCCGCTGTGCTGCATGCGCTCAGCATGGCGCCCGCAGTACCGTCCACGGGGGACAGCTGGCTGGGGATTGCTGCTGCTGCTGCTGCTGGTGCTGGTGCTGCTGCTGTTGTTGTGTTGCGGGAGGCCATGAGCATGCACACGTCGCGTGTGGGCTGGCGCAGGTCCTGAACCCACGCGGCGCAGTCGGCGACCACGAAGCCGTCTAGCACACACGTGTCGACCCGCTGCTGCTGCTGCTGCTCTTGTTGATTTTGTTGTTGCTTGGCCATGTCCCGGAGCAGCGTGTTGTCAAGCTGGAACGGCTTGGCGTTGAGGGACGGCGGCGGCGCGCTGGCGGCGGCGGCGGCGGCGGCGGCCCCAGGGTTGGAGAACAGCTGGGCGGCCGAGATTGCGCCGTGGCCGGATGTCGTCAGCGCTCCGGAACCGTAACGCCTGAGGTGCGGCGCGGTGGCAGACTGCACGCGAAGCTGTGTATTAAGCTGTGATACCGTGGCCAGCCCGTCTGCCGTGGCATGGGGTTGGTGCGCGGCCGCGTCCGGGCCGGCGGGCGTTGGCTGAGGCAGCTTGGCGATGAGCGTTACGGCGCGGCGCTCGGTCTGGTTGGCGGTTGGGGCGGCTGGAGGTTGGTTGGCGGTTGGCTCGGGCTTGCCGCTGCCGGGCTCACCGGCGAGGGCGGAGGCGGAGCGCTTGACTGGGCAGAAGCGCGAGGAGCTGGGGCGGGCGGAGGGCGGCTGGCGGGGGCTGGCGGGCGGATCGTTGATGGAGCCTTGCCTGTGGGGGACAGGTAGGTAAGACGGAGAAAGTCAGATAAATTAGCTATTGGGGCAGTTCCGTTGGTATGATGACGGCATTGTGACGGTAGGCAGTATGCAGGAAGCAAGCACTGTTTAATGGCAGATGCAGACTTGTGTCCCGTGTGCTGTTGCAACTCACGACGCATAGAACTTGTGGATTTGGCTGGGCATGTCGCGCCACGAGCCAGCCGCCGGCGTGTCCATGGTGTTGCTGGTGGCGGCGGCGGCGGCGGCGGCGGTGGCGGCGATTGGCGGGGCCGAGGATGTGAGCATGTAGCCCACTGGCGAAGAGGGGGAGGGCAGCAGCGCCACCTGCGACACGAAAAAGGAAGAGAGGTATCTCGACCAGCCGAAAACGAGGGTAGTCCTACAAGCACCTCGACCCTATCACATCTGCTGTTTAGCACTGCATGGCTTGTGTTTTTCGTCTGGTGTAAACTGCATGGCTCCTGGGCGCTGTGCGGAAGGGAGTGGAGAGCTATGCAACATCCTAACTCCAGCGTTCTGGCACCACGCATGCTCGACACGCGCTGGGCACGAACGAGACCGAGGCAGCTCCGCACGCAGCTGCCACCAAGGCTGCACGTACGACACGAGCAACGGCCCGTACGACGTCCGCACCTGCACGTGCGCCTCCACCAGGCTGCTGCGTGCCACGTGCTGCGTCAGGCCGCCGCCCAGCGCCTCCACCAGCGCCTGCAGGCTGCACGCGTCCCACAGCCGCTTCACGGCCCCAGCGCGCCAACAGAGGACCTCCTCCGCCTGCTGCTGCTGCTGCTGCTGCTGCTGCTGCTGCTGCTCCCCTGCTGCTACAGCAGCCGCTCCCACCGGCGCCCGGACCGGTGGTGAAAAAGTTAAGGTCGCCGCGGACGCGAGCTGCTGCAGGGCGCTGGGGTTGGACAGCAGGGCTTCAGCGGCAGCAGCGCCGGGGGCGTGGGTTAGCGCGGCGGGGGCAGCAGGGGCGAGGGCTGTGGGTGTGGGTGTGGAGGTGGTGGTGGTGGGCGTTGGGGGCAGGGCTATCCAGAGGAGGCCTAGGAGGCGCTGCCCGCGGACCAGGGGCACGGCGGCGAACAGGCGGGCGCCCAGGGTGTGCATGTCGTCTAGGCAGTCGTGCGGTGCCGACGCGTCGTCGTTGTCTGAGGACACGTGGTGGACGGCGGGCGCCTGTGGGAAAGGAAGGGCAGAAGGTGGACAGGTTTAGGGGTGTGATCAGGAGGCGTGGGGGGGTAGGTTGCTGGCAGGTGAATGATGATGATCACTCCTACGTACCGGTACGGTCCGACACGTGTACCGTAGGCCTACCGCGATCCCAACAAACATGGGAATGAGCTGGTGTGCCGCTGTCATTGCTTGGGACTTGCGTGCAGGTACTTGCCTTGCTCAGTGCGGCGCGCCCCATGAGCATCCGCCCTGACGCATGCGCATGCACGCTGACAGGTTGGCCTGGCGTGGCTCGTGTTGCGCTGTCGCCTCCAGTACCGGTAACGGAGCCCGCTGTTGCTTCCGCCATTGGCACAAACCAGCCCACAGCGTCCGCGCTGAGGTCTGAGAGCAAAGTCCCAGCCATGGGACAGTCCTCATACCAACCGTAGAGTCTGCGTGTTTCGGACGGGCACAGTGGAAGAAGCGAGCACATGGGCTTTGTTGTCTGCCTGGGATGGTGCTAGAAGGCCGATCACTATAAGCACTGCTAGAAGAAGCCATGTAGTGTATATGGTTGCATCGACCGCAAGGAATGTCGTAAAAGCCATAAATGTCGTACAACCGCCACCACAACCGCGCTGAAAGGAGTCTCGCAACTGGATGCATTGATCGCATGACTGAGGTGCTTAATGATCATCACTGAGGTCGAGTTGGACGTGTAGTTGATGAATAGGTTGGCCATCGGTGACGCTGGCCGTCGCCGTTGCGGGTACAGCGGACGGGAACTGGGTCTGTGGGATGTGGACATTATGAGCTTTACAGCGGCATGAGGTGGACCTGTCGTTTAAACCAGCCCGCGGTGTTTGGCCTATGCTGTTGAATGGGCCTGTGCGGCCGATGCTTGGCACCTCGTTGTTGTCGGGATGATCCGTCTGTTTCGTTGGCAGGTGTGAACCTCGGGCATGCAGTTCATGTTTGGCAGTGTTCAGCTACGCGTTACGCGTCAGCACAGCGCAGCGGATGTTTCAGTGCGATGACGTGCGACCTGCGACTGGGGCAGTTGACGGAGTTGCTGCTTCTAGAGGTCGTGTAGTTATTTATGGAATGATAGCGACTGTTGAGTGCTTTTGTGTTGTAGCACAGCGCAGCGGAAGAAGCAGTGCAATGCATGAGACTTGCGACTCAAGCACTGAACCTGTAGAGCATTACATGGTGCTTGACCAATGTTCATATAGCTGTTACTGAATGACTGCGACTGATATTGCACCTGCCAGTGCTTGTGGGCAACAGAGCCTGTGGAGACTTTGTTGCGGAGTGCGATGACACCCAGCCCTGATGACACCTGCGACAGAGCCTGTGGAGCATTTGGCGAAGTCGCTGCTTCACTAATGCTGATAGAGGTGTTTGTAGAATGAATGCGACTGTTGTATGAGTGCGCGTTGGGGCACAGAGCTGCGGAGGCTTCGGTGCCTGCGCATAAGGAAACCTGGGCACTTTATCGAATCTCTGCCTCATTAATGTTCAAATGGTTCTTCATTGCAAGACTGCAACTGATGTTGCGCTTGCCGCTGCTTGCCGGGCCAGCGGGCGACCTTTTGCGTATCTCGTAACCATACGAGATACGACACTATCCGCACGGCATTTCTGTAGCGGTCTTTTGGGACTGTGTATATCGACATGACTTCGCGCACCTGACAGCTGCAGCACCGAGCCTGTCCAAAAGGACGGTGACACTCAATGACGCGTCGTCACCGGCACTAGCTTCGCACATGGCTTGCAAAAGACCGCCAAGAAGCTCTGTTACCTGCAGTAATGGTTTGTGTTGGTGGACTTCTTGGCAAACTGAGCTTGTCGATGGCCTGCCATCCGTCGATCCGTGAAGGCACCATAGACCGAGCCACAACCCCCCGCTTACCGTTGACGCTTGGGGATGTAGGCTTGCACAAGCAGCCGCTTCAGCTGTGTTGCACGTCTGTCCGTCCCTGGGCGAAGGTAAGTACACACCGGCAGAAGGACTCCGGCTTTGGTCCTTCGGCCGGAAACAGCAGAGCAGTCCCATGGCGCTGGGCTGTTTCAGTATCTTCTGTTGACCTTCACTGGCGCTGTCGATGGCCAAACAATAGCATGGAGCACTGCACACCACAGTATCACTAAGCTAGGTAGCGCTCCTTGAGGAGCTCCATTATTCTGAGTTAATCTGTGCTATGCAAGTAGAAGCGCTGTAAATCATTCTACTGACGCCATGCCGCGCAAGCCGCGGTTCAGCCTTCATTGCCTGCTGTACAGCCTGGTAATACAACTTACGCTGCGAAACTGGCCCACATGGGAATGCGTGGGACTTGGAGCCAACAACGCAAAATGCGCATGAAAGGTTGTCGTCATTGGAAAGTTATGTATACCCGGGTCGGCACTGGGTACCAGGAGGTGCAATACATTCGTGATGGTAGCAATCGTGTTGCAATAACATGCTGGAGATACACAAGCGGTCAACAATTATAATACCGCTGGAGTACAGCACGGCTCACAAAGCGCCTGTCGTCTGGGCTCACAAAGTGTGAAGGCACGAGGGTCGCTTAGGGTTCACAATGCAAACAGTGCGCCCGTTTACCGTACTCAACAGCATACAGTATATCACATACCAGCCACCACAAAAAACGAGGGGGCTGCAGTACCATGCCTCCATGCGGGATGACACGTGGGGCCTGGCACGCACGGGCACACCTCGCGTGCGAACGTAGAGGGGCGTGGCACTCCCAGTAACACTCATGATGTCCGGCCAGCCGCCCAGCAAACGGCAGCAAAGTCCCTCCATTGCAACGCACCACGGGCAAACATCTACACACTGAATTGCATCGACACAAATACAAAAAACGCTCCACTAGGCCAGCGCCATGCACTGCAGCTCTCGCCAGCCGCAGGCGGCTGCTACGGGCTGTCTTGGCAAGCCCGTTATGCGTCCATATGCGCACTCCATACGTTCGCATTTAAGCGCTCAAAGGCCGCCGTACGGGCCAGAGGTCACCCTCTCATGTCCACCTGAGGAGTTGCCCTGGATGTTATGTGCTATGCTGTAGCCGCGGGACACCAACACGGGCTCGGGCTGCTGCTTCTGCGGCGGCGGCTGTGCCCTCACGGCCGACCGCGGGAGGGGCCGGGCACAGGAGCATACCCAACGACCGTTGCCAGTGCCAGCTGCGGCACGCAGTATCCCAGCGTGAGCTGGCTGCCCTGCGGCCGCCCGTGCTACCGCCGCGCCGGGCCCGTGGTGATGCCCACTCCGCTGGCAGGCGTGCTGCTGCTGGGGGCGTGCGGGGAGGCGCTGGCGGCGGGTGCGGTCTCCAGCTCCAGCACGCGGAGCACCAGCATGTCCACCTGTGCGGGGTAGCGCGCGTGTGAGAGTAGGATGTGGTGCAGGGATGGCAAAGCATGTCGGGGTAGCGCGTGGGAGAGTGTCAATACCGGCACGCACTGTTGCAGAACGGAAAGCACTCGACGTCATGCAGCTTGAGGACATGTGGCAGTTCAGTGCTCATGTGGCAGCTCAGTGCTGAGCCCAATCCTTTGGAAGAGGTACCCAAAAGATTGGCGCTCGCCGGCCCCGCGTCAGCGGCTCAGCGCACAGCCCGTCCGCCTTGCGCCGCCCTTTGCCCCGCCTGGCCCAGCCATCCTTTTTCCCTCACCATCATGTTAAGCTTGAGGTTCTGGAAGTTCCACTTCTCGCGCCACTCTGCCGCCGACCGCTGCTCCTGCGCCAGCTGCGCCTTGACGCGCTCGTAGTCCTGCACCTGGACCTGCGGGCATGCGGGGGGCATGGTGCCAGACAGAGAGGAAGCAGGTTTTGAGTGAGAGTTCAAAGGGTTTACAGATTCCTGTATTGCGCACAACTGACTGCAACTTGTCCACGTGTCATTATACGTGATAATGGAAAGCACACCCTGGTCAAAGGCAACGCACGGAACGTGTGTTGAGGGAAGGCAAGCAGCGCACAGGGGCAGGGGCGCAGGTCTTCTGGTAGGAGTGTGCCCAGGGTGCGAGGGGGTGGGCGAGGCAGCAAGTACGGGCACGGCATGCTGGAGATGCGAGTGCGTCTGCCCCTGCTTACGGTGTACCGTACCGGTACACATGAGACTGAGCGTGGGCCTGCGTGGGCCTGCGTGCGTGAGAAACCGCTTGGAATTGCTGGATGCCGTCTTGACTGAGTGGGGCAATGGGTAGGCTCTCGACGTTGAGCATGTGTGAGCGTGAACGGGGCGTGCAGGTTGGCTTTTGTTACAACAGGCCAGTATGCAGGTTAGGGCCAAGTTGAGTTGGCTGCGCTGCCCAGCGGTGCGCTGCGGGCCCACCTGCAGGAGCTGCATACGGTGCTGCAGGTCCCGGGCCTGGAACTCGTCGCCCGCTACCGCAGCCATCACTGGTGTGGAGGCCATCGGCTGCGAGGGCGCAGCGATAGGGGCCGCGTGCATGTGCGGACCCTGGGGTGCAGAAATCGGCCGCGGCTGGGGTAGCTGGGAGGAAGGTGGGCCGGCGGGTGGACGACCTGGGCCTGGGCTTGGGTGGCGCGACTGCGGGACGTGGGGTGCGAAGCTGAGCAGCTGCTTAAGCTTTGCAGCTGGAGATGCGCTTGCCGCGCGGGAGGCCGGTTGCTGTAGGTCCACTTCGTTAAGCAGCTGGCCGTGAGGGAGCTCCTGGTGGGCAGACTTCTTGCCGCGGCTGAAGAGGTTGGAGAAGAAGCCACCTTCGCCGTCACCTCGGCCGCCTCCTCTGTGGCGCCGGCCTGGACTCAGGGTTCCAGCCGCACTCTCGATTGAGGAGCCAACTGCTGAGCGCTTTTCCTCGCGGCGTGACCTGCATGGCCATGGCGATGTCCAAGGCTGAAGCTCACAGCTGCAACACGACTGACCACCACCATATATGTGTAATACATGTTTAGGCTAGCTAATTACCTGCTAACACTACGGTGACGCCGAGGATCCATTGGCAGCTGCTAAACTGGAGTCAAATTCGAAGAGGGCTAGGCGACGATATAGGACGCCTTGTATCGCGTATTTAGGCCTTGGATGGGATTTATCTGTACAGCTTACGCCGTCTACACAGAACAAGCCCGCTGACGTTCAGAGCGGGGCGCGATATGATGTAGTGCTCCCTGACCACGAGAGTATGATGCCGAGCTGCAGATAGCGATGCACCCTTACAGAGCAAGGAGCACTTGAGGGTTTAGAGGTACGTGCTAGGGGACGTCCCCTGATGCAACCCTCAGCTACCCACCTGAACTCCCCTGATTAGGTGTGGCCTGCAACACCCGAACACGCAACCCTACAGCCTGCCACAAAACATCGTATCAATTCTCCAACGAGATCAAACAAAGGGGAAATCCTAGCTCTGCCGCCACACAAGGACAGGCGACAGTAAACGACAGAAGGTAGCGGTAGTGCAGCAGTCCAGCAGAGCCCCTGGCGCCGCTGGCGGGCCACGGAGGCGTAATGCGTTTTGGCCCCTGTGTCCTGCTTCATTGAAGACCCTTCTTGCCATAGCACAGAGTGCTGTGGCTGAGCCATGCCCTGACCGATAGGGGATCCAATGCAAACGATGCCGCTGCCTGGTCCTGGCGTCCCTGGCACCCCCCATGCACCAGGAACAAGCTGTACGGCAAGTACGGCCTCTAGACCACGATAAAAACAGCAAAATTGACGCAGATGAGATTTGAACTCACGCCCTGCCGGACTAGAAGACACATTCCCACATGCGGGTAGTCCTGAATCTAGCGCCTTAGACCGCTCGGCCATTGCGTTCACCTCGAAAAACTATTGTATATATAGCTTCTACAAAAGAGATACGTGTGTGGTCTTCCGGTCCGAGTTTGCGCACTACAAATGTCGGCGGACTACTCGGGAATCGGGCCGGCCGCGAAGGCCGGGCGCAGAGACACGATAACCGGCGGTAAACATACAGTTCCCAAATAACACGCAAAATTAGTCAACAGAGTCTTCCACGTGGCGGCTCCCTGAGTTTGCACAACACGACCCACCCAACTGGTAGCGACGGTCCCCATCCAACGCAGCGCACGCGCGCCGCAGAGCCCCCCTGGCAGCCACAAGTTTCACCCCTAGCGCCCTGGCGCCCCTCATTCCGTGCATATGCAGGACCCACCTGCTATGCAGTCCGCCTCGGCAGCCCCTCGCATCCCCCCCGCCTTACGCAGGCCGACTGTTTCCGTTTGCCCCTCTGCTGCTCCGCGGTTACCCCCCGCCATGCGCAATGTCCTGCGCCCCCTGCGTCACGCCCTGCCCTCCCACTCGGCGTAAAACTGCTGCAGGAAGCCCTCCATGAACTCGTGACGCCCCTGCGCAAGCTTGCGTCCAGCGTCTGTCTTCATCATGCCCTGCACGCAGCACGGGTGCACGTGGTTCCACGCACGCGCTGATATTCATAATTGTGCGTCGCGGCACGCCATGCACCTTATGCCTGGGACTACAACTACTGCTGTCACGTCGGCCGACGCAGCAACCAACACGCCACGAACGCAGGTGGCTTGCTAGAGATGTACAAGGTAATAACGGTGCCAGTCAGTTCCCACCTTGAGCTTTAGCAGCTTCTCGTGGAAGTGGTTGATGGTGGTTGCCTTCTCCGCGCCCGCCATGTACTGCTCCTTAGTCAGCCCCTCGCGGGGCGGTACGGCAGGGTCGTACAGCACGCGGTGCTTGGCGCCGCCGAACGTGAAGCACCGCGCGATGCCGATGGCCCCAATGGCGTCCAGTCTGCAGGGGAGCACGGGGCGTTAGGGTCAACGCGGGCCGTTTCACAGTAACGGGCCTTATCTTGGGCCGTTAGTTGTGCCATGCTGGTCGCCACGCGGCCTCCTGGGGTGGTGCTGACATCCCACCTTGACCTGTCGTCTAAGAAGTAAGGGTTTGTCCATACACCCACTCAGAACCAGTACACACCTGCTTACCTGGCATCCACATCCGTTCACCCACAAGGCATCCACGCCCGTCAATGCGCCCGCCAGGCAACCAGACACGCCCGTTCAACCAGCAGGCACCCACCGTACGACTACCGTACCCATTCACCCACCAGGTGCCCACAGCCACCCGCCCTCTCGGCATCCACGTTAACCCACAAGGCGCCCACACACTCCGCCACGCAACTTTGCCCACAGCTTCAGCCTCGGTCGCTAGTAGCCGTCCATGCTCTCGCCCTCTTGTCCACTGTGCCTTGCTCCTTGCTTTGTACATCCCTGCAACACATCCTTATACACACTCCGCCACGCACCTGTCGGCGTCCTGCACGATGCGGGCCTGCAGGTCCAGCTCAGCGTCCGTGCCCTCGCCCTCGCCCTGCTGCACCACGCCCTGCCCCCCGTCGCCCTGCTGCCGCGCCAGCTCCTCCTTGAAGCCCACCCGGCTGATGATGTGCAGCACGCGGTGGCACGTGGCAGGGTCCACGCCCTGCTGGGACAGGAAGGCCTGCGGGAACAAAGAAGTAGGGAGGGAGGGAGGAAGGGCGCGAGTGTCAGCGGTTGGTGGATTGGTGGTCGGTGGGCAATTGCGGGTTGGTAGGCAAACCAGGCTGCGCCTGTGTGGCAAGGCGCTGCGATGTGCGCGTGTTTCACAACGGCCCCATGACAAAGGAAGCGCAGTGCTGGCAGTGTGTGCAGGTGCTTCAGCAACCGTTCCGCGTGGGCATGCTGCCACGTGCAATACCGGTAGACCGGTGGGCTGGACCCGCATGCGGTACCAGGCAAAACCCTGGGGCCTCCCTGAGAGCCACAGCGCGCCAGTGCACCACCCGACGCGGCCACAGCCCCTGGGAAAGGCTTCCAAGCTGGTATGTTCCCTACCTGAACGGCCTCTGCGGTCGCTCCGTCGCTTCCGCTGTACTTCCAGTCCTTGACGTCGTGCAAGAGGGCAGCTAGGTCCACAACAGCCGAGGCCTCCGGGCTCAGCTGCTCGAGCGACGCTAATTGACGCGCGTTGGCCCGGACGCGCTGGATATGTTGGTAGTCGTGTGAAGCATCTGCTGCAGCCAGCTCGCCCTTTACAAAGGTCTCAGCGGACTCGATGACGCTGGGAGTGACTCCCGAAGGCTGGACCATTGTGTTACTTTATGAAATCCTTCGATACGTTACTTTTGGCGCAAGCAGTTGCAAGTGTAATGTGCTGTTGGCCTTTTGGTGAACGTCGCAGCTCGCAGGAAGTAAAGCGCCCTCCAGCGCGATCCCGTGTTTAATGATCTCCGTGCTCTCTAGCACAGCGTAATAGTTAAGATTTTATTGAAAAACGAAGTGAGGTTCGGGCCCTGCAAATGCTGCTATCCCACATGCGTGTTGGCGGGAAATGCCGTACTAGCCCTGGCCTAGTGCTAGTGTCCCTGCCCTACGCGTCGCTTTCCTGAAACACTCCCCGCCCCAGCGTTGATTCTCCTGAGAGATAAGCCCTCACATGATGTCTGCAACAAGCAGGGAACCGCAAGCGGTATGAGGTGGTAAGAACATGTCCCACAGCGCCAGTGCCCTGGTCTGGTGAGGTCGCTGGCAGGGCCCCCTCAGGTCCCCTGGGCCCTTGCGCTCTCTAGCGGGAACCATGGCAGTAAGGTACATGCTGATACGCAGCCCGCCCAGATGACATCTTCCGCTCGGTAACGTGTTACAACCATGCACCGTAGATCAAAGCCGAGACTCGTCCGCCAAATGGCGGAAAGCGGTACCCGTACACCAGCCCCCCCAACCCCCGCCAACCGTGTGCCGGGTGAGGGATAAGACCCCACCTGCACCCACGTGCCTTACCCCTACATTCGTGGCCATGCCCAGCTGCGATCCAATCCTTGAACAACCTGGATTACAGGGGCTCGGGCCTTGGGGCACCTCATCCTACCACGGACTCGTGTCCCAACTTGCCATGCCACAACCGTCAGCCATCCACCGAGCCAAGCCGCGCCGCGCACCGCGGGCCGGGGCCCGCCAGACAAGAAACCCGCAAGTCAAATCCTGAGCGGAGCTACGAGAGCAATGCAAAAGCGCCCGCCCCACAGCGGCTAGTGCAGCATGCCTCGCCAACATCCGTGCTGCCGTCAGCAGCAGCCATACGCATGACTTCCCTCATGCCAACTGACACTCCGTCCTGCTGTCTGCCCGAAGCCGTGCTCCAATCATGTCATACAGCGCAATAACTGCCACGTGCATAACGTGCGCAGCGTGCGCACAGGACTGCCAACGCCAAGGGCCGTACAGCGCTTCTGGCTCTGATCCTAGCCAATTGTCCGGCACACCGCCAGACGCCAGCTGCTTCCTCTCCTGCCTCCATAGCCCCTCCTGGTAGCGCCACAAGCCATAACCCACGCGCCTCTTAACCCACGCACGCACTCCTGCGACGAAGGCAAGCACCGCCAGCGCCGCCCGCCCGCTAGACTCCCTGCCCTGCCAGTGCAGCTCCTGCCTCCGCAGCTGCTACCGCTTCTTAAAGCCGTACTTTTTCCTTTCGTAGAACAAATCTGTTTTTGCTGAGCCGAGGTTGATGATCTTCGGACACCCGTCTCTCTTCAGGGCGTGGCGAGGGAGGGGTTCGAGGGCAGAGGGGCCGAGGGCGGGGAGTTGCAGGGGGCTCGTTAGCGTCCTGACAGACTGGATGGCAACACCATTACCTCATCCTTTCATACACTTTGCATCGGTCCGCTGCACGATTGCCATCGGCCCAGGGCCGGCGCTAGTGCTGCGAGGCATACCACTAGGCAGCAGCAACAAGGGGACTGAGCATAGAGCCCGAGCCCTCCCAGCAGGGCGAGGGACGGGAGCTGCAACCCCGTCCACCCCATAGGGGCCCGTACCCCTCGCCAACCAACCCGTCCCACCCTAGCCCCGCGTACCCAAGCACCCCTGGCTCACATCCTTTTCTTGCAGCGTGCATTCCTTGCAGTAGTAGGCGTCGGAGATGCCCGTGCCCCCGCAGATGACGCAGCGGCCCTCGTAGGAGCCGTAGTTGCACTCGTCGCACACGCGCACCAGCGTGCACGGGCGCACGTACGAGTCGCAGATGGGGCACTTGCCGTCGCACTTCTCGCAGAGGCGGCCGATGGCTGCGCGCGGAGGTGCAGTAGGGAGAGCTATTACGTTAAAGGGGTGGAAGGAAGCGCCGAAGGGACCACCTGACCGGGTGTCTGGCCCTGGGCGTCCGGAACAAGAGTGCCTGTACTCACCGACGCCTGGCTGCTTCATGCACATGATCAGATCCGGGTGATGCTTCGCCATTTTGCTGGCTGTCCTCTATTGATGAGCGGGGCGAGACAGCGCGTTCCCGCCCGCCGGCGCCCTCCGCAGCAAAGGCCTAAACAAGAGCACACTTCAATGTCGTTCGAATAGCTTGATATGAGTTGATTGCAGGTGATCAGGTGAACGAGTCACAGCGACAGTGCCAAAGATTGTCAACGGAAACAGGCAAGTCCGCTGGAGTATTGTATTGTACTTAAATGAGAAGAAACGGGAAATATATGCCGTTTATATGAACCTGCTGACGTTGTCGTCAAGGCACAAAAGCCCATGCACCGGTGCACGTAATCAACAAGACCCGGTCGCTGCTGGCTGCTTTTGCAGTTGTACCGAGCGCGCAAGTTGCCAATTTGACGGCCTAGAACACCAACATGAAATAAACCGCTTTGTCAACATGCAGCACCCAGCGCACTACCACGCGGCGTTGCGGGATGCAACGCGGAACGTTGACGTTGGCGCTGCTGCCGGCGAGCAGCCAGGCGCGCCGGGACCGCTGCTGCTGGATCTACCTGATCATGTGCTGCTGCAGCTGCTTCGTCGCGTGGACGTCTTCACGCTGTGCATGCTGTCACAGACGTGTCGCCACCTACACCACCTCACCTCTACCCCGCTGCTGTGGCCTGGGCGCCGGCTAGGTGCGGCACCAGAAGGCTATTGCATACACATTGGCAGCATGCAGTGCGCGTTGGGATGAGGATGACAGCCTGCACGTCTGCTCGTGTACGGTAGCTACAGCGGGCATCCGCCCTACGCCGCTGGGGTGCACGGCGCAGGATACACCCTCCACGCCCTTACAGAGCCCTGAAGCCCGCTGGTCAACATCTCAAACCTGTTTTCTTATCAGTAACGTTCCCGCGTCCTGCCATGCCCCCCGCAGGCGGCCCCCTGGTCCGCGCGGTGCGCTACAGCCTGTCCTCCGTGCTGCACCTGCCGCCACAGGTACCGTGCCGTACGGCGCAGGCACAGCCACATCTGGGGCACCCGGTTTGCTTGATTTTCCCTCGTGACAGCCTGCTACAGTAGTGGCCTGTCAGCCTGTGCGTCTGGCGACGGGTCGAATTGCCTCAAGGATGCGAACGCGCTGGCTGGTAGGGCTCCCGCGCGCCAATCTGTGTCCGCATCCCCCTCTTTGACCACTACCGTATGTGGTCCACACTCATGCGGACCGCGCCTCCACCCACACATCCCATAGCCGCCCTAAGCACGGCAGGCTTCTACCACGTGTCTGCAAGTTGCCCGCCTGCCATGCACGTCAACGCGCAGATCTTCAACGTGCGGCTGGAGGAGAGCCGCTCGTCCAAGTTCCCTGTCTCTGTGCCGCTGCACAACCTGCGGTTCGTGATGGCGGCGGGGGACGTGGAGGGGCTGGCGGAGCGGGTCAGCAGCGCACTGCAGGTGGGTGTCATACTGTATGCCATATGTGTTACGTCCAACAGAGGACCGACACAACAGAAAGTCGAACGTTCGAGGTCATGTGAGGTCGTGTTGACGTATTCGTCGACAACGACAAGCATGTGCGGCTGCACCAAACGCCACCTTGATACGGGCGGCTTGTGACGGTGAGGTCTTGCAGGACAGCGTACAGAGCGTACAGAGTACAGAGCGGTGTTTTGCATGACGCATGTATGCCGCTGAGCGCTGACCATGCCATGCGTGCATGGGTTATGGCACAGGCGTCTTGCATGACGCATGCATGCCGCTAACCATGCCGTGTGGCGTTGCACGCAGGACCGTATCGCACGGTGCCCCGCCGCAGCCCTGTATCGCCCTGGTTCCGCGTGCTGGCCAAACAGCCACCGGAAGGCAGGCGCCGGCACAATCGTACAGACACCATGGCAGGAGCAGGAACCAGGGTTTGTAGCTACCCCAGGTGGAGGCGAAGGCAGGAGAGCCGGTGGAGGTGCTGGGGCTAATGAGCTGCAAGGCGGAGGCGGGCCGGCCGCACTGCCGGCATCGGCTGCGCTGCTGCTGAGCCGAGCAGACCGGGGCTTCGTCCGCCTGGGCCTCAGGCCGGGGGTGGCGGTGGCGATGGCGTTGCGGGCGACGGAGGCGGCGGCTGCCGTACCGCTGACGGCCGGGCCGCAGCCATGGGGTAACCTTGTGACCAGCGATGCCAGAGCATTGGCACCAGAGGGCGATCTGCCAGAGGGGCGTGCGGGTACCCAGGGGAATGGAGCGGGAGCAGGGAAGGTGGGCAGCAGCTGCCCGTGGCTTGACCAGCTGGGCAAGCTGCTGGACACGTGCTGGGCGGGCGTGGGGCGGCAGGGGATGCCACGCCAGGGGGCAGCTGGGGGCGTGAGAGCGGGGGCTGGAGACCTGGCGCCCATGGGGGCAGGCGCAAACGCATTCAGTGCTGGTGCCGCAGAGGCAGCAGCAGCTGCCGATGCTGCTGCTGCGGCGGCGGCGGCGGCGGCGGAGGTTGGTGTCCTGCGGCTGCTGGACGGTGAGGCGGCGGGCGTGCCGTACTGCAAGGCCGCGTGGCGAGCGTTCGGGAACGGCTGCATGCAGGTGAGGTGTCCGTTGGACTGTGTGCACTGCGTTGCCGCAGCATCGGATGGCAGTTACCGTTACAGTTACAAACCCCAAAGGGGTACGTCCAGAGAGCTATGGGGGCCATAAGGACGGATACCGGTAATGCGAGCATCAGATTAAGGCCTACTGTAGGACTGGATTGCCGCAGCGTTGGACGGCGCCCGTGTCATAGTGTCCCAAAGACGCGCTTTGGAAAACGCGTCTTGTTAGGAGGACTCTGGCACAACCCCCGTCATGAGCAATAATGTATGTGGCTTAAGAACGGTTTATCCTTGCGCCATCATACCGGCAGGTTGCGTCGGAGCGGCTGTCTGCTGCTGTGGGCCCTGTCACCCACCGGGCGCCCGGCGGCGCTGCAGGAGGGCACAGCAAGAGCAGCACCCATGCGGACACCCACCCAGTCGCACACCCGCTACCCCACGTTACCACAGAGGAGGACACAACGTCAGACGTTGAGGTGGCTGGTGGCACCTGCACGCAGCCCCACCTCCACCGCCATGGCATGTGCCACACGCTGTCCCCGCTGCTGCTGGCCCCCGGTCCGGCGCCCCCATCCGCCTCCTGGCTGGTTGCCTGCACCTCGTTGCGCCTCCGCCTCTTGGCATTGCTAACCCACGCGAGCGCCAAGACTCGTGGCGGCAGCGCTGGGGTCACAGCCGCTGGAAGCAGCTTCGTCCCTGCGCCGCCGTTGCTCCCACCACCACCACCGCCGCAGCAGCAGCTGGTTGCGCCTGGTCGTGGTGCTGCTGGGCTGCAGGGCGCACATGCACACAGCGTAGGAGGAGGTGTGCAAGCTGGGCCTGTGGCTGCAGCAGCAGCAGCGGCGGGCGGGGGTAGTGCTGGCAGTGGCGTTGACGACAGTGACGGTGCTGACGGCCCGTCCGTCAGCGGCCCGGAGCTGGACCGCCTCTTGGCCAGTACCCGTACCGTCACGATCGCGTACGGCAGTCTGGTGGCGTCCCTCGTTGCCGTACGGCAGCACGCCTTCGCGACGCTGCAGCAGTACCAAGCAGTGGGAAAACCAGGAGCAGTGGTGGGCCTTGGAGAGCCGCAGCAGCTGGGGGCGGCGGTACGGCAGCAGGCGGGCGGGCATGCGGGAGGCGGGCTGGGGCTGTACGACACGTGGATGTACGACGCGGCGACGGAGGCCAACAGCGCGGACGCCAACATGTGCCTTGCCACGTTGGAGGCGTGCCTGGAGGTGCGCCTTGGGCCGGGGGTGCTGGGGCCATCGCGTCAGGATGGCGTGTGCCTTTGCTGACGGCGCATTTTGCGGTGATGACATGCATGCCTTGCCTGTGTGAGGCGCCCACTGCGTGGCAAGGTACTGTATCGAGAGCCGCCCTTTCAAGTCCACGCCTGTCACGTAACCATCCGTCGGCTTGCCTCGGTGCTACCCCACCAGGTACGAGCGTCGCTGGCCGGCCAACAGGGCGCCCCGCCGGCCCCCGTCCCCGGCTCCTCCGCTCTCGGCGCCCGGCCCGGCTGCATCCTGGGCGACCCCGGCACCGTCGCCTTCGGGGCCTCCCTGGGCGCGTACGTGTACCCGGAGTCGAGCGTACCGACCCGTGGGCCATGCGGTCCACAGCTGACCCGTGGGCCACATGGACAGGCGGCAGGTGGCGGCGGCAGCGGCGGCGGCGGCGGCGGCAGTAGCTTCGGCGGCGATGCGGCTCTTGGCAGTTTGGGCCTAGACGCCCGGTTTGCTAACCCCCGTGCGGTTGCGGGCAGCGGCGAACAGCTGTGGGGAGGGCATGGTGGTGGGGCAGGCCGGCAGTTTGGAGGTGCTTTGGACGGGGCCGCGGCGGCGGCGGGGATGATGTCTCGGCTAGGGCTGCAGCCAACGGACCGGGTAATGGGGAGCCGTGCTGCAGGCGTTGCGGGCGACGCGCACACGCGTGGAGCAGCTGGGCTGTGCGGGCGGCCGGTCCCCACACGCGACGCGGTCCAGAGGGTGTACGGGCTGCTGTCGGACACGCTGGTCCCTGCGGTGGTGCGGCTGTTGGCGTCTCCGCAGAGCCACGCCGGGCCGTTGGGGGTAGCTCCGGGGGTGCAGCGGCAGGAGCGGCCCGCGGAGTGGGAGGAGCAGCGCATGGGGGTGGCGCTGGGGCGGGCGCTGGCGGCGGGCGGGTGGGAGGCGGGGGCGGGGGCTGAGGAGGGGCAGCGGGATGTGCTGCGTGTGCTGCTGATGGGGTACCTGCTACGGTGGATGACGTGGGCGCTGTGGGTGGTGGGGGCGATCTAGGGCGGACGACAGCAGTCACCGCTTGATAACTTCACCTTGAGGACAGGAGGGGTGGCCTGCATTGGTTCTTACGTGGTTGCAGGTATTGGGTATCGCCTCTGCAACGGTGTAGGCTTCAGCCTTTCGGGCACGTGACAAGCAGTCCCCGAGGCACTGGTATTGGCGGTGTGCATTGTTCACACCAGGACCAGCACCAGGACCTGGACGGTGCAGAGCTGTGTCACTGGTGTCGTCTGCGTCTTGCGTTATCTAGTGCAGGGCTTGTGAGCGCAGCCGTAGGCAAGGGCGATGCCGCCATGGTGCAGCTGCTAGTCAAGACCTGCGCACGGACGTGCGCACGTGCCGGTGTCCACGCCCGTGCGCAGGTCTTGATCAGCAGCTGCAGCATGGCGGCATCGCCCTTGCCTACGGCTGCCGTCAGACCTCGTAAGAGCTTTCCACCACTGGCGTTCATGACTGCGCCCAGTTTTGGGTGTGATAGATCATGCAGAGGGTGACATTGGATTGAGATCGGCGTCCACGGGCGGTACTGAAGGGGGGAAGCGTGGAGTCAATTTAAGATTGGGGACTGGGGCCAGGACCATAGATTAGCGGGCCCGACCACTGGCCAAGCAAGGGGCAATGTCACCCTCTGGTTTATGACACCCGGCGACTTTCAGTACAGTATGGTATGATGTGCACGTGCACGCCTTGTGGTTTCCAGCAGGTTCCAGCTATGCAGGTCCTGCGTCTTCAAACAGGGTAACCCATTTAGAGACGCCTCAGGCCCTGCCTCCAGGTGACCCTTAAGCCCCAGCCCATGCACATGCATGTATGTAAGTATGACGTATTTCGACTGCCCTGGGTTGGCTTCTGGACAGCACTCCTGCACTCCACTGTGTCGCGTGGCAGGGGAGCTGTAGAGTAAGCACCTGGTTAGCACGCCGGTTGCCTAGAGTTCAGCTTGATGCCCAACTGTAACGATGCGATGGGGTCCAAGACTACCGATTCAGTCCTGGAGGTGTCTGCAAATTCAACATACAAGCACTGGATGGGCGCCTGGGCGGCGTGGCCGAGGGTGCTGCACTCCCGAGCCATGCGCCACCGACCGCCCTAATTGCATGGCCACTCGCAGGCCTGAACTGTGTGCGGAGACGGTGTATGCGGAGACGGTGCATGTCTGGTCCGCACCTTGTTCCTTACAGTAGTTACTGGATACACAATTCGAATCCACGTGACGAGACAACTGATCGGCGCAAATGACCACCTGTGAACGACTGTCTATGAGGCCTCTGGCGCAGACAGTCTGCAACGGTTCGTGAGGTAGCCAAAGCCTTCACCGTTAGTTGCAGGCTTGCAGCCACAGCAACTTCAAGAGCAGCCTGTATTCGACACCCTGCACAGGGTAACGTGATCCTGCGCCGCTAGACCATAAGCACCATCTCATGGCTACCCACACGGACGCGCCTAGAAAGCAAGGTATCCCAGGTGTCCCCTGCATGCGTTGCGTAATACCACAGACTCGAGAGGCTGCCAAGGTCCCAATGCCATTCACGTACCGTATCACGATGCCTCAATGCACATCTACAACGTAGCAGGCTCGTCGATAAATAAAGAGTACAAGGGCTATGGAAAGCGATGCCACTGAAGCGGTACTAGCTCTGCATGCAGCCAAGCATCGTTTTGGCCCGTTGTGCCCACATGCGGTGCTGCCGTGGGCATACAGCATCACAATCATAGAGATCACCTTCATCCGATGTTATTGTACTGTAATGTTCACACGTCTTCACAGGTAAAAGCACTTGGGCGTTCACAGGCAACAGGCGAATGCTGTAACAGGCACAGACCCACATCGACATTCACCAGTTCTGCTACCATAATCAGCCACATGGCCATGGGGCTATGAAGGTGATCCCGCCCAGCCATGCATGGCATATGCCATTGTACGAATCAGTTCATGCGGTCCAACCAACGGATATGGACCGGTATCGCGTGTATTGTGTTGCACCTCAAACAGACAGGTGATCACCAAGAACAGACCCAAACACATGCAATATGGCTACGGTGCTCATAGCTGAACACCTGTCAGTCCGTCCGTCCCGCAAAGCGCTATCCATCTTTGCCATCATTAGCATGATCAGGCGTTTCGCATACCTCTGCTGGTCACTTGGAAAACAGTACGTGTGGTCATGGCTACGTGTGACGCTTCTTCCCACCCTGTCCACCTGCATTCCATTCAGTCCCACACAATCGAACATAGGTCCACATGGGTCAATTTCCCCTCCCCCATTCACGCTTTGCTGAAGCCGGACACGGTCCGTGCCTCCCTCATGCCCTGACGGCCGCAGAGCGCGGCGCCGCCCCGCCAAAGCAGCTGAACCAGTCGGCCGCCGCCTGGCGCCACAGCAGCCGCATGACGGACAGCCGGAAGCGCAGCGCCTGCGTAAGGAGCACAAGGGCGCGCATGGTTCTCTGATTACGTAGGTCCACAGCAGTCAGGCAGCGGCGTCTTGATTCACACTGGCGCCCCCATGCTCGTTTGGTGCGCACGCAAACGCGCAAGGCATACGGTACGTACCGGTATTGATAGAGACGAACGGACACTGGGAGAACCGTCTGAATGCGCTCAAGTATCGACAGCAGACGCCAAGCCAGCCCACGGCCCCTTACCCCCACCTAACCCTTCCCAAGACCTTGCCCGCCCTGCCCACACTCACCCCCAGGGGCCACCGCGTGCGGCACATCCAGTCCACCACCTCGCCCTTGCCCTCCCGCACCGCCAGCCTGAAGCCCTCCGGGCTCCGCGGGCACTGCGCGCCCAGCAGCCACGCCAGCAGCTCCATGCGCCCCGACTTGACCGCCGCCGTGAACACCCCCTCGGTCAACACACCCCGGCCCTTGCGCTCCACCAGCCACACCACCACGGGCAGGTGCCCGCCCTCCGCCGCGTGCTGTGCTGCGTCGGGGCCGTCAATGGGGATGCCGTACTCGTCCAGGGTTTTGAGGGCGTCCAGGTGGCCTCCCTTGGCGGCGTACCGCGCGGGTGTGGTGCCCGGCCGCATGCCGCACTCGGTGAGCAGGTAGCGCAGTGCGTCGGAGTTGCCGTTGCAGGCGGCACGTGTCGCGGCCTTCTTGTTGACGGGGTAGCTGCGGCCGCGGAGCCACTGCAGGCGGGCCAGGGCGCTGTTGTCGGGTGGAAGTGCGGGGGAGGGGGCGGGGGAGGCTGCGGGTGGGGTGGCGGCGGTGGCGGCGGCGGCCGGGGCGCGGGAGGTGGTGGTGGTGGGGGCGGGGGTGGGCTTGTGGCGGGGGGTTGAGGATGGGGAGGCGAGGGGGGAGCTGGGGGAGGAGGTGATACCGGCGGCTGTGGTAGCGGCGGCGGCGGTTGTGGTGGTGGTGGTGGTGGTGGGGTAGGGGCCCGGGCGGGGGCTGGATTTGGATGGGAGGGCGGCGGGTAGGGTGCATGCGGCGGCGTATTCGCAGGCCTTGGGGCTCTTGGCGCAGCCCTGCTCCTCCAGCCACAGCACCTTGGCCTGCCAGTCGGGCGTGGGGCTGGCAGCGGCGACGGCCAGCGTGCTGTGCGTGTGGGGGGTCAGGCCGCGGGCTGCCAGCGCGTGGTGGGTGCGTTTGAGGACCTCCAGGGAGCAACCGTGGGCGAGGTCGTCCATGTAGGCTTTGGAGGCGAGGAAGTGCTCAAAGCGGCCGACCAGCTTGTTGTCTTCCAGGCCGGCGAGCCACAGGAAGAGGTCCTCGTGCCCCGCGCGGGCGGCTGCGCGGGCCGCGCCCTTGTGCCAGTCGCAGCCGTTGCTGAGCAGCCATTCGCAGGATTTGCGGTGGCCCGACTTAGCGGCGGCAAGCAGGGCGCGTCGGGAGCTGGGGCCGGAAGCGGTCGAGGGGTAGCGCGATTTGAGCCACTCCAGGGTTTCCAGCGCCCCGCTCGAGGCTGCTTGCACGAACGCGTCGGGCGTTGGGATGCAGCCCAGCGTCCCCAAGTATGCGAGGTTCTTGACTGAGTTGCTGCCAGCCGTCAGGTTGAGGAGGTGCGCCCGTTGCGCATGGCTTACTGTTTGTAATGTGTCACGAGTCCAGCGCGCGACGAAGGCGTGGTGTGGCACGCACTGAGATAGCCGAATAGTTACGTAGTAAGGATGCCCCAACGTGGTGGCTATGCTAGGGTCTAGGAGCCGAAATGTCGCCGCGACCTCATTAGGCTCAAGACACTGAGCGATGCGGTCCACAATGTCCCGCGGGAGCAAGCTAAGCATGTTGCATGAGCTGCCAGAAATGACGGATGCTGTTGCCCGCTCTTTGGGCTGACTGCGATAAGTAGGAGTAGCAAGCTTCGACATAGCGGAGTTAGGCTAATAGGACATAGTAGTACATGTGCATAAAATGCACGAACAAGTAAATGTTGATGCTACAAAAAGGGGGTAGGTGGGCAGGCTTTTCCTTTTCCGGGGCTCCTCAATCTTTTGGCAGTACAATTTTGTGCGCGAGGAGGAGCAAGAGACACTTTGATTGATTGTAATTGCTGCGTGTAAATTTTTTGAATGGATTGCTGTCCTTCCCGTCGAAGGGGTACAGTCGCGGGCCGCGAAACTCCAGGAGCGCGCTTTCCTCGGCAGGTCCTCGAGATCGACGTGTCCGAGGCAACCTGCAGTCCAAGCTCTAAGCTCCCGCAGCATCTAGTGTCTTCCATGCCTTGCAGCTTGTCACAGCTTGTCACACTCCATGTTCGTCCCCCCCGCAGCAAAAACCCAAAGCACGGGTGTGAGCGCGGCTCCGGAAGCGCTGTGGCAAGAGTGCGGCGGAGGGCCCCGCGTGGCAGCAGTCCAAGGGGAGACACACACAATACACCGCTACGTCGTCTACACAATCACCTTATATGGGGCGAACATAAAAGAGAGAGCACAGACCGGGTGCGCACCGTCCTCCACTTCCCCTCCCCTTCCCCAACTGCCCGCGTGGGGCGTTTGAAAATGCCCACCCGCAGACATCCCAACGCGTCTTCCTGGCTACCCACACCAGCCGCAGCCTATGTAAGTGCACCGTTCGCGGAGCCTGCGTGCAGGCTTGGACTAGCCGTCGACGGCTTTGCAAGGGGCGGCCTCCCCACACTGCTCAACGCGCGCTTATGAAAGGAGTTAAACGCAACAAAGGGCAGCCCAAGACACAGGCCCCCTGAAGGTGGGCTCCCTTGGGCCCCTTGCCTTCCTTCCCTGTCCGTCACACAGCCACAATGCCTCAAGCCGCTGCATCTGCAACCGCTTCCTCCTCAGTGCGCGCCCGCTTGGATGGCTGCTCGGCTGCCCTGCACGCACACGCAAGTCGGGACACAGGGCGATGAGTGTGAGAGGACTGTCAAGGTGCTGAGGGAGTAAAAGGATTACCGGCAGCGCAGCAATGAGGACTGGGCCCTTGTCAGACCTCCCAGGTTTGTTGACACAGACAATGCTGTGGGCTTGCCCATGTGTCCACCTTGTGGGGTTCGGCGTTGCTGCAGTGTACCCATTAACGAACAGTACAGCCGCCCACAATCCAAGTCAACTACCGGGCCCGCGTTGAAAACGCCACGCTGACATCTGGGCAGTTCCGCCTCAACGCAGCGGCAACGACAGAAACCCCTCCCTTCACGCTCCCTTGCATCCTGTTCGTGTACCCTTGATAGCTAGTTCTAGCATATTTCTGAGGTCCCTTGCACCCCAACAGCACCCTTGCTTACGCTGGCCGACATGCTACCCAGCACCCTTCTCACACGCGCACACAACCCTCCACGCGCCCCTACCGCGCGCACGCGCACATGCCCGTAGGCTTGCGCCGCTGCCACTCACCGCGTCACACGACTCACTTGTCCCCCTCCGCCTCCTCCGCCGCCTCCTGCCCCGCCAGGCAGCTCTTGAGCCCGTCAAGCAGCTCCTGGCGCTTGAGGTTCTTGCCGATGAACACAACCTGCAAGTCACAGTAGCAAAATATGCAGGAACAAGGGCGGTAGGGAGCACACGGTGTCGGGTCATGGAGAGCGGAGGCACGGTCTAGATTCCTGGGGGGATGCCACGTAGAGCAAGGTTAACAGGAGGAGGAGGTGCAGCGTAGTACGTCGACTTGGGCAGCCCGGATACGTCTACCAAGGGCACAAGCGCGAGATGTGGGGGGTAGCAAAAGTCGCTTTGGCAACAGGCTGACGCGCTGCATATTGCGCTACACCGGCGAGCTGCAGCGAAAGTCCCGCCGCGTCGAGTACCCTACCACACACTCCATATGCGGCCCTGTGTAGCGGATGCGATGCGGAGCGGCGCTCATGTATGTGCACTGGCAAGCCTAAGCGACCGCTGTGCCGAACGTGCCCACCTTGCTGAGGCGCTTCTCGCCCTCCTTCCACGGCCGGCCCACGCCCTCGGCGCTGGACGAGAACTGCAGCAGCATGTGCACGCCCTGGAACACGTGCCTGGGGGCGAAGAAGGCGGCAGGACACACATGTGTTAAGGAGCCAGGGCCCTGCATCCGTATGTGTTGTGCCTTCGTAGCTATGCGTGTTACCCCGTGAAGCGCGCCGTCGTATAACGAGGATCGCTCGTGCTGGTCAGGGCCCCCGCCTCGGTCGCGCATGGTTACGTTAGCAACGAGACATCCTCGTATGGGCGCGGATAAGTGGGCCGCATCCGGTCCGGTTGCCCAGACACTCAGAGCAGGCCCGCATTGAGCTGCCATGGCAATTGCCGGTGTATCAATTACAAATAAGCCATAAACCCCTTGCTGCGGGTGCAGCAAAGCAAGCTACCACCACCGGTACCCACTTGTCGTTGGATCCGGCGATGGCTAGGATGCCCTTGGAGCGGAACAGGTCGGGGCCGCGCTCCTGGGGGGCGAAATGGGAGGGAGAGAGGCGCCGGCAGCAGGGGCGGTGGCGTCAGGTCAGGTCTGTACAATAGACAAGCGACCCGACCGGCCATGGCAGATTTGTTGCAAGGTGTTGTGCTGGCTCGGCACTGTGCCTTGTGCAAGTAGGCTACTGCTTGCCATGGTGGCCGCCGCCGCGCCCACACGTGCCACAGCCCTGGCCCCTGACGCCTCACACTGGCATCCCACTGTTTCTCCTTGCGCTTCAACGCGACCCCCACTGCAGCAGCTTGGACAAAATACAATTAGTAATAATCATGATAGTGATAAGCCCACCTGCAGGAGCTTCGACAGCCACCCATTGAGCTTCATCATGTCCATCTCGCCCTCTAGCTCGAAGCCGCAGGACCTGGGGCCGTGGAAGACAAGGGGTGCGCGTTGTTACATCGGTGAGCGCAAGGGGGCGTGAGTTTTCGGAGTGACCGAACACAAGCTCACATGCCCTTCTGCTGACAATTGCTCTTCCTGAGCAGTAGGCAAAGCATGTGCCGCTAGATAGTGCGGCACATATGTAACACGACCCAGCAGGACCTGAAGCCGCAAAAGGCAAGGGGTGCGGAATGCTTCGTCAGGGGGAGCACGGGGGTTAAGCGGTAGGAAGGCAACGGGGGAGTGTTCGTAGAAATGACCTCAACAGGCTGCAGGTCTGCTGACAGGTGCTCCTGGGCTGTGGGCGGGCAAGCGAAGCACCCACGTGACGCGGTCGTCGTGCACGTGGTGGTGCCGCCCCTTCTTGGCCTCGCCCTTGTGCTCGTGGTGGTGGTGGTCGTGCTGGTGGTCGTGGCCGTGGTCGTGGTCGTGGTCGTGGTCGGGGCAGGAGGCGTCGCACTTGTGTTCCTGGCAGGGCGGGGCGAGGGCGGCGAAGACCTGTTGGGTGTCTGGGACTTAAAACTACCGAAACCGGTATGCACTGGCCAGGATGCTGCTGGATGAGTCTCATGTCAGTCCGCGCCCACTTGCGATCCCAGACCGCCGCCATGCGCGCAGCTTAACGCCAATGCTTGCCAGGGCCCCCATCTTTACCCAGCTCGGTGCCAGTGGGCATACACACACATACACACACACATCCATCTTGCAACACGACGCACTCCCAGCCGGACCCGCAGACCAATACCACTACACACACGCACCTCGTGTCCGTGCTCGTGGCTGTGGTCGTGGTGGCCGTCGTGGCACTTGGAGGTGCACGTGTGGTCGTGGTCGTGGTCGTGGGCGTGGTGGTGGTGATGGTGGTGGTCCTCCTCGCCAGTCTCCTGCGTCGGCAAACGACGACCGACAGCAGCACAAGGGAGATGGCATACAGCTTCATCCCCTGCTGCCTGTTCTCTAACGAGACATGTAAGGCACTGGTAGTTCACGACCGCAATGGCCGGCCGGGACCCTCTGCGCCCGCTCCAGAACCGGCACAAGGTGCAGTTCCTCAGCGCAGACGCCTACTCGGTAACAAGGGTAAGGCATGGCAGAACGGGCGCCCACGCACCAGGAACTCCGGGTCTGTTGCCAGCAGCTTATCCAGCGAGAAGGCGTTGATGCCCAGCAGCCGCGACACGTCCACGGCGCTGCGCACGCACTCGATGATTTCCACCGGCTTGTTGATGTGCTGCGTGAGGAGGACAGGGGCCGATCAAGGGGGTCAAGGCCAGGTCGAGGACGTTTATGCAGCGAGATGCTCGACGTAGTGATCCACGGCAGCTTTTGGCGCGCTGAGAGACACGGTTGAGGCTACGGGTGGGAGGTAGAATAGGGAGCCGGACACTACCGCTCTGTGCGGAGCGGGCAAGACAGCGGTGCATGAGGCCACCGGGACCGGGGGTGCGGCGCGGCGCGAGGTTGCGGCCCGAGAGGCAGCCGTGCACCCTCGCAGCTCCAAGGCATCGTGGACCACGCACCAGGACAACGGACAAGGATAGCACATCAACCCAACGTCCAAAGCGCTCCCACCTGAATGCGCTCACGGACCTCCTCCAGCTCCTCCTTGCTGGCCAGGTCGGTCTTGTTGAGCAGGATCTGGGCGAGTGGGGTAGAACACAGAGCGGGGCCAAGGGGTGTTGTCACGAAATGGGCAACGCAGAAACGTGTGTGGAAGCAGGGCATGGGGCGTGCAAAGAGCGGGAGAGGTACTGGGGGGCGGGATGAGGCTTTAGATGCGTGTGCCGCAACGTCCGTCACCGTGTCCCGGTGCTGTGTCACGCCCAGTTGGCAAGCATGGCCTGACGTCAGCTTCCTCCAACCACTGCAACCAACCTCGTCCAACAAGAGCGCAACCCACTGAACCGCCTTACCTCCCTGCACGCCATAGCCGCGCCGATTACATGCTTTACCTGCCTGCCCAGCCGCCTCCAATCGCCCCCCGCCCACCTTGTACGCAGTACCCTGCGTCACCCAACCCTGCTGCCCAACCATCCAACCATTCCCCAACCGCCCAACCGCTTCCCACCTTGTCCGCGAAGGCGATCTGCTGCACCGCCTCGTTGACCACGCCGTCGGGCTTCTCCTCGTCCAGGTGCTGAGGGCACACGGTAGGGGGCACACGGTAGGGGGCACACGGTAGGGGGCGTGGGCAAGCAAAGTGAAGCATAACCGCGTGTTAACGAGTGTGGAGCGCAGCTACCTCTTGCACATATTCGCCTAGTCAGCAGCAGGAGTCTAGGCTACAGGCTGAACACCAAGGCCCACGCTGCTCAACGGAACTCGTTGCGATGCATTGCCCGGGTGGCCAGGAATCTCGGCCGTTCCTGCCCCCGCCCCACACACCACTTCCTCACTCGTCTCCTTGGTGTCCCGCTGGGTATTGTACCCCAGGTGCATCCACCCGACCCACCTGCGGGATAGTGCCGTGCGTCCACGAAGCACTACATGACGCCCAGGCGCCGCTTACCCGTACACTCGAGGCACCAAATGTGCTGCAATCCTTTTCCCGTACTTCACAACCGCCCAACACATATGCACACCTTCATTCCCGCCATGCTTGCCTCTGCCTGTCTCAGGCTCATAACGACTGCATCCCGCGCCGCATTCACTACACACATGTACACGCACCCACCTGCACACACGCAACACGTGCACACGCAACACACAACACACGCAACACGCACCCACCTGCGTGATGTGGCGTGCGTCCACCACGGTCAGCACTGCGTCCAGGTTGCACGCCTCCTTAATGTCCTCGTCCACGAAGAAGGTCTATTGGCCAGTTGAGTCAAGGAAACGGAGTGAGTAAGGGACGAATGAGAAGCTGAGACGGCAGGAACAGGCCGGACATGGGTGAAAAACGGTTGGGAGCACGGAGCAGCAGAGCAAGAGTCATTGGGGCATGTTGTGTGGCGTTACTGGCAGGCTACGTGCTGTGACTAGACGGCACGCGACAGCGGCCAGCTGGTGATGAGCAGCAGAGGGCAGCAAAGGGCCAGTTGCCGAAGCGCCGCTGGTCGTTGACCACTGCTGGGTGGTCCCCCCACCTGGATGACGGGAGCTGGGTTGGCCAGGCCGGTGGTCTCAATCTGCACGCACACGTTGAGGTCACAGGTACAGATAAGTAAGGAGCGTCACTCAGGGCGGCGTGCAACAGCACCTCAGAAGCGAAGCACCGCTGCCCCGCGTGTGCCAGGAGCATGGCATGAGAACTGCGCACTGCCACGGCCGCTCCCGGCCAGCACGAAGGACCCCTGGCTCTCCGCCAGACCCGCTGTCAGAAACCAAGGGTGGCGGCTCCATGCGCCACCGTCATGCCCTCGCCAAAGCCACCCCAGGCGGCACTCCAGACCGGGGCATCGACAACCCCAACAGCTGTTGCACACGAAGCACAGGGTCCCGTGCAGGTACCGAAGGGCATTGCTGCTGCATACGTTATAACCAGTATTGAGTAGAGGTCTTTGCGAACGCGGGGGAAGAGTTACGCACCATGATGGCATCGAACTTGCCCTTGCGCTTGATGAGCTTGTTGAGGATGCGAATCAGGTCGCCGCGCACCGTGCAGCACACTGCGACACCACGTGTATGAAAGCAGGTCATTGATGAGGGCAAAGCCAGTGCTGCTTCATGCTTGCTGACTGCAAGCTGGGCGGCAGCTACGTGCTGCACGCCGCCGCTTTTTGGCGGTCTGTGTCCGAGGCCCATAGATGCCCGTGCACGTGGCGTGCTCTCTCCAGAGCCATCCAGGCCCCGAAACAAAGCTTACCGCAGCCGTTGTTCATCTCAAAGATCTCCTCCTGTATCGTATAAGCAGTGGGCCAGGGGCAACATGGTTTAGCAGGAATTGGAAGGGGTAGGTGCATGGACGCCGTACGCACTGCCACGGAAGGGGCTGCGCTACCCAAGCGACGCACCAACATCGCATGGTTTGGTAGAACTGAAGCTGCTGGTAGCAGGCAGCGACAATGAGCATCTGCAGCAAGCCCCGTGCCCCAGACCACTCAGAGCAAAGACACTGCTGACAGAGGGAAGCACAGCCGTGGGGTGACGGGGGCTTGCCCCCGGCGCCATGCACGTCCCCACCGCCGCTTACCTTGCTCTCCATGACCAGAGCGTCGTCAATCCCGACCTGCATCAATCAGCGCGGCAAGGCTGTTACCCAAACTTTCGACCGGAAAACGGAACTGCTGCAGAAACTTCCACGCGACAAGCTCCGCTCACCTCGCCGAATTCATTTTCAATAACGGCAATCTTTTTGCCGTGGTTGGCAGTGAGAATATGGTTAACCAGGGTCGTTTTCCCGGCGCCTGTCGACGAGAGAGCAACATCGCGCCTGAGGGCCACCAACAGCAGGTGTGTGGCTGTTCGGCCAACAGGACATCAATCTTTGCTCACCAAGAAAGCCTGTGACAACAGTGATCGGGATTTTGTCTTTTGCAGCTGCCATCGTGACCAGTGCGGGGCTAACCTACAAGGACAGCCTGCCTATTCAGGTAAATTCAGAGAACGGTATGGGTCAATGCACCCTGCAAGTGAGTGTACAGGGGCGCTTGTCTGCGCTTGTACACAGGACACAACGTGCGCGGGACGGGGCCAGGACGGGGGCTCCCCTGCACGCAAGATGGGGCCTAGGTTCGTCTCCCCGGGAGGACCATCTGTCAGCACATAGACTGGTCATGAAAGGAAAGTCACAGGCTAATTCTCGGAGGGATCAAGAAAGGCACACGTGCCGTGCGTTTGCGCAATGATGGTCCTGGGGAAGTGGGGAAGCAGTGGGGAAGGGAGGCGAGCAGGGGGAGCTTCCTTATGGGCGACTGAGGAACAAGCCGTAAGCCACCTTTGCGTACACGTAGCAAACTACAACCCCTCCTGTAAAACAGCACACCGTGCTGCTGGCAGAATTAGATCTGGGCCTGCTTAGAGCAGCTGCCGCGGCGCGAACGGAAAGCCGCCGCCCAAGGTCGTGTCGTGTCCTTTGCATACCGGTACATGCTTACCATCAGCATGTTGCACACGGTAGGCGTTCGTCTGCAACCCAGTAGACATGTGCAGCAGCATGACGAGCGTTCGGTTCGAGGATAGAGTCTGCGGAGGGAGGTCACTCAGCGGTTCGGTAGGGTCCCCTTTCGGCACGTGGCCTGCCGGGCTGAGGCGCACGTCGCATTATCGACATCAGCTACAGCCCCTCCTCTTCAAGGCAAACGCAATAAAGCTGCTGCTGGGACCTAACAGGAAAACTCCAAAGTTCCATCATGATTGCAGTATGATCTAGAAAGGGGAAAGAGATACATGATGCGGACATGTCGACAACTCCGCCAAGACCAAGTTCCGCTCTACCACTTCACGGCTTTGTGTGTAGCCGGGTTATAATGATGCGGTGACGTGACCTGACTTGGGCCGGACCCTTCGCCTCCTAGCAACCGCCTCGTGCGTGCACGCTGCCTCGCTGCCTCGAACAGCCCGCTGTATTCCGTCCTCGGCATCTATATACCTACAACCAGCACCGCGCACAGGCCATAGTCGCAAACCAATTGCCCGAAATGGCGCACCGCCTTTTCCGCTTACCCGCCTGTGCGTGCGCGGCACTAATGCTGATGTGCCTGCTGCTGCTCCCCGCCGCGACCGGGGCAACGCTCAGCCGCGAGGAAGTCCAACGCACGCGGCACAGCAAGAACTACAAGCAGCGGCGACTAAACCAACTGGCCTTACCCCTTATCACATCCCAGCGCAGTGCCAGCCATCTATCCCAAATCGCACCAGCCGTTGCCTCGGCAGGTGCCTCCAACGGTCGTCACCGCAACCAGCATCAGGCCATCACGCTGCGCAGAACCACCCACACCGGTACCGGTACCGTTCCACACAGCCGCGCGACCCTGTCGACAACCGCCAACTGCTTCCCCATCGCCTTCTTGCAAAAGACCCACGTGGTTACGGCGCGCTTCCTGGAGAGCGCCAAGCGGGCTAAGGAGCAGGTGGAGCGATGCGGTGGCTACCACCGGGTTCTGCTGACGGACCCACGGGACCGACACACACGCGAGCAGCACGACACCGCGCGAACTCCGACCCCGCCACAACGACTGTGCCCGGTAGCAACCGAGTGGCGGGTGCAGCTGCCCTACGGCTGCTGCAGGAGGCGCTGGGGCCTGGCGGGGTGGTGGTGGTGGGGCCGGAGGAGCTGGTGCAGCTGTACGGGGAGGAGTGGACGAAGCACGTGCAGTCCAACAAGCAGCCCTTGTTCTTGTGGGTCTACTGCGACTCGCCGGAGCTCGTGTGGTGAGTACCTGGTGCGTGTGGTGCATGGACACGTACGCATGAGATTTGGGTAGTGCGCTACCGGTGAGGGGTTACCTGTTGCTTGCCAATGCGCTCCATGAGTTGCGCATGCATGGGATTGACATCGCCGCCACCTGCGTGCATGGAGCAGCGTGAAGCAGCAGACAGTGCTCCCTTTGTTGTGTGCTGCCCTCCGCGAACAGCAAACTCGATATGAGACTGCAACCGACTGTGTTATTTTGCGTGCAGGTTCCACCGTTACGGGTGGGAGCTTCCGCCCAGCATCGATCGCGTCTGGGTGGCTGAGTACGGTGGGTGGAAGGGTGGTGTGGCTGTGGGTTAATGGGGTGGTGGGGCGGTGGGTTAATGGGGTGGTGGGGCAGTGGTGGTGGTGGCCCTGCGCAGCTTCCACACCACGTAGAGTCAGGCATGTACGGCACATGAAAGTGCGTCGTACCGCCCCCTGGCCGTACCATGACTTTGTGCCCGCTCCAGAGGGCACCTCTTGCCTACCATGCACCATGCACCTCCGTGCCCTCCGTGCAAGGCGCGGGCGGGTGGGCAGCTGTCCGTCCTCTCCTTGATGCCTTTGCCATGACACAACAAAGGGGACCAAAACTGTAAATCCATACAAACAACAAACATCGCAGCGTCTCAGGCCCACCGCGGGACCGCCCGTAGCACCTGCTCAGCTACCGCACATGCATTTGCGCTTGAACCGCTTGCTAATACCCACCCTGCGCCACCTGCCCATGACCCTCCCATGACAGACGTCGGCTGGACGGGCGACGTTGTTCAAGACATCTTTGCGAGCTTTCCCAAGGAGGCCGACTTTATCTGCTCCACGGATTTTAAGCAGGACGGAATCGCAACCGGCCCGGGGTGGGTGCACTTCGGCTCACGCACCTGGATGAAGGACGATCAAGTACGGCAGTGCTTTGTCATGCTCGTACGGTACAGCGTACGGCTGCTGTCGCTGTTCCAGGCGGAGACGCTGCAGCAGCACACGCAGTTCTGCGAGATCAGTGGCGCTTCCATGTGCGCAATGCACCCCGACTGGTGTTCGATACACACGTTCAACCAGACCAGTGATATAGTGGGCAGGAATGCGGACGGGGTGGGCAGGTACCACTACGCGTTAGCCATTGATCAGGAGGAGTGGCGGAAGACAGAGGAGAAACACAAGGCCGGAGGGAACCCTCCAGGTGTTTACCACGCGCTTAAGTGGTAGCTGGGTACAGGAGTAAAGCCGAGTACGGTAGTGGTAGTGGAGCGCGGAGCGGATGGTGGCTTACGCATGCACCTTTTCTGCAACAGACGCAAGGTCAGTAAATTTTTTAGTATAAGGCGTCAAATGCCGTATGACCTCCATGACGATCAAGACATGCAAGTATATGGGTTAGACTCGCCAATATGCAAGAGTATGGTGCATGGCGCTCCTGGTCGCCCGTCTCACGTGAGCACCGCCAGCACGTGCGTGCACGTGTGAGGAGGCAAGGGATGGCCCTCGGTGCAGATGCAAGCAATGTGCATTTCTTCTTTTCACCACGCATGGTTGTGTTGGTGGCTTCCTAGAGCTTCTTGTCTCGGCTCTGTGGATAGGATGGCAGTGGGGAGTGTGGGATGTTATTTTGCGGCAGGACAGCGGTTTGACATGGATGACCACACAGGATGACTACGCCAGTAGCCCAGTACTATTTAGAGGCAGGAGCCCGGTGTCACAGGGTGTCATTGTTGGTTGCAATCACACTGCATGCGGTAGTTACAGGTGCGAGGGCGGCACCGTACGGAGACCGTTCGGGACAGAGTTACCAGACACGGCTAGGCCTGAGCGTAGCCACGGGTGGTGCGACAGTGCGTACCAATTGTTCATATATGTTCAGCGTTTCCTTCATATCATTGTTTTGTGCCACGTGGTGTTTGGTGCCGTATCTGTACTACAAAGCGCCGCGCTTCATGTGTGCGTAATACTACCATGGCCAGACCTGTTGAGTCTTTGTGGCTTGACCGACGTGAGTGCTGCACCGGACATCTGACATGCCACATACCAACAGCAAAGCCTTGTAGTGTTGGCCAGGCGTGGCAGTTAAGTTGCTTGCGCAAGTGGTGGGTTTGCTTGACTTTTCAACATGGCTGCGGTGTGCTTTTTTGCTCGTCTCCACATCTACGGTAGGTCTGCGCAGTGCAGGTGGAGCTCACAGCCCAAGGCCTCGCCTTTTCGTTGGCTGCTTTTGGCTCCGGAAGCGGCTGGTGGCGTCTCCCAAGTGCGTTGCTTAGTCGTCATTTGGGCTGGAACGGTGTGGCATGGCGTGCCGTGCGTGCAGCAGGTGTCAGCTGTCGTACGCTGCGCCATGCTGGCTTGCATGCTGGGTGGTACGTAGCTAGGACGCACGCATGCATAAAGGCGGCACACTGGGCTACCACATGCTCCACAAATAACGACATAGTCATTGCTAACCTGTCGGGTTGCTTTGGTATCGGTATGCCACCTGCTGTCCGGTAGCAACAGACAAGTACCAGTACGGGTTGAGGGCTTGCTTTAGGCTACCCTGGCTGGGAACGCAACGTTGGCCGTCCGGCCCTATCATGAACTGCCAGCTGGAAAGTATTGAACATGTCGGCTTGCACTGATGTCGGGCGCACGGGATCATGGCATGGAACCGCCTCGCGGCCTCAGGAGGGGTACAAAGTTGGCCCGTGTGCAAGGCAGGGTGCAAGGGGAGCTCCCCTGCACCTCACGTACGGCAGTGGCAGCGCTGTCTGGCAGGGAACAGCTTCTCGTGCGGAGGTCACGGGCTCCCTAGTGCAATATGGCGTGAATTGGTCAGAGAGGGGTGGCACCCGGGGATGCACTTCGTGCAAACCATGCGGTGCGACGGGTGCTGGCACGGGGGGGTGCAGAAGCGCGCAGGCTACGGGAGCTCCCATGGCGCGTGGGGACTGGGGAGCTCCCCTGGTAGTGACGTTCCGAACGTTACTGTCCTAGGCGTCTCACCAAGGGCAAAGCTCCAGGCATACGTGCTGAACATGCCTTGCCAGCGTCTGGGCCCAGCATCCACCACTTCCAAGGGCAACCGGCACGTCGCCCTACCTGTGACGGTCTCCCCTGGCAGAGAGACACGGTTGAAGCAGGTTCAAGTCAAACGGCGATCGGTGGAACATGGCATACGTGACAAGTGCTGCCACCTAACTTGCATGATGTATTGTTGGTAGGGTAAAGTGGTATACAAAGGCTTCGCAATTGCCAGGGGCTCGCGGCGCTGAGACTGTCTAGCCCGAAGCAGCACCATGGCCCACTCTATGACCAGGATGCGGCTAGACTGTAGCAGCAGTCATCGGTGTACAGGACCGCGAGGATGCATTCATGGAGTGCTCCCAGCGGCGCAAGCATGGCGACCTGCGCCAGGTGCAGTCACGGAGACACAATTGGCTTCCCAAGACCTACATAATATGTTTAACTTAAGAACGCTTATTACGTTATGCAGCTGGACACGTTTTGGCACCTCAACTGGAGAGGCCATGCCCGTCCCGAGCGCCGCCAAGCCTTCCGAGCGGGGCTCGCGTTGCGAGAGCTCAGCGGTTGCAGCCATCACGAGTAGCAGAGCAAGTAGCTGAAACCGAGGAGTCAGAAACGGAACCCACCATGTGAGTAACGGGCTTCCCGCCGAGGCGTTAACCCACTGACGACCACCAACCACCGTCAGTCCGCACAACTGCATTTAGCCACGCTTATTTCTGCACCCCAAGCAACACTGTCCAGGCTGTCACACAATATAGTCTCCTGTGTTCCTGCACCACATCGCAAGCCTTGTAGCACGTCCAATCCAGCTTGGCCCTTGCCCCGTTCCACGCTGCCTCCCCTCACAACACCCCACGACCATGCCTTGCCCACACCACCTCCAGCACCCCCTTAATCTTATTGACCCCACTCCCACACCGCAGCGACATCGACGCCTTGAACGAGACGTGGGGCATCCCTGGAGTCATTGAATTCGGCGTGGGGCAAGGGGACCTGCCCACAGTGCTCATCACGCACCCACAGGTGCGGCACGCCGCGCTTACGGGGCCGTTTGCGGACGCAAGGGAGCCGGTGCACAACCCGGTGCACAACCCGAGTTGCTCACCAACTCAGCACACTGCAGCTTTCGGGAGAAAACGCACCGTCGCACCATTCTTCAGCAGCCTCCATTACACAACACGCAACGTCTCTGCCCCCGCACTTGTTGCGTTCCTGGTGCGCATCCATTGCACCCTGTTGGAGCTGCATACACTGCACATGTACAATGCACATGCACGACCTGGACCCCCTGATCCGTGTCCTCCCTTCCATCCCTGAATGCTTTCCGCTCTCCCCTCCCAGACCGGCATGGCCATGGTTGTGTACCTGTACGGCGCCACCATCGCGCAGTGGCTTAAGAGCGACGGCACAGCCACCTTCTACGACGGACCAGAGCACCTGTACCAGCCGGGAGTGCCGCTCAGGTGGGGCTTCTGAGTAGGAGAAGCCTTCCACACCGTTATATGTTGACGCTTCCTTTGTGCACCACGGTAGGGATGCTAATCTGTTGCCACGTGTCCCCTGTTTCTCCTGCCAGGACTCGTACGGCTGCTGAGGGCAGGACGGTCATGCCCCTGCACTTCCCACAGCGCAGGGACGGGCCCTGACACGAAGCAACCCTGCTGTTTGTCCCCTGCGCTTCCCCCACACGTCTTTCCCGCAGGACGGGCGTGTCGCTGCACTTCCCGCAGCACCGGGAGGGGCTGCTGCCGGAGCACGGCTTCGCGGACAGCATGCTGTGGGAGGTGGAGGGCGCGGTGGGTGGCTTTCGGGGCACGCGGCGGGCTCCTGAATGTAGCGCTGCTGGGGTGGCACAAGTGTTCATGTGGAAAATGGAGGGCGCGGCAGGTGGCTTAAGGCGCTTGAGCCCGGGCGTGTGAGTGTAAGATTGTGAGGCTGTGTTTGTCGATGCAACAATCTGAGTACTTGTAAGCACGCTACCCCGGCGCATGGCGAAGGGATGCCAAGAGCCTGGGTGTTTTTTTGGCTGACCACGGACCGCGCACTGTCTGCCCGTTGCTTCCGTGGGGCTGTGGTGGATGGTGGTTAGTGACGGGCGTGGGCGTGCGGGCATTACCGCAGACCCCGGACAGTTGGCTAGTTTCTGATGTGGGGCGGGAGGGCGCGGTGGGGGAGGGGGACACGTGCCTGCGCACGCGGCACGTGCCACGCGTGGCGTCCCAGCGGGCTGGCACGTGCCGGGAAGTGGCAGGGGTACCGGTCAGTGCGTTACTAGAGTTGCATGGGAGGTGGCGCCCGGCGGTGTGGGGAGGTCAGAGCGGAGGAGGCTGGTCCTGTACTGGAGCCGCGAGGGCAGACGTGGCACGTGGCATGTGCCACACCGTAAGTACCACGTGCCACACCGTTACGTTACCTGCCGTACCGCTGCCGTACCACCTGCCGTACGCTTGCTGTTGCCCCACAGGGCCTGGAGAACCTTGAGCTGATTAAGGAAGCGCTCGACTTTGAGGACTACATGGCCGATGAGGAGGAAAAGGAGAAGCGCCGGGAGGCGTTGCTGGCGGCCTTTGAGCTGGAGGACAAGATGAAGCAGCAGCAGCAGCAGCAGCAGCAGGGGGCGTCGGCAGGGGGGCAAGGGGAGCAGGAGGCGGAGGCGGCAAGCGCGGGGCAAGGTAGGGTTGCCATGTGGGCTTGGTGGGGCGGTGCCGCGAGCGGGCGCGTGCGCTGTTGTTGCGGTCCTGTGTAGCAGGATGCGGAGATGGCTAGCTTCTGATCAGGGTTAGGGGAAGCGTGCGTGCCCTGCGCGAGTTCGGGTGCTCCCCGTGTTGTGGCAAGGCAGGCCAGGAGGGGTACGGGTTGCGTGCGTGTCCGTCACACGTGCAGGATCACTGCCCGCCTGTCCTGTGAGGTCGGCACGTGCGGCCGCCCTGCGGCCGCTCTGCCTATTCGTCCTGTGAGCTTGTTGCCGGCACGGCTACCGGCGCGGCTGCTTTGCAGAGGCGCGCACCCTGTTTCGACTGATCGCACACTGACGCGATGACCTACAGCACGCCGTGCCACCGCCCGAATTCAATGCCGCAGGGACCGCTGGGCAAGGGCAGCAGGAGGGGCAGCAGGAGGGGGAGCAAAAGGGGGAGCAGGATGACGGCCCCATCGTCAACCTGATGGGGCAGACCGACGTGGCACCGTTTGTGATCCTGCGCCTACGGGACACGCCCGAGACGCGGCAATTATGGCCGCACAAGTTCCAGCTGCTGTACAAGGTGCGGGGTGCGGGCGCTGGGTGTTGGCAGGGGCGCGGGGTTTGGCCCGTGTGCATGTGCGGTGGTGCCCTGGCACGCGCGAGGGCTTGCTGTCCTGCAACGCTGCGCCCCTGCGCGTATCGTCGGTCCGCGGCCTGAATCCTGCTGCGGTACACATTGCAGCGCTGTCGTGCGTGCGTCTACTGCAGTTGTTTTGGTACTGCCCATGATTGCCCAGATTGTTGTCCTCTCCCGCTGCTGCCGATCACGCTGATGACGCAGGACCACGTGCCGGACGCCGACATGGGCGAGATCAACCATACAGCGCTGTCCAGCGCCAACGTTTAAATTTTTGTTACTGCTGCTGCTGCGGCTGCTGATGAAGATGGTAGTGACGGTATGTTCTCCCCCGCTGCTGCAGATCACGCTGATGACGCAGGACCAGGTGACGGACGCCGACATGGACGAGATCAAGGCCAGCAACGGGCTGCTGCCCAACGGCCTGCCCGTCGACGCGGAGGGCGCGGACGACGCGGAGGACCCGCACGAAGTGGTGAGGCCCGTGAGCGTACGTCAAATATGTACATTCCTGTGTTCACGTGTACCTCATGTCTGTGATTGTCGCTGGAGCACGTAGATGGTTGTGTGCCAGCGCCTTGATTTCCAGTTGAGCTGGCCCTGAACTGTATGCAGGCCAGGAGCACAGCATGACCCGTACTGCACACCGCGTGGTGCGCCAACCAGGAGCACCAACAGTGCACCAACAGTGCTGCAGTAACGCACGGTTGGAGTTACACTGCCCGCACTCAAGCGTAACATACTACATACCATGGCGGAGGGAGGCCCGACGCGACAAGAGCTGGGCCTTATGTCCTTCGGCACGCGCTTCCCGTGCTGACTGCTCGCTTGCTGCCTAATGCTCCCTGTGTGGCGCCCTGCCGCAGCGCTACCGGAGTGTCTTCATCGATGATGAGGACGAGGAGCTGGAGGGCATGGAGGGCGTGGAGGAGGAGCAGCAGCAGGCCCAGGAGCAGCAGGTGGGCAGCGGGCCGGACAGCGGGGCAGAGGCAGGAGCAGGGGCGAGGCGTGTGGGATAGCAGCAGGGGCAGGCGCCAGGCGCGTGGGGTGGCATCAGGTCCAGGGGCAGGGGCAGGGGCAGGGCGTGTGGGATAGCAGCAGGGACAGGCGCGAGGCGCGTGGGGTGGCATCAGGTCCAGGGGCAGGGGCATGCACGTGGCACACCTGGCCGGGGGCTGCGAGGCCACATGGTTGTGTGTAGCGTTGCTGAGAAGGGAGGGTACGTAGGGCAGGGTGGAGGAGGCGCCTGGGCCAGGGAACTGGGACGCCCGAACGCACCCACGTTCCTGGCGCTGTGTGCTGGGCCTCACGTGGTACTGACCAGCTCGGCAAAGGTGCGGCAGAGGCGCCACATCATGGTCACTGTGAAGCAGTCGAATTGCCAGAGAAAAGCAAAGAAGACAAGTTTTGGTTGCGCTTCGCGCTGCGCCGGGGATGTTGGGCATGGAGAGCAGCGGAGCGCTGAAGCGCGTGCTTGCACATGCACATGCACATGCACATGGACATGGACATGGACATGTCAACCACTCCGCCAAGACCAAGTTCCGTTCGGCAACGGCATGGCTTGCATTTTGACTGGCTGCATTGCACATGTCCGTTCCGTAGCCGCCACACGGGTTTGCGTGCCTCGCTTGCCTGTGTCTTACTGGCGGATTTGCCATCGTGTCCCATCCACAGCAACAGGCGCCTGAGCCTGCGCCCGCGCCGGCGCCGGCGGCCCCCAAGAAGCGAGGCCGCAAGAAGGCAGCGCCCGCGGCGGCGGAGGCGGCGGACGCCGAGGCAGGCGGCGTTGGCGGCATTGAGGAGGAGGTCGAGGACGTTGTTGATGACGATTACGTGGAGGAGGACCTGGAGACCGAGGCGAACGCGGTGGGGCCGGAGCCCATCCGGCCGGCCGTGCAGATCAAGCAGGAGTTCTGGGTGCTCAACCTTGGTGGGTTAACGGCGCGGCGTTGTGCCCCTCTTTCCTTGCTGCTTTCAGATGAGCGAGAACGGGTTGCGGAGTGTGGGCCCAGCTTCCTGTCCCCGCAGTGCGCAAGTCCTGCAAATAGGTCGTCGCCGAGTCGCCTCCCTGCTGCGCCCGTCGCACGCCGTGCTCTAGTGCACGAAGCCCGCACGGTTACAGCCCTTCTGGCTTTCCTTGCCCTGACCTGAAGGTCCTTTTGCCCCATGTCCGCTCTCCCGTTCCCCAGACGAGCCCGGCTCCGAGCCCATGCAGTTCAACCTGGGCTCGCTGGCGAGGTTCATGACGCTGCAGCAGCCGCAGGTGGGTCGGTGGGTCGGTCGGGCAGTGGGTCGGTGGGTCGGTGGGCCGAGTGGGTCGGTGGGTCGGTGGCGGGGCAGGGAGGCGAACGAGGTAGGCTGGGTTCATGACGCTGCAGCAGCCGCAGGTGGGACGGTTTGGCAGTGGGTCGGTAGGCCGAGTGGGTCGGCGGGTCGGTGGCGGGGCGGGGAGGCTGGCGAGGTAGGCGGGGTTTCTGACGCCGCCGCAGCCGCAGGTGGGTCGGTGGGTCGGTGGGTCGACTAGTGGGTCAATGGCTGACAAGGTGGGGGACAGGGAGGCGGACGTGGCAGGCTGGGTGCTGCAGCAGCTGTGGCTGTGGGTGTCAGGTGGGGTCAAGGGAGCCCTAACCTCTGCGCTGGTGGGCAAAGGGGGCATGACCGCATCCCCACAAGATGCCAGCACACACCCTTGCGACCGTGTGACGACTGGTGCACAACCAGCCGCGCCTGCCTACCGTTTTGACTTGATAGATCAAGCGCTGCGTTGACCGTATCCTGCCGTATTTTTCTCCTCCACTCCCGGCCCACAGAACAGCGACTGGATCAAGGTGCTGGGGCTGGGCGGCGCGCAGGTGTTCGACTACACGGCCGACCCGCGCTACCCGCAGCTGTACATGAACGAGGAGGACTTCACGCACTTCAACGGTGGGTGCCGTAGTGGGATAACGAACCATGCACCAAAACAAAGTCAGCGAGATGTCCTCTGGCGCTTCACCAGCGGCGGGGGGCCCATGGGGCCCTCGGCACCGCCTCTGCGGACTTGCGATGTAAACACCCGAGCCCCCCTGCCTGTGTGTCTTTGGACGTCCGCCGTTGACCGTTGGTGGCTGCGTTACCCCCACTCGCAGGCGAGCCCATCGACAAGACGTACATTGGTGCCTCCGACGCCACCATCTACCTGTGCCCCGGCAACCGCACGCACTTTGAGTTCATCCAGCGGGAGGTGAGGGAGGGCGGGGGCATGGGGGGCGGTGCGGCAGGGTGGGAGGCGGGAAGCAGGGTGCGAGTGCAGCCGGGGGAGGGGAATGGGTGCGGCGAGGGCTCGTGGCTCCGGGTGGAGGGTGGTAGGAGGCAAAGGCTTGGTTAGGGAAAGGGGGTGCTGTTGAGGGAGGAGCGGAGGCTGGACCCAAGTGGGACGGGAGGGACTGGGTTGCAGGGAGGTGCATGGTCTGAGGAGTTTGCGGCCCATACGTGTGGAGGTCTGTCCAGTTTGGCGCACGAGTCCGTCGGCTGGGGCGAAGAGGACTGGGCAGTGCCTGCTGCCTGGCACGGGTCCACACCCTGCCACCCCTCCTACTGGCTTACACCCATGTGACTTTCATGTGCTGTCTGCGCCACGTCGCGTTCGCCTCGTCATGTTCTCCCACCTTCCGCCACCTTCCTCCTCCCCGCCAGGGCTTCCCCGACATGTTTGTGGAGCACCCGGGCCACAACGGCGACCCCGACATGGAGCGCATGGCGTGCATGGGCACCGGATACGTGGCCACCAAGAAGAGGTGAGCAAGGGAGGGGGTCCCAGAGCGCTCGAGATTAATGGATGTACTGAGTATGGGGGTTAATGGCAATGGAACGGGCTACGTGGCCATCAAGAAGAGGTCAGCAGTGGAGGGGGTCCCAACGTGCACAGCCGTGCAGGGGTTGGAGTGGGGGCACGGCCGTATGGGCTCATGGGGGCGCACTCTGGCGCTGATGAAGTTGCCCCTCGCGGGGCGTACCGTTGCGAGCCTCACAAGGGCGATGGCGCAGCGAACATTCCAATGGATCCTTCTGAGCCAAGGGGTGTGTGTTGCATAAGGACTGGTGTCGGCCTCGCATGGTTTAGCAGACGTGCCTTGGGTAAGGCTGGGTGAAATGGGGTTGGCCGGGGCACATGGCTAAGCCCCTGGGGACGCCTGGATGGCTCGGCGGGCCACAAGGGCTTGCCTCCTTCGGGTTTAGAGGAACGCGCCGCCTCGCGTGCAGCACCGGGCGCCGTGTATCGTCGCTAACGCTAGCACGGTGGACAAGGGCGCGTTCGTGTGGCGCTGATGAAGTTGCCCTTACCGGGCGTACTGTTGCGAGCTCCGGCGCTGAAGCAGCAATCATCCAATGGATCCTTCTGAGCCACAGAGGGGAATAAAAGCCGCCTTCCTTGACACACTGTGGGGAAGAGCTACGTGTCGGGGTTTAGTACTACGCAAGTTCGTAGCGCCTGTCAAATGTCCGTGCCACGTCTCATGTTCCTCGTGCGGCGCTGATGAAGTTGCCCCTCGCGGGGCGTACCGTTGCGAGCTTCGGCGCTGACGCAGCGTTCATTCCAATGGATCCTTCTGAGCCACAGAGGGGAATGAAGGCCGTCTTCCTTGACACACTGTGGGGAAGAGCTACGTGTCGGGGTTTAGTACTACGCAAGTTCGTAGCGCCTGTCAAATGTCCGTGCCACGTCTCATGTTCCTCGTGCGGCGCTGATGAAGTTGCCCCTCGCGGGGCGTACCGTTGCGAGCTTCGGCGCTGACGCAGCGTTTAATCCAATGGATCCTTCTGAGCCGCCACGAAGCAAACACAACGGACACACGTATTTTTCCCATATCCACGCCTTACCCCCTCATATTAGCAGTTACCATGCCAGGTACCGACACACTAGGCCTCACTGCCATACCCATACCCCGCCGCTGCCCTCCGGCGCAACCCTATCGTCCAGGCTGGAGGCTGGCGGCGTGTTCCACGCCGAGTCCGTCATCCGCTTCCACAACCGCTACTTCACTCCGCCGGTGTTTGGCGACGACTCCATGCCGCCGCTGCCGGCCATCCCCATGGACCAGCTGGTTGAGGGCATGGGCGGCGACGGCGAGGCAGACGAGGACGCGTTCGGGGACATTGCGGCCAGCGCGGGCGGCGAGGAGTGAGGGCGGAATGGCAACCCACATGCTGATGGTGGTGGTGGTGGTGGTGGTGGTGGTGGTGGTGCTTGTGTGGTGGGCGAAGGAAGCGAAGGTTGGGGTGGAAGCGAAGGAGCCGGGGGGCTGGTGCTGCCATAGTGGGGAGGCGGCAAGGGTTCAAGGGGGTGGGGAGCAGGTGCAGGCCGGCGTGGAGCAGCGACGTCCACACCTGCATGCGTTTCCTCCCATGCATGCGCAGGGCTCCTAGTGGAGGACGACGTTGGGGGCAACAGTGGTGGGGTGTCGAGGCGCATGGGATTGTACCTTTTACATGTTACGTGTTACACGTTTGTGGGGGAGAAGCAGGCGGGGCTATGTGCCCTGGTCGCGGTGGGCAGTGCGTGGAGGGGTGCACGCCCCGCGAGGATATGCGGGCGGTGTTCCGATCTTCCATGGGGGCTTTCGGATGGCGCGTCGAAACAGGTGCCTCCAGGGGACCCAACTTTCGGATGGGGGGTCCAAGCAACCCCGAACGGCCCCCCTCACGGACCCGTGTCTTTCGGATAGGGGCCCCAATGACTTTCGGAGGAAATCAGCCCAAAATGCGCCTGCTTCGAACCAACCGATGAAGATAGGAACGCTGGTCATGCGGGCGGTGTTTTGTTGTACCGTCCTGCCCGGGTTGGCATTTGCAGGACACGGCTTGGCAAGGCCTGCACGCCCTGTGCCAGCCGGGTGTGGTGTGGCGCGGAAGTGGCACTACCGTATGTGCACGGTGTGGTGGGGACGTGGGGTAAGGAACGTGCGGAGCTGCCTCGGCGTGGCCTGCAACGGTCCATTGGGACTGTTGGTGGGCAGCCCTCCTTGTGGGGACGTGGGGGGCTGCTGCTGCTGCTCCTGTCCCACCCTCTGTACAACCGGACTCACGTTCATCGATGCCTTTCTGCCGGGATCCATACGGAAGTCACTCCTGGCCTTCTGGTCACCCACGTAAGGCACGCATGGCTCAGCGAAGCCCAGTCAGGCCAGGCAGGGGAGCCAGGGGGAGCTCCCCTGAAGCTTGGCTGTCAGCTGCTACGTGTGACAGTGCGGCGCGGGGAATACTCCCTCGGCCAGGTCACGCATTGGACGACGACATGCCAACGCAACTGCGGAGCACCGAGTACCAGTCTGCGACCGCGGCTAGCTCAAGGCAAGTTCCTAGCGTTGGCCCGTCTCAGGGGGCCAGTACCCATCACCACGTCACGAACATGCTATATACCTTACTGCACTCCTTATTATCATTGCGATGCCGACACAACTTTACCAAGTACGGTTAAATTGCAGACATAGGGCGGCCTCGGGGAATACGTTTCCAGCCTGCATGCCGCACATGCCGCAATATGGCTCAATAGCGAGATACCACGTAAGGAGACCTTGCAAGAACCGACTTGCTTCAAACATTTGTTTGTCTGGTGTTGTCAGGTTTCTCCACGGTACGGAGTAGTGCGGAGGAGTGGAAATGTACTGCATGACCACTGTGCCACTGTACTGCATGACCACAGTGCCAGGTCGCCACACCAGTGTCAAAGTTACGGCTGGGCAGTCCCAGAGTACATCGTTGCGACTAGCTTCCTCTAATAAGGATCTCTAAGCAGCCTGTGTCTACCAGTCATGCGAGCGAAAACCACCCAAAGTATACCAGCAGGACCGAAATAATTACCTCGCACTAGAATAGCTCTGAATAAAGACGTCGCCAGCTAATTGCAACACTCCTGCAGCTGCTTGCGACAAGTACCCACAATTTGCTGGCCTTGACCTGTGCAGCGCGCCAGGCGCGCGATATCTGATCATATATAGGTCCTGTTTCGTTGCTTATCGGCTTTAGTCGCCGCACGCCCTGGTGTCGTAGCAGCGAAAGGCCGCAGGAGAAACCGTGGAGCAGCAGCAGCAATCGGATATGAAGTGGCGATGAAGTCATGTAAGTAGTTGTGCCTGCATCCGCGCGTGACAAGCCCGTTTGGCCGGGGTTGGCGCGCCTAATGGCCGACCGCCGACCTGCGCTCGGGCCATCGGAGCAAGGCACATCCACACTATCACAACTAGCCGTGTCACTGGCTTAGACTTTCCTTTGCCATTGTCTGCACAGGGAGCTCAGCGGTGGTCCGTGGCGTTCCTGCTCTCGCGCCGAACAGCCCTCCTGCCATGGCCCTGGAACTGCGCAGCCAAGGACCCCACACACTTCCACCATCACCTCAGCCGCGCACATGTCCGCGCAACATGCCTACGGGGTACACCCATGCGGCGCTGAGGGGCATCTGCTTGCCGGGGATAGCCACCTGCAGACTCGTGCAGCTACCTCCCTTCGGGACGAGGGCCACGCGGACACTCCCCTCGAAGCACCACGTGCGGCCTCACCCGCTGCAGCAGCAGCCCTGCCGTCTCCCCTGGCCCTTGAACCCGCTATCCTTCCCAATCACGCGGAAGAGCAGCAGCAGCAGCAGCAGGAGCAGGATTACCGGCAACATCTAGCCGCACCGCCGCAGCTACATGCCCACAGCAGCACCACCTCCCACACCACGCGTACCGGTAGCGCTGCAGCCGTGCTAACCCACGTGCCAGCAGAGCCCGCCCTGCCACTGGCCAAATGCCCGACTGGCGTGTCATACATGGCAAGTACGGAAGACAGCATCAGCCACATGCTGGGGCTGGGCTCAACCCACGGTCCCAGTGATGGCCAGCCGCGCCGTACGTCGTACTTTCGGATCTACTGCACACGTGGCTTGTCAATGCGCTGTTTCCACCTTGCCTGGTTGGGCTTCTTCTGGGCCACGTTCTCCACGTTCGCGCCAGCCGCCCTGCTGCCGGCTATCCAGGTGCGGTGCGCAAAGCGCTGGGGGGTGGGGCGGAGGATGCGCAAGCACAGGCAGTTGGGCACACGCAGATTTGTGCACCTGCTCACCAGGAACGTGGTGCTGTAACCCGAAACACTCCTAGGCTGTTACACTTCCTGGACGGCGGTTCAAGTTGTTTGAGGAAGAACCCAGTTGTTGTTGGCAAAAAACACTCGGCCCACGCCTGCATGTGGCCTGCATGTCGCCCCCATGACGCAGGCGGACCTTGGGCTGTCCAAGGGAGTCGTCGGCGGGGCAGGCATGGCAGCCCTTGCCGTATCCATCGTGCTGCGCATCGTCATGGTGTACCTTGTACGGATGTACGGCCCCCGGTACTGCCAGGTGCGCACAGCCAACTGCAAGCCAGGGTGCATCAGGGCAGGGCCACAGGCGCAACCGCGGTTACACACCATGCGGCACGCGCGTCCGGGCGTAAGGGAAAGCCTAAAGGGCGTGGGGAGTTCGCTCACAAGGATTCGCTACAGTATTGTCGCTTTGTGGGCTTCTTGGCGGTGTCTTAGCACGCGCTTCCATCGCCCGCCTGCGGGCTGTTGCGACTGTTCAGTACGTACCCAAGGTCCTTCACGCTCAACCATGCCACCGCCAGCCCCTGATTGGGAATGGCACGTTACCCGCTCCCTAACCGCACACGCCCTCCCATGACCCCCCAGGTGCTCCTGTTGCTGCTCACCGCCCCGGCCCTGGCCTGCATGGGCGCGGTGGTGGACGGGCCCTGGTTCGTGCTGGTGCGGCTGGCGGTGGGCTCCTCCCTGGGGCTCTTCGTGGTGGCCCAGTTCTGGGTGGTGGCGCACTTCAGCTCGGAGGCGTGCGGCCCGGCGGCAGGTGAGCAGTGCCGTACGCGCGGGGCCCTGGAACACACACAAAGCAACATGGGCAAGGCCGTCGTACTCTTGTTAGTAACGGATGCGGGCGGGCTGGCGCTAGAATCGTGGGGGAGCAGCACAACATGTCCGGTGAGCTCGCACCCCTTGCCACGTGCCACGTGCCAATTTGCCATGTGCCACGTGCCAATTTGCCATGTGCCACGTGCGCCGCGCTGGGCAACTCTGGTTGCAGGCGGGTTGGCGCAAGCAACCTCATCTGTGCGTTCTGGGCCCGAGGGGCTGCATGTCCTCCGGTGATGATACCAATTGTCATTTCGCCACGTGTCACGCGCAGGCGCCTGCGCCGCGCTGGGCAACTCGGGCGCCGGCGCCGCCATGGTCGTCATGCCGCTGCTGTACATGGCGCTCAAGCAGCACGTGTACGGCGGCAACTCGCTCGCCGCGTGGCAGTCGGCGTTCTACCTGCCGGCGGCGGCGCACATCCTCGTGGCTGTGCTCACCCTTGCGTGGGGCCAGGACACGCCCGACGGTGACCTGCTGGATCCCAAGCGCGACTGGTACCCCTTCTTTGAGGCAAAGCGGAAGAGCGCAGCCGCGAGGCGCGGTGGGAGCAAGTCTGCTAGCAGCAGCCAAGCCAAGGGCAAGCGGAAGGACGGCCAGGACGGTGGGAGCAGCAGTGTCAAGTTCAAGGAACGCGGCACAGCCGGTGCGTTTGCCGCGCGGGATGACGTCCGCTCCTCCCCGCGGGCGCCTACGCTGCTGCTGGCGGCCTCGCACCTGGGAGGCCCCTCCTCATCGCATTCGCATTCGCCTTTCGCGGAGGTGCCTTGGCAACCCCGGCCGTCACCACAGCGGCACGAGATGCCCGTCCCACCCCTGCCTCCCGCACCCTTACCGCCGCCGCCGCCACCGCCGCCACCGCAGCCGCAGCGGTCTGCTCCGGCTACTTGGATGACTAACGCCGTTGCTGCCACAGCGATTGGAGTTGTGTTGTCCCCATCGCTGCCTCAACGCGACGTGGCCTGCATGACGTTGGGCGATGGGCAGCTCAGCAGCCGGCCGCAGCCGCAGCTGCAGCCGCAGCCGCAGCCGCACCTTGCAGCACTGGCTGCAAGCCCCTCATGTACACCGTGTCTTGGCGACTATCGCCGGAGCTCATCCTGCACCCCGGCACAGGTCTGGGGACCTGTGGAAAGCACGGCGGCGGAGGGCAGCAGCCGGGCGCACAACAATCCACTGCAACGCGCGTCGGTGCTACACGTGCCGGGGGTGCACCCGAGCCCCAGGGAGCTGCGCCACATGTCTGCGTGGGGGTCGCTCCCAGGCCACCGGCAGTTATCTCGGAGCCTGGGAGGTGTAGCAGCAGCTCCAACGCCAGAGCTGCTGTCACTGCAGGTCTGCAAGGCTGCTGAGGGGGTCGCGGACCGAGGTGGCTGCGCCCAGGAGGGGCCAGCTGCTGCTGCTGCTGCCGGCTGTGGCCTGGTGCGGCACCAGCAGCAGCACCAGCAGCACCAGCAGCAGCACCAGCAGCACCAGCAGCAGCACCAGCGCCACGAGTGGGACCTACGGTGCCAGCAGCAGGGCCAGGCCTTGGGCCACGGCGAGGACCAGCAGCAACAACAGCAGCATAGCACATACACCATCACCAGTGTAGAAGCAGGGGCAGGGATAGGGGTAGGGATAGGCGTAGGCCACAGCGACCTGAAGGAACAGCGGGATTTGGGGCAGGCGCAACCACGCCGCCGCCAACACTCCCTGCCGCATGTGTTCGTGGCAAGGCACAGTAATGACCAATGCGGCTGGAGCGGCGGCGATGCCAGCCGCCGCGGTGGAAGCAGGACGAGTACCCAGACCGGCTACGGCGTGCGCAGGGCGGCGGCCGCGATCGACACGTGTCGTACAACCGCCGTACACGACGAGCGCAGGCGGTACTGCAGCCGTAGCTTCCGCAGCAGGGGAGGGTACCAGTGCTATACGGGGCCGGATGAGGGTGGATACGTCTCGGACGGGTCGGAGGTCGAGGCGGAGCCTGGGCGGCAGCAGCAGCACCACCACCAGCAGGGCGGCCACAGCCTTTGGGACGTTGCATCTCTGTACCTCAACGCGGCTTGCAACCCACGCACCCTGCTGCTGGCACTCAATTACGGGTAAGCACAAACTCGTTAGTCGTACGTTCTTTACGCAGTACATCATGATGCATTTGACTGCGGAAATGTAAGGGTTAGCGGCACCCTGCGTGCTGCTCGCGCTCGATAACGCACACGAGTCGCGTGCATGCCACTTTATTATTTACAATTTTATAGACAATTATTTACATTTTATAGAGAATTATGCGTTGACATGCACAGTGAAGCCGACAGCTCACACTGCGCTGGGCCGGCGGCCCCTCCCCGCGCTTCTCGTGCCTTAACCCACTGCTCAACCTCTCTCTCTCTCTCGGAATTCCCCCGCTCACCTTTCCTCCTCCTACCACACTAACCAACCACCTCCCTCCTGACGACCCCGATGCAGCTACTCGTTTGGCGCCCAGCTGTGCATCTTCAACGAGTTGCCGCTGTACCTAGCCCGCTCCTTCGGCCTGAGCACGGTCGCAGCGGGCCTCCTGGCATCCATCTTCGGACTGCTCAGCCTCGTGGCACGCCCCGCGGGGGCAGCGCTCGCGCAGCACGCCAGCAGGACGTGGGGCGGCGGCATGCGGGCGCGGCTGTGGGTGTTGTTCGGCACTCAGCTCCTGGGCGGCTGCTGCTGTGCGCTCATGGGCGGGGCGGCGGCGGGCAGCCTGGGCGGCACGGCGGCGTGCATAGTGCTGTTTGCGGTGTTCAGCCAGATGGTGCGTGCGTGGTGTGGTCCGTGGCCCGGCGGGCAGCCCCGCGATGCATGTGTGTGTGCAGGCGGTTGCCGGCATCCTGCCCCATGAGGCAGACCGTGTACATCGGAACGGGGGCAACCAGGATACCACACGTGCCTGTGGGGTTGGCATGCACAGAGACCCGTGCCCTTGCGGCCTCCCTGTGCCAGCTGCGAGGCGCTGCACGTGCGCCCAAAGTGCTTCGCCATCACCTCAGCACGCTGCCACCTTGCCAGGGCATACTCCCAGTTCCCACATGGTGTGCCTCTTGCTGACCATTTTCGCTCTCATTCCTGTCTACAGGCCTGCGGCGCCCTCTTCTCCATCGCCCCCTTCGTCACCTTCCGCTCCTACCCCTGCGCCATGTCGGTCATATCGGCCGGGGGCCAGCTGGGCGCGGTGCTGATGCAGGGAGTCTTCTTCACGCGCGTAGGGTGAGCGCCTTGCCAAACAACCGCTATTTGCGAGCGCACACGTGCATTTGAACGTGGACGTGCTCGCGCTGGTAGAGGGTACCGTGCCGGTGCCTCGTCACCCTGCGCTGCAACGTAACACGCGTGGCTGTGTGACATCCATTAGGCCAGCCGATTCTGCTACCGCGATTGAGCTGCCGTACACCGTACACCCGTACGCCGCAGGCTGTCGTACCCCGACGGCTTCCAGTGGATGGGCGTCACCATCGCAGCCATGGCCGGCACGCTGCTGCTGCTGCGCTTCCCCATGTGGGGCAGCATGCTGCGGGGGCCGTCGCCGCAGGGCCGCCAGGGAGGGGAAGAGGCGTACTACCTGCAGGTGGGTGCGCAACTGTGTAGCGATGTGAGCAGCTGTGCGCAGGTGTGTGTTATGGGGCAGCTGTGGTACAGTGGTACGATGTGGTTGAGGGCGGAGGAACCATGCATGAACGTACCCGGATGCACTGACGGGCGTGCAGCTGTGTTTTTCTCTTGCGCATGCGGGCGGGAATGCAAGTTCACGTGGGGACACGTGCGGATGATCTGGTTGCCGTGCCAGCCTTGGTGCTAATGATGATCGGGCACGGCACCAGAGCTGGGCCAGCGCCCCAGGATTGACGCAGTCTGGACTCAAGTACGGCCACGTCCAGCGGAATCAGCTCCCTGGAGGGAAAATTGGGCGTACAGGTGTACGTGTGTTGTTGCCCTGAATCCCTTGCGAAAACCATCAATCGTTCTTGTGTACCCGCCGTTTGCAGGAGTGGTCTGAGTGGGAGTTGGCGAACGGAGTGGCGAATGCAGCGCTGCATTTCGCAGAGGGCGCGAAGGCCGAGCGCGGCGGCCGCTGGGGCAGCGCCGGCGGTGGCGGCATCAGAGCCATGGGCACCACCAACAACAACAGCGGTAGTAGCAGTGGCGGCATCGACGTTGACCGCAACGCCGCCGCATGAGCGAAAGGAGCAGGCTTACTGCGGCCTTACATGATATAAACAGCAGTAGTGCCGGACTCGGCTTGAGTAAGCCGGCGTGGGAAAGCACAAGCGAGATAAAGGTTGCAGAGCCAGGTGAGGCAGGTAGTCGGACTTTGAGGTTGGTCTCCAGGTTTTTTGCTGCAGGGTAGCGGTTATGGCTTCGCACAAACGGCAACACGCAGCAGCACAAGAGTATAAGGCGCGAAGTGGAATGCTGTACGTAGAATAGGTTACATGGGGAGTGATGGTGAGTGTGTGAGTGTACTACTGGTAGAGCTCGTGTAACAGCGATGTTGCGCGTGCGGTGCAAGCCGCGAACGGGGTATGCATGGGCAAATGGGAGCGCAATGTGTGGGGACATGTGACTGGCGAGCCATGTGAACGCTCCTATGCAGTTACTTACATGCATGGGGGAATAGGAGTGCTGTTGCAAAGCTGTGCACAGTTTGGTAGTACGTGTGGTACACATGCGTAGCACACGGTGCGAGAGGTCTCCGTTGGGCCGACCGTAGGGGAACGTCCAATGGAGACATACCTTGTTGTTGCGACACTTAAAGGCAGGCATTGCTGAGGCTTGCTTAGGCATGCTGATGCTGTGTATGATCATGTGACTGGGTAACGGGACGCATTGTGCACAGCGTTACCCGTTGATGTACGGTACATGCAAGCATGCGTGGGTCCAGCATGGCAACCCAAAGACGGCACATATGTCGCTTTGGACCCGGTTGCATTGCGGTTTGCGGCTGGCTACGGTTAGCATGAAGGCGGGTGTGGCAAACCCTGTGTCTTTGTAGAGGTTCAGTTCAATTTCTGTGTATGTGTGGGTGATTGGTGTCATCTTTAAAGGCGCCTGCAGAGTGCCATTATCTGGTGAGTGCATCATAGCCAAGGGAATTATGCCGGGCCGGGCGTTGCCGGGCGTTTGAGGTGAACCTTGTGGTTCTATGCTGGCGATAGGGGTGGCGGTCCTGACCGATGGCACATGACACTGTAGCTGGCGAAGAACTGATCTGAGTCGAGCGACCTCCTGCATGGCATAGGGGGTGGTGCTGCCGGCTGCTAGGGCGGCGGGGCAGCATGGTGCAGTTGATGCGTGCTGTTGTGTGGAGGGATGCGTTGAAGGGGAGTACAAAGCATAAGACACAGGAAAGCCATGAGGACTAGACCGTGGAGGTAATGGGCGGTTGGTAGGGAGGTTAGCGGCGCTGCGTGCTGTTGTGTGTCATTGCGTGGGGGAGTGAGCAGGATGGCTCTATCGGTGGCGGGTGAACGGTTGGACTTGGAGGCGCGGGTGCTGCCGGGGCGGAAGGCCGGCTCTCGAGGGCGCAAGTTTGAGATTTTGACCGAAGCGTCGTGCATGCGGGGGGTGTTTGCAGGGTGCAGCCTTTGCCTTGTGCCGCACGTGCGGAGGGTAGGGCTGTTCCAGTGAGGACGGTGAGGTAAAATGAGGTAGGCTCTCGAGTGACGCGGTCCGGAGCGTCTGGTGCCTTCGTGTGGACGTCGCATTTGTCACTTTTAGCCTTGACTGCTGTGCAGTGCACACTCCTTGAGCGCAAGCTTTGACCCTACTGTGGTGCTGGCATTTTCGCCGACCGTGGTGCGTGGTCGCCCACCGTTTCATGCATGAATTGTGTGCTATGACATGCATGCGGGTGCGTGATTGTTGTAATCTGATTTGGGTTTGGGGTTAGCAATGTGGGGTTTGCGTATTGAGGACCTGAGATGACCGGCACAGCAATGGTGCGGCGGCTTTGCGTGGGTTGCGCCAACACGTTTAGGAGGCTGCCCTAGAGCTACTGCTCTTGGTTGCGTTCGCTGCTGTACCGCATGGGCGTGCGTAGGGGTGGTGCCAGGTAACACCAGTAGGCGCATTCTGCTGTATTGGAAAGTGACCACATCTAACTGTTATACTGCACATCTTGCAATGGGACTTTGGTAGCCGCCACGTGCACTTGTCGTTGGGGACTGTGTGGTGAGGTGGGAAAGCATCAGGGGAGCTCCCCTGGGAAGCATAGTCGAGTGTGCATAGCCGAGTTGTGCCAGGTTGTGCACTGGATAGATGCACGCACGTGAAACGCTGTATGGCCCGTTCCCGCGCGCTTCATTCAACAGAAAGCATCAGAGATTGTGGGATAAAGCTGGATCAAGGCAACCTCATTCGTGTCTCTTGTCAGCCTATAGGCGCTGCCATGTGGCACGTGGCGCAGGTGGACTGGCAGCACATGCCCTCTTGCCGTTAGTGCCCATCGTGCCCTTCTAGCCGTTAGCGCCGTTCTTGCGTGTCGAAGCTGGGGACTGCCGGACAGGCGCAGTGTCCCCTGCTCACCACGCCAGTAACCACCACACTAGATGTTTGATCCAACGCAGGCTCTAAGCCCAGGAGCCCTGCCTGCAGCAACGCAGCCTGGGCGTCCCGCGCCGCCGCCACTATGGGACTGTGCGCTGTGGGGTTGTGGAGCAGCCGGGCACAGGGGGCCAGCTAGCAACACGCAACGGCAGTGGGCACTGGGCAGCGGCACACGTGGTGGCAGAGCGGCTGGAGTACCGGGATGGAGCCCCCCGGTGGAGTGCGTTTTGGCCTGTCCTGTCAAAGATGTGGGCAGCATCCGTTAGACCGTTACTTAAGCTGCGATTGCCAAGGGACATGGTGTTTCGGCGTGCCAGCCGGCGACACTCCTTGGTCTCCTTGGTCACAACGGGACTCGATGAAGCAATCTGGCTGGCCCGCATTGCCGAGCTTGGGTGAGTCCGTAACGCCAGGAGCCGCCACCAAACAGCACGATTACAAGCGCACAGATAGGACACAATGCGTGGGGCACGTGGTGCGCTCGTAGTGCGTCCCAGGTGTCTTTCCCTCACCTACGTGGTATGGGACGTAAAGGTACACTAGGTATGTAGCTGCCAACAGCCGACTCACGCCCAGTACCGAATGCCTACTCCGTGCATGGCATAGCTACACACTAACACATATGCAGCAGTGTATTACTAGGGCTCCTGGGGCCCGCACCACCACACTCAGCGTGCACGGGCACTGCCCGGTAGCAACTCCGCTGCCCAAGACAGCACAGGACCGTACCATACAGGTACGGCCCATGCTAGACGTCACATGCTTCATTGGAGCAGCGCCTGATTCTGCTGTATGTGCACAGCTGATGCGCTGGCGACCACGCCCAGCCGCAACTCATGGCCTGCAATAAGGCCCTCATGTTGTACGACAGCCTGAAACCAACAGACCAGACCCTTCGCTAGGACCAAGTCGGCAAGTGTAAGCAACAACAATAACCAAGGTACACGACAACTGCGTACATGGGCATAAGAACACCTAAACTGCCATTCAAGAACACCTATAACTGTGACTATAAACAGGGGGCTCCACGGTAAGCGGCACTGGCGGCTTGCTAAGCATAGACTGCATCAGCGGGTCAGCAATGCCCACGACGTACACCAGGCCCTTACCACGGTAGCACCCTGTCATACCAAAGCACGTATGCCATTGCGCCAGCTCCAAACAGCGCGCACTTGCGTCCAAGCACAAGTAGTTGTTGGCGGTTGCCTGCCGTACACCATGCCATAGCCATGAGGAGTGTCCTCGCAGCCCTGCACCACCTGCCATTGCAACAAAAGTCGTTCGTCACCCACCCCAGGATTCGCAATATGCCCCGGTACTAGGCCCAACCATCCCTCCCCACCCGCCCAAGGCCAGTAATTCCTTACCCCTTACCCCTTCCCAGAATCCCAAGATCCATGAAGAAGAAATGTAACCCCGCACAACCCCGCATGGCCCTCATAAGAATTACCACAATCTTAATCCATACGGCCACCATTCAGTCCCTAGCTGCAGCTGCTGCGCCTTGCCGAAGCAAAGGTTACGTTGGGTTCGAATGTTGCTAGTCCGTACCTTCCAAACGAACTTTGCGGTATGCCCGGTACCAGCCAAGAGCGATACTGCACGCAAGCCGGTTTGAAGGCCTGCAGACGGGTAGGCTTGTCCACGCACCTCCAATACTACGGTACCCCATTTCCCCTTTTTCAATCACATGACAGCACCCATGCATTGCCCCCCACCAGGTCCCTCAGTAACCTCCTCGTTCATGTGCCCCAACTCTGCAGTGCCCTGGCGACACTTCCTAGCTGCTGCCCCACAACAGTAGGCTCTTATTGTGCTCCAGCAAACACGCCAGGCGGCCGCCACTCCGGCAAATACACAACCCCTGAATGCCGTTACCCTCGCCCCCGTCGTGGGCGCCGTCCCCTGCAACAGCGGTCGGCTTATTGCAACCCCATACTATTGCATTCTGTGTCAAGTTGCTGCAGTAAGCAATCAAAGAAGGAAAATGGCGTCCATCATTCACAATTGCCCAGCGCCGCTTCTCAATCCCCAACCGTTTCCCACCCGTCGCATCTCCTGCCCTCCCTTTCCTTCTCAGCCCGAATTGCGCGGCAACCGAGTCAGAGGCATCGCGGCCGGCCCCGCACCACGGTTCCCTGCTCCCGCACCCGCCCCTACTGCCTCCCCCACGCTCCGCGCCCCTGCCGTCCCTCCCTGCCTACCACACCCCACCTGCCCCCGCCCCTCTGCCCCCTCCGCACCATGGACGCCCTCACTCCCTCTGCTCACCGCACCGCCTTCTTTACCCTGCAGCTCCGCCCGTGCAGGTGCAGGTGTAGCCACAGGCGTACCAATTGCCGGGACCCCCAGGCCGCTGCCGCCGCCGCCGCCGTCAGTGTACGGCACAGCCTTACCGCCCGCCACCCCTGCCGCTGGCCGTGCCGCCGCCGCATCCACCTGCGAGGCGCGCAGCGGCGGCGGCAAGGGCGCAGAGCCCATCGCCTGCCGTACCGCACCCCTGCCGCTCTGCGAGGCCTCAAGCTCGTCGGTCGCGGATGCAGGCCCCGGCGGCGCCGTCGCGCCCACCAACCCACGTGGATCCACGCCCGCCACCGCCGTACCGCCCAGCAGCAGCCCCTCTTTTGCGCCGTACGTGTCGTTCGGATCGTACGGGTAATGCACGAGGTAGTTGGAGCTAGGCAGCTGGCTCGAGTAGAGGTCGGAAGAAGAGGCGGCAGGGATGGGCGGCAGCTCGCACCCGGCGTTGCCGCCGCCTCCGCCTACCCCACCGCCTCCGCCCCTGACGACGGAGCAGCTGACCAGGTGAAACGGCTCAGTCAGCAGGTTGAGACACGCGGGGAGACCAGGGCCCCGGGCGCGGGTGTGAGGACGCAGCCCTGCCGCCCAATGCGCCTCGTGGGGACCCAGCGGGAATCCCAGGGTGTCTGTGGGGCTGTCGTGCTGCTGCAGCTGCTCGTTCGAGTCCCTTGGGCTGCGAAGGCGAGCTGCCGGCCTTTCGGACCCTCCTGCCCCTGCCGCTGCCGCCGCTGCTGCGGCGGCTGCTTCCTTGCCCTGGTAGGGTCCGGCCATGCTGTACTCGGTAATGGGCATGGGGTCGTCTGGACCGCCGGTTGGGGCCGTAGGGCCTGCATGTGGGCGGGCAGGCGCTGCGGCTGCGTGTGCTGCTGCTGCTCCCGCTGCCGCCTGTGCCTGTGCCTGTGCCGCTGCTGCTGCTGCTGCTCCTGGCCCGCCCCTGGGTGTCAGCCACTGCTGCATGGCTCGAAGGCGGTCGTACGCCTCCACGAAGGTAGGCCTGTTGCGGAGGAGCAGTTTGGAAAGGGCCCATGCACGATGTGAGGGTTGTGAACGATGGCGGAGCTTTACCCTTCCCAAACCATGCTTGTTGGACAAGGACGGGCATGGCATTCGGGGACGAAACCAGCAGCTTTCAGACGCTGCCAATGAGCATACAGTGAAATCCGGCAGGGCCTATGAGTCGCAACAGGTGGCTGTGCAGATGGTGGAAGGGACACAGCGGGGAAGCAAGCAGCATGCCGACAGCCGCTACCAGCACGCCTCTCCTGCATCAATGTGCGAATATGCCTGCCAGCCATTAGCGGTACCCTTCTTGCAAGGTATTAGTGCAACCCACCTGTCAGCTGGCTGCGCCGCCCAGCACGCCTCAGCCAGCGCCCGGTAGGCGGGCGGGCAGTGGTCAGGCAGGTGGGGGCGGGCGCCCGCCTTTGCCACGTGGTACGGCAGGATGGCGGGGCTGATGTCGCCGTACGCCTGCTGGCCGGTGTACAGCTCGAACACTGCAGGGGACACGCCCAACCGGACGGCAAGGGAAAACGTGGGACGGTCGCTGAACAAAGGCCGCTTTACGGTCATCGTAAGGCTCGCAGTGGGGTGCAGTGGAATGGCACCCGAGCCGATTGGGAGTCCCTCTGGCAAAGGGACAGTGCAACCCGCAGCTGATGCCAGTGACAGCGGTCAGAACCGCATCCCTGCTTGGAGTGCAGCCACAGCACGTCCACAGCACGGTGCTCCACCACCCACCCATTTACCTCCTGCCCAAATAGCCCCTCACGCACACACGCACGCACTCACGCAGTATGCCGAAGGAGTAGACGTCGCTGGCTTTGGAAACGCGGCCGTGCAGCAGCACCTCGGGCGCCATGTGGCTGGGGGAGCCCTGCAGGGCGGCGAGGGTGGTTGTGGTGATTACTTGGTTGTGGGTGCCCGTGTGGGTCATGGGAGCAATGGCGGACATTTCAGGTGCAACGTGGTTGCAGAAGCCCTGACGAGGCAGCGGGAATGATTGCGGGTAGTGAGTACGGTGTCGTGGTAGGTGTGGGTCTTAATGACAGCAGGGATGCATCGGAGCAGCACCTCCGTGCGGCGCCCTGCGTGCCAGTGTGGAGAGCAGGGCGTAACGTGGTGGGAGCCGGGGATGACGGGCAATGACAATAGACCGATGGGCGCCTGTAGGCCACGGAGCGCCAAGCAGAGCAAGGATGCCAACCCTGTCAGTGCACTCACGATCTGCCCCTTGGTCGCGTGCGTTTGTTCCGCGTCGTCCATCCTGAACGACAGCCCGAAGTCCGCCACCTTGGCCGCCAGCCGCCCGCTGCCGGGCTGCGACT